>ERZ1108167.12-NODE-12-length-372457-cov-37.313207_pt1 | contig 372457 bp, 327 predicted proteins | sample MGYA00403703_ERZ1108167 | MGnify/ENA primary metagenome ERZ1108167 (study PRJEB35170, sample SAMEA104062411) | human gut metagenome | biome: human gut; feature: human-associated habitat; material: faeces | place: Denmark | collected 2012-05-11 ...
TCTGATAAATTGTTAAAGAGCAGTGCAACGCGGCTTTCGCTCACCGTTGCGAGGTGGCGTATATTACGCTTTCCTCTTTCAGAGTCAACCCGTTATTTCAGGATTTTTTCTCTTCAACCGACCGGGTTGTTTGTGAAGTGATTCACATCTGCCGTGTCAGTGGGAGCGCATTATAGGGAGCTCCCGGGATATAGCAACCCTTAAAATACAAAAAACTTATCAAACGCTCATAATTTAAACTTTTCGCACCCCACTCCCGTTACTCAAAATCGAGAAAACCCAGACGCCATGCTGCCTGTAGGGTATTTCAGTCAAAAACGAACTTTTGCGAAAATCAACGATATTCGCCAGTCGATCGCCCCTCTATCGCATGCCGTTACGTCAAATGATGAATTAAGCACCAGCCTTGACCCATGACAAAGCGGCATAAGGGTGCCTATTTCTATAATCAGGCCCGTTTCTTCTTATTGGTATGAACCTATGGCTTATCAACTCAACATTAACTGGCCGGAGTTTTTAGAAAAGTACTGGCAAAAGCAGCCGGTGGTATTAAAGAAGGCTTTCGCGAATTTCGTCGATCCGATTACCCCGGATGAACTGGCCGGGCTGGCCATGGAACCGGAGGTCGATAGTCGACTGGTGAGCCTCAAGAACGGTCAATGGCAGGCCAGCAACGGCCCGTTTGAACATTTTGATGGTCTGGGCGAAACCGGCTGGTCGCTATTGGCTCAGGCGGTAAACCACTGGCATATGCCCGCCGCTGAGCTGGTGCGCCCTTTCCGCGTACTGCCGGACTGGCGTTTAGATGACCTGATGATCTCCTTTTCCGTACCGGGCGGCGGCGTGGGCCCGCACATCGACCAGTATGATGTCTTTATTATTCAGGGCATGGGTAGCCGCCGCTGGCGCGTGGGCGATAAGCTGCCGATGCGTCAGTTCTGCCCGCATCCGGCGCTGCTGCACGTCGACCCGTTCCCGCCGATTATTGATGAGGATCTGGAGCCTGGCGATATTCTGTACATTCCGCCGGGATTCCCGCACGACGGAATCACTCACGAAACGGCGCTGAACTACTCCGTCGGCTTCCGCGGGCCAAACGGCCGCGATTTGATCAGCAGCTTTGCCGATTACGCGCTGGAAAACGATCTCGGCGGCGAGCACTACAGCGATCCAGATTTAACCTGCCGCGAACATCCGGGCCGGGTTGAAGAGTATGAACTGGAACGTCTGCGCGGCATGATGATCGAGATGATTAGCCAGCCGGAAGATTTCCGTCAGTGGTTTGGACGATTTGCTACCACGCCGCGCCACGAGCTGGATATTGCGCCAGCTGAACCGCCTTATGCAGAAGAAGAGATTGTCGACGCGCTGGAGGGAGGCGAAATGCTGACTCGCCTGAGCGGCCTGCGGGTACTGCACATCGGCGATGACTTTTTTGTCAATAGTGAACAGTTGGAGCCAACCGAACCTGCGGCTCTGGATGCGCTGTGCCGCTATACCCTGCTGGGTAAGGATGAGCTAGGCGAGCGCGCGCTGCGCAATCCGGCCTTTATCGCCGAGCTGACCCGTTTGATTAACCAGGGCTATTGGTTCTTCGACGAATAGCGCTTCATCATCGGTTCATATAAAGAAGGCGCGAATAGCGCCTTCTTCTTTTATATCACTACGGCATTATTTTCCGAGCAGCGTCTCATACTGCGCCTGGAACTGCGGCGCGTTCCATGAGCCATCAAACAGGGTGTAAGTAATATACCCCTTGTTCAGCCAGCCCGAGTCATTATCCCCTTCCGCCGGTTTTATCGCTTCCGGATTCATCGTCTGTTTTGCGGTGCCGTCCGCCAGCAGTTCATAACCAATCTGTGGCGCGGGGAACTGTTCATTCTCAATATAATGAACGCCCTTAATTTCAGCCGACGGCAGCGGCGGATAGTTAATGCTCAAACCGGACCCTTGCGGCAAAATCGGGCTTCCCGGTTTATGCGCGGCGTTAAGTTTATCGACCAGCGAAACGACGTAATCCACCGAGTCAGGCCAGTACTTATGCGTGCTCGGCCATTTGTTCTTCATCTCTTCTTCCGTGAATCGGTAGCCAATACTGGCGGCAATCGCCGGGAAGCCATAGCGAATGGCGCGAGCCGCGGCGCTCACGGTACCGGAGTTAACCTGCGCCATACCGGTATTGGGACCATCGTTGACGCCCGAAATCACCAGATCCGGCGGCGCGTCTTTCAGGACGCCCCACAGGCCAAAATCCAGCGCATCGGCAGGGGTTCCGGGGAAGCAGTAGCGTTTATCAGCGGCTTTTTTGACATCAAAAACTTTACCCGTCTTAAAGGTAATTGCCGACCCGATCCCGCTCTGATTCGTTGCCGGCGCCACCATCCAGACGTCATATCCTTTGGCCGCCAGTTTTTCCTGCAGCGATGTGGTTCCCACAGACTGGCAGCCATCGTCGTTAACCAGCAGTATTTTCAACGGTTTTTCAGCAGCCTGTACGCCAGCGGCAGATAACGCCAGAATGGCGGCAGTCAGGATTTTCGTTCTCATCATCACTCCTTGTTGGGTAGCAGAGGTATTTCTTCGGCGCAAAAAAAAACCTAAGACTCCTGCCGCACGCCTCATTGGCGGACAGGGGTCTTAGGTTTTGCCTGTGGTCAGTAACAATCCCAGAGTGCAGCGAAAATAACGCCAGTGCGCGGCAGAGTCCAGAGCAGACATCATTATTTTGTGACGGAGATCAATCCTCAATAATTATTTAAGCCAAAAAATACCAATTAATCTGAAAATTAAACTTAAGATACAACTCAATCAGCAAAATTACCTGCATGAAGACGATCACATTTATTGACATTAATAATAAATAGAGGATGTCTTTTTGCATAATTAGTGCTAACGTCGCCCTTGTTGGATTGTTACTGTTTAGAACAGGCGAAACCTACGTCATCGAGTTCGAGCGAACATAACCTTATTTATGCTTCGCGTCGAATATCTGACGTAGGTTTTTTTTTGCTTATAAAAAGACCATTCAGGTGGAGCGTTATATGAAGAAGTGGCTAATAGCATTAATGATGGCGGCAGGCGCGGCAACCTGCTCTGCGGCGGAAGTTAAAAACGATGATGGCGTGAATATCTATTTCGCTCGTCATGGCAAAACGCTGCTGAATACGTTTGACCGCGTGCAGGGTTGGGTGGACTCCCCGCTTACCGAAGACGGCATTCGCGTCGCTCGTTATCTCGGCGAGGGGCTTAAAGGTATTCCGTTTGATAGCTTCTATTCCAGCGATGCCGGACGTCAGCGTGAAACCATGCAGGTGATCCTTAAGCAAGCCGGAGTAAGTGATTACACACTTACCGAGCTAAGCGGCCTGCGAGAAGCCTTCTTCGGCGGTTTTGAAGGCGGCTATAACAAAGATATGGCCGATGCCGGCGCTAAACAGCTGGGGCTTAAAGATGGCGCAGCGCTGTTCAGCCAGATGAAAGCGGGCACCCTGGCCGTCGATACCAACCAGAATGCGCTGGCAGCAGCCGATCCCAAAGGCATGGCGGAAAACTATCAGCAGATAAAAACCCGTACCCAGGCAGCGCTGCACACTATCGTTGAAAACGCGCAGGCCCGGGGCGATAAAAACGTGCTGGCGATTTCATCCGGTACCGCAATGCAGATTATGATTTCCGATTTAACCGACGATAACGCGAAAAACAAACCGCTTGCCAATGCCGCGGTGGTGAAAATTGTTTATAAAGACGGCAAATATACCGTTCCAGAAATTGGCACCATGAAATATGTTGAAGCCGGAAAACAGGCTCTCGATAAAAAATAATACCCACGCTTAATTATTTATTACGGCAGACTTCAGGCGAAAACACCTCGCCTGGATCGCTGTGTCCCTACTCTGGGGTTTATTATGAAAATGAATACTACAACAGTCGCCATTATGCTGCTGGCTATTCCCGCCAGCGCCTGGTCAGCTTCGGCCACTAACAGTCTGAAGGAGCGCGATAATATCGATACCGTGCTCGACGATCCGTTATTCAGCCAGTCCCATATGAATTTGTCGTTTAAAAACTACTGGAAATATCTTAAGGAAGAAGAGACCGAGCCAAAGAAAGTCCATAATGCCTGGGGTCAGGGCGTCGCCGTCGATTATCAGTCCGGCTATTTTGCCGATATTATTGGCTTTGATGCCACTTACTACGGCGCGGTAAAGCTCGGCGCCAGCGATTACTTTAACTCCCGCGGCGTGCTGTATAACAACGGCAGCGGGAATAAAAAGAGTAACGCTGAGGGCTTTTCCAAATTCGGTCAACGCAACATCAAGCTGCAGTATCGCCTGGCGGACACTCAACTGAACGCCCGCTGGGGCTGGCAGACGATGAAAAACTTTGGCGTCATCTCCAACTCGACCCGCCTCTCCCCGACCACCTATTTGGGCTGGACTGGCGCGGTGAACTACGGCCCCTTCACGCTGCGCGGCGCGTACATCGAAAGCGCGATGGATCGTAACTCGCCGGATAAGAAACGCTTCCAGACCAACAGCGGGCAGTATATTAACCATATCGCCAGCGGCGATATTCTGTGGCAAAGCGAGCACCTGAACATGCAGTACGGCTATGGTGAAAGCGACAACTATATGCGCCGCCATATTCTGTTCACCAATATTAAGCCGATAAAAGCGCTGAACATCGGAACTCAGGTCTACGCCACTCACGCGCTGGACGAGTATAAAGCGATGCCGGCGAATAAGCGTGACTTTGACGACGACGCCTGGCACATCGCCATGGATGTGAAGTGGCAGGCGGACAACTGGAGCACCAAGTGGGGTCTGGGCTATACCGATGCGAACAAGGCCAATGAAGTAGGCTTCTACCCGCGCCATATGAGTAAAAACTCGCGCGGAACCTTTATCTCAATGGCCTATGCCGGCAACGACTATATGCGCGACGGTGAACTGGTTCTCTCTAATATGTCGGACTATAACCTGACGCCGGAGCTGGCGATCGGTCTCGCCGGCAACATCGCCCAGTTTAACTACCGCGGCAACCACGTCCGTACCGGGGAAATTAACGCCTTCAGCCGCTGGGTACCGACGCACCCAAGACTGAAAAATCTCACCGTCTGGGCGATGTTCGGACCGGGCTGGTCCTATAAGATGAATGGCAAAACGCCGGTGCTCACCGACGGCCATTACAGCCGGGCCAATTCGCTCTCTTCGGAAGTGATTATCGAATATAAATTTAATCTGTTCTGATATGCCCGCCCCGCCGCCATGGCGGGGCAACCCTCCCCGGCTACTTCTTCACCTCATTAAGCTCATCGTTATAGCTTTCCCGCGTCACACAGACGCACAGGATGGTAATCAGCGCCATGCAGGCGAGAAACAGCGAGATGGGCCACGATGCACCGCCGGACCACACCAGCAGCAAGGTACCGATCATCGGCGTTAAGCCGCCGACGATATTCGCCAGCTGGAAGCCGAGCGACACGCCGGTATAGCGCACGCTGGTGTCAAAAAGCTCCGAAAAGAAGGCCGGCTGGACGCTGAACATCATGCCCAGCCCCACGGAATAGCAGAAGGTGGTGGCGAACATAAACATCTTCACCGAGCCGGAGTCGATCATCCAGAACAGCGGGAAGGCAAAGATCAGCGTGATAGCGGCGCCGGCCAGATAGACCGGTCGGCGGCCAATTTTATCGGAAAGCCAACCGAAGAACGGAAAGGTAAAAATGCCGACAAAACTGGCCAGCAGCAGCCCGTTCAGCGCCGTTTCGCGAGTAAAGTTGAGTTCCCGGGTCACGTAGGACATAAAGAATGCCACCGTCAGCCAGCCCAGAACAATCTCCCCCATGCGCATACCCATCGCCAGGAATACCGCTTTACGGTGATGTTTGAGCACGGTGAGAATAGGAAACTTCTGCTCCGCCGCTTTCGCCGCGTTCTGCTGCTGTTTCTGATTCTCCTGAAACACCGGCGTCTCTTCGATCCTTGAGCGGATAAACATCCCGACGAACAGCAGCGCGATGCTTAACAGGAAAGGCACGCGCCAGCCCCATGACATCAGGTCCTCCTCCGGCAGCATCACCACCAGCGCAAAAACGCCGGTGGCGATAAACAAGCCAAGCACGTTGCCCAACTGAACAAAGGTGCCGAAAAAGCCCCGGCGATGGCGCGGCGCATACTCGGTGATCAGCGTCGTCGCCCCGCCCCATTCGCCGCCAATGGCAAAGCCCTGGCAGAGGCGCAAAAAGATAAGTATCAACGGCGCGGCGTTACCTATGGTGTCGTAGCTGGGGATTAATCCTATGAAAAAGGTCGAAATCCCCATAATCATCAGCGACAGAACCAGCGATTTTTTGCGGCCGATCTTATCGCCATAGTGGCCAAATACGATGGCCCCGATGGGCCGGCTGACGAAGGTAATCGACAGCGTCAGGAAGGACACCAGCAGCGCCATCAGCGGCGAGAGGTTAGGAAAAAACAGCGACGGAAACACCAGCGCGGCGGCGGTGCCGTAGATAAAAAAGTCATAGAACTCAATCGTTGTGCCGGAGAGACCGGAGCCCAGCACGGTGAGCAGCTTTCTTCTTTCATGGGTTTGTTGCGATGTTTGTTCATTTTTTGCAGGGGTCATGGCGGGCGAGGTAAGCATAGTCATCATTAAATCCTCTGTCCTGAATCATTATTGTTAAGTCGGGCAGCGCCTGGCTAACACATCGTTGGCGTGGGAAAATCGCCGGCAAGCTAACTCGAATTAGCTAATTATAACAAGAGACAGAGATTCACAACGTAAATGCTAAAAGAGTGTGACCAGGATCGGTTAAATTTTAACACCCGCGCCAGCGCCGCGAGACATATCGCTCAAGACATAACGAAAATAATTAATTAAATTCAATTAATTAAATATTAAACGCTGATTTACCATCCCCGCTGTGCTTCCCGCCCGCTTTTCTGCCCGCCTAGATGCCGCCTCAGCAAGCGTTCCCGGTCACCTGACCTCCCGTTTAAAATAAAGAGTTAAATATTAATAAGTTAATAATTTCACATTGATAGCCATCACAAATCCCCGGTAAAGAGTTTGTTCCTGTCTTTTTTTTGACCTAACTTGCTAATTCGAGTTAGCCAAAGAAATTAGCCAGCAATAAAGCGATTGATGCCGCGCTTACCCCGGCGCAGCACGCTCAACGATAACTAAGCGACCTATCCCCTACAGGAGAAATTCACATGCTGAATTTAACGTTACCCGCGGAAGCCGAACTTATTACCCCGCAGCCAGGCGAAGTGTTGATGGTGACCAATGCGGATCTCCGCGAACCGGCTAACGTCACCTGCTGGCCCACGCAGAAGCAGTTTGAACAGCGCCTGGAAACGGCGCTGGAAACATTAGGCTATCGCCTGCGCCGCGCCCATCCGGTCAACGAGCGGCGCGGTCACGGGTTTATCAGCAGCCAGAAAGAGGGCAGCGAGCTGTTCGCCGGGATCGATCCGGATGCGCCGATTATTGTCCTGCTTACCGCCTGGCAATACTCCCATCATCTTGCTCCTTCGCTGGTACATCATCGCGGCCCTATTTTGCTGCTCGCCAATTTTGACGGCACCTGGCCGGGCCTCGTCGGCATGCTCTGTATGGCAGGCTGCCTCACCAGCCTGGAGCGCAACTACTCGCGGCTGTGGTCGGAAACCTTCGCCGACGAGGCGTTTATTCGCGGCCTGGACACCTGGCTGCGCGACGGCCATCTCAGCCATAAGCTCGGCTATCTGCATCCGGTCGCGCCCAGCGCGCCGCTGCTGGCCAGCGAAGCCGGACAGATCGGCGTGAAGGTTGGGCAGTCGATCCTCAAACACAAGGCCATTGTCGGCCTGTTCGATACTTTCTGTATGGGGATGATCAACGGCGTGTTCCCGCAAAAAGCGATGATCGACGTAGGGATGCCGGTGGAGTCGCTGTCGCAATCGGCGCTGCTGGTTGAAATGAACAAAGTGCCGACCGCCCTGCGCGAAGCCTGTCTCGACTGGTATGAGACCCGCGGCATGCGCTTCCGGTTCGGCGCCAACGGGGCGAAGGATCTGACCCGGGAGCAGGTGCTGGAACAGTGCGCGATGATGATCGCCATGGCGCGCTTCGTGAAGCGCTTCGGCCTGACGGCGGTAGGCGTGCAGTATCAGCAGGGGCTCAAAGACAGCTGCGCCGCCTCGGATTTTGCCGAAGGCGCCATCGGCAACGCGGAACGCTTTCCGATCCCGGATGAAAATGGCGAGATCGTCTGTCCGGACGCGCCGATCACCTGCATCAACGAGGTGGATATGGGCAGCGCCATCCCGCAGGTGATGCTGGCGAAGCTGCTCGGTGCGCTGGGCATGGCGAGTGAAACCACCCTTCACGATATCCGCTGGGGTAGCGAATACAACGGCACGTTCTACTGGGATCTGGAGATCTCCGGCGCGGTGCCGTTCGCCCATCTGAAGGGCGGGATCGCCGGGACCACCGGCTATCGCCAGCCGGCGATGTTCTTCCCCTACGGCGGCTCGACCATTGCCGGTCAGGGCAAAGCCGGACGCTTTATCTGGGCGCGCGCGCACTACGAAGGCACTCAGGTGATCCTGCATATCGGCACCGGCACCGCCGTCGAACTGCCGCATGACGAATTCGAACGCCGCCGCCGGGCAACCAACTACGAGTGGCCGTTACTCAACGCCGTTCTCGATGGGGTTTCGCGCGACGATTTAATGGCGGGCCATCAGAGCAACCATCTCAGTCTGGCTTATGTAGAAGAGGAGGTGTTATCCGAAGTGCTGAACGCCTTTATTGCCCAGGCGCTGACGCAAAATATGAAAGTCTTTATCGCAGGCGATGCGCATTTATTAATGAAATAACAACTGATTCGCTTATGTAATTTTTACGTTGTTAGCGATCCTGACAAACATCCGCTGCATTCGTCTCTTTATCGTCCATAAAGAGCGGATCAACGCGCATCTGTCCGGGCGGGCCCTCCGCCTGCCCGGATAAGAGAGGATTATATGTATCAGCAGCAACATATTGAATTTATTATCCAGAAGGCAAAGAAACGGCTCGATCAGCAGGAGGCCCCTGGCTGCACCAAAGCGGGATGGCTAATGATCACCGCATTATTAATTGAGTCATGGGATATTTATTCCATGGCGTTTATTTTATTCGCCCTGAAAGATATTTATGAGCCCAGCAGCTGGCTGCTCGGTTTTACCGCCGCCGGCACCCAGCTTGGCGCGGTGGTCGGCGCGCTGCTCGGCGGCTGGCTGACCGATAAGCTCGGACGGCGTAAAATTTTCCTCTGGTCGATGATCCTGTTCGCGATCTTCGCCGTTCTTCAGGGCCTGGCGCCCAATATGTACTGGCTGGCGATTATTCGCTGCCTCGCCGGGATCCCGGTGGGCGCGGACGTGGCTAACGGCTTTACCTACATTATGGAGGTGATGCCGAAGGGCAAGCGCGAAGTGATGGCCAACCGCTGGCAGTTTATGTTCGCGCTGGGGATTATCGCCGCCATTCTGCTGGTCACCACGCTGGTGGCGCTTGATGTTCACCCGGATATGATCTGGCGCATCGTGCTGGCGGTCCCGGCGATCCCGGCCTGCCTGCTGCTGTTTATGCGTCGGGAGCTGCCGGAGACGCCGGCGTGGTTCGTCGAACGCGGCCGCTTTATCGAAGCGAAAAAAGCCTCCCGTGACTATTACGGCGAACAGGATGGCCGTCTACTGGACGACATTCTGCCCAATGAAAACGTCACCATCGCCGACCCGACGCTCAAAGAGACGCTGCACGATCTGTTCCGCCGTCCCTTTACCCGCCGCACCACCCTGTTCGGCTGGTTCTCCTGCGCCGTGCAGTCGTTTGAAAACTACGCCTTCTCCTTCTTCCTGCCGCTGATCCTCGTCACCATCGGGATTTCCGGGCAGATCCAGAATAACCTCGCCCTGCTGGCGGTGAACTGTATCGCCGCGCTCTCGGCGTTTGTCGGCCCGCTGCTGTTGCCGAAGCTCGGGCATAAGGGGCTGAGCAAATACGGCTTCCTGCTGGTCACCATCGGCATCTCAATTTCGGCGTGGGGCGTCTACAGCAGCAGCTTCGCATTTATCATCTTCGGCGCGGCGCTGATGCTGTGGGGCCACTACTGGGATTCCGAAAGCGGCATGACGGTGATCTCGCTGGTGGCAAAACCGCGCTATCGCGGCGTGGCTTCCGGCATCGGCTACACCATCGTCAAGATCACCGCCTTCGTTACCACCCTGGTCTTCCCGGCCCTGTTTGAAGCGGTCGGCGTACCCGTCGCCTCGATGATTATCGCTATCGCGCCGTTCTGCGCCTTCCTCGCCTCCATTTTCCTGCTACCGGAAGTCTTCGGCCATGCGGTGGGCGACGAGAACGATCGAGAACATGACGCCAGCCCGGCAATCGCCCTGGAGGGGCATGAATCCCCGGCCTCCAAACATTAACCGCCCGGGCCGCAGAGGCGGCCCCCGCTGAACCCATAAAGGAAGGAATCAGATGAACAGCACAAAAATGCCCGTGATTGAAAATATCGAACTGATGACCGCCCGCGTTCCGCTGCCGGAAGGCCCGTGGGGAGATCAAATTCACCACGTCACCGATATCGAAGTGGCGATTGTTGACGTCTACGGTTCTAACGGCCACGTCGGCACCGGCTTTAGCCACACTTCCGGCTGGTGCGGGAAAACCATCTCTGCGCTGATTGCCGAGATTATCCCTGACGTTATTGGCCAGCCGCTCTCCCCGCGCGGCCTGTGGCATCGCTCGTATAAACACGTACACGACGTCGGCGGCGCGGGCGTCACTACCCATGCCCTGGCGGCACTGGATATCGCCTACTGGGATCTGTTAGGCAAAACCCTCAACGCGCCGATCATCGACATTCTTGGCCGCGTACGCGATCGCGTTCCGCTGTACGGCAGCGGCATCAACCTGCATCTGTCCATTGAGGAAGTGATCGACCAGGTCAAGCGCTGGAAAAGCACCGGCTATCTGGCGGCGAAAGTAAAAGTGGGCAAACCGACGCTGGAAGAGGACGTGGAGCGGCTGCGTAAGATTCAGGAGGCGGTGCCGGGCTTCCCGCTGGCGGTGGACGCCAACCAGGGCTGGAGCTTCCCGCAGGCGCTGCGCGCATTCAAGCTGTTCGAGCCGCTTAACCTGCTGTGGATTGAGGAGCCGCTGCCCTCCGACGATATCGCCGGCCACCTGCGGCTGCGCGAACGCAGCGCCACGCCCATCGCGCTGGGAGAAAACGTCTATAACTTAAATCAGTTTACGCAGTACATCGAGAGCGGCAGCGCGGATTACATCCAGGCAGATCTCGGCCGCGTCGGCGGGATCACCGGCTATCTGGATATCGCCGCCGTCGCCCGCGCGCACAACCTGCCGATGACGCCGCATTTTGTCATGGAACTCAGCGCCAGCCTGCTGGCGACGGTGCCGAATATCTCATACGCCGAGATGACCGACGGCGGGCGCTGGAAAGATCTGCGCATCATCGCCGAAGCGGGCGAAGAGGTGGACGGCTACTACGTGCCGAGCGAACGGCCGGGCCATGGCATTATTCTCGATCGTGATTACCTCGCAACCCACAAAATCTAACCACGCAGTGAGGGGAAAGGACAATGGAAGACACGTTATTCTCGGTTAAAGACAAGGTCATCATCGTGACCGGCGGCCTGGGACAGCTGGGGGCGCAGTACGTGAAGACGTTACACGACCGCGGCGCGAAGGTGGCGGCGCTGGCCACCCGCGTCGATGCCGCGCGCGTCGACCGCGTGCTGGGGGCGATTAAGGACTCCGACCGCCTGCTGTGCGCGGAAGTGAATATTACCGATAAAGCCAGCATTAACCGGGTGCTGGATAGCATTGAAGCGAAGTGGGGCGTGCCGGATGGCCTGGTTAACAACGCGGGCGTCGACACCCAGCCCAGCGCGCCGCCGGAAGTCTCCGGGCCGTTTGAGGAGTTCCCGGAAGAGGTGTTCCGCGAGGTGGTAGAAGTGAATCTGGTCGGCACCTTCCTGATGACCCAGCAGGTCGGCAAGCGCATGAAGCAGGCCGGCAAAGGCGGCTCGATCATCAACGTCGGTTCGATCTACGGCGTGGTCTCTCCGGTGCAGGATATCTACAGCTATAAAAAAGAGGACACCGGCGTTCCGTTCGTCAAACCGGTGGCCTATTCGGCGGCAAAGTCCGGGCTGTATAACTTTACCCGCTACTGCGCCACCTACTGGGGGCGCGACGGCATTCGCGTCAATACCCTGACCCTCTCCGGCGTCGAGCGCAGCGATCAGGACCCGCGCTTTCAGAAAAACTACACCAGCCGTATCCCCATCGGGCGGATGGCGAAAGCCCACGAGTACAACGGCGCGGTGGTGTTTTTGCTCTCCGACGCCTCGGTCTATATGACCGGTTCCAACGTGGTGGTGGATGGAGGCTGGACCGCATGGTAAGCGATAAATGGCAGGTTTTTCGCGGCATTATCTCCGCCGTGGTGACGCCGATGCACGCCGATGAGACGGTGAACTACGCGGCGCTGGACGCTCTCGCCCGCGCCCAGCTGACGCGCGGGGTTGAGGGCTTTTACTGCTGCGGCTCCTCCGGGGAGGGGCCGTTGCTGCGTTTCGATGAGCGCAGGCAGGTGCTGGCGACGCTGGTGCAGTCGGCGGGCGGTCGCGTGCCGGTGATCGCTCACGTCGGGACGCCGCGCACCCGGGATGCCGTCGAGCTGGCGAAGCACGCCGAGCAGGACGGCGCCAGCGCGGTGTCGCTGGTGCCGCCCTACTACTACAAATATAGCCGCGAGGAGATTATCGCCTACTACCGTCGAGTGCTGGACGCCATTTCGATTCCGGTGATTTTGTATAACATTCCGCAGTTTACCGGCGTCGAGCTGGACGCCCAGAGCGCCGACGCGCTGCTCGGCGATGAACAGGTTCTGGGGGTGAAGCATACTTCGCATAACCTCTATTCGCTGGAACGAATGATCGCCCGCTACCCGGAGAAAGTCTTTTTTAACGGTTTCGATGAGATCTTCCTTTCCAGCCTCGCGGCGGGCGCGACGGCCACGGTTGGCACCACGGTTAACCTGCAGCCGGAGCTGTTTCTCGCCCTGCGCAGCGCCTTTCAACAGGGCGACATCGCCCGGGCGCAGCGCCTGCAGCAGCAGATCAACGAGGTGGTGGACCAGCTGGTCGCGCGCGGCGTGTTCCAGTCGGCGAAGTATCTTGCCGCGAAAGAGACCGTCGATACTGGCCCCACCCGCGAGCCGTTTGTGGCGCTGACGGCGGTGCAGAAAGGCGAGCTGGATGACCTCTATCTGCGCTTACGGGGGTATATCGCCGATGCCGGACAATGACGCGCTCTGTCCCCAGGTCCGCCTGAACGATAGCGCCGTGTGCCAGCAGGTCTCGCGGTTTTTACAGGAGACGGAAAGCGATGCGCGAACCCGGGGGCTGGCAGTGGCGGTTGTCGGGACTGAGGGCGAGCTCATCGCCTTTGGCGCGCACGCTTGCTGCCCGCCGCTACCGCGCCAGCTGGCGCAGCGCAAGGCCTGGAGCGCCCTGCGCTTTCGCCGTCCGACGGCAACGCTGGCGCAAGAGGTCAGCTCCGGTACCCTGCAGCTGGCGGTATTTAACGACCCGCAGCTGCTGGCGATGCCGGGCGGCGAGCCGGTGATAGTTGAAGGGCTGGCTATTGGCGGCATCGGGATCAGCGGCCTGCCACCGGAGCTGGACGCCGGGCTGGCGGCGCGGTTTGTTCAGCGATTGACTTGATGAAGGATCGTTAAGGGTTCCCGGATTGCGGCGCCCGCGCCTTATCCGGGCTACCAGCGCGCGCAGGATGCGGTATCTGTAGCCCCGGCCAGCATAGCGCAGCCGGGGATTGACGTGTTCACACAAGCCGTGTCATTTACTGGCTCCGCTGCTTCTCTACCGACAGCGGGCGGTGAATCAGGGTCATCGGCACGGTGATCTTCACATCGGCATTTTCGCCCTGCAGCTTCTGCTGCATCAGATGAAACGCGTGCTGCGCCCAGGCGTCCTCATCCTGGCGCATCGACCACACCGCGTTCGGCAGAAATCCCAGCATCTGATGTTCATCGAAGGTGCCGATGGGAATATCCGACGGAATAAAGCCGTAAGTTTCCCGCAGCGCGCTCAGCGTCCCTTCCAGAATGGGCAGAGAGGAGGCGATAAACGCCTTCGGCGGCTCGCGGTGCTGACGGAGAAAATCGAGCATCAGCTGTTTGCCCTCTTCCTGACGGTTATGGCTGGCGGACAATATCCACTCCTTGCCCGCGGGCAGTTCGCTCAGGTAGCCCTGCAGACGACGCTGGATCGACGGCTGCTGGGTATCCCCGGCGATAAAAAAAATCGGCGAGACGTCCACCGCCTGGGTCATCGCCTGCACCAGCTTTTTGCTGCCGTTGTAGTTATCGCTCACCACCAGCGACACGTCGCTCTCGCCAAAATCGCGGTCGAGCAGCACCAGCGGCCGCTTGCGCGCCACCTTCTGATGATGCAGCTGCGTTTCCCGGGTAGAGGGCACCACGAAGAGCCCGTCAACGTTGCGCGCCAGCAGTCCTTCAACCAGACTGTTTTCATGCTCGCTGTCGCTGTAGGTGCAGGCAATCATTAGCTGATACCCCGCCTGACGGCAGCAGGCTTCGAGCTTTTCCGCCAGGGTGGAGAAAAACAGGTTGGATAAACGCGGGATCACCAGCCCTAAGGTCTCGGTTTTATTGAGCTTCAGGCTGCGGGCGATATGGTTAACGACCAGCCCGTTCTCGGCGATGTAATCATTAATACGCTGCTGCGTTTTGGCGCTGATGCGATACTGCTCAGCTTTGCCACCCAGCACCAGGCGCACGGTGGTAATCGAGATTTCCAGCGCCCTGGCGACTTGCTCAACGGTTTTGGCCATAAACTCATTTTCCATAACGAACAGAACGGATTAATCATAAACTAATTCGAGTTAGCAATACATTAGCCGCGCTGTTATTTTGAACAAGGCGTCAGTTTTCTGACGCCACTGGCGCTGTCGATCGCGATCCCGCGACGCGGACGATCGTTAAGATCCTTCCCTGTCCTCTCTGTCGGCGTGTATGTCGGGAGAGATTCTGGCCGCGTGATTTCACTTTGCCGGTTTAACCTCGGTCACCCAGGTGGGGAGATCCCACGTCCCGCCGAGGCGAAGATAGCGGCACATCCCGGTGGTCGCTTCACGGCTTTTGCGGAACGTTGTGCCATCCCAGAGCCAGCTCGCCGTCCCCCAGCAATCGCCGAGCCCTCGCCCTTTCTGGCTCATAAAAATCTCGCCGTCGCCATACTCAGAACCGGAAACCGTAATAAGCGTTGGATTACCCTCAAGTTTGCTATCCACAACCCAATAGCCGTATCCCTCGTTATAGGCCGCCCGCCAGCACAAGGCCGAAATCAGGGAATGCGCGTTATCCAGCGGCGTCAGGCTGATGGTTTCAGGCTCCTCCCCCTCCTCAGGCTGGAGGCGATCGCACCAATCATCGTTATTTAGCGTGGCCAGAAGCTTCGGCTTGAGCACCGCCAGCTCAGGCGCGGTTAACGCTCTCTCCTGCGCCTTCTCAGGCATGACCCGGTGAATGACCGGGGCGGGAATCGCCGCCCGGACGCTGCTTTCCGGCCTGTCGCCTTTTTTGGTCAACGCGTCCGGCGTGCCGATTCGCCCCTGAACATCGTCCATTTTCAGCAGTACCGCGTAAGCGCCTTCGCCGGAAAGCACAAACGGCGCCTCCGCGCCTGTAAATTCGACCTTCCCGCTGCCTTTGATGGCGTTAACGATCGCCCGGGCCTGTTTCTCTGACAGCGGCCAGCTCTCTTTTGCGGGCTTCACATCGCCTGCCGGCTGGCCGTTGATCCACAGCGTCAGTTTGCCCGGCAGAACGTCGCTGTCGGTCACCTCCGCCAGCATCAGCTCTCCCGAGACGGCGGTGCCCGCTCCGGCCTGGCGGGTCAGCAGCACCGAACCTCCGCTTCCTTCTTCAGCGCTGTATCCCGCCGCCCGGCAGGTCAGCGTGTTATCGCATACCACTTCCCAGTCTTTGTGGCTGAATGAAACGCCTGTTTCCGCCAGCGCGGGGAGACTAAGTACGGCCAGTGCCAGCACGCCTCTCCAGCGTTCCTTTTTCATAACTTCTCTCCTTAATCGGTCATTCGTGTAGTCTGAGTAATCCACCTCGCCGAGAGAAGCGTTTTCCCCTGCCGGTACAATTTTTCAGACAACCGCATGAATGCATGACCGCTTGACGCTTTGTTGGGCATTCTCACATCTGTGCAGCGCAAAGAAAATAACGAACAGAGCGTCATGTGCTCTCATTCACTATCATCTCAAACATCAAAAAATATCATCCGGCGTGATGTTAAATCACCTTGTGATATTTCACGCGGCTGCGAACGGCTAACTCATTTTATTCTCTCACTTCATCTGTGCGATTCATATGTGAATAACGCGCCTGTTACTCAGGGCGTTTTTTCTTTTTATGCATCGATTTCATCTTCTCTGTGACGTCATCAACAACATGAAGCTATTCAGAATATTCAGCGTATTGCCGTCGTTATTTTTTGCCGCCGCGTGTGCTGCCGGGTTATCCCATGTAGATAATTGTGAAGTGGGCTGCCCGTCCGGTGGAAGCGACCAGACGCTGGTGCGCGAAGCCTATACGCTTAATAACAACAGCCGCAGCAAATTCGCCAATTGGGTGGCGTATAAAATCACCAAAGCCAGCCTGGCCAGCGGGCGTTCGCGCAGCTGGAAGCGCGATCCGGATTTACCCGCTACGGATACCCTTGCCCCCGCGGCATATAAAGGGGCCAGCGCAGCATTGGCGGTCGATCGCGGGCATCAGGCGACGCCAAAAAGCGCCAGTTTTTATGATTATCAAGTGACGGTGGAGCAGATTGAGCGGCGGACTCATCCGGCGCTCTCGTTCTGGTCCGCCCTACCGGCAGGTATCGCCCGCCGCCTGAAGTCCCGAAAGGGTACGCTGGCAAAAGAGATGGGGTGCCCGTAATTGGACATGGCATTCTGTTGCGCGCATTATCTCGCTTTTATTTTTTTTAATCTGCTGTGCGGTTATTTCAGCAATATCAGGAAAGACATTTTCCACAGGCGCGAATTAATAGCACCATGTATTCTGTTAATTCTTAATTGATGGTTAAAGGCGTTAATTATGTCCGATTAAACTCTGGACTTTATTTTTATTACTGGTTAGGTTTACAGGTGTTATTTAGCGCGGTGCGAATGTGTTGGCGCACACCCGCACCGCTGATCACAATTACTATTTCGCGAGAATAGCAACCATGACTAATGCTGATTGTATTGTAGATTCGTTTGGTCCAGAAGTGTCGCCGAAAAATAAGCGTCAGTTGGCGGTGAGTTATGTGAGGCGTTTGCCAGATCGTCGTCTTGTTCCGGCGCTGATAATGAAGGGCGAGTGGCTGGCGGCGGCAGGGTTTTCGACCGGCACCCGGGTGGAGGTGCGGGTGATGGAGGGCTGTATTGTGCTGACGGTGGTTGAGCCGGAACCGGAGCTGGAAGCCGCGATGCGTAGGGTGGAGAAGCTGTCGGCCAGGAAGCAGAAGCAGGTCAGAGAGTTTATCGGGGTGATTGGGGGACGAGGTTGAGGGGGCAGGATTGCGGTGACAGACAGGATTTTAATGCCATGCTCTATATCGCCACTCCGGACCTGTACTCATCCATCAAATCCGTACAACGTTCCTTTTAGATAACGGATAAATACCTGTTAATACGACTGAATGAGGAAACCATCATGGAGACTTACCGATTACATCGCGGCAGGCTTATCGACCATATCCAGCTTGTGGTAAATGATTTCGAGGCCAGCAAAGCGTTTTATACAGCCGTGCTGGCGGTCCTTGAGATCCCTGTCGTGAATACCTACGATGATTATTTTTGGGCTGATGAGCTTGTTGTTTCATCCATTAATAGCCCCGGTTCCACAGGTAAGCCGACAGGACGGCATCACCTGGCTTTCCAGGCCAGGGATCGTGAGACGGTGGATGCTTTTTACCAGGCGGCGCTGGCACACGGCGGCAGTGATAACGGCGCACCCGGTGAGCGAACTTATCACCCGGGGTACTACGCGGCCTTTGTACTCGATCCCGATGGTAACAATATCGAAGCGGTTTACCATGGCGAGGGGGAACGCAGTGCGGCATCGGTGGAGATTGGCTTCAGTCTTTAAGTATAACGGCCTCCGGGCAGGGCCGTATTGGGCGGTTGGCATTAAATCAGACCAGGAGCCAGCCCATGAATTAGCCATATCGAAGCCCTCATAATAATTAGGGCTACATAAAAAAAATTCAGTGTTGTAAATTCATTGCGTATTCATTTTATAGAGGAATAACGATGGGAGCCATTAATGAGATAGATATTGCAAAGCTGGTATTGCTACCCGCGGTTTTATATGTGGCTAAAAAGATCATCGACTGGGCGGGAAAAGTGATGTCCAGCCCGCCAGCAAAGCGAAAAATTCGCTTCGAAAAGGTACCTATTGAAACAAAAATAGAGGTGCTGAATAAAATCGCTGAGATAGCGAACGCTGAAATACCCGACACTAAACTCTCGAGGACGCATCAGACGGTACAAATGAAATTTTTGTATGAGCAGATCGGGATTACTCTTCCTGTCTGGCACGCCCATCAGCTGATCGCGTTTATCGCTGATAAAAATATCGGCTCATATGATGTACGATTAATGAGTTTCCTTAAAAACCCATCCTTATATCGTTGTGATGAAAATCATTTTTCTGTAGATGCTAAAAAAATTAAAAATTTTCACATCGTTAGCGGGGTTTTCTGGCTAATTTCAATCGTCATTTTTGCCTGCGCCTGGTGGACAACAATACAATCGTTACTGGCCAGCGGGGGCGTAAATTCGGTTATCGCATTTTCACTGTTTTACTTTATTTCCGCTATTGTGGTCACTGGCTTTATCTTGAGCCAGGTTGGAGAAACCTGGCAAAGCGCCAGATTCGCCAGGCTGTTTGAAAGGTGGTGTGAGGATGAAGCGGGGGTGGAAAGTGGGGAGCGCGCTGTGCTAGTCACATCGGAGCCAGAAGAACAGACGCCTCAACAGGAGGTTTTCAAATGATGAAATGCAGATACAAAAAAGTATTTTAGTGGACTGATTGGGGGCTTTGGTGCGAAGGCCGGACTCGAATTTCAAAGCCAATAGACTGATATCAATGTAGTTTATAAGCAGAAATAATTAGTTATACCCGCACTTGTACCCACAAGTTAAAATCCGTATAAAAATTGACATCGCGAGTGGGTATAAAGCCATACCAGTAGAACACCGATATGGCCATCAAAGCAAGATTCAGGCAGGCAGGAAAGTTTTCTTCAGAGGTACCAAAAGTTTGGTCTCAATATCCACTTGCTCATAGTTCTCAATAAGCGCACGGACGAGATCATCAAGCGTCCAGAGCGTTAGTGGTATCGTCGAACGGTCGGCTTCATATCGAGCATCTTTTGTAAAACCACCGGTACTGACATAAAGCCCGCGATCGTCTTTATGGCGACCTCCGATAAAGCTGCGGATCTGTTGGCTTCCCATTTGCTCCCTACGATGTTTTACCTCAACGATAATACGTGGATTTTCAAAACCGAATCCATCAGGTGAAGCAATGATATCTTTACCCCGATCGGCTCCCGCAGGTGACACCTGCGTTTTATAGCCCATACTGCGTAAAACTCCGGCAACCAGATTTTGCATCTCGTCCCAGTCAAGAGAGTTGATGCGATCTTTGATACCTTCAAACGCGAGCATTTCCATATCGCGGAGCGGATCAGAAACGACCTCATCTTCATCCATCGCAATTGGATTCTGAGTAATCACATCTACCGTAGGTTTCTTATCCTGCAAAAGCTCTTCTAGAGCATATTCTGGAAGCTGGAAAACCGTCAGCGTGGAGCCCAATGTGTTTTTGGTAGCAACAGACAATCGATCGCGATCGATTTCTTCAGTATTCCATTTAACCTGTCGAGCGATTCCCATCCTCTCTTCTACCCATTCAGGGTGGTACTGGAAATCAGATGTAACCTTACCTAGCAGATAAGTACGATTGGCTGGCGAATAGGTAATAACCCAATCACCCTTTTGGATCTCATTCACAAAACGCCAGACCTGCGATGCACCAGAACGGGCTGTTCCCAGCTTTGTTAAGGGATCTGCCTCCTGGTATAAGGCGAGTAACTGGGCTCGGGACAGGCCGGGTTTGACTAATGGAGCCAGCTGAGACCAACCGATGCCTACAATTTGCTTATCGCGAAAATCGTCATAGAGCTTGCCGCCATCGCCACGAATCATCCACATTCTGTTGCCCATACCAGTCCCTTCATGAGGAAAAGAAATTAAGCTGGATCATAAGCTTGTTCGTCGCATGCGTCAAAACCATCAACAACGACGGCCCAGCATTCCCGGATTGTACTTGCGATAATGTGCCCAGTTAAAATTACAGCTTCAATTGGCATGATATTTCGTCCATATAAGTAAAAGCACCAACCAGCATCGGTAGGTGCTTTTATAATGGGTTAATCAGGCTGGCATGTGAATCAGGGAGGCTATTCCCAATGCTCACCGTGCCGCGCTAATACGATTTCTTTTCAATAAACCAGTTGCCTGTCGCGCCCTCAGAATATCGACTGCCCCCAGATATGGGGACTGTTCTTGCCAGTTGAATCCCCTGCGATCAATACGAACCAGCCCGTACTTTTCCACCAGAAAATTAACGGCATCGGCCAAAGATATACCGGCATCGATATGTTCCTGAATTACCGTCTCATCACTGAATGGTGTGTCGTTGAGTGTCAGGCCATAATGCTGTTCCAGCAGGCGTGCAATCAGCATTTTCCAGACTGCCACAGGCGACAGACATAGCGTCGCCGCCTGCGGAGTTGTTGCAGGTAAAGTTTTCATATTTGCTCTTGTGAAAGTAGTTAACGATGAGTGGGGTAAACGGCGATGTATACGTAGCCGCAACTGCCAAGGGTATCGGCTTCGCAGGTGAAACCATTGTGGTACAGGGTGACACAGTGGGCATGGCGAGGATTCATTTCACCAGTAGTCCACATCGACTCCATCTGGCTGATAAAATGTGGGAATACTTCATCCAACTTCAAAGATTCTGCGTTACTGAATTCACCGGTAATGCTGGCCCGGTCAACCAGATAGTGCAGCCGGTTTCCCTCCTGTACCAGACGAGCGCCAAAGCAAGGCGTCACATTACGATTCAGCCCCCACTGGAGAAATGAATCGTTCTCTGAGTCAGTAGATTTCATTGAAGTACCCTCATATCCAGCCTCGCTCTGCAAACGACACAATGCCATCTGAACCAACAACCAGATGATCAAGCGTTTTCACATCAACCAGTGCTAACGCTTCTTTAAGCCTGCCCGTAATGTTGCGATCGCATTGGCTGGGCTCCGGGTCGCCGGATGGATGGTTATGCGCCAGCACGACAGCTGCAGCATTGAAGCGAAGCGCTGACTTCACAACCTCACGAGGATGGATCTGGACATGGTTAACCGAACCGGCGAATAGCGTTTCGCTTTCCAGTAAACAGTGTTGGTTATTGAGATAGAGCACCATAAACACTTCCCGTTCTTGTCCTGCCAGCTGTAACCGAAGCCAGTCACGGGCTGCCGTACTTGAGGTAAAGGATATGCCGGACTGACGAAGATATTTATCCAGCAGGTTGATGGCACGACGAATGGTGCGTTGGGCATAGGGCGTCAATCCGGATGTCGCCGGTAACAGGCAATCACGCTGGGCCATAACTGTCAGTGGGAAAAGTTCAGGCTGTGGTGACACCAGGGATAATGCAGTATTCATGTCAGACATTCCTCAGTCGATGAGAAGCATAATGGCGCTGCATTCCGGATGGTTTAGCGCGAAGTCACGTAAACGATAATAGTGCTCAGTCATCGCGTCACACTCGGTGCGGCAGGCGTGGTGGCTGTATGCCATCAGGCAGACCGCAATACCGGCAGCCTCTCCGCTCATCTCCACGCCGTTGCCATTCATCGGGTTGAACAACGTCCATTTCTCACCGTCGGGCTCCGGAACCATAAATGTGCCGCCGTTGCTGAGTGTATAAAAACTCCAGACGCCGCCGCTGTAATCAGCACACAGCCGATCCATCCAGGCGAAAATGCGAGGTTCAAGGGTTATCCATTGTGGGATGGATCCAAAGTGCTTTGGCCAGAAGCCGATACGTAACTCGTCAGGGACCACTGAGGCAGTAATTGCTGCCTGCTCAGCAAACTCAGGGTTGTGGGTATCCATTAAACTATCTCCTTATGCTGGAACTGTTGTTTAACGCCCGAAAAACTCGAGCATGTTTTCTGCCATCACCCACAGGGCGCGGTTGAGTTTCACATCGCCGTCAATGCCGGTAACAGCACGGGTGCGGCTGCTTTTCCCCTGTGCGGTTCGCCCTGACAGACCTCCTTTCATCAGGTTCTCCTGCACGCGCTGGTATACGGTCCACAGATCATCGCTGTAGTCCTCCCGGCGACGTGGGGTCAGCAACTGCGATACCGTTACCGGCTGGTGGTTCTCACCAAATCGATACTTCAGTGCAGCGTTTGCCAGTGCATGACGGGCAAGGTCTGACAGCACAAGCGACTGCATCGCATCGCGCTTCTCCTCCACCCGATCAAAGACCCCGAGCACTTCGTAAGCCCCTTCAATTACCTTCTCGACAACATTACCTTTATGCGGTACCCGCACTTCGCCGAATGACTGACCGCAGACCAGGCCGTTGGTACAGACGCCACGAAACAGTCCCGGCAGCATCTGGTAGCTTGATGAGCCGTCGTGGCTGTTAAGCAGAATGATTTCCGGTACCTGATGTTCGGTAAGTTGCCCGGCACGACGCAGGCGCAGCATGTGTTTGGTATGCTCCCGCTTGCTCTGGTCGCGAACCTTCGTCTGGCAGGCAAAGAACGGCTCAAACCCCTCGCGCTGCAGACTTTCGAGGATGGTGATGGTCGGGATGTAGGTATAACGGCCCGAGCGTGATTCATGCTTGTCACTCCCGAACACGCTGGGCACATGACTCATCAGCTCTTCGTGGGTCAGAGGTCGGTCACGGCGTATCTGGTTTATACGGCCAAAGCGGCTGGCTAATCGCATGGCTAACTCCTTATTTGATAATGAAATAAAAACAAAAAAGGCCATGTTCCCGAAGGAGCATGGCCTGTTGCTATCTGGTGTTGGTATGTTGCGGGCTGTAGAGGACTGAAATGTGAAGGATTAATCGCTGTAATGGGTGGTTCTGCAGCCACTGAGGTCAGACAATTCTTTCTGCGTATTCTTCAGCCCAGGACTGAAGGAGCCAACTTTGTTATTGTTGACGTAAACATCGAAATTAGACGACTGACCCAACGCGTCAATAAATGACACCCAGGCGTTATCGCCATTCCTCCAGCCGAGGGATGAAGGTAACGGATACTGGCTGTTATCCATGACCACCGTTATTTCTGTCCCGTCATCGTGAGAATCCAGCATCGTACCACTGGGCAGGGTTACTAATACGCCATGCTGCAGAATGTTTTGCTCATCCGGATTACCGGTGCAATTGAGGTTAAAAATGACCTTCTCGGGGCTACTGATAATGTATTCCGTCACCCCCATCCCAAAACCACTCGTCCACATATTGGGAATAGCCTGTGCTGTTGATACAGAAGCCAGCATAGCTAATGTAGCTATTACGTAAGGCAGTCGCATAATGTTGTCCTCAAATCATGTAATAAAGCTTTTGTTGTTTAAAACAATAAAGTAATGAAAAAACAGTTGGATTATCTTATTTGTTTGTAGCGAAACGCTTCTTTCCCGGCATAAATCCCGACGAGATCGTCATAGCGAGGGTTCTTTTTATTCGGGCGGAACGTTACTTTCATATCCGGACTGCACATATCCTTCATGGTGAGATTGAATTCTTTACCTGGCGTAATGGTATACCCTGTTGCCACATCGTCTTTACTGGGAGTGATCCACCCCCAAATGCCCCCCGGACAATCTCTGGAAGGTTTCGAGCGAACAACAATAAACCATCCCATTGAATCCACTTCCGTCGCTGTACACAGTTTTCTGACCTGTCGGTGGGCATCACACCAGAATATATTCCCACTCTTATTATTCACTGCCGCAGGCAGGAACCCGCTATAAGGACGTGCTGCATGAGCATTACCTGCGATAAGTAAGGGGAACAACATGACTGGTAGTAAAGACAATAAGTTCAATTTTTTCATTAGATTAACCTTACATTCAATTGTGGAGACCATCTCTAATCAGTTTGTCCGGATTGCCCCCGACTTTCTGATGGAGAAAATGAATTCAGCGACTGCTGAATAAAACGGAAATGAGGTAAGGCAGAGATAAAATGCTTATCCTCCGACAGCTGATAGAGAAGCTCACTGCGAATAAATGTTTCCCGCGATGGCCTTACCAGATGAATCTCATCCAGCCGGAAGACACGTAATTGCCTGTTATGTTCAGCGACCAGATACCAGTAACCGTCAAGAGCGATTAGCCGATAAGGTGCGATGGCCTCATGACGCTCCCCTTCAGTCAGAACGGTGATGCGCTGACATCCCGAAATAGCTCTGACCAGCCTGTAGAAGCAGAGCTTTCCTGCCGGGGGATGAGGTCTGTCCTGATGCCATACCAGACATGGTCGATCATCACAGTCCAGCAGGCTGCTGACCAGTCGCCGGTCAAAGCCCGGGAAAACCCCGGCCAGCCCTGTGCGGTGAGCAAAGGTCAGAATATCTATTTCCTGCCGCGTACTGTGAATATCCGAGCGCAGACTGCACTGCCCCTGGTAGTAATCCAGGTCGAGATACATCAGACGTTCCCGAAAGTCACGACGCAGCGTGCGCTCTGACACCCCGAATTCAGTTGCCAGTTTGCGAATAAACAGAGTTTCACCGGACACCAGGCGGCTGATAATCAACGACAACCTGACGGCAAGCCGGTCATGTCGCCGTTCCTGAAGCGTCATGAAAGATTTCTCCTGAGATGTTAACTCTCTGAATTAATAATGATTACTTTAAAGGAAGGGGTGGACAGGGTATGGACAACATCGGAACTATTTTTTATGAGCAGCACGGGCTTGTGGGCGCTCGTCTGACAGATAATGATGCTTCGTCTGATTTAATTGATGATAAAACGCAGTGGAAAGGACATGTCCACAATCAACAAATCATTAACAACCAGTTCATCATTCGCAGAGAAAATTGCAATATCAGAAGAATATCCAGTCCCAGACGGCCCGTGCGACCGACACCACCGCATCACGCACGCTACGAATCACCGTTTTCAGCGATGCAGGCATGAACGAAGATGATTCTGCGGTATCGAAAACCCGGCCCACAGCTTCACCGAAATTGTTACGGGCCTGCGACTTTACCGGCTCTGTGCAGAGTCTCCCGTGCAGTTGTGTCGCTACCGGGCTGGTGGCGCGGTCAGGCAGACAGCGCATCATGGTTGCCACCATCTCCTCAATACCCCAGCCAGTGCTGGCTGACACCACACAGACCGGATGATACGGTTTAAACATCGCCATAATCGCAGCCTGCTTTGCTTTAAGATTTCCCAGTTGGTGCGGTGAAGGTTTGCTGGTGAGGGTATCCCATTCATGACAGGGTTCGATTTTGTCGGACTGGTTAATCACAAACTGTACCTTTTGCCTGTAAGGTTGCATTACGCCGTGCCAGAACTGCTCGTCCACGGTCAGTGCCCTATCATCGGCCTTAATGAGCCACAGCACCAGATCCAGCTCCGGCAGGATTCGACGGTACAGGGCCCGGTATTCATGATCCCGTCGCCCGCTTTCACCTACACCCGGTAAATCGACAATCACCAGACTGTGACAACCGCTGCGCAGCCGGAAGCGCAGTACGTCGCGAGTACAGGCGTTCACGTCACTCACCGGGGACACCTCGCCCCGGAAAAGTTCGTTGCAGAGAGAGGATTTACCAGCACCACTTTTGCCCATGATGCCAATCACCGGCTCGTAGTGAGTCAGGTTCTGGATACGTTCAAGAATAAGCTGGCGAAGCGTGTACGGAAGCGACGCAAGCGGTTGTTCAAAGGCCTGAAGGCCATCAGGTTTATTCATACAGTAGTCTCAGCGTGAAAAATTAAAAACCCCGCGTTCCAGTCAGGAAGGCGGGGGATTCACAGAGATGATATCTATCTGAAATTACTTGGGATTTTAGATTAACACGTAAACGGACTTCTGCAGGGCAGAACTAAAGATGTCCGCTTAGTGCCAATGGCAGACGTTGTTAAGCTCATGCAGTATGGATTCACGAAGAACATACGTTATTTTTTGTCCTGATTGACTCGGAATGAAAGCTCCTGATGGCTCTCTTTTCACTCGCTGTAGCGATCTGCAAGATAACCGGTTTCTCCCTTAAGCAGCACTGTGATTTTAAACAGGCCTCGGCTACATCGACGGAACTAAATGTTTCTCGACTATTCTCTAAGGCAACTTGCGGCATTTACAAAAAAGAGCCGGGTTTTACCCGGCTCTTTTTAGCTGATTTCAAAATCTTTTAATTCCCCACCTTCAGCAATCAGATTTGAGATCCGCTTCGGCATTCGCCCCTGACCTGACCATGTTTTTGACTCTCCAGTTTCGTTAGTATATCGATACTTCGCGGGGCGGGGGGAGCGCGTCCTTTTAGCCTTACCCGGAGAGCCAATAGCAGCTAAAAGTTCGGAGGGGTCGATACCCTCATCAAGCATCATCTGACGAAGTGTTTCCAGTTTATCGCGGCGCTGACTTTCATTTGCAAGACGTAATGTCTCTTCTTCTCGTCGTTCTATAAGAATAATTTTAAACTTTTCCAGAACATCTTCCAGTACATCTAATGACATTTCACGAGTCTGAGAACGTAAGGTACGGATATTGTTTAACTGTGTTAGAGCATCTGACATAAAGAGACCTTTTAAAGTTTTTTCGTTGTTCAGCAAATACCAATGTCGACGGTTGCTCATCGACCCGATTTTTCTTACTGAGCATTTTAATGCGATTGGGACATATTGTTATTAACGAGGTTTAGACTACTTATATAAATCTCTTGTCGCAAGAAAAAATTAAGAAGAATGTGTAAGAACTAAATTACAACTCCTACGAAATGTCCATGCGTTTTTGAAGGTACTTAAAACTATGATGCCAGGAGTCATCCGGAGAGCCTTTTTATATCCTCATAACTTATTGCTTCAGTCACACCTGATGAGATTTAAAATGAGGAGAGACAGCGCCGCCACTTAGCAAGGTTTTTCACAAATGGCAAGATGGCACGCAGGGGAGAGACACCTGCATTTTGTCAGAAGGTAGCGAATTACTTTTTCTTTATAGAGGTGTTTCTAAAAAAGTGTAATGTAAAAAAAAAGCCTGCTGTTAGCAGGCCATAAATGTTTTCAACTCATTTTTGTTCGATTCTGATAAATAGGGTAAGCATGCAATTAAACGTGGAGCAGAGAGCATGACAAAAATGCTATAAATATTTCCTGGCCGCATCAAGTATCTCCTGTGACGTTAACTCCCTGTCAGTAGCCACGTAAACAATACCATGATCGCCAGTTAAGGAAGGAAAACCTGCAGACATAATCCGAAGATGTGTTTCTTCACCGTTTGGATATTCCTGCCTGATAGAGGATATACCTTCCAGAACGGTCATGACTTTACAGGATTCAGCATTAAAGAAAACAAGGACTTTAATCATATTCTATTACCCTGTTCTCTCGTGGATATTAACTGGCAGATGCCATTAAGGTCAAAGCCATTACGCACTTCTTATTTAACATGTGGTTAGTTTGTGCTTTTAGACTTTTTATGCAGTAGTACTGCACTTCATCACATCGGTTAGCATACTCATAATTTTGAAAAATATGCTGATCAGATATTATGAATAAACGACTTTCATCTGATTTAAGTTATGGATCTGTCTACTCAGGAATAATCCTTTATAGTTATCGCAGACCCACAATGATTTATTTATCGCAAAGTGTTACGTTTGCAGCAGCAGGACCCTTGTCTCCGCGGTGAATGGCGAATTCAACTTTCTGACCTTCAAATAAAGTTTTAAAGTTGTCGCCATCAAGTGCAGACAAATGGACAAAGATATCTTTGCTGCCATCAAGAGGAGAGATGAAGCCAAAACCTTTGTCTTCGTTAAACCATTTAACCAGGCCCATAATTCTAGAGGTCATACTGACTCCGTTATACATGATTGTATTGATAGTAAACGTATAGGATTAAACATATGGACTCAAAAGAGGGGATATCAACGATAGCGCCTGGTAATGAGAACTGCCCGGAAAATTTCTAACTTTCATTAGTACATCGAACTGATGGGATTCATTAAGGCACAGGGAATCGATATAAGCAAATTATCTTTTAGACGTCCAGAGGTCCTGTAGGGAAAATAAAAGTGGCTGAATGCCATTTTCAATGTATAGTCTTTACGTGTTTTCAATAAGGAATTGACTTGTCCCATAAAATGACAGGAATTGTCAAAAGCTTTGATATTCTTAGTGGTAAAGGCCTCATCATCCCATCTGATGGAAGAAAAGACGTTCTGCTTCACATTTCAGCCGTTAACTCCCGCGAATCAGAATTACTCATCCTTGGAAGGCGCATAGAATTTTGCCGGATAAACGGTCTCAGGGGGCCTGTGGCTGCGAACATTTATCTTTCCTGATTTTCAGTGTGTCAAAATAGATAGATTAAAACTTAACCATATGTGGTACGGTGAAGCTCATTCATTGAAAGGTTAATGGTTATGTCTGTTATCAATTACGCAATGAAATTCTTCAGCAGTGCGTCTACTGCCACTGCTGCCTGTCCTGTTTGTGGCTTAAAATCAGTACAACCGTTGTCAAAAATCCGGCTCAACCAGACCATGCTTTGCCCCGGATGTAAGGCTCTGTTTATCTCCCGACGCTAGCTCGACCAAAACCGCAGAACAGAGCTCATGTCCTATACTTATGTTAGATTCCGGCAGCTGTTAAATCCCTGATGCCTGACGCCCATCCTGAGAGAACGTTTCTGAACTGATTTCGCAACTGCTCCTGCGCGCTAACGTTGCATCAGAGCAATGCTATGAAAATGATCCCCAGAGCGTGGTTTAACCGCTCCCGTATTCCGAAGAATGCTGCCGAAAACATAACGTTTTCGGCGAACGATCCTGCCGGTGAAAGCTCGCCGCGGTCAGAACTCTTTTCGACCGTCCAGATGGAACGCTACGGCCAGAAGCTGGCGCGAACTCATAAAGTATCACCGGATAGGCATCCTTATTATCTTCTGAAACGGCTTGGCGACAATGAGGCCGTCATTACCCAAAACTGCTATGAGCTTAACGCGGGTAAAAAGACCAGTATCATGCCCGCCGGTGAATGGCTGCTGGACAATTATTATCTGATTGAGGAACAAATCCGCACTGTCCGCCAGCATCTGCCGAAAAGCTTTGGCAAAGGTCTTCCGTCGCTTGTATCGCCGTTGAATTGCCCACGAATTTATCATATTGCATCAGAGGCCATTGCTCACGGCGATGGCCGCTGGGATGCCGCCAGCCTGACCAGCTATCTCACTGCCTATCAACAGGTGACGCCGCTGACGCTGGGTGAAGTCTGGGCGTTACCGGGAATGCTGCGCCTTGCGCTGATTGAAAATCTTCGTCGTATCAGTATGGAAGTGATAAAAGCGCAGCAGGACAGAAACCTTGCTGATACGTGGATAACAAGGATTGTCGAATGCGCAGAGAGTGCGCCTGGTGATTTAATCATGGTGGTTGCCGATATGGCGCGCTCCCGACCTCCGTTAACCAGTGCGTTTGTCGCAGAGCTGGTGCGGCGCCTGCAGGGGCATGGCAACGCGCTGTCGTTACCTCTGACCTGGGTTGATCAGTGCCTTCGGGAACAGGGGATCACCACTGACGTTCTCATACATAGTTTCAATCAGCAGCTTGCCGCCAGCCAGCTGTCCGTCAGTAACAGCATCGCGGGCCTGCGTTTATTGAGTGAAACGGACTGGGCTGATTTCGCCGAAACGATAAGCGTTGTCGAACAGGCATTACGCAATGATCCTGCCGGCATCTATCCCCGGATGCACTTCAATACCCGGGATCATTACCGGCACGTAGTTGAGGTTCTGGCCAGGGACAGCGGTCTCAGCGAGCCTGAGGTTGCTGAGAAGGTGCTGGCGCTTTCAGAGGAAAAAGCGCCCGATACACCGGAACATCATGTTGGTTATTATCTTGCGGGCGAAGGTCGACAGGCGCTGGATATTCATCTCCTGGCAGACGCCTCAAGGCTCATACGCTTGCGGCACAGTTTCAACAGAATAACCCTGCTGTCATGGCTTGGAAGCCTGGCGTTGCTGACAACCGCAGCGACCGCAGCAATATTGCACGAAACCGCCATGCAGGGCGCAGACTGGCTATTGATCGCGGTGATATTACCTCTGATTATCGCATTAACTCAGTTAATGAGCGATTTGCTCAGTGATGCAACCACCCGTTTTCGCGTTCCTCGACCCTTACCGGGGATGGATTTTTCAGCCGGTATTCCCGCTGACAGTGCCACCATGTTAGTCATTCCCTGCATGTTGACCAGCCACGAAAGTTTCAGCCAGCTCCTCACCAGTCTTGAAGTCTGCTGGTTGGGGAATGAAAACGAAAATCTCAGGTTCGCGCTGCTCACTGATTTTGCTGATTCTGAAAATGAACCCTCGCCGGAAAGTCACGCGCTGCTCAGACAGGCTATCGCCGATACGCAGGCGCTTAATCGCCGCTACCCCTCCGGCCGACCACGTTTTTATCTGTTACATCGCCAGCCTGAATGGAACCCCTCGGAAGGAGCGTGGATGGGCTATGAACGCAAGCGGGGAAAACTGGCGTTACTGAACAGCTGGTTGCGCCATCCCGGAACGCAATTCGTCAGCGTTGCAGAGATGCCTGCCCACCTTTTACCGGGTCACATAAAATACGTCATTACCCTGGACAGCGATACGGTGCTCCCGCGCGATACGGCACACAAACTCGTCGCGACGATGGCGCATCCGCTGAATACGCCTGAGTATGATCCGGTACGCCAGAGGGTTGTCAAAGGATTCGGTATTTTACAGCCCGGTCTTGCGGAGGAGATACCACGCAACGGTCAGGGGCGTTACGCAGCCCTGCGCAGCAGCGTACCGGGCAATAACCCTTATTCGATGATGTCTTCGGATATTTATCAGGATCTCTTTGGGGAAGGCTCGTTTGTGGGCAAAGGGATTTACGATGTTGATATTTTTATGCAGGCCACTACCAACATCTGCCCGGAAAATCTGGTACTCAGCCACGATCTGCTTGAAGGATGCTATGCACGTTCGGGTCTGCTGAGCGAGGTGTTACTGTACGAACAGTACCCTAATAATTATCTGTCGGATGTTGCACGACGTTCACGCTGGATCCGGGGTGACTGGCAACTGCTTAACTGGCTAAAACCACGCGTCAGAAAAGCCGATGGAACCCGGGTCAGGAATCCGCTGACCGCGCTTTCTTACTGGAAATTACTCGATAATCTACGTCGCAGTCTGGTCGCCCCCTCCTTACTGATATTGCTGTTCTTCGCTCTGCTTTGGGTACCCAACCCGGTTTACTGGCTGGGCATACTGTTGCTGATATGGCTGTTGCCAGCCATCCTCTGCATTAGCCACGACCTTCTGCATAAACCTCTGCGTCGCCGCGTGAAGCCGCATCTGTTAATGGTGGGGGCGGGCGCGCTAAAGCGTCTGTCAGGTATCAGCCTTAATTTTGCGATACTGCCGCACGAAGCCGGATATTCGCTGAAAGCGATCGCCGTGACGCTATGGCGACTGGGGATAAGCAGGCGTCACCTCAGCCAGTGGGTCAGCCACAGCCAGGACAGCAGTCAGGCCAGACCCACTGTTGCACGTTTTTATCAGGCGATGTGGCTGAACGTTGCCGGTGGCGTGGCGCTGACAATACTGACCGGACAATTTGCCCCACAGCTGCTGGGGATTGCGTTACCGATCGGTTTGGTATGGTGTGTGGCACCGCTGCTGATGAGCTGGCTGAGTCGCCAGCCCGTGCGTAAGGTTTTTTCGCCTAATCAGGAACAAAAACAGCTGTTACGCCAGACAAGCCGTGAAATCTGGGCTTTTTTTGAAACATTTGCCACAGCAAAAGAGAACTGGCTTCCGCCTGATAATTATCAGGAAATACCACAACCGACGGTGGCACACCGAACTTCTCCTACCAATATTGGTCTTTCACTTATGGCTAACCTGACGGCATGGGACTTTGGCTACCTGCCCGGCGGAGAGGTGCTCCGGCGCGTGTCGCTCACGCTCGACACGATGGATAAAATGGAGCACTACCGGGGCCATCTCTACAACTGGTATGACACCCGTACGCTGGCCCCCCTAAGTCCACGCTATATCTCCAGCGTCGACAGCGGCAATATGGCCGGGCATTTATTGACCCTGCGTGCAGGCCTGTCCGCCATGCGTCATCAGCCTGTTTTAAGCAACCAACAGATACTGGCAGGACTGAACGATACGCTGGATATTCTGGAAAAACAGTGGGGTAAGAACCCACCTGACAGCCTGAGACTGCTGCGCAAGCATTGCCTGAACGCGGTGTCGCTCTCTCCGCAGGCGCTTTTCAGCGAACTGAAAAGCATGCGCACCCAGTGCAACCATCTGACCAGCGCATGTCATCAGGGATCTCCTCTTCAGATGCGCTGGGCTGGACATCTGGAGCATCAACTGGTTCAGCTTTGCCATGAGTGGTCTCTGTTGCTTGGCTGGTTGCCTGCATCCTGGAATGAACAGACGCTGCCGACGCTGAGCGAGCTTGCCCGTCCGACATTAACCGGTACAGGAACGCCTCCGGCGTCAGTGGCGGAGCAGGCCCGAATGCGACTCAATATTATCACCGAGCTGGAACAGCGGCTGGATGAGCATGCCCGGATGGATTTCGCCTTTCTGTACAGTGAAGCAACCAGTCTGCTCAGCGTCGGTTATAACTGTGACACCAATATGCCTGACAAAAGCCACTACGATCTCCTGCCGTCTGAAATCCGCCTGACCAGTTTTCTTGCCATTGCGACTAATCAGCTGCCTCTTAAAAGCTGGTACGCGCTGGGTCGATTGTTTACCACGATTGATAATGAAACTGCCCTGATGTCATGGAGCGGATCGATGTTTGAATATCTGATGCCGAATCTGGTGATGCCCACCTGGCCCGGCAGCCTGCTCGATGAAATGAGTCAGTCGGCGGTTATGCGCCAGATTCACTGGGGGAAAGAACGCGGGGTACCATGGGGTGTTTCAGAGTCTGGCTATCATGCTTTTGATGTTCAGCATAATTATCAGTATCAGGCATTTGGCGTACCGGGGCTCGGTCTACGCAGGGGGCTTGCCGATGACATGGTTGTCGCTCCTTACGCCACGCTGCTGGCGCTGATGGTTTCCCCGCAGAAAGCCTGTGAGAACCTGTTCAGGCTGCAAAAAAATGGTGCATGCGGAGAATACGGTTTTTATGAAGCGCTGGACTATACCCCCTCACGTCTTGCAACCGGTCAGCTCTATGCGGTGGTACAGTCCTGGATGGCGCATCACCAGGGTATGGCATTTCAGGCGCTGGCTCATGTGCTGCTTGATGCCCCCATGACTGAACGCTTTATGTCCAGTACGGTATTCCGGTCAGCGAGTCTGCTGTTACAGGAGCGCGTGCCGGATGCGGTCGATCTGTACAGTCCGCGCCGTCATTTTGAATCTCATGAGGGCATGGTCAAACCCGTTCGCTATGAACCCCGTATTTTCTATAGCGTGGATACCCCCGCCCCGGATATTCAACTCCTGTCCAACGGCCATTATCATCTGATGTTGACCGCGGGCGGCGGCGGTTACAGTCGCTGGAATGATATTGCACTAACGCGCTGGCGCAGTGATACCACCCGTGATAACTGGGGAGCATTCTGCTACATCCGCGATACCCAGACGGGAGATGTGTGGAGCAATACCTGGCAACCAACAGGCTACACCAGCGGACAAGACGAGGAAGTGTTGTTCACCGATGCGGGGGCAGAATTCAGACGCAGCTTAGGGGGACTCAGCGTCAAAACTCAGGTGGTGATCTCTCCGGAGGATGATGTTGAATTGCGACGGCTCACACTGATTCATCGTGGTCGCAAGCCTCGCTCTCTGGAGCTGACAACCTATGCTGAAGTGGTACTGGCACCTGATGCCAGCGATCTGGCACACCCGGCATTCAGCAATTTGTTTATTCAGACTGAGCTGGCTCCTGAGCGTGACGCTATTCTTTGCCACCGGCGCCCGCGCTCACCGAATGAACCGGGCCCTTGCCTGTTTCACATGATGGTGGTGCACGGCGATAACCGACATAACGTGTCGTTTGAAACGGACAGGGCAAGGTTTATTGGACGTGGCAGAAACCCTGCGAATGCACAGGCAATAGAGACGGGAGGGATGCTAGGCAACACGTCGGGCTCGGTGCTGGATCCGATACTGGCAATTCGCAACGCCATTATTCTGCAGCCGGGGCAGCCGGTTACGATTGATATCATTTATGGCATCAGCGAGACCCGTCAGCAGAGCCTGGCGTTGCTGGAGAAATATCGCGATTACCCTATCGCCGATCGCGTCTTTGAACTGGCCTGGTCTCACAGTCTGGTGGTATTGCGCCAGATGAACGCCAGTGAAGATGATGCCACGTTGTTCAATAGTCTCGCCAGCGCTGTGCTTTACCCTGTCCAGGAGCTGCGCGCCGAAGGCCAGGCGATCGGCCGCAACCGGCGTGGCCAGTCCGGACTGTGGGGCTGGGCAATTTCAGGGGATCTGCCGATAGTGCTGCTGAGTATAACCAGCGAGGAAAGTATCACCTCAGTGACCACACTGATTCAGGCACACCGTTACTGGAGACAGAAAGGGCTGGATGTTGATTTAGTTATCCTGAATAACAGCCCCGGCGGCTACCAGCAGGGATTACAAAATCAGGTTATGGAGTTAATTTATGCCGGGTCTGAAGCCAGTCTGCTGGATAAAAAAGGCGGGCTTTTTGTCCGCAACGGTGAGCATCTCTCCGCTGAGGATAAGTTGCTTTTGATGAGCGTGGCCTGTCTTTATCTTGATGACCGCGCAGGGGGTATTAATGAGCAGCTTAACCAGCGTATTCATACCCTGAAATCGCCGGCAAGGGCATTCATTCCGCGTGCTGTGCGCGAGCGTAATCAACATACGGACTGGAGCCCTGATACCAGTCAGTTATGCCATTTCAACGGATACGGTGGATTTTCTCAGGATGGGCGGGAGTATCAGATCGTCCTTCGGGAAAATGCGCTTACACCGGCTCCCTGGTCGAACATACTGGCAAATTCTCGTTTTGGCAGTGTGATCTCAGAGGCAGGGCAGGCCTATACCTGGTATGAGAATGCCCATGAATACCGGTTGACGCCGTGGGAGAACGATCCGGTGAGCGATCGCAGCGGCGAGGCATTTTACCTGCGCGATGAAGAGAGCGGGGAGTGCTGGTCGCCGACGGCTTTACCTGTTCGCGGACACGGTGATTACCTGACCCGCCATGGTTTTGGCTACAGCGTTTTTGCCCATCGTGAGAGTGGTATAGACAGCGAGTTGACGGTCCTGGTTGCTGAAGAAGATCCGGTTAAACTGGTGCTCCTGACGCTCAGTAACTCTTCGGGACGGACACGTCAACTTTCCGTCACAGGCTATGTAGAGTGGACGCTCGGAGAAACACGAACGCGCTCAGCCCCTCACATTGTGACACATGTGGCCAGAACGCCCGGCGGCTGCGGGATACTTGCGAATAACTTTTATGGTGATAATGGTGGCGGCCGAACTGCATTTTTTGCCGTCAGCGGTAATGACTGTTCTCTGACAGGGGACCGCCGGGAGTTTATTGGCCGTAATGGTTCCCTTCACGCCCCTTCGGCTATGAAACTGCAAAAGCTTTCTGGTAAGACGGGGGCCGGTCTGGATCCCTGCGGAGCGGTGCAATCGGCGGTTACATTAATTGACGGGGACCAGAGGACGTTTATTTTTATCCTCGGTGCAGAGGAGAATGATGTTTGTGCTCAGGAGACGCTGGCCCGCTACATGAACGAGGATACGGTCCGCCAGGAGCTGAACCGGATTCATAATCACTGGCACAATGTTCTCGATAAAATCGTAGTTAACACCCCCGACACGTCCGTAAATTTACTGGTTAATGGCTGGCTGTTGTATCAGACGGTCGCCTGCCGTCTTATGGCCCGGAGTGGCTACTATCAGTCTGGCGGTGCATTTGGTTTTCGCGATCAGCTGCAGGATACGCTGGCTCTGAGCCACGCTGCTCCGGACCGGATGCGTGAACAGATAATACTCTGTGCATCACGGCAGTTTATCGAGGGGGATGTGCAGCACTGGTGGCACCCGCCTCACGGCAACGGTGTGCGTACCCGCTGTTCCGATGACTATCTTTGGCTGCCGCTTGCTGTTTGCCACTATGTTGAAACGACGGGGGATATGGATGCACTGGAAATACGCATTCCTTATCTGGAGGGACGCTCGCTTCAGCCTGGTGAAGAGTCTGTCTATGACACGCCGGTCATCAGCGGCACCGAAGAGACACTCTGGTTACACTGCGTCAAAGCTATTCACTATGGACTTCGCTTCGGGGAGCATGGCCTGCCGCTGATGGGGGCTGGTGACTGGAATGACGGGATGAACCGGGTGGGTATCGAAGGCAAAGGTGAAAGCGTCTGGCTGGGCTTCTTCCTGTACGACATTTTGCAGCGGTTTGCAGCGCTGGCGGAGCGCAGGCTGGATGAAAGCGTCGCCGCGATGTGCCGTTCACAGGCTCTGCGCCTGCAAAGTAATCTCGAAGCCCACGCCTGGGATGGGGAATGGTACCGGCGCGGGTATTTTGACGATGGTACTCCCCTGGGATCGAAAACCTCACAGGACTGCCGGATTGATGCGATTGCGCAGAGCTGGTCTGTATTGTCCGGCGCCGCGAGCCCGGGACGGTGCGCAAAGGCCATGCAGGCGCTGGATAAGCACCTTGTGGATAACGAAGGAGGGCTGATCAAACTGTTAACGCCTCCTTTCGACGGACACGGTCCAAATCCGGGCTACATACAGGGGTACCTGCCCGGCGTGCGGGAAAACGGAGGGCAGTATACGCATGGCGCCATCTGGGCAGTGATGGCCTTTGCCCGAATGGGGAATGCCGGACGAGCCTGGCAACTCTGGTCAATGCTCAACCCTATAAATCATACCCTGAATGCGGACTCTGTCGGGATTTATAAAGCTGAGCCTTATGTCATGAGTGCTGATGTCTACAGCGTCGCTCCCCATACCGGACGTGCAGGGTGGAGCTGGTATACCGGTTCCGCAGGCTGGGCCTGGCGTTTACTTACCGAGGAATTACTGGGGATAAAACGTTCCGGCACTGACTTTAGTGTTCATGCCAGGTTACCGGATGAGTGGTCGTCTTTTTCTATGGCATATCAATATGGTGAAAGCCATTATCAGATTAGTGTTTCACGCGGCGATGCAGAATATTGCGTGACGCTGGATGGTGTTCTCCTCCCTGATGACAGAATACCGCTGAAGGATGATGGACAAAACCATACGGTTGAGATCATTCAGAACTGACACTGATCCCGGAGGTGCATTAACGTCTGCCGTTAATGCGCTGATTATCCCTGAGAACATCAATCGCAGTCTGCATGGCGATTTTGTCATCCCGCCTTTTTTGTTTGTCCTGCATGACCTGAAGGTATTCCAGCAAGGTGCGGGTATTAATCGGTCGGCCCTGTTTACCCACAGCCAGCACGGCTTCGCCAAGAATAATTTTCACAGGCGGTAGTTGTGCCGGATACCAGTCAAGGGTGTCTTCTGATTTCATCTTAAATTTCTCACGGAAGGGTAGTGTATCATAAATAAGATGTTCAATTTTCAATATCTGATATCCTGATTCAGACACAACTTAACATAACTTATGCCAGTTATTTTTCTATTAAAGCGTATAATAATCACTCTATTCCTCAGAGAATTATTTATGTCTTATACAAATGGGCTCAGGTATTTTAAAGAAAGACCGGTTCATGTTGCCTGCCCGGTATGCGCACACAGAGCCGATCAGAAAGCAGGTAAACTAAGAAAAGATGCGGTTCTTGAGTGCCCTGCCTGCGGACTGTTGTTCAGGCCTTCAGAATGCTGGTGTATCGGCGGCTGATCAGCTTCTGCCACTTAACGACAGTGATGTCGGGAAATGACAACATTTCTCCTGTACTGCAGTTGTCGAGGGTATGATAATGAAATCTAAAAAATCTGTTTTTATTGAAGGGCATATCCTGTCGAACAGCTGTCACGGACAGGCTGGCCAACCTTTCTGTATTCACCGGGTCAGGTTTAGTAATGGTAAATATGCGATTATCCGGGTGGCTTCAGGGATATGTTTCAAACCAGGCGAAAGTATTCAACGAAACGATTGCGAGTGGTTTTATAAACTTACCAAAATTCGGCTTCTTTCTTTTGAGTACCTTGATGATGATGAATCAAGAAGACAATTTCTTGAGTATCAATGATAAAACCATGGATTTATAACAGAATAAATTTGCTGGCTTACAATTCATCCTGGCTCTTTAAATCCTTTACCAGGCATTTCAAAATTATTTTCTCTGAATTTAGATGGGTTTAAATTGTCTAAAACAAAATGTATCGCTAAAGACGAATTGCCTCATTGTTTTCCTTTTGCGTTATAACCTTCATTAGCATTAAGGAAATTTATGGCACAGACGTTTACTCATAATTTACTTCATCCTCGCCACTGGCTTACCTGGTCTGGTTTGGGTCTGCTGTGGCTTCTCGTTCAGCTTCCTTACCCGGTTTTACATATTCTGGGTTCTGGCCTTGGAAAAATATCCAGACCCTTTCTGAAACGTCGGGAAGGAATTGCGATTAGAAATATCGAACTGTGCTTCCCCGAGATGACACCGTTTGCCCGGAGCCAGATGGTTAATAAAAACTTTGTTTCTCTTGGGCTGGGACTGATGGAAACAGGAATGGCCTGGTTCTGGAGCGATGCGAGAGTCAAAAAATGGTTTGATGTTGAAGGGCTTGAAAACCTGACCGGCGCGACAAGAGGAGTAATGGTTGTCGGGATTCATTTTATGTCCCTTGAGTTGTGTGGAAGGGTAATGGGGTTATGTCATCCTATGATGGCAACGTATCGCCCACACAATGATCCATTAATGGAATGGGTACAGACAAAAGGGCGTATGCGTTCAAATAAAGCTATGATTAATCGCCGTAATTTATCTGGTTTTGTTCATGCGCTAAAAGCTGGTGAAGCCGTTTGGTTTGCACCAGACCAGGATTATGGGTCTAAAGGAAGCGTTTTTGCACCTTTTTTCTCGGTAAAAAAAGCAGCAACGACGAACGGAACGTATGCTCTGTCAAAGCTCGCTGGTGCACACTTAATCACACTTAGCATGATTCGACGTAGCGATAAAAAAGGTTATCACATGTATATCAGCAATCCGTTGTCAGGCTATCCAGGGGAAGACAAGGTCGCCGCAGCGGCTTATATGAATAAGATCATCGAGCATGAAATTCTCCGTGCTCCTGAGCAATACCTGTGGATGCATCGCAGGTTCAAAACGCGTCCTGAAGGCGAAGTCTCTTTATACAAATGAACCACTCTACTTGTCATGAGCCAGAATCTGTCTTTCTTGACACTGCGTATTTGTAAAAAATGCGATAAGGAATTTTCGATCGGATTCATGTTAACGATGGCTTGACTGACAGCCAAGGTTAATCAATCGAACCGGTTCGGATTTGAAGGTCCGTTTTTCGCTCACAGCGGACCTTCAGATCAGCTAGCTTGTAAGCTTCGAGTCAGAAGCAAACGATCTAAAAGGCAGGCACAGCTCCGACGTCCATACCCCGCCATATTAATCTTTAACAGTATGTGCTCTGTACCTAACGGGACAAGGAAAAATTAGTTAGAGGACCCTGGGTCGACTCAGATTCATCACTACATTGAGAAATCAGACCAGGGCATCACTGCGATCACAACGCTATTTAGTAGATTTCCGGTAAGATTTCGCTGCCTGCCAGGCATGTTTCATCTTCTCAATAAACTCCAGCTTCTCTTCAGGTTGGGCGTTCCACACATCCATAGCCGCAATAATCATGTCATAACGCATAGAGGTATTATAAGGGCGAAGATAGCTCGCTATTCGTCCCTTTCCTTTGAGATAGTCCCAGAGATATACTAACTGAGTTTCATCATCACGTGACATCCAGTCAAAATCTGTTAGAAAAAAATCATATTGCTCAAGCCAGCGCTCATGCAGTTTTTTGAAATAAGAGATCTTATCTCCAAGTGAGTATGGAGCTTCATCAATGTACCTCATCATACCATTGATGAGTTCACGCTCAGTTACCGGAGTGGGGTTGTACAGAGCGGTACAAGCTCCCGCGTTCAGATAAAATCGGGAGAAAACGCGTTTCGGTTTTTTCGAAGCAGTGGCCTGTGGATTTGTTATCAGATCCCAATCAATATCATCCAAATCGATATTCAAATTAGAGAAATCAAAATTGGTGAAGATATTATCGTCCATTAAAAGAGAATTAAAACCACCTGAACAACCGGCGTCATTCCCCAACCCACCAAGTGTCAACCCTGCAGGTAATACTGGATATTCAAAAATATAATGGTGAGCAAACCACGATGCTCTTGGTGTACCTTTGAAACAATCAAAATAATCTTTATCAATCAGTTGCAGGTCGGCCCATTCTTTAAGTGTTTTCCGCGCAGCTTTGATTCTGTCCTGATCGCCAGAAAAATGCCGTTCAAGTATCTGAGAGATCAAATGTCGAAACTGATCCGGCGTATCATAAGTACTGCACAGTAACGAGTGATCAGTATTTAAAAACCCATCAAGCGTTTTTAAGTACATTATCTCGTAGCGGATCATATCGTAATGCAACATCGTCTCATCCCTCTGATTCTGGCTTCCGAAAAGAGATTAACATGGACATCTTTTTGGTAGATGGAGGCGAGTCACAGACCTGAAGAATGACTGATTTTTAACTGATATCCTGCTGATTTTATTGTGATAACACTCTGACATTTTACTGCGTTATTCCTGTGGTTTTTACTCTATGAATCCCCTCTGTTCACCTCATTAGAATCGCTCAACAGCAGATATGAACATTTGGGTTTTTAGTATAATTAAAGGGGACTCCCTGTTTCTATCCACTCTGTTCATAGCACCTTCCCCCAACAAGCAACCCTGCCTGTATTCCCCTGGATACACGGTTCCCTTTATCTGCCGTATCCCCACTTCTCTTAAAAATTACATCTCATCCCAATCCTTTGTACTCCACCTGACAAAGGATAAATCAATGCACACACCTTACCCCTTTAACCCCAGATATACGATGAACTGGTTTCTACTGTCTCTGATCAATGACCACCTGAATCAGCTAATGAACCGATACTCCCGAATACAGGCCCTCAGACTCGACCTGTTCTATCAGAAAGGTACAGAGCGTTTTAAACGTCATTCATGGAACGAAACCGAGCGAGAAGTACGTGTACTGATTGAACGCACCCTGCAGCACACAAATCTGACAGGGTATTTCTGGGTACTCGAGAACTCTGTAGACCACGGCTGCCATGCCCATATCGTGTTCTATCTCGACAGGCACCTTAACCAGGCTACCTACCCAATAGCTGAGAGAGTCGGAACAATATGGCGGGAAATAACGCAACGAGAAGGCTATTACAACCGCTGCGAATACAAGCCCGCTTATGAAGTCAGTATTGATAGGCCAGTGAACTACGATGATACCGAAGCCATCCATAACCTGCGCTACATCATCAGCTATCTCGCCAAAGAAGAGCAAAAACACGGTCACTATCACTACGGAGCCAGTGAAGTACCGCCGCCCAGCGGACTGGGGCGTCCTCGCACGCTGTAACTCACGTTCTGCACTTTTTTACGTATCAATCCATTGATGTGGAAGGGCTGGTAGTAACGAGCAATCAACCACCAGCTCAGGATAATCCCACAATGGAAGACAGCATTATGACAGAACAAATTTCTTTGCTTGATGACCAACTGGTGGATATGCGGTTCATCACGAAGCTAACGGGGCTGACAGATAAGTGGTTCTACAAGCTGATTAAAGATGGCCTATTCCCGAAGCCAATTAAGCTGGGTCGCAGTTCCCGCTGGAAGAAAAGCGAAGTCGAATTATGGTTACAGCAGCACATTACGGATTCGCGCGGCCATTGATACAACCCATTCAATTAAGCTACGCCTTTGCCAATATACCAATCCTTAAAGCACCATTCAGACTCGGCACAATTCAAGCGATACCCGATGCACACAGTGCCAGTGATAAATATTGTGCGTACTGCAGCGACGATGAAGGTCGTCTGAAATCCTGGGAAGAGGCGGTAACTGGCCTGGCTAGCTTCCTTGATTCCTGGCAAAAAGTCGGCCCGGAAGAAGCACAAAAGCGAGCAAAACGTTATCTGACGGCAATGCCCGCCTGGGCTCATAAAGCGGATGAATGAAAAACAAAGCCTGAGTGATTTAGGTAGGCTATCTTCACTCCCCTGATGCCATAAAGGAGAGCAGATGTTTTCTTACGTTATACCTAGAACGAGGGAGCACCAGGCCTGTGCCCGCATTACAGCGAAGGTTTTTACAACGCTTACGTCAGAGACCCCGGCTTCAGCTTCGCGGAGGATACTGATGATCTGTTCGTAGGAAAAACGCTTCTTCAAGGGGGTGTCCTCATGTGGCTTATGAAGACATTACTATCATCGCGGTGTATTAATCAACGGGGAGCAGGTCACCATGGCCATAAAGAAATGCGATACATGCAATAGATTAATTCAATGAATGCGCATGAGAAGTCAACTGATAGAACTCAACGATTAAAACAATAAAAATCATATAGTTATACAATAAACTCTCTGCAAGAAAGTTGCTTAATGTGATTTTTGTCAAGACTCGACTAAAAATTTAAACTGTTCTTAGGGCTTTTCTCGCAATTGTCTAACAAATTGATAGGATGGAAATAGTCTCAAAGAGGAAAATGACATATGGCATACGAAGCTCAGATCAGCCGTACTAATCCAACAGCATTTCTTTTCGTCGTCGATCAGTCTGGTTCAATGTCAGACAAAATGTCCTCCGGTCGCAGCAAGGCTGAGTTTGTCGCCGACGCGCTTAATCGAACTTTAATGAACCTAATCACTCGCTGTACTAAATCGGAAGGCGTACGTGACTATTTCGAAATTGGTGTTTTAGGTTATGGCGGTCAAGGGGTTTCTAATGGCTTCTCTGGCCCACTGGGAGGACAAGTCCTCAATCCAATTTCTGCTCTCGAACAGAATCCAGCCAGAGTAGAAGATCGCAAACGGAAGATGGATGATGGAGCTGGCGGAATCATCGAGACAGCAATTAAGTTTCCAGTATGGTTCAATCCTATTGCTAGTGGCGGCACGCCTATGCGTGAAGCCCTGACCAGAGCCGCCGAAGAGTTGGTGACTTGGTGTGATGCCCATCCGGATTGCTATCCTCCGACTATCCTGCATGTGACTGACGGCGAATCAAACGACGGTGACCCGGAAGAGATTGCCAATCATTTACGACAAATTAGCACCAATGACGGTGAAGTTCTGATTCTTAACATCCATGTCAGTTCCCTCGGAAATGATCCCATCAGATTCCCCTCCTCTGACGCAGGTTTACCGGATGCCTACGCTAAGCTACTCTTCCGTATGTCCAGCCCTCTTCCGGAACATCTGGTGCATTTCGCACAGGAAAAAGGTCATACGGTCGGAATCGAATCTCGTGGATTCATGTTCAATGCTGAGGCTGCCGAACTCGTCGATTTCTTCGACATCGGAACCCGCGCTTCTCAGCTGCGTTGATTCAGTAATGAAACTGGAGTTCTTAGGGACAGTTCCAAAAGATCCTGGATACCCTGAGGCTAATGAAGATAAATTTGCCTTCTCCGAAGATGAGAGAAGGCTGGCTCTATGTGATGGTGCGAGCGAGTCCTTCAACTCCAAGTTATGGGCTGATCTTCTTGCTCGTAAATTTATTGCAGATCCGAAAGTAAATCCTGAATGGGTAGCATCTGCTGTAGCGGAATATTCTGCCACGCATGACTTCCCTTCTATGTCTTGGTCACAGCAATCGGCATTCGAAAGAGGCAGTTTTGCGACACTAATAGGTGTAGAGGAATTTGAAGAGCATCAGGCGGTAGAGATTATTGCTATTGGAGATAGCATCACCATGCTGGTTGATTGCGGGAAACTCATTTGCGCATGGCCTTTCGATAATCCAGATAAATTTAATGAGCGGCCAACACTCCTTGCTACGTTGTCCACTCATAACGATTTCGTCGGTGGAAGCACTTTCTGGACACGGCATGGGAAAACTTTTTACCTTGAAAAACTCACCCAACCCAAACTCCTCTGTATGACAGATGCCCTCGGCGAATGGGCACTGAAACAAGCGCTGGCAGAGGATTCTGGTTTTATCGAATTACTTTCGCTGCAAACTGAGGAACAGCTTGCAGAGTTAGTTCTGAGAGAGCGTGCAGCAAAACGTATGCATATCGACGACTCAACGCTGCTTGTACTATCGTTTTAACGCGGAAAGAAAGATGCCTTACCCATCTCTTGAACAATACAACCAAGCGTTTCAGCTACATAGTAAGCTGCTAATCGATCCTGAATTGAAATCTGGCTCTGTTGCCACGACAGGGTTGGGTCTACCCCTAGCCATCAGCGGTGGCTTTGCACTGACCTATACGATCAAATCAGGCGTTAAGAAATACGCCGTTCGTTGTTTTCATAGAGAGTCAAAGGCTTTAGAACGCCGTTATGAGGCTATCTCGAGGAAAATTTCTAGCCTTCGCTCCCCCTATTTTCTCGACTTCCAGTTTCAGCCCCAAGGGATCAAAGTCGAAGGAATATCTTACCCTATTGTCAAAATGGCATGGGCCAAGGGAGAGACACTTGGAGAATTCCTGGAGGTCAACAGGCGTTCTGCGCAAGCAATAGCGAAACTATCTGCATCGATTGAATCACTTGCTGCCTACCTTGAAAAAGAAAAAATAGCACATGGTGATTTCCAGACCGGAAACCTGATGGTTTCCGACGGAGGTGCAACCGTCCAGTTAATCGACTATGACGGAATGTTCGTTGATGAGATTAAGACATTAGGAAGCTCGGAGCTGGGGCATGTCAATTTTCAGCATCCCCGCCGTAAAGCAACGAATCCGTTCAATCACACTCTGGACCGTTTCTCACTTATTACGCTCTGGCTAGCTCTTAAAACCTTGCAAATCGATCCGTCCATTTGGGATAAATCAAATTCGGAACTGGATGCAATCATTTTTCGAGCTAATGACTTTGTAGACCCCGGTTCATCTTCCATCTTAGGGATGCTATCGCGCATTCAACAGCTTTCCCCCTATGTAAAGAATTTTGCCGCAGTCTGCACTTCAGCGATGGAAAAAACGCCTTCCCTTGATGACTTCATTGCTGGCAGAAACATTCCTGTATCCCTGGCAACTATTAGTATAAATGGGGATATACCAAGCAACAGACTGAAACCTGGTTACATTGGTGCTTACACCGTCCTGTCAGCCATGGATTACAGTGCTTGCCTCCAGCGAGTTGGTGATAAAGTTGAAGTTATCGGTAAAATTATTGATGTCAAACTTAGTTATGCCCGAAATGGAAAACCATATATCTTTGTTAATTTCGGTGATTGGCGCGGTAATATATTCAAAATATCAATATGGAACGAAGGCATTAGCGCTTTGCCTTCAAAACCTGATGCCTCATGGATCGGGAAATGGATTAGTGTAATCGGTCTTATGGAACCGCCTTACGTTAGCGGGAAATACAAATATTCACATATCTCAATCACAGTAACTACTATCGGTCAAATGACCATTCTTTCAGAAACAGATGCCCGTTGGCGTCTTGCTGGACCAAATGATAGTCGACAAACATCAACTTCTACTAGAAATAATCAGGAAGCCCTGGAGCGTATTAAGGGTAATAGCACCAGTGCAACACCTCAACCTGTGAGCACTAACGTCACAACTGCAAACCAGGCAATCCTCAACAAGTTACGGGGTTCTGCACAAACTGCATCGCCAGCAAGAGTGCAAACTCAGAATGCAATACCTAATAAATCATCAATTTATTATGTGGCACCGACGAGAACATCAGCCTCACAGCAGGTATCACCAGCTCAAAACATTCCAAGCAAGACTGTTACTTCAAATCAACAGACTTCTAAGACAAATGTAATTATAAAGATTTTCAAATGGCTTTCGAGATTGTTACATTAGTCAGCAAGGCGGGCGCTCTTGCTTATCACAATGCTTGTTTCATAACTATCGAAAAAAAGGTACAAAATGGACGCGGAGAAAATTCAGTCAGATATAGATGCTCTTTTGACATATATGAACGATGACATGGAGAACCTCGGAGAAACGATCAAAACTGTTTCATTTGGATTTGATATGGACCAGAGCGATCGCATTGCTATTGACGAGCGGCTTCACTGGTCGGAAGAGTATTTGTTCAAAATCATCAACATCTGCCATGCCCGTTCTCTTCTACGTAAGGACTATGGAGATTTTGAACATGTATCCCTGACAGAAGAAGGCCAGAGCAGGGCTATATCAGTCAAACATGGGAAAAATCGTTCTTACGAGTTAGGAGCCAGCATGCAAATCGCGACGCTAAATGTTCATGGGCCAGCACAAGTTGGTAACGGTAATACGCAAAACATTCACAATGTATTTAATCAATTACTTCAGCAGATCGAGAAATCCTCCGCCTCTGATGAAGAAAAGCAGGAAGCTAAAAACCGCTTGGCTAAATTTTTGGAACATCCTTTGGTTGGCTCTATTGTCGGAGGTATTGCTGGTTCTCTTCCAGGTCTAATGGGATGATGGAGGATCTTAAAAAAACGATCCGACTGCGCTGTGCATTCTGCCGCTCGGAACAGTTTGCCTTACCTTACGAGGGTTACTCCCCCCCAAGTCATAGTGTTGTCGTTTGTGCCAACTGTGGGAGGGAAAACGACGTCACATCTCTGCTCATCGTTGCTAAATCGAAAGGGATGGAAATAGCTGAAGATTATGCTGATGAACTAGTTGAAAAGATGACGAAAGATCTGTTCAAAACTTTTAAAAACAGTAAATTCATAAAGATAAAGTGATTGCAAAAAAATCATCATGGTGGACGTATGTCAAAGACCAAAATACTTTTTGCTTGTTGCCATGAGTTAGATCGATGTGTGTAGTGGTCAACAAAAACTGGCCACCGCTTTAACGTTTTTCCAGTATTTATTTTCCGATACGTTTGGGGGAAACACACCATTATATTCATGCGGCCTTAGCGAGCTGTATAACCGACGATAACGGACATAATCTACATCAGGACCCACGAAGGCTGACTGTATCTGGCAGTGGTTGCTGACATGTTCTCACGTAAAAGGTTATCGGCTGGTCAATGTAATCCCGGATGACAAAGGACATTGTCCTTAACGCACTGCTGATGGCTGTATGGCGGCGTAATCCGCAAAGACAGGTGCAGGTTAATTCGGACTAGGGTAGCCAGTACACGAGCCATGAGCGGCAGTCGTTCCTGAAATCACACGGACTAGAGGGCAGTATGAGCCGTCGTGGGAACTGTCACGACAACTCAGTTGCAGAAAGTTTTTTCCAGCTGCTGAAGCGTGAACGGATAAAGAAAAAGATCCACGGAAAACGGGAAAAAGCCCGCAGCGATATTTTTGATTACATCGAAATATTTTAGAACAGTAAGCATCGGTATGGTTCGAGCGATCAGACTTCACCGACAGAATATTAAAATCAATATTATCAGCGGTTCGGAGGTGTCTAGATTATCCGTGGCGATTCATATTCAAGACTGCGGGTAAATCCGCAGTCTTGAATAACTTTAAATAGAGACAGAGATATCGACTATATTCTCAACTTCAGTATAGATATTTACAGACTCGTCTGGTACTTCAATGCTAATCAACAATGAGTACTTTACGGTATTTTGCCAGCGATCTTCACCTGAGCGATACTTCCACCACCCACTTACCGGGAATACAGCAATGGTATGCATGTCGAGAAGTTCAGCTACCGAACCATTCCACCGGTCTGAGTGCACTGAACCTCTTGTTCTTAATTGTGGGCCAAGGAACCATCCCTCATTATCACCCTCCGGACCAGTATAATCGTCTGTTATAGCTAATCCATTCACCATAGATCGAAAGTTTTCCAAGGTTTGTCCTGGACGTATGGTCGTAAATCGCAGCCCATGAGATTGGTAGCTGTATCTTGACCGATACCCTCGACGGCCTGGATTAGGTTCGATGAAGTATGAAAGCGTAACTCGCATTTTCACCGGAGTTTCCGGTGAAAGTAATTGTAAAGCAGCTACAGGCCATGGCAATTGATGCAGATTCATCATGTTGTTTTTTGGATCAGCCGATGCAGCCGCATTGCTCTCTTTGATGAACGGCTGTAGCTCGCTTTCAGCTATCAATGTCAGAGCGTGATCAGCGCTGTATCTTGCCCGATTAATATCAGGAACACCGTGGCCTACAGTACGCAGAAGGCAATCTTTTGCCACACTCGGAGAATGCTGACTGCATAGCTGTCCAAAGCGCATCATCATCCGGGGTGTCCATTCTGCTGAATGAACAATCAAGCCTCGAATAGTCTCAGGCCATAGCTCCGGGTATTGTGTGCGCAGAAGAGCTGCATCTCTGGTTATCAGCGCACATGCAGAACTTGTGTCCCCATGACTTTCAAAAGCAGAACCTGCCGTTTTACCCGATGTGGTAAGCAAAGATACATCAGAGCAGTTATCAACCGCAGTCCTGTCGGGAGAAATAACATGATTTCCACCCTCGGCAACGACATCAGGTTTATGAGGAGCCTGTTTTCGCCATGACCAGTTCACAGAAGATCGGCTTGATGGAGAAACATCTCCAGGCATTGCAAATGCTGTCCAGCCATCAAAAGCGGGGTCATCAATTGTAGACAACTCTGTATAAGCACCAACGGTAAGCGCATTCCAGGATTGCGCAGGATCTTCGATGGGCGAAAGGGCAACCTGATCCCAGTAATCTGAGTCATGTCTGACATCACGGTTGTTACCTGCGGAGATAACGAATAACCTACTGATATCTTCGTCAACACCACATGTAAAACGATCGATTTCTGCAGACCAAGAAGATGGCATCCCGCTGACAGAACTTTCAGGTGAAGTAATCGCTAGGCTAAAAACCCGGTTATACTCTGGCCGTTCAGTTTCATGTTTGTAAGCTGTGCTCACAGTAATATCGCCGTAGAGCTCTGGAGGATTTACTCCTGTAGGAGGAATGATTCTCCCTGATTCGATAACGAATGGCGTATGTACAGATGAGCTACTCTGGCTGACATCAAGCAGATTGCCAAAGGCAATCAGACCTGCCTGCATAGAACCATGCTGGACTTCAATGCCGCCTGGAATAGAGTAATGCGGCCACTCAGGGTGCCAGCATTCTGAGTAGCTGCCAGCGGTGACATGCTGTAGAAGCCGATGATGATAATTGATCCCAGTATCAAGTATTGTAACCGCGCAATTAGCATCGGTATTAGGCACGAAACGTTGGGAAATATCATCGACCCACTGAGCTTGATCGAAAGGGGAAGAGTATACAATAGGGAACGGTGTATCTTTTGCTCTCCTGAGCTCTTCGAGATTCGCTATCAGTTCAGGGGCACGTTCAAGCTGGTTAAGGGAACATTTGATTAATAGAACAACAGATTTAAAGAAATTTAGAGAAGAGCTTCCCAGCTCAGCATCAAGTCTTTCTGCTAACTGTCTGCCAATCAGGAGAGGATCGCTGTTTCGCTCCTTCTTGAGCCAAAGCTCCCACCAAACCTGTCTCTGAGGATCATCAGGGAAAAGGCCAGGTTCATCGGTCCAGAAAGAACGAATCCGTGCAAACCTTACTTCAGCAATACTGGCAATCAAAGCATGGTTTGCAGGGTAATATGTATCTTCACTTTCTTTATAGCGGTCTTTGTCAGGGTCCAAATACTGATTTACTTTTCGTAGAAAGGCCCCGCGCCTGGCTTCGGGGATAAACAGGGTTGCGACTTCACGGTTCCCCTCTGTCTTAAGAAGGCAAAGTTTGAAATCAGTATTATCCAGCTTTTCTAGGGGGAGCTTGATGCGTTCCTGACCCATGACCTCAATATAAATACCAATGTCATCTGTTACAGGTATTTCCCGATTGGCAGCTATACCATCATACCGGTCTAATATACCCTGATATTGCAGCCTCAGTCCTTCGCCATGAGTCTGTCTGTCCCGGGGAGCGACTTGAGTACTTCTTGCTGTATTTCTTGACCTAAATCTTTCACTCGTAACAAACTGCCTGACATTCAAATGCATCCTGTCATTTGCCATTATGTCCTCTGCTATGTTATTCCCGGTTTGCGCCACCCCCTTTATGTCTTCTGGCGAGGGCTTTGACGATCACCGACGTTTCAAGTTTTCCGTCAAAATATATAACGGCATCTTTTGCAGCATCATCACAGGAACGCGTAATTTCGGCAGAACTCAGGCCCAGAGCCTCCGTTGTGATTGCTTCCCAGTTAAGATGGTTAATATCGAACAAGGAAAGTCGATTTTTCATCAACATGACAATCTGTGCTTCTTGTGGTCTCTCGAACTGAATAATATCGTCGAAACGGCGATAAAGAGCCTGGTCAAGTAGTTCCGGGTGGTTTGTTGCTGCAACGATTACGCTTTCTGAATAATCCTGCTCTACAAATATCAAAAAGGAATTCAATACCCTTCTGATTTCGCCCACATCATTTGATGCACCACGTTGTGTGCCAATCGCGTCAAATTCATCGAACAGATAGACCGCCCGGGTCTGTCTTATGTGATCAAAGATAAGACGTAATTTTGCCGCAGTTTCTCCCATATAACGTGTAATAAGGCTATCCAGGACTATGGTATAAAGCGGCAAACGAAGTTCAGTAGCCAGCATGAGAGCTGACATTGTTTTACCTGTTCCGGGTGGTCCGGTAAAGAGGAGTTTACGCCGTGGCACTAATCCGAAGCGTTTTAACTTATCCGACTGTCGTTGCTCAGTAACGACTTTCTCCAGTCGCTCTTTGACATCAGAAGATAACACCAGCTCCTCAACATGCACATCGCTGGGCGTCAGTTCCAGCAAGCCCTGAAGTTCGCTTTTTGGCTGATGAACAAATTGAAGTGTTTTTGCTGTCGTCAAATGACTCGTTTTTCCATCATTTTTTTGTGATTTTTCAACAAGTTGCTTAATATCATTGGCGAGTTTACTGTGACCCTGACGTGCTTCTTTAGCTGCTACCTGGAGAGCAATAGAGTAAAAGCGCGCTTCATCACCGTCAGCGTGGCTCTTTAAAAGCGCTTTAAACTGTTCTGCAGTTGCCATTATCAACTCTCCTTTGGTGCGTTGATAGTATAAATATTAGTTCTTAAATGCACGATGAAATGTGGTCTAAAGCGCATGTTCTGGAACGATAACCCCAACATATTTGTAGATCGTCGTTCTGGAAACGCCGTACTTTTTTGCAACATCACTCACACTACTTTCAGGACGGCTTAATAATTCTTTGATTTGAATGATATCTTTCTGACTCAATTTCTTTTTTCGCCCACCAAGACGGCCTCTTGCCCTGCTGGCCGTAAGTCCTTTCTGGTTTTTTTCTCGAACGAAGGCTTGCTGACACCCCATAAGTAAATGGCACATTCTGACCAGCGGTTCCCCTGATTCACTAGATGAGTCAAGGCTTTCACTGAGACTGATCAGGGATGCATCCCGATCGGTGATGGAAGTTATGGCCTTAAGTACATCGACAAGGTTACGTCCCAACATTTCAAGGCTGGTTACAATCAGCACATCTCCGGGATTAAGAAGATCCAGGCATAAACTGATGGGCTGAGGTTCGTTTTCTTTATCTTCGACGATCAAATTACAGCCTACGGATTTCAGGTTTTCGCGCAGATTTTCCGTATTAAATTTCCCCGCTAATGTTCTCAGATAGCCGATTTTTTGATTCATGAACAATAAATTAACATTGATTTATTTACGATTAAATTAACAAAAAAAAGAAGAGAAATCTATCCAGTTTGGTGTTTTTGACAAGTTAACTAGGTTGGTGGGAGTGGCGTTGATTCAACACGGCTTAATTTACGCAGTACACCTGAGCTGAATGAATGGTGTAGGGGGGAATGACTGGAATGCTTCGTTCTGTACTCAAGCTGAATATCAGGACAGCAGTTTTTTTCACAGTTCGAACTGCTGCTCCCTGCCAACTTGCGGCAAGCAAGGATAAATATGATGACGGGCGACTCCTCAACATGCTTGAGTCCAGACAAGTTAACCAGGGAAAGTTAGTTGAGAATGTTAACCCGCGGTGGCGTATTGCCGCTATTCCGATGATTTCATCATCGTCAAAGGTACTAAATCATAGGCAGAGACCATCAGGGAGGAGGTCGTAGCGTACTCGAATACAGCCTGAAACTCAGGCTGTACATGGATAAGACCAGAATCACCCATGCTAATGTCGGCTTTAACTTTCTGGGGTATCGAATCATCCGTAAACGTATTCGCTATGGTGACATACGGGGGATCTGGCCCGGGCAGATATCTTCGATTATATTGAAGCGTTGTACAAATGGGCCCAGCGTCACAGTCATCTCGATGACGTCAGCCCGGATGCCTTTGAACAGGCCACGTCGTGAGGACAGAAAATGTATACGGTTGAAAATGTATACGGTTATAGTGACAGTCCACATCATGAATGACCAGTATCTCTCTTCGCCACAATTTTCCCTGTCGTATTGTCCATTCGATATTGCGAAATTGTACCGTCAAGAATGTACTTGATCACAGAGAGCACAGTCGCTAAAGGCGCATGAAACCATTCGCGGGGATGATAAGTTTTTCCATCTAAACCCCGTAGTGTAATATTGAGCCGTTGCTTACCTAAAAAACCGTGAATAAGCGTTTCAAATTTGTGAGTATTGATATTGAAGCATTGCGTAGTCATGACTATACGAACGGGTGCTTCGAGGAATGTTTTATCTTTTTCAGCGTGTTTGATGCGCTCTTCGATAGTTCCTTCAGTAAAGCCAATTTTATACAAATCAGGTTTAAAACGTTGAAGAGCTGGCTGGTCGCTATGCGTGGCGAGGACATAGACATATCCTGTCGGAACCGGAGCTTCATCAGGACGTATTGACTGTCCATTCAAAACAACTTTACGACCTTCTGTATCTCGTACCAGACCATGCGTAAGAGAGAGAAAAAGCATATTCATCTCAGTTCCGTTTTCAAACACCAAATGCAAACGGGCATTCCAAGGTCCATATTCCTCCAATCGCTCACCAACTTTATCTACATAGCCCATCACCCCATTGAGAATAAAAAAATCACCTTCATGAATTTTTAACTCATGGCGGAAGCGAACAAATGAAAACGCCCCCGTTTTCAGACCATTTTGGACTGTCTCAAACAATGGGGAAAATCGATAAAAATCAGGGCACGGCTGTCGTTTGGCAATTTCGTCCGGCTGTGTTTTCTTTTCAATCGGAACATGTTTTAACGTGAAAATATCGGGCTCAGAAAATGAGAGCAATCCATCATCGTCATCAGCAAAGATATCGTCCAAAGAGGTGACCAACTCCGACCTATCAACCTCGACGGGAGGAACTGAGAATGATACAGATGATTCAAGGGTATTCTCGTTATTTTCACCTGCGAGTAAGCCATGAATATCAAATGGCTGCAACATCTCGCGATATTGCTTGTTATCCTTGAGAACCCTCAAACGTTGTGCTAGCAACGTTTCCTTAAATTCCTCCGAATCGGGTAGAGGTGGACGCCCATGAACCACATAAAATGCATTAATCTCTTCTAATCTGCTTACAGGCAGATTACCCGTAAGGGAATATATTTTTAGTGGTTCGACTACGAGTAAACCAAGATCGTCTGGTTCGGAAAAAATGTCATCAATTGTCACTTTTTGACGAACTTGAAGAGGTGAAAGTCTGAGCATAAGTTACGGTTCCTGTCGCACAGTACGCTGTTGTTTCATTTTTCGGATGTAAGCTAACGCTTCTGCATAACGAACCTCTATTGCGTCACTGGCATTCAGCGATGGCTCCCTTTTATACTCACTGGCAAACGCTTTAATTCTTGGCCAGAGCATTACCGCCTCCTCCTCAGATACCTGTGCTTGATTAGCTCTGACTGCTTCCTGAATAGTTTTTAGCATTGTCGCGGTAACTGATTTTGATAGAATCTCGTAAGCACCGTGGAAAGGATTTACCGCATCAATTAAGTCAATATCCAAGTTTTCAATATTGATGAATTTATCACCCATTTTTATGAACTGATTATTGATGTTTAATGAGTCATTCGAATTTCCGGTACGCTGACCCGGGGCGCTATCGATAATAGCATCAGTCGGTAAGTCGGCTTCATCAATAAGACCACCACATTGACCTACAAAAAGACTCTGCAAAATACCACTGCGAACCTGTTCTAGTTCGTATTCAGTCAGGTCAGGGTGAAGCGTTTGTATCACCGATGGTAACACTACCTGAGTAATTACCTCAGGCGGTGTTGACTCGGTAATAGCCTCTTTAACCACCTGCTCATTCGCCATTAGCGCCGCCAAGATCTCGTTTTTACCGCCGTTAAGGATTGTTAGAACCTTGTCTGATACCGGTAATGCATGATCATCAACCAGAACCGTATTAGCAGGTAACGGCTCGCCAGCCCATTGAGATCGTGGTTTAAATTGAATATTTGGAGCCATGATCTGCTCCATCAACAACGAGGTAGTGATGGCTTTAAGCATGTTGTTTACTGATACTTTAACGTCATCATCTTGAGCATCAGGCTGAGCAATAAGGTTAGTAAACTGTGCGTGAGTTTTGCCTTCACAATCGCGTGTCGCACGCCCAATTATTTGCACAATCTCTGTCATCGAGCTGCGATAACCAATGGTCAGCACATGCTCACAGAAAGGCCAGTCAAACCCCTCTTTCGCCATACCTAACGCAATAATGATATCCATATCGTCGGCAGAGTGGATATTACGCAGATACGCCTGTACTTTCGGTCTTTCTGCCGGGTTATCATCAACCAGATTCGCTACACGTAATAACTTACCATCGCTTTTGCGTTTCACTCGATAGATACCGGTATCTGGCTCTTGCAGCTTCACCTCCCCCAGCGCATCCAAGATGGCATCAACCTCAGCATGTTTATCTTTTGTTGATTCGCCGGAATTAACATTGGGAATATGGATGATGGTTTTTTTGCTAGCATCCAGCACTGAAGGTAGTGCCTTGATGTATGAACCCTGATAAAAATGGTAACCAATGCCTAAAGATTTTAAATAATGGTATCCATTGAGCTGTTCGTAGTAGGTATAGGTCACTTTTGTGAACTGAGCTTCATCTTCGGGCTGCAAAATGGGTACGGTATCCCCTCGGAAGTAAGAACCAGTCATTGCAACAATATGTGCATTAGAACCTTTCATCAGAGCATCAATCAGATTGCCCAAACGGTTGTTTTCATCCGCGGAGACATGATGGAACTCATCAATTGCAACCAGGCAGTCATTAAACAATTCAACATTCAGCTTATCGAAAGCAAAACGCAGGCTGGCATGAGTACAGACCAGAATGTCGTCAGGACTCGCCATAAATCGTTTAAAAGCTTCAACCTTCCCAGCCTCTCCACCGCCAATGCACAGATTATTTTCAGGTTTTACTTTCCAGTCAGCAAAGAAACCGTGCTTCGTAAGTTCAGTATCTTTAAACGAACCTCCGATAGACATTTCAGGGACCGCGACAATAGCTTTGCGTAAACCCTGATTAACAAGTTTATCCAAGGCAAGAAACATCAATGCTCTTGATTTACCAGACGCTGGCGGAGCTTTGATAAGTAGATAAGAGCTATTACGCTGCTCAAAGGCTCGAGCCTGCATTTCCCGCATACCAAACTCATTTAGACTCGCACTTTGCCCAGTTTGCCCGTAAGTCACCTGTAAAATATTTTCCACAATGCAATCCTCTGTATGCCCTGGCTGGCAGAGCGACCCCTTATTCTTTAGTCAGCGCTTCGTAGCGCTCTAACAGGCAACTCAAACGCTCAGTGGAGTCCCTGAATGGTTTGTCACGGTAAAGACGATCAACGGCCTTATCTAACGCCTGATGAGCCTCAAAAAGATCAGTTGGCATCTTAAGTGGATCATATAACTCCGCCAGCGTGTTTTCGGGATAATTCTCACGCGTCAATAGCACAGTTTTTGCCAGCGCAATAATAGATTTGCGCTGCGCATCGTTCGTCTTAGGCCACGGGAAGGTGTTGTAAACCACTTTTGCCGAATAACGATAATCGCTTTTCAAACGTCCTGCGACCTGTCGCATCCAGTCGTTATGCATTAATGAAGTTAGAATAGCAAACTCGTATAGGGTCCCGTTGGGAAGAATATAGTTTGCATTGGTTGAGATTACATTGGAATCATAGAAGCCTATGGGAATGTAAGTTCTACGCTCTGATGAGACTCCCGGTATCAGAATGTAATCGCCAGTTTTTGGTTGGCTAACCTGCATAAATAGGTGTGGCTTCTCAGCCATTTTAAGGGCTGCCGGGTGCCCTGCTTTGATTCGTAGCAATCGAATTTTTTCAATACGTTTGTGAACTTCGGGCATTTGCTGAAAGTCATTTTGTGTGGCATCGACCAACCACAAACACCAACGTTCTTTGCCATTCAGGAATTCATCTGCCCCTAAAACTTTTTTAATCCAACATGCCGCTTTTGGTTCTTTTTCGAGCAAAGCATCACGCTCAGTTCGGTCCAGCAGCAAATTACCACCATCAGTAGGTTTGTTACCAAATAACAATGTTGGAACACCTTCTACCAGCGGTTTAGTTTGCGCCACTACAGCAACATTACTTCCCTCTACTAAATAGGGGCTAATATTGCTTACTTGTTTATTGTGCCATTGACCATCAATTCTTTGAAATAGTTGACGAGCTTTACTTCTACCTGATAAACCAACAATAACTACATGTACCGCCGCTTTATCGCGAGCATTATTTGCCCATGTAAAAGTGGGGTAAGCAATATGAATACTCAGTCCTAGCCCGAATATGGCAGGCCAAAGCGTTGCTACCTGCTCGCCTTGGCAGAGAGAGTTGGTAGCTACCAAAGCCAGCTCGGCACGGCTGTTCTGAATGTACTGCGCCCCTTTCCAAAACCAACAAGCAACAAAATCTAGATAACCCAATGATTTAAAACCACTAAATACAGCCTGCATATCAGCACGTTGTTCATCTGAACGTCCAGTTGTTCCTAAAAACGGTGGGTTACCAATCACATAAACTTCTTCATCAACATTCTTTGGACATACTGTCTGCCAATCAATTTTCAGGCTGTTACCGCTCCAAATTTTACCTGATGAACGCAACGGTAATGCTGGTGGTGCTGAACCAATGTGTTCTTCCCACTGTTTATTTAACTGATGTTCGGCAAGCCAGAGAGATAAACGTGCTATCTCACAAGCAAAATCATCAATCTCAATGCCATAGAACTGGTCGAGATGAATACCGCTCATAAAAATAGACTGTGGGTCACACTGCAAAAGAGCTTGGATAACATCCATCTCCAAAAGACGCAGTTCTTTATAGGCAACAATCAAAAAGTTTCCTGAACCGCAGGCAGGATCAAAAACCTTCATTTTCCCCAGACGAAGAAGTAACCGTTTAAGGCCATTCGTATTTGTGCGTTGTTTTTCCAGCTCCGTACGCAGTGGGTCAAGAAATAGTGGTTGTATAACATTCATTATGTTGCTGTAGGAGGTGTAATGCTGGCCTAATCGACTACGCTGCTCTACATCAATCACAGCCTGGAACATGCTACCGAAAATGTCAGGGTTAATCTCACTCCAGTCCATTGCACTGCATTCAAGTAAGATACGTCTGCCCTTCAACCCCAACTCTGGAACAGGCTCATCGCTGGCGAATAAGCCACCATTAACATAAGGAAATGCTGTTAAATGAATGGGAAGTGATTGTCGTGATGGACTATCCAGTTTGCTATTCATCACCGTAAAGAGGTACGTTAGGAACTGATCTAAATCGCTGCCATCCTCAGCGGTATAACTCTTAACTGCGGAAGTAAACTGACCTTTTTCAAAGATGCCAGTATCTTCGGCAAAAAAGCAAAACAACAAACGAGTGAGGAAAACATTAAGCGCGTGGATATCTTCTGCTCTGCTTAAATCATTACGCTCCTTGATAAGATCAAATAGTTTTCCCATTTTTTCAGCGGCTTTCACATCAGCCGGGTTTTCACTATTGAGAATAGCCTTCTCCAGCCCGACCAGCGGTAAGAAAAAACCGTAGTTGCGGGGTAACTCTTCAAACTCAATATCGAGACGCTCCTTCGTAAGTGTGTCCCAGGCTAAAAAACGAACAAAATTTGTCATCAGCACAAAACGGATCTTATTTTTTGCAATAGCCATATCGGCAATACGTTGCTCAAAAGCAGAATCGATATCACCGCTATCGGCTACTGGTTGGTAATAGAGCTTATTTTTTAACCCAACGTGCCCAGGCACTTTCGCAACATTCCGCGCCCCGCCTTGCCGAATGAGACTTAGGGTAGCTTTAGGAAACTCAAAAGCAGTTAAAAAGCCGTAGATAAATTCGTCTTGCTCAGGGTTTTCAACCAGTTGTTCGAGATGTTCAAAAATTTTCGCCTGATTAACAGCCATTGTTATTCCTAAAAAATACAGTACCCGTAGAGGATGATGCTCTCATTCTAACCGAAGAAAATTTTATCAAGTAGTTCCAATGCGTTACCTAGGTTGTATCAAAAAAATAGAAAACTTAAGCCATATGCCTGCCACCGCAAGGCGGCAGGCTTTGCTCAGAGTACCTAATCCTCAGCGGAAATTTATCCTCAAGACAGCCGTTACTACCGCGTAGACTCCAGTTTCCCAAAATCAAACGGACTCACTCCCTTCTCCCGATTCGCATCAAGATAATCAGCCCACCACTGCAACATTAGCCTCCTCTCCCCCAGATGCTCGGCCTTATGAATGTAAGCCGCCCGCACAGAGCTACGCTCCTGATGACTCATCTGCCGCTCCACCGCATCCCTCGACCACAATCCTGACTCAATCAGAGAACTACAGGCCATCGTTCTAAAACCATGCCCACATACTTCCGTTTTCGTGTCATACCCCATCACTCGCAGAGCCTTGTTTACCGTGTTTTCACTCATAGGTTTACGCGGATCGTGATCGCCCACAAAGATCAGCTCTCGGTTCCCATTCATGCTTTTGATCTTTTCCAAAATGGCTAGAGCCTGACGCGACAAAGGAACAAGATGAGGAGTCCGCATCTTTGAACCACGCTGAGAATGTTTAACACCTTCCAGTGGTTCACGCTCACCTGGAATCGTCCACATGGCCGTTTCAAAATCCACTTCTGACCAACGGGCAAAACGCAACTCGCTTGAACGGATAAAAACCAACAAGGTTAGTTCGACAGCAAGTCGGGTTAATGGTCTTCCGGAATAGTGATCAATGCGATGAAGTAATTCAGGAATACGATTAAGCTCCAAAGCCGCACGATGCTGTCTTTTCGCCGTAGCAACCGCACCGGCAATCTCTTGCGCAGGGTTGTAGTCGATTAATCCGCTCTGAACGGCAAAGCGCATAATCGCAGTAGTCCGCTGCTGTAAACGAGCGGCGACTTCAAGACGCCCGGATGACTCCACCGCTTTGATGGGGACAAGCAGATCTCGTGTCTTCAGTTCCGTAATGTTCCGCTTACCGATGGCAGCAAAGAGATTATCTTCGAGGCTTTTCAATACACGAGCACTATGCGATGCCGACCACTTCTGATTGCTGGCGTGCCAGTCTCTGGCAACCACTTCAAACGTTATCGCCTCTTGCTCCTGCTCTACCTTAACGACCTTCTTGTTCTCACTGGGATCGACGCCATTCGCTAATAGCTTACGGGCCTCATCCCGGCGTGCCCGGGCATCCGCCAGCGACACTTCAGGGTATTTCCCCAGCGCTAGCATCTTCTCTTTGCCGCCGAAGCGATAACGAAGCCGCCAATATTTGGAACCGTTAGGGTGAACCAGCAAAACCATACCTTCACCGTCAGTCAGTTTATAGGCTTTTGCTTCAGGCTTAGCCGAACGAACCTTCACATCACTCAGAGCCATGATGAGTATCCTTTCAAGGATTCTGTGTGGGTACAAACATTATCGAACCGGGATATACCCGCAGTTGTACCCTCATCAGTAAGTTGATGTAGATTGAATCAGGTTGACTTAGGTTGAGTGAAAAGGCGAGGAAAGCCTTACGGATACTGGATTTCAGGCACAAAAAAAGACGTCCGTTGACGTCTATTGATGTTCCGATGGTGCCGAAGGCCGGACTCGAACCGGCACGTATTTCTACGGTTGATTTTGAATCAACTGCGTCTACCGATTTCGCCACTCCGGCACGGAAAGGATACGGAAAACGTTCTGGATTATACCTGTCACTGGCTGCTGCGCAAGCGGCAGAGTGCGATCGCCACGCTAAGTGTTGAAAAAAACAGCGCAAGCCGCATTTCGGCCAACATTCAATACGTTCCAGATATAACCCCTCGTTCTCACCTTTCCCACTCGCGGTTTCCTCTTTCTCCGAGTCTGCTCGCAAAATCCTGCAAACGCCTCAATTCGGTTTACATTTTCGGCAATTTGTTATCAGATCCTGTTATTAGTACGCGTAATAACGCCGGTACTTTCCCAAAACAGGATTTCCGCAATGCGCTTCTATCAGATCGAACCGACGCTGGAGAACTACTGGCGCGGCATTATTCTTTTTGGCAAAAACGTCGCCTCCTATAAGTTTGCGCTGGCGCATGCGCTGTACGATATCCGCCGCGACGGTAGCGATCTGATACGCCTCGAGGAGCTGGCGCTGCCGTTCAGCCGGCATCTGTGTCGCCATCTTGAGCACGCCCCCAAACAGATCACTTCACCAAAAAGCCAGTTTCTCAGCGCCTGTAGCCGCTTCAATCGCCAGGAGATAACCCAGGATCAGCTCATCGCGGCAACGGTTAAGCTCGGCTTTAGCGTGGTGCTGGATAAATTTCATAACGTGAACCAGGGCGAAATCGCCAGGCGCTTTTTTATCGACGAGCGTAAAACGCATCAAGGCATCCGTCTGACCGACGACTTTTATTCTCTGACGGAGCGCCAGCAGTACCAGAATCTGATCCACGAAACGGACGCCCGCTGGCGCCTGGTGGAGCAGGCGTGGGCGATGAACATCGCCAGCAGCCTGATCGCCGTGGAATATGATGCCGCCGAACAGCAGCTCTTCAGCACCCTGAATACCCGACGGGTTGCCATCTCCAGCTGTCGCGACAGCCTGAACGGCTACCAAAAAGGCCGCTGCTTTTACTGCTATGCGCCGATCAGTCTCGAAAGCGGGGATGAGAACCTGGCCGACGTTGACCACTTTATCCCGTGGGCGGCGCGTGGCGAAGTGGCGAATATCAACGGCGTCTGGAACCTGGTTCTCGCCTGCAAGAGCTGCAACCGCGGGGAGAAAGGCAAGTTTATGCGGGTACCGTCGGCAAAATTGCTGCGCCGCCTGCGCGACAGAAACGAATATTTTATTACCAGCCACCTTCCCTTGCGTGAAACCTTAATCCGTCAGACCGGCAACACGACCGTCCGCCGCGATGACTTCCTCGCCAAAATCTGGAACACTGCGCGCATTACGCTCCTTCATGAATGGGAACCTCAGGCCGCCGGAACGGATATATTCTGATGACAATCAACTACTACCAGCAGAATGCTGACAGCTTCGTGGCTTCAACCGTCGCTGTCGATATGACCTCTCTGTACGCGCCTTTTATCGGGGCAATTGAACCGAACGGGCTGATCCTCGATGCGGGATGCGGCTCCGGACGCGATGCCAAAGCCTTTGCCGATATGGGCTACCGGGTCGAGGCGTTTGACGCCTCACCAGCCATGGTCGAGCGGGCTGCGCAACACAGCGGGCTGGCCGTGCGTCAGGCGACCTTTCAAAGTATCAGCGAAAGCGCACGATATGACGGCATCTGGTGCTGCGCTTCGCTGCTGCACGTTCCCGCCGCGGAGCTGCCGGGAGTGATGCACAAACTGGCTACGGCCCTCAAACCCGGCGGCGTCTGGTACGTCTCATTTAAATACGGTTCAGGCGAGCGAGAAAAAGAGGGGCGGCGGTTTACCGATCTCGATGAAGCAGGGCTGACGGCGCTGGTCGAACCGCTGGCGGATATCCGTCTTGCCAACATGTGGCAGACAGTGGATAAGCGCCCGGAGCGGAGCGAAATCTGGCTCAACGCGCTGTTACTCAAAAGCTGAACTATCGCGACGGCTTCTCTCTCGCAGAGAAGCCAGCTTGCGCAAGCTTCCCCCCTCCTTCTGCCAAGCGTCCCCTCCCCCCATGCTCTACACTTCCTTCTTAACTACGCCAAACCCAAGGAAACTGTCATGAGCACTATTAAAAGTTACGCCGCCAAAGAAGCGGGCGCCGATCTGTCGCTGTGGGAGTACGATGCCGGCGACCTTAAGCCGGAAGATGTCGAAGTGCAGGTGGAGTACTGCGGGATCTGCCACTCCGACCTGTCGATGATCGACAACGAATGGGGCATGTCGAGCTATCCGCTGGTGGCCGGTCACGAGGTGATTGGCCGGGTGGCGGCGCTGGGCAGCGCGGCGCAGGATAAGGGGCTGAAGGTTGGCCAGAAGGTCGGCATTGGCTGGACGGCGCGCAGCTGTGGCCACTGCGACGCCTGTATCAGCGGCAACCACGTGAACTGTCTGGAAGGCTCGGTGCCCACCATCATCAACCGCGGCGGCTTCGCCGATAAGCTGCGCGCCGACTGGCAATGGGTGATCCCGCTGCCGGAAAACGTCGATCTCGAATCCGCCGGGCCGATGCTCTGCGGCGGCATTACCGTCTTCAAACCGCTGCTGATGCATCACGTCACGGCGAACAGCCGCGTCGGCGTCATCGGCATTGGCGGCCTCGGCCATATCGCCATCAAGCTGCTGCACGCGATGGGCGCGGAAGTCACCGCCTTTAGCTCCAATCCGGCGAAAGAGCAGGAAGTGCTGGCAATGGGCGCCGATCGCGTGGTGAACAGCCGCGATCCCGAAGCCTTAAAGGCGCTGGCCGGGCAATTCGACCTGATTATCAACACCGTCGCCGTCGACCTCGACTGGCAGCCGTACTTTGAAGCGCTGGCGTACGGCGGCAACTTCCACACCGTCGGCGCGGTAATGAAGCCGTTCCCGGTCCCCGCTTTTACCCTGATTGGCGGCGACCGCAGCATCTCAGGATCGGCCACCGGCAACCCGTCCGAGCTGCGCAAGCTGATGAAATTCGCCGGACGCAGCAAAGTCGCGCCAACCACCGAGCTGTTCCCGATGTCGCAGATCAACGAGGCGCTGAAGCACGTTCGCGAGGGCAAGGCCCGCTACCGCGTGGTGCTGAAAGCCGACTTCTGATCGTTCCTCGTCATGCTTCAGGCCGCAGCCGCGCGGCCTGAACGCCACTGACCGGGGTGATGCCGGGCGGCCCGTCTGCCCGGCGCTTGTTTCCCTGGTCATTAAACCGTCATCTCCCCGCCATACGTTTGCAGTCAATCCTTCTCACAATCCGGGCTTCTACAAACGCCTGAATGAGACGTCCGCCACCATGAGAAAAACCTGGCTCCCCTGGCTGATACTGTCGCCTTCCCTGCTGTTTTTATTGCTGTTTACCTGGTTCCCCCTCGGGCGATCGATTTATGACAGCCTGTTCGATACCCGCATAGTCAGCGACGGCGGCCAGTATGTCGGGCTGGAGAACTTCAGTCGTCTGTTCGCCGACAGCGTCTTCTGGCAGTCGCTGGTGAATAACCTGCTTTATATCCTGCTGACGGTGGTACCGGGCGTGACGCTCGCCCTGCTGCTGGCGGTCGCCCTGACCGAGAATCACCGCGTCAACCGCTGGCTGCGCACCGCCTTCTTCTTCCCGATGATTATCCCGATGGTCAGCGCCGCCGCGCTGTGGCTGTTTATCTTTATGCCCGGCCTTGGCCTGCTCGACCACTATCTGGCAAAGCTGTTCGGCCCGATGAACAACAACTGGCTGGGGCGCAGCAATAGCGCGCTGCTGGCGCTGGCGCTGATTGGGGTGTGGAAGTTCGCCGGTTACTACATGCTGTTTTTCCTCGCCGGGCTGCAAAGCATTCCGGCCTCCACGCGCGAAGCGGCGATAATGGAAGGCGCCACCCGCACGCAGGTGTTCTTTAAGGTCACGCTGCCGCTGCTGCGCCCGACCCTGAGCTTCGTCATAACCACGGCGCTGATCTACTCCATCACCCAGATCGACCACGTGGCGGTGATGACCCGCGGCGGGCCGGATAACGCCACGACCGTGCTGCTCTACTACATTCAGAACCTCGCCTGGGACACCCATGATTTAGGTAAAGCTTCCGCCGCCACCTTCTTGACGCTGGCCGGGCTGTTTGCCTTCTCGCTGATTAATCTCAAACTGCTGGAGAAAGGAGCGCACTATGAGCGCTGAAATCTCGCCGCTGGCGCTGCGATCGCACAGCGCATCGCGCCCGCTCTGGCTGCGCCTGCGCCGCTCGCAGCCCTTTACGCTCACGGTATTAATGTGCTGCCTGGCGCTGCTGTGGATGAGCCCGTTTTTATGGATGCTGGCAACCTCGTTTAGCGCCACGACCTTCGGCGAGGATATGGCCTCGCTGCTGCCCCGTATGCCGCTGACGCTGGATAACTTCCGCGATGCCTGGGACAGCGCCGACTGGCTGAGCCTCTACGCCAACACCCTTATCTTCACCTTCGGCACCTTCTTCGCGCAGCTGTTGACCATCACCACCGCCGGCTACGTCTTCGCCTGCCACGAGTTCCGCGGCAAGAAGACGCTGTTCCTGATGTTCCTCGTCCAGCTGATGATCATGCCGGTGGTGATGATGGTGCCGAACATGTTGACCCTGAAAACCTTCGGCCTGCTCAACACCCTCACTGGGGTAATGATGCCCTACTTCACCTCGGCGTTCGGCGTGTTCCTGATGCGTCAGGCGTTTCTAGCCATACCCAAAGAGCTGGAAGAGGCGGCGCTGATGGAGGGCTGTCGCTGGTGGCAGGTGCTATTCCGCGTGCTGCTGCCGATGTCCTGGCCGTCGGTGCTGGCCTTCGCCACCGTCAGCATTACCTACCACTGGAACGAGTATCTGTGGCCGCTGATGATGCTGAACGACCCGGACAAACAGGTGCTGACCGTGGGGCTGGTCTCGTTCGCCATGGGCGCCGAATCCGGCGGTCAGTGGGGCATCATCGGCGCCGGCACGCTGATGGTCTGCCTGCCGCTGATGCTCGCGTTCATCCTCTTCCAGAAACAGTTCCTGCGAAGCTTCGGCTTCTCCGGGATCAAATAAGGAGCTCTTCATGCTGTTAGCGCAAATTTCCGATACCCATTTCCGCAGCCGCGGCCAGAAGCTGTATGGCTTTATTGACGTCAACGCCGCCAATGCTGACGTCGTCTCCCAGTTGAACGCCCTGCAGGAGCGTCCGGACGCGGTGGTGGTGAGCGGTGATATCGTCAACTGCGGCCGCCCGGAAGAGTATGAGGTCGCCCGCCAGATCCTCGGCAGCCTGAACTATCCGCTGTATCTCATTCCCGGCAACCACGACGATAAAGCGCTGTTTCTGGAATACCTGCATCCGCTGTGCCCGCAGCTCGGCCGCGATGCGCAAAACATGCACTACGCGGTAGACGATTTTGCCACTCGCCTGCTGTTTATCGACTCCAGCCGGGCGGGTACGTCGAAAGGCTGGCTGACCGAGGAAACCATCAAGTGGCTGGAGTCTCAGCTGTTTGATGGCGGCGATAAACCGGCGACGGTGTTTATGCATCATCCGCCGCTGCCGCTGGGCAACGCGCAGATGGACCCTATCGCCTGCGAAAACGGCCATCGTCTGCTGGCGCTGGTTGAGCGTTTCCCGTCGCTGATGCGCATTTTCTGCGGCCATAACCACAGCCTGACCATGACCCAGTATCGCCAGGCCATCATCTCCACCATCCCGGGAACCGTCCACCAGGTGCCCTACTTTCATAAAGATACCCGACCGTATTACGACCTCTCTCCGGCGTCATGCCTGATGCATCGCCAGGTCGACGAGCAGTGGGTGAGCTATCAGCATCCGCTGACCCACTACGCCGGACCGTGGATGTACGACGAAAATATCAGCTGCCCAACGGAAGATCGCTAAACGCCATGCTTAGTCTGCAAAACATCAGTAAACAGTTTGACGGTAAACCGGCCCTCAGCGCCCTGTCGCTGGATATTCGCGAAGGGGAATTCGTGGTGCTGGTGGGCCCGTCCGGCTGCGGTAAAAGCACCCTGCTGCGCCTGCTCGCCGGGCTGGAGCCGGTCAGCGAGGGGGAGATCTGGCTGCACGATGAGAACATCACCGACATGTCGCCCAGAGAGCGTAATTTCGCGATGATCTTTCAGAACTATGCGCTGTTTCCGCACCTGTCGGTGCGCGACAACATCACTTTCGGCATGAAGGTACGCAAAGAGGAGAAAACCAGCTGGCAGCCGCGGGTGGATAAAGTCGCGCAAATGCTGCAGCTGGATACCCTGCTCGATCGCAAGCCGGCGAAGCTCTCCGGCGGCCAGCGGCAGCGGGTGGCGATGGCGCGGGCGATTGTGCGCAATCCGCGCCTGTTCCTGATGGATGAGCCGCTCTCCAACCTTGACGCCCGCCTGCGTAGCGAAGTGCGCGACAGCATTATGGACCTCCACCAGCAGCTCAGAACCAGCACCGTCTACGTCACCCATGACCAGACGGAAGCGATGTCGATGGCCGACCGCATCGTGGTGATGAACGGCGGCCACGTACAGCAGGTTGGGCGTCCGGAGTATCTCTACGCCAACCCGGCCAACCTGTTTGTCGCCGGGTTTATCGGATCTCCGGCGATGAATCTGCTCTCGCTGCCCTGCGCTGATGGTGAGGTATTACTGGGTGAGCTGCGCTATCCGCTGCCGCCGCGCTACCGTGAAGAATCCCGGGTGTGGTTAGGCATTCGCCCGGAACATATCAGCGACCGCGTGGAGGAGAGCCATCTGCGCCTGCCCACCACCGTGCTGCAACGAGAACTGATGGGAGCCGATTATCTGCTCCACGTCAGCACCCCCATCGGCACCCTACGCTTTAGCCGTCGCCATCGCGGCGCGGTGCCGGAGAAAGGCGATTCGCTGATCCTCGGCTTTTCACCTGCCGATGTGCATCTTTTTCATGCTGAGAAACAGCATAATTTACTGATGGAGACAGACCATGTTTAAACCTCTCACCGCTCTCGCGGTTGGGCTCAGCCTTGCCCTGAGCGGCGCGGCGCAGGCGAAAGAGAAGATCGACTTCATGTTTCCGGCGCCGGTGGACGGTAAGCTGACCATGGAGATGACCCGCGTCATTAAGCAATTCAACGAGTCGCAGCAGGATGTCGAAGTGCGCGGGATCTTTACCGGTAACTACGACACCACCAAGATCAAAGCCGAATCAGCGCAGAAGGCCGGACAGCCGCCCGCGCTGGTGATTATGTCCGCTAACTTCACCACCGATCTGGCGCTGAAGGATGAGATCCTGCCGATGGATGAGCTGTTCCAGTATGGCGATCAAAAAGCCGGGGATTTTCTGGTGAAGGCGTTCTGGCCCGCAATGCATAAAAACGCCCAGGTGATGGGCACCACCTATGCGATCCCGTTCCATAACTCGACGCCGATCCTCTACTACAACAAAACAATGTTCGATCGGGCCGGTATCAAACAGCCGCCGCAAACCTGGGCCGAGCTGCTGGCGGACGCCAGAAAGCTGACCGACGAAAGCAAAGGCCAGTGGGGGATCATGCTGCCGTCGACCAACGATGATTACGGCGGCTGGATCTTCTCGGCGCTGGTGCGCGCCAACGGCGGGAAATACTTTAACGAGGACTATCCGGGCGAAGTCTATTACAACACGCCAACCACCATCGGCGCCCTGCGCTTCTGGCAGAACCTGGTCTATAAAGACAAAGTTATGCCTTCCGGCGTGCTGAATTCGAAACAGATCGGCGCCAGCTTCTTCTCCGGCAAAGTCGGAATGGCGATGCTGAGCACCGGCGCGCTGGGCTTTATGCGCGAGAACAGCAAAGATTTTGAGCTGGGCGTGGCGATGCTGCCGGCCAAAGAGCAGCGCGCGGTACCGATCGGCGGCGCCAGCCTGGTGAGCTTCAAGGGCATCAACGACGCGCAGAAAAAAGCGGCGTATCAGTTCCTGACGTATCTGGTGAGCCCGCAGGTCAACGGCGCCTGGAGCCGCTTTACCGGCTACTTCTCCCCGCGTAAGGCCGCCTACGATACGCCGGAAATGAAGGCGTATCTGCAGCAGGATCCGCGCGCGGCTATCGCCCTCGAACAGCTGAAGTATGCCCATCCGTGGTACTCCACCTGGGAGACCGTTGCCGTGCGTAAAGCGATGGAAAACCAGCTGGCCGCGGTGGTCAATGATGCCAACGTTACCCCGGAAGCCGCGGTGCAGGCGGCGCAGAAGGAAGCCGATGCGCTGATGAAGCCCTACGTCGATAAGACCGCGCTGGCGGAAGTGAAGTAAACTTTTCCCTCTCCCTGCCCCTCTCCCAAAAGGAGAGGGAAACGTTCAGCGTCGCTTTTTCGCCGTCACGACAGAGGAAAAAAAGCAGGCCATACGACGTATGGCCTGAAAATGAAACAACGATTAGATTCCTGCCGTCTCGCGGATATATTTGCGCGCTTTTACGGCGTATTCGAATGGGTTGGCCAGCGCCGGATCCTGCTCGGCCTCAACCACCATCCAGCCTTTATAGCCATGTTCGTCCAGCAGTTTGAACACCGGACGGAAATCAATAACGCCGTCGCCCGGCACGGTGAAGGTCCCCTTCTTCACGCCGTCCAGGAAGGAGAGCCCTTCGCGACGCACCTGCTCGATCACCGGCGGACGCACGTCTTTCAGGTGTACGTGGTTAATGCGCGGCAGATATTTTTTCAGAATCGCCAGCATCGGCTCTTCGCCGCCTTCGGAATACCAGGCGTGTCCGGTGTCGTAGAGCAGGAAGACTTTGTCATCAACCAGCGACATAAACTTGTCGATCTCTGCCGTCGTCTGGATACCGGTACCCATATGGTGATGCAGACAGACCTGCATGCCCTTTTCCGCCGCCAGACGACCGAGGGTGTTATAGCCCTCCGCCACCCGCTGCCACTCTTCTTCGCTAAAGCACGGTTTCGCATTCTCCAGGATGGGCTTTTCCAGCCCCTGAATGCTGCCGCTCTGCTCGGAGCAGCCGATGACTTTCGCGCCCATAGCATGCAGAAAATTCATGTGGTTAACGAATTCGTCAATGGTCTTTTCCCGCTGGCCGTTAGCAAAAAAGGTGCTGAACCAGGCGTTGCAAATCTGAATGCCGCGGATATCCAGCATCGGCTTGAGAACCGCCGGATCGCGCGGATATTTGCTACCGACTTCGCTGCCGGTAAAGCCCGCCAGCGCCATTTCGCTGACGATTTGCTGGAAAGTATTTTCGCTGCCCAGCTCCGGCATATCGTCGTTAGTCCAGCCAATCGGGGCGATGGCCAGTTTTACGTTATCTTTGTTCATAGTAGGGGCTCCTGCCGCTGCGCCTTACCGGCGCAGCAATTCACGTTCGATGAGTTCACGGGTTTCCACTGCCTGGTATTTCATTTTTTCCGGGTAACCGAACAGCGAGGTGGCCACAATCGGCTCACCGCCGACCTTGAAGGTCTGTTCGGCAAATTTCATATCGCGCAGAGTGCGGAACAGCGCGTCGAAATCAACATCCCCTTCCCCGACGCCCACGTGCTGGTGAACGACGGCATCTACGCCCGGTGGGTTAACGATATAGCGGCAATGTTTTGTATGGTTGCGGGTATCCGCGATCAGCACGTGGGAGAGATCGCTTCCCGCGTAGCGCAGCATCTTCTCAACGTCGCCCACGCCTTTGTCATAGAAGAAGGTGTGCGGGACGCTGTAAACGTACTTCACGTTATCGCTGCGGAACGACTTCACGATATCGACGGTTTCGTTGTTCTCTTCGCAGAAGTCCCACGGATGCGCCTGAATTTCAACGCGGATGCCTTCGCGCTCAAAAATCGGCAGCAGCTCTTCCATGGAGCGATAGAACATCTCATCGCAAATCTCCGGCTGGTTAGGATCGCCGGAAAACTCGGTGTTGATCACCTGTACACCCATTTCAACCGCGATTTCGATCAGCCGTTTCCAGTTTTTCACTGCCGCCTGACGGCGCAGCTCATCCGGACCGGACCAGCGATAGACGCAGATAAACGAAGAGAGCTCCACGCCGGTATCGCGCAGCGCCTGCTTGTACTCAGCCATAATTTCCCGGCTGGCCCGCGGGTGCTTGTAGAACGGGTTGATCTGCGGGTGCGGCGATTGCTCAATGTATTTGTAGCCCCATTCGGCCACCTGGTGGACCATGCGGGTAACCCCGAGGTCTTTAATAACATCAACGTCAAAAGCAATTTTCATCGTCGTTACCTGTGCAAAGAAGTTCCGTCAGCAAAGCGGGATTAGCGTTTGTAGAATGCCGGGCATTCAGGCAGCGTCACCTCAACCGGGTCGCTGGTTCCCTGCGCTTTGATACAGGCGTCGGCAGCGACGGACGCCGCGTAGCCATCCCACGCCGATGGGCCATGCAGCTGGCCGGCCTGAACATCATTGATAAAGGCCTGCAGCTCAACGTCATACGCTTTGATAAAGCGATCCTTCCAGTCGGTCAGAATAGCGGTCGACAGGTTAGCGGCTTTGCGCATCTGCACGGCCGACGGCTCAGGCAGGCGGGCAATTCCGGTTTCCCCTACTACTTCACACTGGATGTCATAGCCGTACTGGCAGTTCACAAAGACTTCCACATCGATCAGCGTGCCTTTTTTGGTTTCAAACGACACGATCTGCGGGTCTTTCAGGCGCGCATGGGTGTGGGACGTGGAGCGCGGGAAGCGCACCTGCACGGAGCGATAGTCGTCATTCAGCAGCCAGCGCAGCACATCCAACTCGTGAATCAGGGTGTTGGTGATCGCCATATCGGTGGTGTAGTTCTCGCCCACCGACTGGTTGCGGTGCGCGCAGCGCAGCATCAGCGGCGCGCCGATGTCGCCGTCATCGATCACTTTTTTCAGCGCCAGATAGCCTTCGTCGTAAGGGCGCATAAATCCAACCTGCACCAGGCGGCGACCGGCTTTCATTTCCGCATCAACGATACGGCGGCAGCCTTCCGCGCTCATCGCCAGCGGCTTCTCGCAGAACACCGGCTTCCCAGCGGCGATGGCGGCCAGCGTGTACTCTTCGTGGGTGGGGTCCCATGAGGTGACCAGAATGGCATCCACATCGCTGGCCTTAATCACGTCATGACCGTCGGCGTACACTTCGGCATGCACGCCCGGCAGCGCAACCGCGGCGCGCGCGTTCTCTTCGTTGATGTCCGAAACTGCCACTACCGTGGCTCCCTGCAGTACCTGAGTGCAACGACGGATATGTTCTTTACCGATAGCGCCGGCACCGATGACACCTAATTTGAGTGACATAGTTGGTTTTCTCCCGAGATTTGTAGGGTTCAGGGTTTGTGTTCTGTTTTAGTAATCCCGCGCCTGAGCGCGTTTTTCATTGATCATTTGCGCCACTTTGCGGATCCGTTCGGAGAGCGCAGACTGCGCGACGCCGACGTTCCACCAGCTGCCGTATTTGTGCACCATGGTTTTCGGCAGCACTTTAATGTCTATCAGGGTGCTGACGGTTTCGCGGCGCGCGGCGTCCAGCGCGTGGCGTAGTTCTTCTAGCGTCGTGACGCGCCAGGTTTTACAGCCGTAGCCGGCAGCGACAGTGGCGAAATCTACCGGCACCAGGCCGCCCTGCAGCTGGCCCGATTCGGCGCAGCGGAAGCGGAACTCGGTGCCGAAGCTGTCCATCCCGTGCTCCATTTGCAGGTTGTTAATGCAGCCGTTGGCCATGTTGTCGAGCAGCACGATGTTGATCTTCGCGCGCTCCTGTAGGGAGGTCACCAGCTCGGAGTGCAGCATCATGAACGAGCCGTCGCCGACCAGCGAATAGACCTCGCTTTGCGGCTGGGCTAACTTCACGCCCAGCGCGGCGCTGACTTCATACCCCATGCAGGAGTAGCCGTATTCAACGTGATAGGTGTTGGTGGCCCGGTTGCGCCAGACGCGCTGCAGGTCTCCCGGCAGGCTCCCCGCCGCCGCTACAATCACCGCATCCGCCGGCAGCGTTTCGTTAAGTACGCCAAGAACGCTGCTTTGCGTCAGGGTGGAGTCGGTTATCTGGCGAAATTCGCGATACACCGATTCCCGATCCAGATGGTCGTCGATTTCCGGGACGAAAGCGGTTTCCTGCCACACCGCCTGGTAAACCCGCTGGGTCTCTTTCAGCTGGCGGCTCTGCACGCTTTCAATCTGCTCGCCCCAGCCAGCCTGCCAGGATTCGCCGGACAGGGCGCCGTCCAGGGCAGTGAGGGCTTCGCGGGCATCCGCCAGCATTGGAATCCCATCCAGCTTCCAGGCATCGAAGTTGCTGACGTTAATATTGAGGAAGCGCACGCCCGGGTGCTGGAAAATCCATTTTGACGAGGTGGTGAAATCGCTGAAACGGGTGCCAAGACCGATGACTAAGTCCGCCTCTTTCGCCAACAGGTTCGCCGCCAGGCAGCCGGTTTCGCCGACGCCGCCCACGTTATACGGATGCGAAGAGACAACGCTGCCTTTACCCGCCTGGGTTTCGGCAAACGGAACGCCGTAGCGCTCGGCAAAACGGGTCAACGCCTCGCCTGCGCCGGAGTATTTCACCCCGCCGCCGCAGACGATCAGCGGCTTACGGCTGGCTTTAATCGCCGCCACGGCATCCGCCAGCTGCGCGGCGCTGGCCGGGCGGCGGTCAAGGCGGTGTACCCGACGGGTAAAGAACGACTCCGGATAATCCCAGGCTTCGCCCTGGACATCCTGCGGCAGACAAAGCGTGACCGCACCGGTTTCCGCCGGGTCGGTCAACACGCGCATGGCGTTGATGCAGGCGCTCATCAGCTGTTCCGGACGGGTGATGCGATCCCAGTATTTACTCACCGCGCGAAACGCGTCGTTAGTGGTAATGCTGAGATCGTGGCTCTGTTCGATTTGCTGCAGCACCGGATCAGGCTGGCGGGTCGCAAACACATCGCCCGGCAGCAGCAGCAGCGGGATGCGGTTGGCGGTCGCGGTGGCGGCGGCGGTAATCATGTTTGCCGCGCCGGGGCCAATGGAGGAGGTACAGGCAATAATCTGACGACGCAGGGACTGTCTGGCAAAACCGGTAGCGACATGCGCCATCCCTTGCTCGTTACGCCCCTGATAGACCCGCATTTCACCGCTATCTTGTTCAAGGGCCTGCCCCATTCCCAGCACGTTGCCGTGGCCAAAGATAGCAAAGATGCCTTTGACGAACTTATGCTCTTCGCCATCGACTTCCAGGTACTGGTTATCCAGGAACTTCACCAGCGCCTGCGCCATTGTCAGTCTCAGTTTGCCCATGTTGCCCAATCCTTATTATTCAGTATTTGCGTGTGGGTTAGCGTTTTGCCCTGCGCCGCGATACAAGCGATGAGTCAGGAAAATCGTTAACGTCACTGGAATACTTTTGGATTATAGGCAAACATTTTTTTCATTAAATAGAAATACAGAAGAAATATTTCATTTTGCGAGAGGGATCAAACTCTCTATGCATTTCACCCGTTTCATTCGCATCCTGTATCGGGGATAACGCGCAAATTACGCGGTCCACCTCTTAATATCCCCTTAAAAATCATAGGTAAAGATAGATGTTCAACTGACGTCCGTTTAACTTTCAGCCGCTGTGCAGGATCCGAGGCAGAATGAGGCTCAGCGCGGCATAGTGGTATATCCCTCACATTTTTGGTTTTTTAATTTCGATCTAGTTTGCAAATGAAATATTTATTTCTCAAACTAAGGGTAACCAATAACCCTCAGGCTGTTTTCGGAGACGCTGTCGGCAGTCCGACTCTTCCGTACAGCAGAAATGCAAAAGGAAACCCTAGCTATGAATGCAGCAGTAAAGCGACTCGACGTCATCTGTATTGGCCGGGTGGCAGTCGATCTCTATGCCCAGCAGATTGGCGCGAGGCTGGAAGATGTCGCCAGTTTTTCTAAATACCTGGGTGGCTCTTCCGGCAACGTCGCCTTCGGCACCGCCATTCAGGGATTAAAATCGGCGATGCTCGCCCGCGTGGGCGATGAGCATAATGGCCGTTTTCTTCGCGAAACCCTGAGCCGCGCCGGCGTCGATACCGAATATCTGATCACCGATAAGCAGCGCCTGACGGCGTTAGTAATGCTGGGAATTAAAGATCAGGAGACGTTTCCGCTGATTTTTTACCGCGATAACTGCGCCGATATGGCCCTTTCGCCAGAAGATATTAAGGAAGAGTACATCGCCTCTTCCCGGGCGCTGGCGGTAACCGGCACCCACCTTTCGCACGCCAACACGCGCGAAGCGGTGCTGAAGGCGCTGGAGTACGCACGCCGTCACGGCCTGCGCACCGCGCTGGATATCGACTATCGTCCGGTGCTTTGGGGTTTAACCTCTTTAGGTGACGGTGAAACGCGTTTCATTGAATCCGGCCAGGTGACCAGCCAACTGCAGGAAGTCCTGCATCTGTTCGATTTGGTGGTCGGTACTGAAGAAGAGTTTCATATTGCCGGCGGCAGCACCGATACCCTGACCGCGCTGAAAAACGTGCGTAACGCCACGAAAGCGACGCTGGTTTGCAAGCGCGGCCCGATGGGCTGCGTGGTGCTGGAAGGCGCCATTCCCGACAGCTGGGATAGCGTGCCGCTACAGCAGGGCGTACGCGTAGACGTGCTTAACGTGCTGGGCGCGGGCGATGCCTTTATGTCCGGCCTGCTGCGCGGCTGGCTTAACGATGAAGGCTGGGAGCAGGCCTGTCGCTACGCTAACGCCTGCGGCGCGCTGGTGGTTTCACGCCACGGCTGCGCGCCCGCGATGCCGACCAAAGCCGAGCTTGACGACTATCTGTCGCGGGCAGAATCGGTCCCGCGGCCGGATATCGACGATCGCCTCAACCATCTGCATCGCGTCACCAGCCGCCGCCAGGCGTGGCCGGAGCTGTGCATTTTCGCCTTTGACCACCGTAAACAGCTGGCAGATCTGGCGCTGGAAACCGGGCGTGATGAATCCTGCATTCCGCAACTGAAGCTGCTGCTGCTGGCGGCCGCGGAAGCCGCCGCAGACGAAGCCGGTCTTGACGGTCGCAGCGGCATCCTCGCCGATGGCACCTACGGCCAGCGCTCGCTCAATGCCATCACCGGCAAGGGCTGGTGGATTGGTCGGCCGATTGAAATGCCGAGCTCGCGCCCGCTGCGCCTGGAACATGGCAACATCGGTTCCCAGCTGATCGACTGGCCGCTGGAGCACGTGGTGAAATGCCTGGTCTTCTATCATCCGGCCGATCCCGCCGAGCTGCGCGCCGAACAGGATGCGCTGCTGCTGGAGGTCTGGCAGGCGTGCAACAAGTCCGGGCATGAGCTGCTGCTGGAAATCATCCTGCCGGAAAACGGCCCGGATAAAGATGAACGCCACTACCACGACATGCTGGAGCACTTCTATCAGCTGGGCATCCAGCCGGACTGGTGGAAGCTGCCGCCGCTGTCGAGCGCGGAATGGGAAAGGATCGGCAAACTGATCGCGCGAGAAGATAGCTGGTGCCGCGGGATCTTAATCCTCGGCCTGGACGCCCCTTCGGACCGTCTGCGCGCCGGTTTTGCCGAAGCGGCGAAGCATCCGATGATCAAAGGTTTTGCCGTAGGACGCACCATTTTTGGCCAGCCTTCACGGCGCTGGATGCAGGGCGAGCTCAGCGACGAGGCGCTGATTAACGAAGTGAAACGCAACTACCTTACGCTCATCGGCTACTGGCGAGAAGCCCGCGGCTGATTCAGCCCCCGCCCGCATCCTCTTTCGAAGATGCGGGCTTTTTTCTGGATCTTCGTGAAATGAATCGCGTATTTCATCGTAGTAAATGAAAAATTCGCTTCATTTGATACACTGGAAATTATATTCCTTTCATTTTCTCAGAGCGCAATCTATGGCCAATAATCCGACCCAACTTACCATCTTACAGGATGAAATCAGGCGTCGCTACGACACGTTAAGCAAACGCCTGAAACAGGTAGCCCGCTATATTCTCGATAACAGCAATAGCGTGGCTTTCGACACCGTGGCCTCTATCGCGCAACAAGCTGATGTCCCCCCTTCCACGCTGATCCGCTTCGCTAACGCCTTTGGTTTTAGCGGCTTCAACGAAATGAAGCAGATGTTCAAGCAGCATCTGATGGAAGAGACGGCTAACTATACCGAGCGCGCGCGTCTGTTCCGCCAGACCACGACGGATGACGCAACCCCGCCGGAAACGCCGACCGAAATCCTGAATATGTTCACCATGGTCAATACCCAGGCGCTGCAGCAGCTGGCGATGCAGACCTCCGGCGACGATCTGCAGCGCGCGGTCGCGCTGCTGGCGGAAGCGGAGAATATCTACGTTATTGGCCTGCGCCGCTCCTTTAGCGTCGCCTCCTATTTGACCTACGCTCTGCGCCATCTGGACCGTAAAGCATTTCTGATTGACGGTCTGGGCGGCATGTTTACCGAGCAGCTCAGCCTGGTCGGGCCGAAAGATGTCGTGGTGGCGGTGAGCTTCTCTCCGTATGCGCGGGAAGTGGTTGAACTGGTGGAGCTCGGCGCGCAGCGTAAAGCACGACAGATAGCGATTACCGACAGCCAGGTCAGCCCGCTGGCGGCCTTCAGCGACGTCTGCTTTGTGGTGCGCGAGGCGCAGGTTGATGGTTTCCGTTCGCAGGTGGCCTCGCTGTGCCTGGCCCAGACGCTGGCGGTCTCGCTGGCGCTGAACAGCAGCAAGGATGCAGAAACGAAGCAGCTGGCTTAAATTTTTCATGCCTCCCGGATGGCGACGTAAACGTCTTATCCGGGCTACTTGTCCGCAGACGACGGTAAACCCGTAGCCCGGCTAAGCGCAGCGCAAGCCGGGGATGTGCCAGAATTGCGACGACGATCTTATTCGGGCTATAGGATCAAAAAGGCCGGCTAGCGTTGCTAACCGGCCTTTTTATTATCAACCAATGTTAATCGTGGCGGGGATAATCAGGGCTGTTGATCCACGCGTGATCCTCTTCCCAGGTAAACATCCATTTGCGATCCGGACCGGCCATTACGTTCAGATAGTAGCTGTCATACCCGGCAATCGCCGCCACCGGATGGTAGCCGCGCGGCACCATGACCACATCGTGGTTGTAGGGAGCCATGCAGGCATCGAGGCTGCGATCATCGGTGTAGACGCGCTGGAAGGCAAAACCCTGCGGCGGATCGAAACGGTGATAGTAGGTCTCTTCCAGCTGGGTTTCCTGGCCCGGCAGCGCCGTATCGTGCTTGTGCGACGGCCATGAGCTGGTCGCCCCTTCCTCGGTGTAAACCTCCACCACCAGCAGGCAGTCCGCCTGCGCGCTATCCGGCAGAATATTGTGCACCAGGCGCTGGTTGCGCCCCTTACCCCGATGCTCTACGCCCACGTCCTGCGGGGAGATAACTCGAGCCGGTAAAGTTCCTTTACCCGGGGCGCTGCATACGGCCAGCTCGAGGTCTGAATCTGCCGTCACTTCGACTTTATCCTGCGGCGGCACGTAGACTGACCAGGGCGGCGTCCGCTCAAACGGCGACATACGCTGGCCGAGGTTCGGGAAATCCGCCCGCGTGGTTTTTACCGAAGCCAGGCCGGCGACCAGCACCAGGCACAGTTCGCGATCGCCGCTTTCCAGGGTGACGGTTTGCCCTTTCTTTAACATCCAGACATCAAAACCAATGTACTTCCACCCCGCGCTCTGTGGGGTGATGTGCTGAATCTGCCCTTCTTTTTTTGCTTTAGCCAGTAAAGACATGGCGCTCTCCTTCGCCGATTAGCCTAACGTCGGCATACTGAATTCAGATACGGTTTGCTGACCCTGCGGCCAGCGGACGGTGGCGGTTTTCATACGCGTATAGAAGCGCACGCCGTCCGGGCCATGCACGTTCAGTGCGCCGAATACGGAGCGTTTCCAGCCGCCAAAGCTATGGAAGGCCATGGGAACGGGTACCGGTACGTTGACCCCAACCATTCCGGCCTGGACATCATGGACAAATTCACGCGCGGTGTGGCCGTTGCTGGTAAAAACGGCGCTGCCGTTGCCGAACTCATGGCTGTTCACCAGCTCCAGCGCGCTGTGGTAATCCGCCACGCGGACAATACCCAGCACCGGGCCAAAAATCTCCTCGCGCCAGATAGTCATCTCCGGCGTGACGTTGTCGAACAGCGTTCCGCCGACGTAGTACCCCTCTTCAAACCCTGGCACCTGCGGCTTACGGCCATCAACCACCAGCGTCGCCCCCTCGCTGACCCCTTTATCAATATATCCCAGCACTTTTTTCTGATGGGTATCGGAGACGACCGGCCCCATTTCGTTCTCCTCTTTTCCGCGCATACAGCCCGGCCCCACCTTCAGGGACTCCACCAGCGGCTTCAGGCGCGCAATCAGTTTATCCGCCGTCTCATCGCCGACGGCGACCACCACCGGCAGCGCCATGCAGCGCTCGCCCGCCGAGCCGAACGCGCCGCCCATAATGGCGTTCACGGTGGCATCCAGATCGGCATCCGGCATCACAATCGCGTGGTTTTTCGCCGCGCCAAACGCCTGTACTCGCTTGCCATAGGCGCTGGCGGTTTTATAAATATGTTCCGCCACGCCGGACGAGCCCACGAAGCTTACCGCCGCGATCCGCGGGTCCCGGTAGAGCTGCTCAGCGTCTTCATTACTGCAGTGCACCACGTTAAAGACGCCATCCGGCAGCCCTGCTTCTTTCAGCAATTCCGCCAGACGCACCGCGGCGGTCGGCGCCAGCGCTGGCGGCTTGAGGACAAAGCTGTTGCCGCAGGCCAGCGCCAGCGGGAACATCCACATCGGCACCATCGCCGGGAAGTTGAACGGCGTAATGCCCGCCACCACGCCCAGCGGCTGCATCAGCGAATAGCTATCAACGCCGGTGCCGACATCCGATGAGAACTCCCCTTTGATCAGATGCGGAATACCGCAGGCAAACTCGACGACTTCCATGCCGCGCGTCAGCTCACCCATCGCGTCGGAAAACACTTTACCGTGCTCGCTGACGATAATCCCCGCCAGCTCTTCAGCATGCTGTTCCAGTAACATTTTAAAATTGAACATCACGCGCGCGCGGCGCAGCGGCGTGGTGCGCGACCAGCTCTCAAAAGCATCACGCGCCACCTGAATGGCGTCAGAGACTTCCTGCGCGGTCGATAACGTGACTTCGCGGACCACTTTGCCCGTCGCGGGGTCGAATACCGGCATTGTTTTGTTGCTGCCGCTGGTAACGGTTTTCCCGCCAATAAAGTTTCCTGTGATAGTCATGCTCTCGCCTCATCTGTATGGGGTATCGGGGGCCAACGCAGTACGGCCCATTACTGGATCTGCTGTGCTATAACCGTAGTAAAATGAAATTAATATTTCAATATTGATAGCTAATGAAATTCAATTTTGGTGACGATGGTCGCAATTTATTGTAAGGAAACGCCGCCTTGCGCGCTAAAGTCCGATAAAAAGAGATTAGACATAGCGCCTCCTGGAGCCAGCAGCAATGAAAGCACAACAGAAAAATATTTTGCGAGTCGGCTCAAAAAACCGCCATTTCATACATTGCTAATTTTGGAATAAATGTTTTGACTATGAGGCATTCGAACGAATTCGATCCCTACGTTTCAGGAGAGTCAAAATGGCTATTGCATCGCAACGTTTCTGCATCAACCGCAAGATCGCCCCGTCACTCAGCATTGAGGCCTTTTTCCGGCTGGTGAACAGTCTCGGGCTGAACAAAGTCGAGCTACGTAACGACCTCCCCAGCGGAAAAGTAACCGACAACCTGAGCCATCAGCAGGTGCGGGAGTTGGCTGACCGCTACCATATTGAGATCCTCACGATCAACGCGGTCTACCCCTTCAACTGCCGCACCGCAGAGGTTCGTAGCCTGACGGAGTCATTGTTAAAAGAAGCCAAAGCCGTTGGCGCCAAATCGCTGGTGCTGTGCCCGCTGAACGATGGTACCGAGGTTCCGGCGAGCGAAACCCTTAACGCCCTGCGCGACCTGGCGCCGCTATTCGCCTTCTACGGCATTCAGGGGCTGGTGGAACCGCTCGGTTTCCCGCAGAGCTCGCTGCGCTCCTCGGCGCAGGCGCAAACGCTAATCCACGACGCGCGGGTGCCGTTTAAGCTGCTGATCGATACCTTCCATCATCATCTTTATCCGCAGGCGGAGCAGGAGTTTAACCAGGTGGATATCGGCGAAATCGGTCTGGTCCATCTTTCCGGCGTAGAGGATACCCGCCCGCGCGAAGCCCTTACCGACAATGAGCGCATCATGCTGAGCGCAAAAGACCAGTTGCAAAGCTGCGAGCAGGTCAAAAACCTGGAGGCGCGCGGCTATCAGGGCGTGTATGCGTTCGAACCCTTCGCGCCGGAGCTGGCAAACTGGAGCGAAGGCGATATCCGCCGCGAAATCGAGCAGAGCATCGCGTTAATTCAGCGCCACTGCGCCTGAAGCGAATAAGCGAAGGCGCGCATGATTTCCCTCCTTTTGTCATCAGGTTGCCTATACTCGCAGCAGGATAAATGGAGAAATCGATCATGAGCGCACCTCTGCTGATTGCCCGCACGCTGGATAAACAGCTGCATTTACTGCCCGCTATGGCCAACCGCCACGGCTTAATTACCGGCGCCACGGGGACCGGTAAAACCGTCACCCTGCAAAAGCTGGCGGAGTCGTTCTCGGAGATCGGCGTTCCGGTATTTATGGCCGATGTGAAAGGCGACCTCACCGGTATCGCCGAGTCGGGCCAAAGTTCGGAAAAGCTGCAGGCGCGTCTGGAAAAAATCGGCGCAACGGACTGGCAGCCGCACGCCAATCCGGTGGTGCTATGGGATATTTTCGGCGAAAAAGGCCACCCGGTGCGCGCCACGGTTTCCGATCTCGGGCCGCTGCTGCTGGCGCGCCTGCTCAACCTCAATGAGGTTCAGTCCGGGGTGCTGAATATCATCTTCCGTATCGCCGACGATCGCGGGCTGCTGCTGCTCGACTTTAAAGACCTGCGCGCCATTACCCAATACATTGGCGACAACGCCAAAGCGTTTCAGAACCAGTACGGCAATATCAGCAGCGCCTCCGTTGGGGCGATTCAGCGCGGGTTACTTACCCTTGAGCAGCAGGGCGCGGAGCACTTTTTCGGCGAACCTATGCTCGATATTCAGGACTGGATGCGCGTCGACGCTGAGGGTAAAGGGGTGATTAATATCCTGAGCGCCGAGAAGCTCTACCAGATGCCGAAGCTGTACGCCGCCAGCCTGCTGTGGATGCTCTCAGAGCTTTACGAACGGCTGCCGGAGGCCGGCGACCAGGAGAAGCCAAAGCTGGTCTTTTTCTTTGATGAAGCGCATCTGCTGTTTAACGATGCGCCGCAGGTGCTGCTGGATAAAATCGAGCAGGTTATCCGCCTGATTCGCTCTAAGGCCGTCGGTGTTTATTTCGTTTCGCAAAACCCGGCGGACATTCCCGATGCGGTACTCGGTCAACTGGGCAATCGCGTGCAGCACGCTCTGCGCGCCTTCACGCCGAAAGATCAAAAAGCGGTAAAAACCGCCGCGCAAACCATGCGCGCGAATCCGGCGTTCAGTACCGAACAGGCGATCCAGGAGCTGGGCACGGGGGAGGCGCTGATCTCCTTTCTTGATGAGAAAGGCAGCCCTTCAATAGTGGAACGCGCAATGGTTATCGCCCCCTGCTCGCGTATGGGGCCGGTCACCGATGACGAACGTAACGGACTGCTTAACCACTCGTCGCTGTACGGGAAATATGAAGAAGAGATCGACCGTGAATCGGCCTTTGAAATGCTGCAACAGGGCGTTCAGAGCACAACGGAGCAACAGCAGTCGCCGCCGGTAAAAGGCCAGCAAAACGGCGATGACGACGGCCTGCTCGGCGGATTAAAAGACATTCTGTTCGGTACCACCGGGCCGCGCGGCGGCAAACGCGACGGTATCGTACAAACGGCAGCCAAGAGCGCGGTGCGTCAGGTGACCAACCAGATAGTCAGGGGAATGCTGGGAAGCTTGCTTGGCGGGCGGAAACGCTAAAAAAACGCCCCCTTTCTGACTTCAGGAAGGGGGCGCGTTACGTCAGGATTTGCGCATCATCAGCCAGAGGCTCAGCAAGAAGAAGCTGGCGCTCGGCAGCAGCGCGCCGATAATCGGCGGAATGCCGTATACCAGGGTTAGCGGGCCGAAAATCTGGTCCAGCACGTAGAAGATGAAGCCGAAGCTGATCCCGGTCACTACCCTGACGCCCATCGGCACGCTACGCAGCGGGCCAAAGATAAACGACAGCGCCATCAGCATCATCACCGCCACCGACAGCGGCTGGAAGATTTTGCTCCACATATTGAGCTGATAGCGGCCCGGATCCTGACCGCTGGACTTCAGATAGGTGACATAGTTGTGCAGGCCGCTGATGGACAGTGCGTCCGGGTCCAGCGCCACCACGCCGAGCTTATCCGGGGTCAGGTTGGTCTTCCAGGTCCCGCTGACCGTCTGCGTTCCGGTGACCTGTTTCGGATCGGTCAGGTTGGATTCATCCACCTGCGACAGCCGCCAGAGCTTATTCTCGGTATCGAATTTGGCCGACGCGGCATAGCGAACGGACTGCAGGCGGCGCTGGTCGTTAAAGGCGTAGATGCTCACTCCGCCCAGCTCATCGCTGCCTTTTACCCGCTCGATATACACAAAGTTATGGCCGTCTTTCGCCCACAGCCCCTGCTGCGTGGAAAGCAGCGACCCACCGTACATCTGCTGAGCACGATAGTTACGCGCCATCTGCTCGCCCTGCGGGGCAACCCACTCGCCTATCGCCATGGTCAGCAGCACCAGCGGAATCGCGGTTTTCATCACCGACAGCGCCACCTGCAGGCGGGTAAAGCCGGAAGCCTGCATCACCACCAGTTCGCTGCGCTGCGCCAGCATCCCCAGCCCCAGCAGCGCGCCGAGCAGCGCCGCCATCGGGAAGAAGATTTGGATATCTTTCGGCACGCTGAGAATCGTGTAGATTCCGGCCCCCAGCGCATCATAGTTGCCCTGCCCGGCCTTTTTCAGCTGGTCGACAAACTTGATGATGCCGGAGAGGGAAACCAGCATGAACAGGGTCATCATGATGGTGTTGAAAATCGTCTTACCGATATAACGGTCAAGTACCCCAAACGCCTGCATCACGCCGCTCCTTTGTTAAAACGGGCACGGAAGCGGCGCATCGGCACCGTATCCCACAGGTTCAACAGCACGGCCAACGCGAAATAGAGCAGGTTTACCGCCCACATCCAGATCATCGGGTCCATTTTGCCTTTACCGCCGCTCGATTTAATCGACGTTTGCAGCAGGAAGAACACCAGATAGAGCAGCATCGCCGGCAGCATCGACAGCACGCGGCCCTGGCGCGGGTTCACCACGCTAAGCGGCACCACCATCAGCGCCATGATGAACACCGTCGCGACCAGCGTGAAGCGCCAGTGCAGCTCCGCCCGGGCGCGATCGGTATCGGTACGCCACAGGGTGCGCATATCCATCTGCTCGGTATCGTTCGGATCGGATGCCACGGCCTGATGGCCGACAATCGCCTGATAGTTTTTAAAGTCGGTAATGCGGAAGTCGCGCAGCATCGCGGTGCCTTCAAAGCGGGTACCCTGATTCATAGTCACCACCTGCGAGCCGTCTTTACGCAGCGAGAGCTCGCCGGTATCCGCGACCACCACCGACGGGCGCGCGTTGCCTCGCGGCCGCAGCTGAGCGAGGAAAACGTCGCTGAAGCGGTTGCCGTTGACGTTCTCAATAAACAGCACCGCGCTGCCGTCGCTGGCCTGCTGGAACTGGCCCTGAGCCAGCGCCGCCATGCCGGGGTTCGCTTTCGCTTCCGCCAGCACTTCATCCTGGTGACGAGAAGACCAGGGGCCGGCCCACATCACGTTGACCGCCGCGACGATGCCCGTAAAGAGCGCCAGAATCATGGCGGCTTTCACCAGCACGGCCTTGCTCAGGCCGCAGGCGTGCATCACCGTGATTTCGCTTTCGGTATACAGTTTGCCCAGCGTCATCAGCAGCCCGAGGAATAAGCTCAGGGGTAGAATGAGCTGCGCCATTTCAGGTACGCCCAGCCCTAACAGCGAGAGCACCAGATTGGTCGGGATATCGCCATCAACAGCGGCGCCGAGGATCCTGACCAGTTTCTGACAGAAGAAAATGAGTAGCAGGATGAATAGGATCGCCAACTGGCTTTTCAGCGTCTCACGAACCAGATATCTTATGATTATCACTATAAATACGCCCGTAAAAACCCGTTTTATTGCAGGAAAATTGCTTGTTTCATGGCTTAAACGTCATTTATTCTCTTTGGTCGTCGAAAACATCGCTAAGATTAAATGACTCGCTGGTTCTGCGTATCAGGATCTTTTCTGACGAACCAAGGCCGTAATAACGTTAAGATTAACACGAAGTCACCACAACAGCGGACATGAGTTACGAAAGGTTTCAATTCTATCTGTAGCAGCCGCTGTTGTCTTTAAGATTCAGGAGCGTAGTGCATGGAGTTCAGTGTAAAAAGCGGTAGCCCGGAGAAGCAGCGGAGCGCCTGTATCGTGGTCGGCGTCTTTGAACCACGGCGCCTCTCCCCCATCGCCGAACAGCTTGATAAAATTAGCGACGGTTATATCAGCGCCCTGCTGCGTCGCGGCGAGCTGGAAGGCAAACCTGGCCAGACTTTATTGCTGCACCATGTGCCGAACATTCTGTCGGAGCGCATTCTGCTTATTGGCTGCGGTAAAGAGCGCGAGCTGGATGAGCGTCAATACAAGCAGGTCATTCAGAAAACTATCAATACGCTGAATGATACTGGCTCGATGGAAGCCGTCTGCTTCCTGACTGAGCTGCACGTCAAAGGCCGCAATAACTACTGGAAAGTGCGTCAGGCGGTCGAGACCGCCAAAGAGACGCTGTACAGCTTTGACCAGTTGAAAACCAACAAAAGCGAGCCGCGCCGCCCGCTGCGTAAAATGGTTTTCAACGTCCCGACCCGTCGCGAGCTGACCAGCGGCGAACGCGCCATTCAGCACGGTCTGGCGATTGCCGCCGGTATTAAAGCGGCAAAAGATCTCGGCAATATGCCGCCAAACATCTGTAACGCTGCCTATCTGGCTTCTCAGGCGCGCCAGCTGGCCGATACCTACAGTAAGAACGTCATTACCCGCGTTATCGGCGAACAGCAGATGAAAGAGCTGGGAATGAACTCTTATCTGGCGGTCGGCAACGGTTCGCAGAACGAATCACTGATGTCGGTTATCGAATACAAAGGCAGCCCGGCGGAGGATGCGCGTCCTATCGTGCTGGTCGGTAAAGGCCTGACCTTTGACTCCGGCGGCATCTCCATCAAGCCAGCCGAAGGCATGGACGAGATGAAATACGATATGTGCGGCGCGGCGGCGGTGTACGGCGTAATGCGCATGGTGGCAGAACTTCAGCTGCCGCTGAACGTTGTCGGCGTGCTTGCCGGATGTGAAAACATGCCGGGCGGTCGCGCCTACCGACCAGGCGACGTGTTGACCACGATGTCCGGGCAAACGGTTGAAGTGCTGAACACCGATGCCGAAGGGCGTCTGGTGCTGTGCGATGTGCTGACCTACGTCGAGCGCTTCGAGCCGGAGACGGTAATCGACGTGGCGACGCTGACCGGCGCCTGCGTGATAGCGCTGGGCCATCACATCACCGGCCTGATGTCGAACCACAATCCGCTGGCCCACGAGCTGATCGGCGCCTCCGAACTGGCGGGCGATCGCGCATGGCGTCTGCCGCTTGGCGACGAGTTCCAGGAACAGCTGGAGTCTAACTTCGCCGATATGGCGAACATCGGCGGCCGTCCAGGCGGAGCGATTACCGCGGGCTGCTTCCTGGCGCGCTTTACCCGCAAGTACAACTGGGCGCACCTTGATATCGCCGGTACCGCGTGGCGTTCCGGGAAAGCCAAAGGCGCGACCGGTCGTCCGGTGGCGATGCTGTCGCAGTTCCTGCTCAACCGCGCTGGATTTACCGGCGAAGAGTGATGCAACGTGCCGGGTGTACCCGGCCTACTAACGACAGTACACCGTAGGCCGGGTCCGCCCGGCTTAAGCATTTAAAGTCATCACAAGAAGCCCCATATATGAAAAACGCAACGTTCTACCTTCTGGACAACGACACACAACAAGACGGTCTGAGCGCCGTTGAACAACTGGTGTGTGACATTGCCGCAGAACGTTGGCGCAGCGGCAAGCGAGTGCTCATCGCCTGCGAAGATGAGCAGCAGGCCATTCGTCTGGACGAGGCGCTGTGGGCGCGGCCAGCGGAAAGTTTTGTTCCGCATAATCTGGCGGGAGAAGGTCCGCGCGGCGGCGCGCCGGTGGAGATCGCCTGGCCGCAAAAGCGCAACAGTAGCCCGCGGGATATACTGATTAGCCTGCGGCTAAACTTTGCAGATTTTGCCACCGCTTTCACAGAAGTGATAGACTTCGTCCCTTATGAAGATTCTTTGAAACAACTGGCGCGCGAACGTTATAAAGCGTACCGCATGGCTGGTTTCAACCTGAACACGGCAACCTGGAAATAATGGAAAAGACATACAACCCCCAAGATATCGAACAGCCGCTTTACGAGCACTGGGAAAAGCAGGGCTATTTCAAGCCTAACGGCGATGAAAGCAAAGAGTCCTTCTGCATCATGATCCCGCCGCCGAACGTCACCGGCAGTTTGCATATGGGTCATGCCTTCCAGCAAACCATCATGGATACCATGATTCGCTACCAGCGCATGCAGGGTAAAAACACCCTGTGGCAGGCCGGTACCGACCACGCGGGTATCGCTACCCAGATGGTGGTTGAGCGTAAGATTGCCGCCGAAGAAGGTAAAACCCGCCACGACTACGGTCGCGACGCCTTTATCGATAAAATCTGGCAGTGGAAAGCGGAGTCCGGCGGCACCATTACCCGCCAGATGCGCCGCCTGGGCAACTCCGTGGACTGGGAGCGCGAGCGCTTTACCATGGACGAAGGCCTGTCCAACGCCGTCAAAGAAGTCTTTGTCCGCCTGTATAAAGAAGATCTGATCTACCGCGGCAAGCGCCTGGTCAACTGGGACCCGAAACTGCGTACCGCTATCTCCGATCTGGAAGTGGAAAACCGCGAGTCTAAAGGCTCGATGTGGCATATCCGCTATCCGCTGGCCGACGGCGCGAAAACCGCTGACGGTAAAGATTATCTGGTCGTCGCCACCACCCGACCGGAGACCGTGCTGGGCGATACCGGCGTGGCCGTTAACCCGGAAGATCCGCGCTATAAAGACCTTATCGGCAAATTCGTGATCCTGCCGCTGGTTGACCGCCGCATTCCGATTGTGGGCGATGAACACGCCGATATGGAAAAGGGCACCGGCTGCGTGAAGATCACCCCGGCGCACGACTTTAACGACTATGAAGTGGGCAAGCGTCACGCCCTGCCGATGATCAACATCCTGACCTTTGACGGCGACATCCGCGAAACCGCGGAAGTTTACGATACCAAAGGCAACGAGTCTGACGTCTACTCAAACGCCATCCCGACGGAGTTCCAGAAGCTGGAGCGCTTTGCCGCGCGTAAAGCGGTGGTTGCCGCTATCGATGCCCTGGGCCTGCTGGACGAGATTAAACCGCACGACCTGACCGTCCCTTACGGCGACCGCGGCGGCGTGGTGATCGAACCGATGCTGACCGACCAGTGGTATGTGCGTGCCGACGTGCTGGCAAAACCGGCGGTTGAAGCGGTTGAGAACGGCGACATTCAGTTCGTGCCGAAACAGTACGAAAACATGTACTTCTCCTGGATGCGCGATATTCAGGACTGGTGTATCTCCCGCCAGCTGTGGTGGGGTCACCGCATCCCGGCATGGTACGACAACGACGGCAACGTCTACGTTGGCCGCACCGAAGACGAAGTACGTCAGGAAAATAACCTCGGCGCCGACGTGGCGCTGCGCCAGGACGAAGACGTTCTCGATACCTGGTTCTCCTCCGCGCTGTGGACCTTCTCCACCCTCGGCTGGCCGGAAAATACCGATGCCCTGCGCCAGTTCCACCCAACCAGCGTGATGGTTTCCGGCTTCGATATCATCTTCTTCTGGATTGCCCGCATGATCATGATGACCATGCACTTCATCAAAGATGAAAACGGCAAGCCGCAGGTGCCGTTTAAAACCGTCTACATGACCGGCCTGATCCGCGATGACGAAGGCCAGAAGATGTCCAAATCGAAGGGCAACGTTATCGACCCGCTGGATATGGTCGACGGCATTTCCCTGCCGGAGCTGCTGGAAAAACGCACCGGTAACATGATGCAGCCGCAGCTGGCGGAAAAAATCGCCAAACGCACCGAGAAACAGTTCCCGAACGGCATTGAGCCGCACGGCACCGACGCCCTGCGCTTTACTCTGGCGGCGTTGGCCTCTACCGGCCGCGATATCAACTGGGATATGAAGCGTCTGGAAGGTTACCGTAACTTCTGCAACAAACTGTGGAACGCCAGCCGCTTTGTGCTGATGAACACCGAAGATCAGGATTGCGGCTTTAACGGCGGTGAAATGACCCTGTCGCTGGCGGACCGCTGGATCCTCGCGGAATTCAACCAGACCGTAAAAGCCTACCGCGAGGCGCTGGACGGCTTCCGTTTCGATATCGCCGCGGGCATTCTGTATGAGTTCACCTGGAACCAGTTCTGCGACTGGTATCTGGAGCTGACCAAGCCGGTGATGACCGGCGGTTCCGAGTCTGAGCTGCGCGGCACCCGCCACACGCTGGTAACCGTTCTGGAAGGTCTGCTGCGCCTGGCGCACCCGATTATCCCGTTCATCACCGAGACCATCTGGCAGCGCGTGAAGGTCATTTGCGGTATCACTGCCGATACCATCATGCTGCAGCCGTTCCCGCAGTACGATGCGTCTCAGGTTGACGAAGCGGCGCTGGCCGATACCGAATGGCTGAAGCAGGCGATCGTCGCCGTGCGTAACATCCGTGCGGAAATGAACATCGCCCCAGGTAAGCCGCTGGAGCTGCTGCTGCGCGGTTGCAGCGAAGCCGCGGTTCGTCGCGTGAACGACAACCGTAGCTTCCTGCTGAACCTGGCGCGTCTGGAAAGCATCACCGTGCTGCCCGCCGATGATAAAGGTCCGGTTTCGGTGACCAAAATTATTGACGGCGCCGAGCTGCTGATCCCGATGGCTGGTCTTATCAACAAAGAAGATGAGCTGGCGCGCCTCGCGAAAGAAGTGACAAAAATCGAAGGCGAGATTGGCCGCATCGAAAGCAAGCTCTCCAACGAAGGCTTTGTGGCGCGCGCGCCGGAAGCGGTGATCGCCAAAGAGCGTGAGAAGCTGGAAGGTTACGCGGAAGCGAAAGCGAAGCTGATTGAGCAGCAGGCGGTTATCGCCGCGCTGTAATTCACTCGCCCCTTATCCCATCCGGGTAAGGGGCGTTTTCTGTGAAAGATCCTCGCTTGCACTCTCCCCTTCCGCAATGTTATTAACAACATTATCCGTCATCATTTTGCAATGAGTCTTCACATGAATACGAGCGCAACCCTACCGCTAACCCTGCGCCGCATCACGGCTAATGATAATCCGGCGATAGCTAACGTTATCCGCCAGGTTTCCGCCGAATATGGTCTGACCGCCGATAAAGGCTATACGGTCGCCGATCCGAATCTGGATCAACTCTATGAGCTTTATAGCCAACCGGGTTCCGCCTATTGGGTCGTTGAGCTGAATGGTGAAGTGGTTGGCGGCGGCGGCGTGGCGCCGCTCTCCTGCAGCGAGCCCGATATCTGCGAACTGCAGAAAATGTATTTTATGACCTCCGCGCGCGGCCGGGGGCTGGCGAAAAAGCTGGCGCTGATGGCCCTGGATTACGCCCGTGAACAAGGTTTCAAACGCTGCTATCTGGAAACCACCGCCTTCCTTAAAGAAGCGGTCGGTTTATATGAGCATCTCGGCTTTGAGCATATCGACGGGCCGCTGGGCTGCACCGGCCACGTTGACTGCGAAGTCACGATGCTGAAAGTATTGTAGCTCCTGAGTGTTCCTTGTACCGGCCACAGCATCAGACAAAGACCACAACGCTAATCGGTGATGGGCGCAGGCCGCTGCGGTGAAGCTGCGGCCTGGCGCTCAGACCGGCACGCCGCTGTGAAAACGAAACTCCGCTTCAGGCGCGTTAATTAACGCCGCTTCCGCCTCGCCAAGCTGGCGCACGCGTTCGCTGATATCGTCCGCGGCAATCCTCTGCGCTAAGTCCAGATAGTCCTGATAGTGGCGCGCTTCGGAGCGCAGCAGCGACAGATAAAACTTCTGCAGATCGTCATCCAGCCATGGCGCCAGCGCGGCAAAACGCTCGCAGGAACGGGCTTCAATGTAGGCGCCGCAAATCAGTTTATCGATCAGCATCACCGGTTCGTGAGAACGCACTTCCCGACGCAGCCCGCGGGCGTAATTGCTGGCGGTGATTTTGACGTAGGGAATATTGCGGGAAAGCATGATTTCGCGCACCTGCCAGAAGTGATGCAGCTCCTCTTTGATCAGCAAAATCATGCTGTCGAGCAGCTGACGTCCCCAGGGATCGTCGGTCTGTGGCATGGCGCTTTTGTTTATCTGCTTATGCAGCGCGACGAAATCCGGCTCCGGGCCCCAGCGGTAGGTGAAGTCCTCGTAGGGCTTCAGGCAGGCCAGCAGCTCATCGGCGCCGTCTTTATCCGCGACGTATCGACGTACCAGCAGCATGGCGTTTTGCGCCGCTTTCAGCTCGCACACCATATGATCGGTCAACAGCAGCGGAAGATTTTCCGGTTTACGGGCTTCATCAATCCACGCCTGAGGAGTTGGGCAATGCAGAAAACCTAAAATCGGGGCGAGTATTTGCGGGTAATCCATTAAAATTCCTTGCTATACGGCGGCATAACGCACCGCCGTATACCTCTGCTACCTAGTGGCGAACGCCGTCGTCGTCTTCATCAACGAGATCTTCGTCGTCATCGCCTTCTTCGTCTTCCCCGTTAGGATCTTCGTAGTAGGTGCCCCAGCCGTCGTATTCCACGTCGTATTTTTCCGCCAGCGTCATCAGCTGCTCAACCTGGGCATCGATCAGCTCGGCATTCAGCGCGGATTCGCTGAGGATATCGCAGCAAATAACGGTATCGCCCTCTTCCACTTCCAGCTCTTCTGGCTCAGTCACTTCATAGCCCAGCTTGAAGGCTTCTACCGCCACTTTCTCCAGCGTTTCGAAATCATCGGCGGAGAGATGGTGCTCAATGGTATACAGCGCGTCCGGATCGCTGCCGTCTTCGAGCAGCTCTTCAATAATCAGACGCGTTTCTTCACGCTGTTCTTCCAGTAATTCCGGGTTGGCCATGGCTCGTTCCTCATAATGTGTCGCAGATGCTTCTATTGTCACATACCGCCGTGATTGCCTCCACCTTCTGAGCGAAAGATTTATGACACGGGGTTGCAAATGAATATTCATACATATAAAGTGAATTTTAATTCAACAAATGGTCTAAGCCATGTGAGGGAACCATGTCCGCGTTTTATCAGAAGCATTTTTTAAAGTTGCTTGATTTTACTCCTGCAGAAATTACCGCCCTGCTTGAACTGGCGGCCAGGCTCAAAGCTGATAAGAAAAACAATATCGAAATTCAGCATCTCACCGGCAAAAACATCGCGCTCATCTTCGAAAAAGACTCTACCCGCACCCGATGCTCTTTCGAAGTTGCCGCATTTGACCAGGGCGCTCGCGTCACGTATCTCGGACCAAGCGGCAGCCAGATTGGCCACAAAGAGTCGATTAAAGACACCGCCCGCGTGCTGGGACGCATGTACGACGGTATTCAATATCGCGGTCATGGCCAGGAAGTGGTGGAAACTCTTGCCGAATATGCCGGCGTTCCGGTCTGGAACGGCCTGACCAATGAATTCCACCCTACTCAGCTGCTGGCGGACCTGCTGACCATGCAAGAGCACCTGCCGGGCAAAGCCTTTAACCAGATGACCCTGGTCTACGCCGGCGACGCGCGGAATAATATGGGCAACTCCATGCTCGAAGCCGCCGCGCTGACCGGTCTGGATCTGCGTCTGGTCGCGCCAACGGCCTGCTGGCCGGAAGAGAAGCTGGTCGAGCAGTGCCGGGCGCTGGCGCAGAAAAACGGTGGCAATATTACGCTGACCGAAGATATCGCCGCGGGCGTGAAGGGCGCTGACTTTATCTATACCGACGTCTGGGTATCGATGGGCGAAGCCAAAGAGAAGTGGGCGGAGCGTATCGCGCTGCTGCGCGCGTATCAGGTGAATAGCGAGATGATGGCGCTGACCGGCAATCCGCAGGTGAAATTCCTCCACTGCCTGCCCGCGTTCCACGACGACCAGACCACGCTCGGCAAACAGATGGCGGCGGAGTACGGCCTGCACGGCGGGATGGAAGTGACCGACGAGGTATTTGAATCCGCGGCCAGCATCGTTTTCGATCAGGCGGAAAACCGCATGCATACCATCAAAGCGGTGATGGTGGCGACGCTGGGTAAGTAAGCGTTCTCACGATATTTCCCCGGATTGCGCTGCGCTTATCCGGGCTATCCACCCCCAAACCGCACGGATCTGTAGCCCGGGCAAGGCGCCAGCCGCAGCCCGTGGGCGTTCCCGGAGGCGGCGCTTGACGCGCCTGTCCGGGCTACCGGACCGCAACAACCATAGCCTCGGCGAGCAGCCCGGGATATTTTTTACGCCATCAGCATCTTCACAACCGCTTTGCGCACCTTCGCCGGCGTGCCGACGGCGCACAGCGGCTTATGCACTTCGCCGGGATAGAACACCACAAAGTCGCCTTCGCTGAGGATGACGGTTTTTTCCTGCGCCCCCTCCGCCAGGAAGGCGATGTCTTTATCCGCCAGCCAGTTGGTATCCGGCGCACCGGCGGGAAGAACGCTAAAGGTCATGCCCTCCTGGCCTTTGAGTATAATCTGGATGTCGAGGTAACGGGCGTGATACTCGGCGCGGCGGTCAGCCATCGGCTCGGTGGTATCTTCGGATATGAGATAGAACAGATTGTTGCCGTCAATATCATGTTTACCCAGCGGCGTCGCGTCGGTGACGTGGGCCTTAACGTGTTCGATAGCTTCGCGCAGAGACGCCGGCAGCCAGCTCTGCAGATGGTGAATGTTCCCAACGATCATAATAACCTCTGATTATAAAACAGCTTTTCATTTTCCGTTTTATACCCCCCTTCGCACTGCCATACCACCTCTTTTTCAGGGTTTTTTGCATTACCGCACTCTTCTCCAGGCAAACGTTTACCTTTTGTGGATTAATCGCTTGATCCGAAAATTGAGCTGCGTATAATGCCACCCGTTTTGCCGGGAGGAATTATGGTTCAGTGTGTACGACATCGCGTCTTACCGCGTCTGAAAACAGGTGCTGGCCTGCCGTTTTTTCTTTCCGTTGCATCCGTATTCGTAAAGCCCCTTATTTAAGGGGCTTTTTTTTTGCCCAGGCGTCAGGAGATAAACATGGCTAATCCGCTGTATCAAAAACATATCATTTCTATAAACGATCTCAGCCGCGAAGACCTTGAACTGGTACTGGCAACCGCAGCAAAGCTCAAAGCCCATCCACAGCCTGAGCTGCTGAAGCATAAAGTGATTGCCAGCTGCTTTTTTGAAGCGTCGACCCGCACCCGCCTGTCGTTTGAAACCTCGATGCACCGCCTGGGCGCCAGCGTGGTCGGTTTCTCAGACAGCAGCAACACCTCGCTGGGCAAAAAAGGCGAAACCCTGGCCGATACCATCTCGGTCATCAGCACCTATGTCGATGCCATCGTTATGCGCCACCCGCAGGAAGGCGCGGCGCGCCTGGCGACCGAGTTCTCCGGCGGTATTCCGGTACTCAACGCCGGCGACGGCGCGAATCAGCATCCGACGCAGACCCTGCTGGATCTGTTCACCATTCAGGAGACCCAGGGCCGTCTGGAAAATCTTAACGTCGCGATGGTCGGCGATCTGAAATACGGCCGCACCGTTCACTCCCTGACCCAGGCGCTGGCGAAATTTAACGGCAACCGCTTCTACTTTATCGCGCCGGACGCGCTGGCCATGCCGCAGTACATCCTCGACATGCTCGACGAAAAAGGCATTGCCTGGAGCCTGCATAGCGCCATTGAAGAGGTGATGGAAGAGGTGGACATTCTGTATATGACCCGGGTGCAGAAAGAGCGCCTCGACCCGTCGGAATATGCCAATGTGAAGGCGCAGTTTGTCCTGCGCGCCGCCGATCTGGAAGGCGCCCGCGCCAACATGAAGGTGCTGCACCCGCTGCCGCGTATTGATGAAATCACCACCGATGTCGATAAAACGCCGCATGCCTGGTACTTCCAGCAGGCGGGCAACGGCATCTTCGCGCGCCAGGCGTTACTGGCGCTGGTACTGAATAGCGATCTGGCACTGTAAGGGGAAAAAGAGATGACACACGACAACAAATTACAGGTAGAAGCCATCAAACGTGGCACCGTTATCGACCATATCCCGGCGCAGGTCGGCTTTAAGCTGCTAACCCTGTTCAAACTGACCGAAACGGATCAGCGCATCACCATCGGCCTGAACCTGCCGTCAGGTGAAATGGGCCGCAAAGATTTAATCAAAATCGAAAACACCTTCCTGACCGACGAGCAGGTCAACCAACTCTCCCTGTACGCGCCGCAGGCGACGGTGAACCGCATTGATGATTATGAAGTGGTCGGTAAATCCCGTCCGCATCTGCCGGATCGCATCAACAACGTGCTGGTTTGCCCCAACAGCAACTGCATCAGCCACGCCGAGCCGGTCTCTTCCAGCTTTGCGGTAAAAAAACGTGAAAACGATATCGCGCTGAAGTGCAAATATTGTGAAAAAGAGTTCTCACATAATGTGGTTCTGGCGAACTAATTGAGGTTGGTATTGCGTACCCGGCTCCCTATAATGGCCGGGTCTCTTACCTCTCATCTTTCGCAGTTAGCGACGCGAAAGATTTATATAATGCTGTGATTCAGGAGAACTCATGTCTAAAACTATCGCGACGGAAAATGCACCCGCAGCTATCGGCCCGTACGTTCAGGGTGTTGATCTGGGTAACATGATTATCACTTCCGGCCAGATCCCGGTAGACCCGAAAACCGGCAGCGTGCCGGAAGATGTCGCCGCTCAGGCGCGTCAGTCGCTGGACAACGTGAAGGCCATCGTTGAAGCCGCGGGTCTGAAAGTGGGCGATATCGTTAAAACTACCGTTTTCGTGAAAGATCTGAACGACTTCGCCACCGTGAACGCCGCCTATGAAGCCTTCTTCACTGAACATGACGCCACCTTCCCGGCGCGCTCCTGCGTGGAAGTGGCGCGTCTGCCGAAAGACGTGAAGATTGAGATTGAAGCGATCGCCATTCGTCGCTAATCGGATGCGGTATGAACAAAGGCAGCCAACGGCTGCCTTTGTTGTTTCTGCGCGTAAAGCTCCCCGCTCACTGCCAGCCGTAGCGACGGCTGTAGAAACCTTTCACCATCTGCGTCAGCGTCATATAGCCCGCCAGGATGGCAATTAGCCACGGGAAGTAGCTTAGCGGCAACGCCTGAAGCTGCAAATAGCCTGCCAGCGGCGAGAACGGCAGCGCAATCCCTACCACCATCACCAGCAGCGTCATCACGATCAGCGGCCAGGCCGCGCGGCTCTGAATAAACGGGATCCTGCGCGTGCGGATCATATGCACAATCAACGTCTGCGACAGCAGGCCAACCACGAACCAGCCAGACTGGAACAACGTTTGATGTTCCGGCGTATTGGCATGGAACACCCACCACATCAGACAGAACGTCAGAATATCGAATATCGAACTGATCGGCCCAAAAAAGACCATAAAGCGCCCGAGATCCGCCGGGTTCCAGCGCTGCGGTTTACGGATCTGCTCATCGTCAACGTTATCAAACGGGATCGCGACTTGGGATACATCGTACAGCAGGTTCTGGATCAGCAGATGCAGCGGCAGCATCGGCAGGAACGGCAGGAAGGCGCTGGCCACCAGCACGCTGAAGACGTTACCGAAGTTGGAGCTGGCGGTCATTTTGATGTACTTGAGCATATTGGCGAAGGTCCGGCGGCCTTCAATAACCCCCTCCTCCAGCACCATCAGGCTCTTCTCCAGCAGGATGATATCCGCCGCCTCGCGGGCAATATCCACCGCGCCGTCGACGGAAATACCGATATCCGCCGCGCGCAGCGCCGGGGCGTCGTTAATGCCGTCGCCCATAAAGCCCACCACGTGTCCTTCGCGTTTCAGCAGGGTCACGATACGCTCTTTGTGCAGCGGCGCCAGGCGCGCAAACAGGGTCGTACGTTTTGCCAGCTCGGCTAGCTCATCATCGTTCAGCGCTTCAACCTGGCTGCCGATAACCACATCCCCCGCGTCCAGCCCCACTTCGTGGCAGACTTTGGCCGCCACCAGCTCGCTGTCGCCGGTGAGGATTTTGACCGTAATGCCGCTGGCCTTCAGCGCCTTCAGCGCCGGGGCTGTGGTCTCTTTCGGCGGATCGAGGAAGGCGATATAGCCTTCGAGGATCAGGTCTGACTCATCCGCGCGCTGGTAGTCGCCTTCGCGGGCGGGCAGGTACTTCGTCGCCACCGCTACCACGCGCAATCCCTGACGGTTGAGGGTATCGGTCACGCGACGGATGCGCCGCAGCATGGTGTCGTCCAGCGGTACGATGTCGCCGTTATAGCGCACCTGGGTCGAGACGTTGAGGATCTCCTGCAAAGCGCCTTTGCAGATCAGCTGATGGACGTTGTCCTGCTCCTGCACCACCACCGACATACGGCGACGCTCAAAATCGAACGGGATCTCATCCACTTTTTGCCAGCGTTCCGCCAGCCCGCGCGCCGGCTCCAGTTCCACTCCCTCCAGCACTGCGGTATCGAGCAGATTCTTCAGTCCGGTCTGATAGTGGCTGTTCAGCCAGGCGGTATGCAGCACGCGTTCGCTCACTTTGCCGGAGACATCGGTGTGGTTCTCCAGCACGATTTTATCCTGCGTCAGGGTACCGGTTTTATCGGTGCACAGAATGTCCATCGCGCCAAAGTTCTGTATCGCGTCGAGATGCTTGACGATCACTTTCTGTTTCGACAGCTTCACCGCCCCGCGCGCCAGGGTCGAGGTGACGATCATCGGCAGCATTTCCGGGGTCAGGCCCACCGCGACGGAGAGCGCGAACAGCGCCGCCTCCCACCAGTCGCCTTTGGTGTAGCCGTTAATCAGCAGCACTATCGGCGTCATCACCAGCATAAAGCGGATCAGCAGCATGCTGACCCGGCTGATGCCTTTCTGAAAGGCGTTCGGCTCGCTTTCCTGCTCGCTGACGCGACCGGCCAGCTGGCCAAACCAGGTGCCGCCGCCGGTGGCGAAAACGATGGCCTGCGCCGATCCGCTCACCACGTTGGTGCCCATAAAGCACAGGGTGTCGCACTCCAGCGGGTTCGTCTGTAGCGGGTCGCGGGTGCGGGTCACTTTTTCGACGGGCAGCGATTCCCCGGTCAGCGAGGCCTGGGCGACAAACAGGTCGCGCGCCTGAATGATGCGCAGATCTGCCGGGATCATGTCTCCCGCCGATAGCTTGACGATATCTCCCGGCACCAGCTGGTCGATAGGGAGTTCGCACCAGCGGCTCTCGCCCTGCTCGTTCACCACCCGCAGGACCGTCGCGGTGTTGCTGACCATCGCCTTCAGGGCATCCGCCGCTTTGGTCGAGCGGGCTTCCTGGATAAAGTTCAGCAGCGTGGAGATCCCCACCATCAGGGCGATAACCGCCGCGGCAAACAGATCCTCCGTCGAGTAGGAGACGATACCCAGGACGGTCAGCAGCAGGTTGAAGGGGTTGCGATAGCAGCTCCACAGATGCACCCACCACGGCGACGGCTTCTGCGCCGGGATCTGGTTTTCGCCGTACTGCGCGATTTTCTGCGCCACTTCGCCTTCGTTTAGCCCTTCCGGATGGCTGGAGAAAGCGCGCCAGATTTCATTCTCATCCATTGCCGCCACGTTCAGACACTGCTTACCGAGAGAATCCGGGATCGGCGCGCTCGCCAGATTGCGGGCATCGGGTAGCGGATCGCGTTGCACTAAACGACGCGGTAAATGACGGCCAAGCTGGGCAAACAGCTGGCGGGTAAAATTTTTCAACATAAACAGTCCCTCCGCGCTCGCGCGAGCGAACGCAGCGCTACCGACAGGCGCGGGTCAACCTTACCTGTCAGGCATATTATTTTTATGGCAGGGACATCAAGGACGTCGCTGCTTTACGCTTCCGGTAAAGCAGCGCTAAGCGGGATTACCGGAAAAAAAGATGGCTCCATCGAGGGTCGGGAGTGGGTTCGGGGTCCATAAAATCTCCGGTAAATGAATACAAACGGCGCGAATTATATCGTCACCGATAATCTATTTGTGGCTATTATGGCGATGATACCCCCGGGTAGCTAAACCAGACGTAAACCAGACTTTGCTCATTGTGGTTTCCTTGAGTAGCATTAGGCTGACTTTAATCGGACCACAACGAGAACCCTGCATGCAAAACCGGCTGACCATCAAAGATATCGCGCGCTTAAGCGGCGTCGGGAAATCGACGGTATCCCGCGTGCTTAATAACGAAAGCGGCGTTAGCGAACGCACTCGCGAGCGAGTGGAAGCGGTGATGCAGCAGCACGGATTTTCGCCCTCGCGTTCCGCCAGGGCGATGCGCGGCCAGAGCGATAAAGTGGTGGCGATCATCGTCACCCGTCTGGATTCGCTGTCGGAAAACCTCGCCGTTCAGACCATGCTCCCCGCCTTTTACGCCCAGGGCTACGATCCGATTATGATGGAAAGTCAGTTCTCCCCGGCGCTGGTCGAGGAGCATCTCGGCATGCTCGCCCGGCGCAATATCGACGGCGTGGTGCTGTTTGGTTTTACCGGCATCCAGCAAGAGATGCTCACCCCTTGGCGGGAGACGCTGGTGCTGCTGGCCCGCGACGCGCCGGGCATCGCCTCCGTCTGCTATGACGATGAAGGGTCGATCAGGATGCTGATGCAGCGTCTTTACGATCGCGGGCATCGCCATATCAGCTTCCTCGGCGTGCCGCATAGCGATGTGACCACCGGGCAGCGCCGCCACCAGGCCTATCTCGATTTCTGTCTGAAAAAACGCCTCACTCCCCTCGCTGCGCTGCCGGGTCTGGGCATGAAACAGGGCTACGAAAGCGTCGCAGAGGTGCTATCGGCAGAGACCAGCGCGCTGGTCTGCGCTACCGATACCCTCGCGCTGGGGGCCAGCAAGTATCTCCAGCAGCAGGGAATCGATCGTCTCCAGCTTGCCAGCGTCGGCAGCACGCCGCTGATGAAGTTTCTCCACCCGGAGATCCTGACGGTCGATCCCGGCTATGCCGAATCCGGACGCCATGCGGCACAGCAGCTGATCGAGCAGATCGCCGGCCACCGTGAGCCCCGTCAAATCGTCATTCCCGCCGTACTGAATTAAGTCCGCCTGAGCGATTTATGTGATCTTCGCTGCGTTTCGGGAACGTTCCCATTTTGCAATTCAAACGAAGCGGTTAGGATTCAGCTCAAGTTAAATATGCTATCTCTCCCCTCGGTCATGAGGCCTCATCATGAGTAAAGTGAATCAGCAGGACATCGATAAACTTATCGAACTGGTGGGCGGGCGCGACAATATCGCCACCGTCAGCCACTGTATTACCCGTCTGCGCTTTGTGCTGAATAATCCGGCCATCGCCAAACCGAAAGACATTGAACAGCTCCGCATGGTGAAGGGCTGCTTTACCAACGCCGGACAGTTCCAGGTGGTGATCGGCACCGAGGTTGGCGACTACTATAAAGCGCTGCTGGCGACCACCGGCCAGGCCAGCGCCGACAAAGAGCAGGCCAAAAAAGCCGCACGGCAAAATATGAAATGGCATGAACAGCTCATTTCACACTTCGCGGAGATCTTCTTTCCGCTGCTGCCTGCGCTGATCAGCGGCGGCCTGATCTTAGGCTTCCGCAACGTGATCGGCGATCTACCGATGAGCAACGGCCAGACGCTGGCGCAGATGCACCCGTCGCTGAAAACTATTTATGACTTCCTGTGGCTGATTGGCGAGGCGATCTTCTTCTACCTGCCGGTGGGCATCTGCTGGTCCGCGGTCAAGAAAATAGGCGGCACGCCGATCCTCGGCATCGTGCTGGGCGTCACGCTGGTCTCTCCGCAACTGATGAACGCCTACCTGCTGGGCCAGCAGGTGCCGGAAGTCTGGAACTTTGGTCTGTTCACGATTGAGAAAGTCGGCTACCAGGCGCAGGTTATCCCGGCCCTGCTGGCGGGACTGGCGCTCGGCTTTATCGAAACGCGGCTGAAACGCATCGTGCCTGACTATCTCTATCTGGTGATCGTACCGGTCTGTTCGCTGATTCTGGCGGTCTTCCTCGCGCACGCTTTTATCGGCCCGTTTGGCCGCATGATTGGCGACGGCGTGGCCTGGGCCGTGCGTCATCTGTTAACCGGCAGCTTCGCGCCGATTGGCGCCGCGCTGTTCGGCTTCCTGTACGCGCCGCTGGTGATTACCGGGGTTCATCAGACCACGCTCGCCATCGATATGCAGATGATTCAGAGCATGGGCGGGACGCCGGTATGGCCGCTGATTGCGCTATCCAACATCGCCCAGGCATCGGCGGTCGTGGGAATCATCATCGCCAGCCGCAAGCAGAATGAACGCGAAATCTCCGTTCCGGCCGCCATTTCCGCCTACCTCGGCGTCACGGAGCCGGCCATGTACGGTATCAACCTGAAGTACCGCTTCCCGATGCTGTGCGCGATGGTCGGCTCCGGTCTTGCCGGGCTACTGTGCGGTCTGAACGGCGTAATGGCCAACGGTATCGGCGTCGGCGGCCTGCCGGGCATCCTCTCTATCCAGCCAACCTACTGGCAGGTTTACGCGCTGGCGATGGCCATCGCCGTGGTGGTGCCGATTGTCCTGACGACGGTCGTCTACCAGCGCAAATTCCGCCAGGGCACCTTACAGATTGTCTGACTTCTTATTTTCGGGGCGCCCAGGCGCCCCCTTGCTGTAGCAGGAACGCGATATGAATACCCTTCCCCTCTGGTGGCAAAACGGCGTTATTTATCAAATCTATCCGAAGAGTTTCCAGGACACGACCGGGACCGGAACCGGCGATCTGCGCGGCGTGACCTCCCGCCTCGACTATCTGCAAAAGCTCGGCGTTGACGCCATCTGGCTGACGCCGTTCTATGTCTCGCCGCAGGTGGATAATGGCTACGACGTCGCCAACTATACCGCTATCGACCCAACCTACGGCACGCTGGACGATTTCGACGAACTGGTCGCTCAGGCGCACGCTCGCGGGATCCGCATTGTGCTGGATATGGTGCTGAACCACACTTCGACCGAACACGCGTGGTTCCGCGAAGCGCTCAATAAAGAGAGTCCGTATCGCCAGTTCTATATCTGGCGCGACGGTGAACCCACCACGCCGCCCAACAACTGGCGCTCTAAATTTGGCGGTAACGCCTGGCAGTGGCACGCCGAAAGCGAGCAGTACTATCTGCATCTGTTCGCGGTTGAGCAGGCGGACCTGAATTGGGAAAACCCGGCGGTGCGCGCGGAGCTGAAAAAAGTGTGCGAGTTCTGGGCCGATCGCGGCGTCGACGGCCTGCGCCTCGACGTGGTCAATTTGATCTCCAAAGACCAGACCTTTCCGTCCGATACGGATGGCGACGGCCGCCGCTTCTATACCGACGGCCCGCGAGCGCACGAATTTTTGCAGGAGATGAGCCGCGATGTCTTTACCCCGCGCAACCTGATGACGGTCGGCGAAATGTCCTCCACCACGCTTGCGCATTGCCAGAAGTACGCGGCGCTCGACGGCGGCGAACTGTCGATGACCTTTAACTTCCACCATCTGAAGGTTGACTACCCCGGCGGCGAGAAGTGGACGCTGGCGCGCCCGGATTTTGTGGCCTTGAAATCGCTGTTCAGGCACTGGCAGCAGGGGATGCACAATCGCGCGTGGAACGCGCTGTTCTGGTGTAACCACGACCAGCCGCGCATCGTCTCCCGCTTCGGCGACGAGGGGGAGTACCGCGTCCCGGCGGCGAAAATGCTAGCGATGGTGCTTCACGGTATGCAGGGCACGCCCTATATCTATCAGGGCGAAGAGATCGGCATGACGAATCCGCACTTTACGCGCATTACCGATTATCGCGACGTTGAGAGCCACAACATGTTTATCGAACGCGCGGCGCAGGGTCAGGACCCGGATGAACTTCTGGCGATTCTGGCCAGCAAATCGCGCGATAACAGCCGTACGCCAATGCAGTGGAACAGCGCTGATCACGGCAGTTTTAGCGCAGGCGAGCCGTGGATTGCGCTGTGCGATAACTATCGCGAGATCAACGCCGAAGCGGCGCTGGCGGACCCGGAATCGGTGTTTTATACCTATCAGCAGCTGATTGCGCTGCGCAAGAGCGCGCCGGTGCTGACCTGGGGCGACTATCAGGACCTGCTGCCGGAACATCCGTCGCTGTGGTGCTACCGCCGTCAGTGGCAGGGACAAACGCTGGTCGTCGTGGCGAACCTGAGCCGCGAGTTTCAGCGCTGGCAGCCGGAAGCGATGAGCGGCGAATGGGGGATGCTGATGAGCAACTACGCGGAAGCGGCAAACCGTCCTGCCGCTATGACCCTGCGTCCGTTTGAAGCGGTATGGTGGCTGCAGGAGTAACCCCCTCCCCGGCTTGCGCTACGCTTAGCCGGGCTACCGATTCACAGCCGTCTGCGGGCCGGTAGCCCGGACAGGCGCGTCAAGCGCCGCCTCCGGGAATACGCTTTAAATACGCTCCGCCGCAGACAGCGTCGGGCTGGCTTCCGGCTGCGCTGACGCCTGCTCTTCTTTTGCCTTCAGGCGATCCCATACCCGGAAAAACGGATAATAGATCACCAGCGAGATCGCCAGGTTCACCACCTGCAGCACCGCGCCGGAAATATGTCCCCCCGTCGCCAGATAGCCGCTCATAAAAATCGGCGTGGTAAACGGCAGCGCAATCCCCGCCGGCTTCATCACCAGCCCGGTGGCCATCGCGGTATACGAGACAATCACCAACAGGACCGGCGTCAAAATAAACGGCAGGAAGAAGTACGGGTTCATCACCAGCGGAATGCCGAATACCATCGGCTCGCTGATATTGAACAGCGCCCCCGGCGCGGCAATTTTCCCCAGCTGTTTCATCTGCTGGCTACGGCTGCGCAGCAGCATAAAAATCACCAGCCCCAGCAGCGCCCCGGTACCGCCGGGCGCAATCCATAGGTCATAAAACTGCTGGGTGATGATATGCGGGATCGGCAGTCCGTTCTGAAACGCTTCCAGGTTCTCCGACATATTCGACAGCCAGACCGGGCGAATAAACACCAGCACGATGGTGTCGCCGTGCAGCCCCAGGGTCCACAGAATGCCAATCAGGATCACCGAGATAATCATCCCCGGCAGCGAACCGCCGACGTGCGACATCGGAATACCAATCAGCGTGGTGATCATGCTATTGATATCGCCGAACGGCGAGGCTTCGACGATCAGGCGCAGCGCCAGCACCACGGCCAGCACGCAGAAGCCGGGGATCAGGGCGAGAAAGGATTTCGCCACCGCCGGCGGTACGCCGTCCGGCATGCGGATCACCAGATTACGGCTGGCCACCAGGCGGTAGATCTCCGTGGAAAGCAGCGAAATCACAATCGCCACAAAAAGTCCCTGGCTGCCAATCATCCCCACCGGCAGCACGCCTTTGACAAGTTGCGCCGCTGAACCATCTGCCGGCGTAAAGAGCGTCACCTGCGGGATCGTCATCACAAACGCCACCAGCGACATCGCCCCGGCGCTAAGCGGGTCCAGGGTGCGATATTTTTCCGCCAGCCGGTAGGCAATGCCGAAGGCCGAGAGCAGCGCCATGATGTCATAGGTCGCTTTGACCGGGTACAGCATTTTGTCGCGCCAGGCATCGCCAAATACGCTGGCCATCATCTCACCGTAGCCGGGAATCGGCAGGTAGGCGAATATCAAGAAAAACGAACCAATCAGCATAAACGGCATATTGAGAATAATGCCGTCGCGTACCGACAGGACATGCTTCTGGCCGCCGATTTTCAGCGCGGCGGGCATGACATAGCGTTCAATAAATGAAGTACGAGACATAGTGGTATCCCCGAAGGCGGAAAAGTTTAGTTAAACTGCGTTAGCCAGGGGCGGTTGATGGTTAACACCTCATCAAGCAGCGCCCGGGCATCGGTCACATTCCCGACCAGCGGGTTACTGACCAGCGCCAGCAGCGCGCTATCCCGGCAGCCGTGGACCGCGGCCTCAATCGTCAAGCGCTCGAAGGCTTTCACCTGCTGCGTCAGGCCGTTCATGATCGGCGGCAGCGCGCCAAAGGCCAGCGGTCGCGCGCCCTGCGCGTCAATAAGGCTGTTAATTTCCACCACCGCATCATCATCAAAACCGTGGATCGCGCCGTTGTTGCGGGTATTCACCACCATCTCTTTGCCAAGATTGTTGTAGATGGCGTTAATCAGCTCCACCGCCACTTCGGAGTAGTAGGCCCCGCCGCGCAAGCTAAGCTGTTCGGGCTTTTCATCCAGCTCAGGCCGGGCATAGATGTCAAACAGCTCCTGTTCCACCTTCATCACCTGCTCCGCGCGGGTGCCTTTGGTTTTCGCCGCCTCAATCTCTTCCGCCAGCATGGCCGGCGTCAGCCAGAAATAGCGGTGATAGGGACAGGGAATCGCCTTCAGGGCCCGCAGAAACTCCGCCGGCCACGGCAACGATTTAATATTGTTCATCGACAGCGATTGACCGTCGCACAGCATGTCGAGAACCTTACGGGTGACATCCTCCCGCCCCTGCATCACTTTGTGTACCCAGACCATATGATTCAGCCCGGCGAAGCTCAGCCTGACCTCCTCTGCTTTTGCCTCCAGCATGCCGGCGATCGTATGCTGCATGTTGATCGGCACGTTGCACAGGCCGATGATTTTGGCGCTACTGTAGCGGCTCACCGCCTCCGTCACGATCCCCGCCGGATTGGTAAAGTTGAGGATAAAGGCGTCGGGTGCCAGCGCCTCCACTTTGCGCGCGACCTGCAACATCACCGGAATGGTGCGCAGCGCTTTGGCGAATCCGCCGACGCCGGTGGTTTCCTGGCCCAGCAGGTTATATTTCAGCCCCAGCCGCTCATCCGCCGCCCGCGCCGCCAGCTGCCCGACCCGCAGCTGGGTCAGGACGAATTTAGCGCCGCGAATGGCCTCATCCAGGCTGAAATGGACGCTGACCTTAACCTGTTCGAGGCCATGGCGCTTGAGCATACGCTGGGCCAGCGCGGCGATAATCGCCACTTTCTCGCGCCCGGCTTCAACATCGACCAGCGCCAGCTCCGTGACCGGAATCTGCTGATGGCGAAGGATAATGCCTTCGATAAGTTCCGGCGTATAGCTGCTGCCGCCGCCGATGACGGCAATTTTCAATGTTTGCATAGTGGCCTCATTTTTGGCGTACAGATCCCCGCGCAAGGCCGCAGCGGCTTTGCGAAATGAACGCGTTGATGGGAAAGCGTTAGTGGTTCAGCAGAGCGAGCGCTTTATCAAGAACGGCGGCCCCGCGCATCATGCCGTAATCCGCCATATCGATTACCGCAACAGCTTTCCCGTGCGGGGCAGCAAGCTCGGTCAGTCGGGCCGCTTCGTACTTCACCTGCGGGCCCAGTAAAATCACGTCGGCATTCGGCAACTCGCGTTCAAACTCGGCAACGGGCACGGCATAAATCTCCAGCGCCAGCGCGCGCTGCTGCGCCTCGGCTGTCATTTTGTTAACCAGCATGCTGGTGGACATTCCGGCGGCGCAGCACAGGACGATACGTGGCATAATTCCTCCCAATGGGTTTTGCTTGAGCGAGCGCTAAATAGACACCATCGACTATAAGACGAGGTGCCGGTATGGGTGAAGGCTATATGAAAATTTTTTTCACGTACGTGATCGGAGCGTTATTTTTCACCTCTTCACCCCGCCATATAAGCGAAACCGGCAATAATCTCAGGCGTTGCGCCTGATTAAGTGGTATAAAAAGCCAGCATTATTTGAAAAATATTTTCAATCAGGCGGTGGCGGAGAAAGAGGCTGAAAGCATGGATATCGTAGGGCAGTTACAGGAAGGCATGGCGCGCTTTAGCGCTCAGGAATCAAGAGTCGCGGCATTTATTCTGCAGAATTTAAGCTTTACCGCCAGCGCTTCGATTGATGAACTGGCGGTGCGCGCTGGCGTGAGCGCAGCCACAATTACCCGCTTTGCCCGCTCCGTCGGCTGCGAAGATATTCGTGATTTGCGCAAGCAGCTGGCGCAGGCCTGTGAACGTCGCACCAGTTGGCTAAACGAGGAGAGCGCCGCGCTGCCCGCCGCGTGGCGCGACAAGTTAAGCCTGATTAGCGCAAATCTGGAGCAGCAGCTGGTCAGCACGCCCGAGTCGACGCTGCAAAAGCTGCGCACGCGCCTGCAAAATGCCCGCGCCGTGCACTGTTTCGCCCTCGGCGCGCAGGATATCGCGCTGGCGACGCTGCTTCAGCACCAGTTGCTCTCCATCGGTATCGTGATGAATCTCTGCCAGGACAGCGCCCTGATGCGGATGATAGCCAGTACCCTCAGCGACGATCATCTCCTGCTGGTGCTGGCAACCGGCGAGGCCGACGCGATTTTGCAGGGCGCCACCCTGCTGGCCCGGGTACAGGAAGCGACGATTTTCGCCCTCACCCCGGCCAACCATGCGTTGAGCAATATGGCCTCCGCGCTATTGCCCCTGCCTGAGAATGCGCAGGCCGCGCGTTACGCCCTGCTACTGCTGGTCGACCTGCTTAACGACGCGCTGCTCGCCTGACGTTATCCCTTTCGGGCCTGAATTTCCTGCGTTCAGGCCCCATTTTTGCTTATTTTATAAGCGGATAAATTTACATTAAGCGCAAGCGCCCATCATTCCTGCTCTCCTCTTTTTACTTTGTTCTGCATCAATAAAATTGCAAACATCTTTGATGCAAAGCACTACATATAGAACTTAAAATGCGTCCCGGCCCCACATATTGTATTAATAGTCTATTATGTCACCACGCCCATCGTACTCAGGCGGTGATGGGATGTGGATAAAAAGGGCCGGGATCGGAGGGAAACGGCGGCAGCTATAGCGCCTCGTGGCTTCGATTGTCCTTCCGCCTCTGTGGATAACCTGTTCTGTAAAAATTATGGAGTGATCATGACACCGCATGTGATGAAACGCGATGGCTGTAAAGTGCCGTTCAAGTCAGAGCGCATTAATGAAGCAATTCTACGTGCAGCTAAAGCAGCGGGAGTCGATGACGCAGACTATTGCGCCACCGTCGCAGAAGTCGTTAGCCAGCAAATGCAGGGCCGCGCCCAGGTGGATATCAGCGAGATCCAGACCGCCGTTGAGAACCAACTGATGTCCGGGCCGTACAAGCAGCTGGCGCGCGCCTACATTGAATATCGCCACGACCGCGATAGCCAACGTGAAAAGCGCGGTCGTCTGAACCAGGAAATTCGCGGCCTGGTTGAGCAGACCAACTCGGCGTTACTCAACGAGAACGCCAACAAAGACAGCAAAGTCATCCCTACCCAGCGCGATCTGCTGGCAGGCATCGTCGCCAAGCACTACGCGCGCCAGCACCTGCTGCCGCATGACGTGGTGATGGCCCACGAGCGCGGCGTGATCCACTATCACGATCTCGACTACTCCCCGTTCTTCCCGATGTTCAACTGTATGCTGATCGATCTTAAAGGCATGCTGACCCAGGGATTTAAAATGGGCAACGCCGAGATTGAACCGCCGAAGTCTATCTCTACCGCTACCGCGGTGACGGCGCAGATTATCGCTCAGGTCGCCAGCCATATTTATGGCGGTACGACCATCAACCGCATCGATGAAGTACTGGCGCCGTTTGTTACCGAAAGCTTCAATAAGCACCGTAAAATTGCCGAAGAGTGGCACATCCCTGACGCCGAAGGCTACGCCCGTTCCCGCACCGAGAAAGAGTGCTACGACGCCTTCCAGTCGCTGGAATATGAAGTGAACACCCTGCATACCGCCAACGGTCAGACGCCGTTCGTGACTTTCGGTTTTGGCCTCGGCACCAGCTGGGAATCGCGCCTGATTCAGCAGTCCATTCTGCGCAACCGCATCGCGGGCCTCGGTAAAAACCGCAAAACGGCGGTGTTCCCGAAGCTGGTCTTCGCCATTCGCGACGGCCTGAATCACAAGTTCGGCGATGCGAACTACGACATTAAACAGCTGGCGCTGGAGTGCGCGAGCAAGCGTATGTACCCGGACATCCTCAACTACGATCAGGTCGTGAAGGTGACCGGCTCGTTCAAAACCCCGATGGGCTGCCGCAGCTTCCTCGGCGTGTGGGAAAACGAGGACGGCGAACAGGTGCACGATGGCCGCAATAACCTCGGCGTTATCAGCCTCAACCTGCCGCGCATCGCGCTGGAAGCGAAAGGCGACGAAACCGAGTTCTGGAAACTGCTCGACGAACGCCTGCAGCTGGCGCGTAAAGCGCTGATGACCCGCATCGCCCGCCTGGAAGGGGTAAAGGCTCGCGTGGCGCCGATTCTGTATATGGAAGGGGCCTGCGGCGTGCGTCTGAAAGCGGACGACGACGTTTCGGAGATTTTCAAAAACGGCCGCGCGTCGATTTCGCTGGGCTATATCGGCATCCATGAAACCATCAACGCGCTGTTCGGCAACAAGCATATGTACGATAGCGCTGCGCTGCGTGAGAAAGGCGTCGCCATCGTTCAGCGCCTGCGCGAAGCGGTAGACCAGTGGAAAGACGAGACGGGCTACGGCTTTAGCCTGTACAGCACGCCGAGCGAAAACCTCTGCGACCGCTTCTGCCGTCTGGATACCGCTGAGTTCGGCGTCATTGAAGGCGTGACCGATAAAGGGTATTACACCAACAGCTTCCACCTCGACGTGGAGAAGAAGGTGAACCCGTACGATAAAATCGATTTTGAAGCGCCTTATCCGCCGCTGGCTAACGGGGGCTTTATTTGCTACGGCGAGTACCCGAATATTCAGCACAACCTGAGAGCGCTGGAAGACGTCTGGGATTACAGCTATCAGCACGTACCCTATTACGGGACCAATACGCCAATCGACGAATGCTACGAGTGCGGCTTTACCGGCGAGTTCGAGTGCACCAGCAAAGGGTTCACCTGCCCGAAATGCGGCAACCACGATGCTTCTCGCGTATCGGTAACCCGCCGCGTGTGCGGCTACCTCGGGAGCCCGGACGCGCGTCCGTTCAACGCCGGCAAGCAGGAAGAAGTGAAGCGCCGCGTGAAGCATTTGGGTAACGGGCAGATCGGTTAATTCCGCGCGATTTAGCCCTCTCCCCAACGAGGAGAGGGTACCGGCCAGTAGCCGTTTGGCCCCTCAGGAGCCGTTCCCGGATCGCGGCGCAACGCGCTTTTTATCCAGGGCTACCGCCACTATATGGGTTTCCTCAAATCAGTTGGCGTTGTAGCAAGGCGGCAAGCGAGCAAGTCCCGGGGAGCTTACTGTAGTAAGTGACCTGGGCGCACGAGCGCAGCCAACGCCGCTACAGCGTCAAATGAGAAGAGGAAACAATGAATTACCATCAGTACTACCCGGTAGATATCGTTAACGGTCCGGGCACCCGCTGCACCCTATTTGTCTCCGGCTGCGTTCACGAATGCCCCGGCTGCTACAACAAAAGCACCTGGCGGCTAAATTCCGGCATGCCGTTCACCGCCGAGATGGCCGACCGCATCATTGCCGACCTCAACGACACGCGCGTTAAGCGCCAGGGGATCACCCTCTCCGGCGGCGACCCGCTGCATCCGCAGAACGTCCCGGAGATCCTTAAACTGGTTCAGCGCGTTCGCGCCGAGTGCCCCGGTAAAGACATCTGGGTATGGACCGGCTACACGCTTTCCGAACTTAACGACGCGCAGATGCAGGTGGTGGATCTCATCAACGTGCTGGTTGATGGCAAATTTGTGCAGGATCTCAAAGACCCGGCGCTAATCTGGCGCGGCAGCAGCAACCAGGTTGTGCACCATTTGCGTTAATACCAGCATGGCGTTCATCAGTTAATTTTCACCAGGCCACCTTTAATCACCAGCATCCCGCCGCCGTCAACGGTCTGGGTGGCACTGGCTTTGCTGGTAAGCGTCGCTCTTGCTTCCTGGCTGATGGTTACGGCTTTCTGGGACAGTGAGGATTTGGCTTCACTGGCGATGCTGGCGGCATCCAGCTTCATGCTGCCTGACGCGCTGGCGTTAAGACCCGCCCCACTCTTTATGTCCAGGGTTTTGCCGCTCTCGAGGGTGAGCGTGCCGCTGACCTTAATCGTCAGATTACCGTCAACATTGAGCGTGTAGTTGCCTTTTACCTTATGCGTCTCATTACCGTCGATAGCGTGTTCCTGATCGCCCTTCACCGTTACGCTGCGTTTATTTTTCACACTCAGGATCTCATCATGGCCAACGATGGTTGTACTGTCGTTCAGCACGGTGACCTGGAAATCCTTCTGCGCCTGCATCGCCAGCAGCTCGGCATCTTTTTTGTCGTCGAAGCGCAGTTCGTTAAAGCCTTGTTCGCTGTGGGTTTTAATGCCCGACTGAGTTTGATTCGCCGGTAGCGCATACGGCAGGGCATTCGCGCCGTTGTACACACAGCCGGTAATGAGCGGCTTATCCGGGTCGCCGTCGATAAAGCTCACGACCACTTCCTGACCAATGCGCGGGATAAACTGCGCGCCGAAGCCGTTGCCGCTCCAGGCGGTGGCGACCCGCAGCCAGCAGGAGCCGATCTCATCGTTTTTGCCTTCCCGCTCCCACGGAAACTGCACTTTTACCCGTCCGAGCTTGTCGGTCCAGATTTCTTCTCCATTTTTGCCGACCACCGTTGCGGTTTGCGTAGGCATAAACGGCTTCGGCGTGGCGCACGGTGGGTGATACGGGGTGGCTTTCGGGATAGCGGTAAAACGGTTACGGTAGCGTTCGCCGTCATATTCATGGCTGACGGTGGTGATGAGCCAGTCGATATTGGTTGCTTTGTCGTCATGATCGGCGAGGGTAAACCAGTGCCCTGCCATCAGCGCTGGGCAGTCGCTTTCGCCGATCAGCTGTTTCGGCTGCTCAGATTTATCATTGCCGGGGTGAGCCCCCTGCGCGGTAGCCTGTAAACGCAGCTGCGCCGAACGAATCATTCCGGTTTCCCGCCCGCCGTTCTGAGCCGCCTGATACTTGACTTTTTTCTCGCCGGGAATAGGCGGGCAGGCGCTGTTATCATCCGTCAGCACCAGCGTATGCTTGCCTTCTTTATGGGTGAAGAACCAGAAGATCCCCTCCTGCTCCAGCAGCCGCGAGACAAAATTGAAGTCGCTTTCCTTATGTTGCAGACAGTATTCACGCTTCGCCGGTTTGCGTTTCAGCTGGAACTTGTAGTCGGTAAATCCGCCGTCCTTAAACACCTTCTCGACAATTTCTTGCGCGTTGAGATTCTGAAAAACGCGGTTGTTGCTGGAGAGCGTCAGCCACCACAGCCAGGGGCGCAGCACAAACTGATAGCGATCGGCGTTGCTGGTCGCCGGAAGCTGGCGCGCCTCGGCAATCAGCCCGTCATAGTCGGCATTGTTGATCGTTGTTGTTAGATGGGTCGCCAGCACGGTATCAAGGATTAACGGCACGGAGGTGGTTCCTGCGACAGTGGCGGTGGTCAGGCCGTTAAGCTGGGAGTCGGTGCGTGCGGTCGCGGCGGTAAGGCCGGTCAGGGTGAGTTTGATGATGGTGGTTTCGGGCATGGGAAATTCCTTTTCAGCAGCAGCGCTAACGCCGGTCAGCCTGATGATAAACATCATCACCATCGCACCTACCTACGGCAATCGCAGGAACACCAGCCTCCTGATCCTCGACCTGATACCCGGCGCTACGTAGCTTGATTTTATAACGGTATAATTTGCCGCAAAGGCAGGCGGTGCGAAGCTTCCACCCTCAGCTACCTTTCTTATTCATCGCCACATCCCAAACGGAAGAGACGTTGCCTTCTTTCTGACCATCCGATTTCTGAGCGGTGATTTCCCATTTAATTTTGGTAAAGTTCAGCGACATCGTTTCGACCGGTTTGCCGCCGGAACCGCCGCTAACGCTCAGATGTGAGATAACGACGTTCATCATGGTATATACGATAAATGGCAGCATTTTTCCGTTATCATTACGGCACAACGTCAGAACGGCTTCTGTAATCGGTTTCCCGCTACAGCAGTACTCATTGAGCTTTGGCGTCGCGAGATCGACAAACTTGGTCAACGACATTTCACCGACATGCGCCCGTCCTGAGGTACGTTCAGTGTTACTGACGTCATTAGCGATCTGCATCGCCACGTTATGGCTGTAGCTCATGATCTCAAGCTGTTTTTCAAATCCTTTGGCCTGACTTACACCTTCGATATCGTCGAGCTTTAAAAAAATCGCATCCATCTTTTGCTCCTTATCAATCAGCTGGCAACCGGTAGCGGCAGTTCCGCCATCAGCCGAATCGCACCGCTTTTTTTCACATTCCTATTATTTTTACGCACATTGAACTAATACAATTATTTTTATGCCAAGCGTCTTCGCCTATATTCGCCCATTCCTGTTACGAGAATATTCGTAGTGCTAATTCTGTCGCCCCACTATTCAAATAGTATTTTCTCAGGATAACCATAAGCAATATAAAAAACACAACCACAAATAAATATCAATCAAATTCTTTACTGCCAGGCACCGAATATTAATTGATAAAAATCAAATTAAAACAATTAATTAACCAAAATCAATTAGATGTAAAACAACCAACAAAATATACATCGATAAAAACCGCTCGCTGATATCAACTCTTTAACAGGTTAAATTATGAATAGTGATATGCATCAAAAAACGCATCTACTTTATTTATTACTTTGGTTATGTAGTATCTGTTCAAACTAATAAACGGGCGCTGAATGTTATAAAAGCGCATCAGTTTATTCCGCGAGTCATCATCCGCCGATTGTGGCGGCAACTGGGGGTATTACCATGAGTTGTCCCGGAGTTTGTAGCGGCGCATTATTGCAGTGCTCATTTGGCGTTGCGCCGTCGATGCTGAACGTACTGCCCACCAGCCGCACCCTCGTCAGCAACATGCCGATGGCGAATATTATGGATAACAAACCGTTTGTGAATATTTTGCCGTTCGGGATGTGCAACAGTATCGCCAACCCGACGGTGGCCGCCGCTACCGCCGCGGCGCTCGGTGTGCTGACGCCGATGCCCTGTATTCCGACAACGCCCGCGCCGTGGATGCCAGGCTCACCCACGGTGCTGGTGGGGAATATACCCGCCCTCACCGCCCAGTCACAGTTGATGTGCATATGGGGCGGCGTGATTCAGATTCGTTTTCCTGGGCAGATGACGACGGTCGTGGCGTGATGTTGTGAACGGTGACAGATACGGAAAACGCGGCGAAGGGCCAAATCAAAATCGGCTGACGCACTCCATCGCCACCGCTTTAAACTCATCAAAGCTGCGGGTGACGGCCAGGCGGGCCATAGCGCGTTCGCGCAGGAAGGTAACGAAAATATCGTAGATCGCCATCGCTTCTTCATACTCGCTTTTGCTGATGGCAAGCAGGAAGATGATATGCGCGGTTTCATCGCCCCAGGCAATGCCGTGCGGCGCAATCACGGTATAAACCACGGTCTTTTTCGCCAGCAGCCCAAGGGCGTGAGGCAGCGCGATGCCGTCGCCGAGCATGGTGCTGACGATAGCCTCACGCTCCACCACCGAATCATGAAACTCCGCGCCGACAAACCCCTCCCGCTGCAGCTGCTGGCACAGCGTGGCAAACAGCGTCTGCCGATCCATCGGAGCATCAATTACCTGAAAGTGGGCCTCATCAAAATACTTATTCAGCATCCACGGACGCGTGCGGTCCACCAGCACCAGCTTGCCGATTTGGTCGAGCTGATAGTCGGTAGGAAACGGCGCAATGGTCACCACCGGTTTATCTTTCTCGCTGATGCGCACGGTGGAGATGACAAAATCTTCCGCGACTTCTTGCCGCTGTTCATATTCGCGCTGCGAGAGGGTGGCGGCAATTTCCAGCTGCGGATACTTTCGCTGAAGAATAGCTTCAATCATCCGCACCATCGCGTTGCTGGTATCGCACACCAGCAGCACCTGCGGCTGACGCTGGTAGCCGATATTGTAATGGCGCTCCAGCCCGACGCCGATATGCAGCACCAGAAAGCCGATCTCATTTTCGCTGATGGCGTAGGGGGTATATTTTCCCCAGCTGGATACCGCCGCCAGGGTCATGTCCCACGCCATCGGATAGTGCTGCTTGATGTTATCGAGCAGCGGATTGGGGATCATTATCTGGTAGCGCACGCGGGTGATCATGGTCTTAATATGGGTCAGTAAATCCGCATGCAGCTGGGCGTCGTCCAGCAGATTGTAGTTATATTGCTGATTGATATAGTGCAGGATGTAGTTCACCAGCGCTTCGTCGTCGTCGGCGCTGATGGTGCCCGGATCGACGTCCTGCACCTGACGGGCGGCAAGATGGACGCACAGCCACTCCTCTTCCGCCGCGGCAAGCGGTTTACCCGCCAGCTGTTGCAGGGTGCTCGCCAGCTCGCGGGCGGCGTCGCGCACGTTCTGCGCCACATCCTCGGCGCTAAAGTCGGCCAGCGGATACCCTTCGCTCACGCGGCGCACGGCAACCGCGCCGTACAGGCAGACAAAACGTTCTCCCGCGTCAGTCAGGCGCACGTGATGGCGGGTCAACGTCTCCTGCAGCACGCCCGCCAGCAGCGCCGGTACGCTGGCGTCAAACGCCTCTTCGCCGATAAGCGGGTTCAGCGGCCCCTGCTGGCTCAGCTCCCACAGCAGATCGGTCAGGCAAGCGCGAATGGAGACCTCGCTCCCGAACAGCTTCATGCCGTGGCGCGGACGGGTCTCGAGGGTAAGCTGATAACGCTGAAAACGTTCGCGTACGTCAACCATGTCGCCCTGTAAGGTGGCGCGGCTGACGAACCACGCATCGGCCAGGTCCTCCAGCTTGATAGAAAACGCGGAGGTTAAAAAGCGCACCAGCAAAAAGTGGCTGCGATCCGCCGCGGTTCGCGGGATGTGCTGCGCTTTCGGCGCGCTCTCTTCCAGCGTCTGATAGCGCGACGGATCGTGGATCACCAGCTGATAACCGCTGCCGCGAGTGAGGGTGAACTGCGCGCCGTAGTGCTGCAGCAGCGCGTTCAGCGCGGTAATGTCCGCGCGCACCGTGCGTGTAGAAACCGACAGCCGCTGCGCCAGCTCCTCCTGCGGCAGCGTTTCGTTTTGCAACAGAGTAAACAGCTGCGCTAAACGTTGATTGGGAAATCGCATGTCAGTTCCTTTTTCTTACGGCTCAGGGTTGAGCGGATATCACCATCTGCGACGGGCCGCCGACCGGAGTGTAGTCCGGGGAGAACGTCAACCTGCCATCCTTCGGCGCGACGCGGAAACGGGTAATATTGTCGCTACGCTGGTTCATGACGTACAGCCACTGCCCCTGACTGTCCAGGGTCAGCGTGCGCGGGTAGTCGCCGCGGGTCCAGATATCTTCCTGGTGACTCAGGCTGCCGTCGGCCAGCACCGTAAAGTGGGCGATACTATTATGCAGCCGGTTGGCGACGTACAGCTGCTTGCCATCGCGGCTCAGGACCAGGCCGGCGGCAAAGCTGGTGCCCTTATACTCTTCAGGCAGCGCCGAGACCGTTTTCCCCTCGCGCAGCAGGCCGCTTTGCTTATCAAGATGATAGAAGGTAAGCGTCGATGCCTCTTCGTTAATCAGCCATAGTCCGTCGCCCTGCGGCGTAAACACAAAGTGGCGCGGCCCGGCGCCGGGAGATGAGGCGTCAATAAACGGCGGATCGTTCGGCGTCAGCTTGCCGCTGGCGTTATCCAGCCGGTACTGATAGATCCGGTCCAGCCCCAGATCGGTGGAGTAAACGAACTTACCGCTGGGATCGGCGGCGACCATATGGGCGTGGGGGCCGTTATGATCGCTAATGGCAAAACTGCCTTCGACGGCCGCCGCCGGGCGTTCCGCACCCGCAGGGCCTTGATCCTGATGTATATCCACCGCTTCGCCCAGGTTACCCTCTTCCTTCACCGGGAGCACCGCGATACTGCCACTGACGTAGTTTGCCACCAGCAGATGGCGGCCACCGGGGGTCAGGGAGAGATAAACCGGCCCGGCGCCGCCGGAAGCGACCTGATTGAGCTCGCTCAATTCGCCATTGCTGCCGATGCGCCACGCCTGAACCACGCCCTTGTCCACTTCGCTGGCGGCGTACAGGGTTTTGCCATCCGCCGAGACGGCGAGCTGGGCAAGATTAGGCAGCTTAGCAACCAGCGCTTTATCGCGCAGCGCCCCGGTCTGGCTATCAACGGTAAAGCGGTACAGTCCTTCGCCATTGGGGTTATAGGTGCCGACCCAGGCGTAGTGGGTTTGCGCAGCGGCGCCGGCGGCGAGTAGAGAGAGTGAAGCAACAAGCAGGTGACGAGCGGTTGGCATGGTGGCTCCTTGATGGTTCGCTAAGGGTTTCCCCTCACCCTAACCCTTTCCCCAAAGGGGCGAGGGTACAGTTCGGTATTCTCCCTCACCCTTTGGGAGAGGGCCGGGGTAAGGGGCAACGGCGCTATTTGACTAACTGTTTGGTGATCGAAAGCAGCTGACGCACGTCCGCCGGGCGGGTGTTACCGCTGGCTTTATCAATAATCGAACTGTAGATATGCGGGATAATTTTACTCACGCCGGCGTCCAGCGCGATCTGCAGGATCTCGCCGTAGTTTTCCAGATCGATCCCGCCGGTCGGCTCCAGCCAGAAATCATAACGGGCGCAGGCCTCGGCAACCGCGATAAACTCGTCGCGATGTTTTAACCCGCCCATCGGGAAGTATTTAATCGAGCTGCCGCCCATATCTTTCAGCAACGCAATCGCGGTTTCCAGCGGTACGATGCCGTCCGGCGCGCCGCTGCTGAGCGGGCCGGTGGAGATCTTCACCATCCCCGGCGTACCGGTTGGCGACACCAGGCCGTTGACCACGGTGTCGTTCTGCCCCAGCAGCGCGCGGCTGGTCGCTACGCCGGTAAATACCTGATTAACGTGCTGCGGCTGCACCTGGCGCGAGATTTCGCTGACCATCGCCGACTGGTTCGGGTCGCCGGCTCCCAGCCCCACGGAGAGCGCGTTATCAATCCGCAGCGCGTATTCCCGCATATCGGCCACCGCGCTGGCGACGTCCGGGTAATTTTTGGAGAGCACGCCCACCAGTACATGACCTTCCGCCGCCTCATAAATCTCGCTGGCGTTATCTTTACTGCCCGCCAGCACGTTCAGGCAGACGCGGTCACGGTAAAAATTAGGGGTCAGTTTCATGCGTTTTTCTCCTTGTTCAGAACCTCTGCAATCCGACGGGAGACAATCTCCAGCTGCTGCGCGTTCACGCTGCGGACATCGGCTTCAATAATGCCTTCATTGGCCTTATAGCCGCGGAAGTAGATGGCGTATTCGCCCTGCTTCAGCGCGTTGACCAAATCACCGGTATTGACGCCGGTCACCGCTTCATCAAACTTAATCTCCGCCCGCGCGATATCGCGACCGGCGCTGTCCCAGACCACGCGCGCCGTCACGCCATTAAGCGTATTAAGCTGCTGAATAAACGGCGTCATCTTCGCCACCATCTGCTCACCGCTCTCTTTGCTCGCCGTCAGGTAGTGTTCGATGGCGCAGGTCAGGCCGAGAATCCCCTCTTTGCCCACCTTCATCGCCCGGCCAATGCCGTTCGACTGGCGTTTGACCCACTCAACGTATTGGGTTTTGCCGATCACCAGCCCGCTGGTCGGCCCTTCGATCGCCTTCGCGCCGCTATAAATCACCAGATCCGCGCCGGCGCGATAGTAGGCCTGGAGGTCTTCCTCCGCCGCCGCGTCGACAATCAGCGGCAGATTATGGCGCTGCGCCACCGCGGCCGCCTGCGCCACGTTGAGCATGCTTTTCTGCACGCAGTGGTGGGATTTGATATACAGAATGGCCGCGGTGCGCGGGGTAATCGCCGCCGCCAGCTGCCCGGCGGAACATTCATTGGCGTAACCCGCTTCCACCAGCCTGCCGCCTCCCAGCGCCACCATGGTGCCCACCGGCGCGCCGAAGTTGACGTTATGGCCCTTAGGCAGCACGATTTCGTTGTTTTCGATCGGCGTCACGTGCAGGTTTTCCAGCAGCCAGTCGCTGTCTTTTACCAGCACCGCCGCCACCGACTGGGCGATGCCCGCCGAGGCGCAGGAGACGACGGTCGCCCCTTCCACGTCCAGCAGCTTCGCAATATACGCGCCGGTTTTATTGACCAGATCTTTCATCTCGAAGTACTGGTTCATGCCCGCCATCGCGGCTTCGACCACTTCCGGCCGCGGCGTGGAGACGCCGAGAATGGTCATACGACCGGAGGTATTAATAACCTGTTTTAAATCATATTTCTCAAAAATCGAAGGCATTTTCCGCGCTCCCTTGTTCGGTCAGATAGCCCTTGCCCGCGCGAACGGCGGCAAGCGGCTGCAGAATCGTGTCGGTCTGAAGGCTCTCTTTTTCCGCATCCACCAGCACCGTCGGCGTCTGCGCGAGGGTAAACAGCGTGAGATCGGCGTCGTAGCCCACCTCCAGCCGCCCTTTATGAGTCAGACGCAGGCCGTCTGCGGCGTTGGCGGTCACGCAGTCGATGACCTGCGGCAGCGACATCCCGATGGCGAGGAATTTCGACATCACCAGCGCCAGCGAGCGCACCGGGCCGTCGATACGGTTGCGGCAGTAGATATCGGAGCTGATGGTGTGCGGCAGAATGCCCATAGCAATCGCCCGACGCGCCACCTCAAAGCTGAAGCTGGCGGTACCGTGGCCGATATCAAGGCGCACGCCGCGCTGTAGCGCGCGGGAAATCGCGCTTTTCAGCTCGCCGGACGGCGTCAGAATACGATTGGGTTTACCGTTGTAGCAGTGGGTAATGATGTCGCCTGAGGTCAGCAGATCGGCGATTTCATCCAGGTCGGGCGGATTATTGCCGATATGCACCATCAGCGGCAGGCCGCCGTTTTCCTGCTGCATCGCCTTCGCGCGCGCCAGCGGCGTAATGCCGTTTTCGCCCACCACGCTGCTGCTCATCCGCGCCTTCAGGCCGACGATAAAGTTCGGATAGCGGTTGACCGCCTGCTTCACCGCCTCCGCGTCGATATTCGCCATATTGGCCAGTTCATTCTGGGCAATCAGTCCGACGCGGGAGATGTTAAGCAGGGCATAAACCTCGGTCGCGGCTTCGCGGGTCAGCTGGTAGAAATCATCCACGTCGTCCGCGCCGGTGCTGCCCGCGTCAATCACGGTGGTCACGCCGGTAGCAATCCCCACGCTGTCCGGCTCATCATGGTATATCGGCGAGCTCGGATAGCAGTGAACGTGGGAGTCAATCCAGCCCGCGCTGACGTAACAGCTGCCGTCCAGCGCAATAGTTTTGCGCGCAGGGGCGCTAATCTCGCCAAGCGCCGCGATTTTACCGTCCCGGATGGCGATATCGGTCAGGGTATCGTCGACGAGGCGCGCACGGCGCAGGAGTAAATCAAACATATCTCTCTCCTGTTAACGCGGGCGCCGATGCGCCCGCAGGACTTAACTAATCGCCACCGGGAAAATTGACCCAAGGAGCATCGCGCCAAGGATCGCGCCGCCGGTGATCGGCTTCTGCCAGATGTAGAACAGCAGCGCGCCCGCCAGAGAACCGATGCCGATAGGAATAGAAGCGGCCATGGCGCTGAGAATAATCAACGGCCCGAGGAAGCGGCCGGAGGCGTTACCGGCCCCCATCATGACGTCCGCACCGTAGGTGGAGTCGCTCTGGTTGATGGTGAATTTACGCGCCAGGATGATGATGTAGCCAATGGCGAGGCCAAGCACCAGGCCGGTGGCCAGAGAGGCGGCAAAGTTGGCGACCGGGAAAACAAAGCCCGCGCCGAGCAGCAGCGCCGGAACGCCCAGGCCGACGCCGGTCTGAATCGCTCCGCCGATATCCAGAATCCCCACCAGCGAGCCTTCGATAATACGCGCGAACAGGAAGCTGGCGCCGAACGCCGCCACCGCGCCGTAGGCCCCGGTATCGATTCCCGCTTTCAGCATCGCCACGAAAGCGACTTCGTTAAACGCGCCGATGCCGTAGAGGTAGTACATATGCGTCCCGGCAAAGACGCCGGAGGAGAGCAGGCCAACAAAGATCGGGAACGACCAGTCGGCATACCAAAAACCTTTATTTTGTTCCATGAGAGGCTCCTGTTATTTACCGCTGAGCGAGTTGTGGATCAGTTCCAGCCAGTTCGGCACGGTCAGATGGAAGGATTCAATCATCTTCATGTCGAAACCGCGGAAGAAGCCGCTCAGGACGAACAGCGCGACGATGGCCACCATCATCACTTTAGTGACGCGGTGCCAGCCGCTCTCTTCTACGCCTTTACCAATCAGGATGCCCAGCACCAGGCCCGGTACGGCGTTACCCATAATCAGCTGCGCCGCGCCGCCGAAAATCGTCGCCCAGAAGCCCGATTTTTTACCGGCATCAATCGCCGCCAGCCAGAAGATAACCGGCATCACCGTGTTCACCAGCAGGTTTGCCGCCGGAACCAGGACTTTGACCGCCGTCACCTGCAGCGCTTCCGGTACTGAAGAGGCGGTCAGGTTAAGGAAAGCGACCACGATCATGCCGATAATGCCGCAGGCGATGGCCATCTTTTTCGGATCGTGCAGCGTCTCGCCGACGTTGCGGTTTTTGATCATCAGGGCCGCCGCCCCCCAGTTGGGGATGATGCGGTGGTCAACGTCCTGCGTGAAGGAGCCTGCCGCGACGGAAGAGGCCCAGGCGTTGAAGAAGAAGCCCAGGCCAAAAGAAAAGTGGGAAGCCGGATCGCCTTCACATGAATTCAGCTCGCCCAATGTACGAAACGCCCCCATCCCCTGCGTGGTGGGCGCATGAAACATGCGTGCCGCTCCGGCGCCAACGCCGACGCCGACCAGGCCGCCGATGATGAGCGATTTTATTAAAATTATCAGGAACATAGTCTGACCCTTTGGTGAAAATCAGGTTTGCGTGACGAAATCCACTTTATCGAGATTAATGGCGGTCACGGTGACGGTGACCTTCAGCTCCACGCTGTAGCTCCGTCGCTCGCGGCGCAGAAAGAAGAATAAAAACGCCTCTTTCCGTACCGCTTCACGCGCATGAACAACCTCCACATCCTGTGGTTCAATACGCAGTAGAATGTGCGGCGACGTTTTCATCACCGCCGCCTGAACATGGTTCAGCGCATCGGCGAAAGCGCGCGCTTTGCTCTCGCCTTTGCCGGTAACGCTCACCGTGGTGGTGAATTGCTCTTTCATGCTCACGCGCCGTACTTCTTCTTCCAGGCCTCAACCAGGCGTTCGCCCAGCTCTTCTTTATCCATAAAGCCGAAGCCCAGAACGTTGTAGCCTTCGTTGATCGCGGTGACGCCTTCATCAACGGAACGCATGCCATATTTTGCTTTGTAGCCGTGCTTATTCTGCGCGGTGATCGCCCCTGCGCCGCCGCTGCCGCAGAAAGAGATACCGAAGGTGGCGTTTTCGGCTTTCATCATGTCGCCCAGCTTCATATCCGCGGCGACGCCCGGGACGACAACGGCGCGAGCGCCGGCTTTTTCCGCACCTGCGGCAACTTTTTGTCCTTTACCCAGGCGATCGCCAATAACAACGGTGATTTGTTCCATTTGAGTGCTCCTTACAGGTTATCTTTCGCGACTTCGAAGTGGACAGACAGCAGCCAGGCTTCTTCATCTGGCAGATTGCCGAACTGTGCGACCACTTCGCGGGCCAGCATCATTGAATCTTCCGAGATCTCTTCGAACAGGCTGGCATCCACTTCCGGCAGCGGCTCGCCGCTGATTGAGCGATGGGCCATCGCCCGAACGTGGGAGGTCAGCATTTGCTCCTGCACGTCGTTGGGGACGATGTTGCGGCGGCTTAATAGCGCGAAAACCTGCTGCAGCATCTTATCGGCCAGCTGCTCGGTTAGCGTGGCCTGCTCCTCTGGGACGTGTGTTACCGCTCCGTTATTCACTTGAATTACCCCGTTGATGTCTCTGGAGATAACACTAATGCCGGGGAGAAAGAGTTTGTAGCGAGTTGTTTTCCACTTCGAAGTGGAAAGAACGGCGGCAGGTGTGATTCATTTCACATAACCACAAAGAATGTATTCACTTAACAAAATTCGCGTGACGAATATCACAAAAACGCCAGCGATGCTGAAGCGGAACCCGCTGAGTAGAAAAGAGAAAAATGTGATGAAGGTAGTTTTTTACGTCAGCTTACCCACCTGCAAGGGCCCGCGGAACGGTTTGGGGTTTGGGGTTTGGGGTTTGGGGTTTGGGAGTATTTTTCAGTTTGCCATGCCGGGCGAGGCGTCAGCCGCCGCCCGGCAGAAATACCTAAAATCTAAAAACGATTAACGATACTTCTTGTGATAGGCGTTGCGGGTGGTTTTAAACTCTTCCGCGGCGGCCTGGGCCTCTTTAACTTTACCTTCATCGGCCAGCTTCAGCGCGCCGTCGATCTGGCCGATCAGCACATCAAAACCGTGACGATAGTCTTTCATTTCCGCGCTGTCCGCCGCTTTACCTTCCAGCTTCGGCGGCGTCTCTTTCTGGGCATCCACCGCCGCCGTACGCATCTTATTCAGCGCCGCTTTCAGCTCGCCGGCGTCGGAGGTTTTCTGCACCACTTGCAGGTTCTCGGCAAGGGTATCCATGTCTTCGCCCAGATCGGCGAAGGCCGATGCCGAACCGAGCGCAAAAGCCGATACGGCCAGCATCGCTAACAGTTTTTTACGCATTGCTCACTTCCTTTTTTATTATTTAGCACACAGGTTTTATTGCCCGGCGATTTTCATCTCCGGCAGCAGCACGGAACCGCACTGAATGTTGCTGCGCGTTTCGATATCGTCGCCGATGGTCACGATATTACGCCACATATCTTTCAGATTTCCTGCAATGGTTATCTCACTGACCGGATACTGAATTTCGCCATTCTCTACCCAGAAGCCTGATGCGCCGCGTGAGTAGTCGCCGGTGACGCCGCTTACACCCTGCCCCATCAGTTCCGTAACGACAAGACCGGTTCCCATCTCTTTAAGCAACTTTGCAAAACTGAGGCCGCGGCCGTTGATCCGCCAGTTGTGAATACCGCCCGCGTGGCCGGTGCTCTTCAGCCCCAGCTTGCGCGCCGAGTAATTGGTCAGCAGCCATTGGGTCAGCACGCCGTCTTTAATGATATCGCGGCGTTCCGTACGGACGCCTTCGCTATCAAACGGGGTGGAAGCCAGTCCTTTCAGCAGGTGCGGATGCTCTTCAATGGTCAGCCACTCCGGCAGGATCTGGCTACCCAGCGCATCAAGCAGGAAGGTGGATTTACGATAAACCGACCCGCCGGCGATCGCTCCGACCAGATGCCCGAACAGACCGGTAGCGACTTCGTTGGCGAAAATCACCGGCGCTTTCATCGTCGATAGCTTACGCGGGGCCAGGCGCGACAGGGTACGGTGGGCGCACTCCTCGCCAACCCACTCCGGCGATTGCAGATCGTCTATCGCCCGCCCGATGGTGTAAGCGTAATCGCGCTCCATATCGCCATTCTCTTCGGCAATCACGCAGCTGGAGAGCGAATGGCGGGTCGAACAGTAGCTCTGCAGCATACCGTGGCTGTTGCCGAAGACTTTAATGCCGTAGTGGCTGTTAAAGCTGCCGCCTTCAGTATTGCTGATGCGCTTATCGGCTTTCAGCGCCGCCTGTTCAGCGCGGGAGGCCAGCTCAATGGCTTCGTCCGGCGACACTTCCGCCGGATGGAACAGGTCAAGATCCGGGGCCTCAAAGGCCAGCAGTTCTTTATCCGCCACGCCCGCGCACGGGTCCGGCGAGGTGTAGCGGGCAATATCCAGCGCCGCCTGCACCGTGCGGGCGATAGCCTGCGGGCTAAGATCGGTCGAAGACGCGCTGCCTTTACGGTTTTGGTGATAAACGGTGATGCCCAGGGCGCCATCGCTATTGAATTCTACGTTCTCCACTTCGCCGTAGCGGGTACTAACGCCGATACCGGTAGTTTTGCTGACGGAGACTTCCGCGCCGTCGGATTTGCCTGCCGCCAGTTCCAGCGCCGTGGTCACGGCCTCTTCCAGCGTCTTACGCTGTTGTGCAACTTGAGAGATGACTTTCATCGCTAATGCCATAATGTAAGAAGGAGTTAACTGAAGTCTAACAGAGAACCGTTTTTCAGTGCGCGCCTTAACTGGTAACATTAGTCTCTTTTTTAAGGAGCCTGAGATGACAAAGCAGCCCGAAGACTGGCTCGACGACGTCCCTGGTGATGACGTCGAAGATGAAGACGATGAAATTATCTGGGTCAGTAAAAGTGAAATTAAGCGCGACGCCGAAGAACTGAAGCGTCTTGGCGCGGAAATGGTCGAGCTGGGTAAAAACGCGCTCGATAAAATCCCGCTGGATACCGACCTGCGCGACGCGATTGAACTCGCCCAGCGTATCAAGAAAGAAGGCCGCCGCCGCCAGATGCAGCTGATTGGTAAAATGCTGCGTAGCCGCGACGTCGAGCCGATTCGTCAGGCGCTGGACAAGCTGAAGAACCGCCACAACCAGCAGGTTGCGCTGTTCCATAAGCTTGAGCAGATCCGCGATCGTCTGATTGATAATGGTGATGAAGCCGTGGCTGAAGTGCTGAACCTGTGGCCTGACGCCGATCGTCAGCAGCTGCGTTCGCTTATCCGCAACGCCAAAAAAGAGAAAGAAGGCAACAAGCCGCCGAAGTCCGCGCGTCTTATCTTCCAGTATCTGCGAGAACTGGCCGAAAGCGAAGGCTAATTCTGAACGACTCCCCCGGATTACGGCCCGTGCCCAATCCGGGCGACCCCCCCACCTCCTCTTACAAATCACATGGTCGATAGCCCGTCGCCGTTGTCATGGCTTTAAATCGGTTGTAATTTTTCATTTTAATTCCATTTGGCGTTTATATTTAACTTTAATTTCACAAAAAAGCCGTTCCATTCCTGCCTGGCTGGTCATTCCACCTTTCCTCTAACGCTGCCAGACAAATCCCAATGCATTAATCTCATTAACTTAAATAACAAAACCCGCCTTTATAACGCTGACTTTATCAGCAGTTTGCTTATCTTTGATCCATCTCTCAAAACGGTCTTGTTATTTCATACATCATTATAATGAAAAATTAATTTCATTAAGTCGTGAGAAACGAAACGGTGCGAGCGCGTATTTTGGCCAGTCAGTTCTGTTAATTAAAACCAGGCGTCTGCAGGCTTTCTTCAGGAGAAAGTCGACCAAATCTTCCGCGCCGCCGCAGGTGAATCGCCCGGTAATCATCAGGGATTCACTATTCACGAAAGTGGCTGACCCGGCGCTAAGCCGTTCGCCGCCGGTCAGAGCCAGATTTTTAGAGAGTCGACAGCTATCATCATGGAGAAAAATATGACTACTGTACCAAGGCTGAAATATTTCGTTGATGGTCAATGGCGCGTATCGCAGACCGAACGCTATATGGACGTCTATAACCCAAGTACCGGGGAAGTGATGGCTCAGGCCCCCTGCTGCACCGAGCAAGAAGTGCTGGATGCCGTTGCCGCGGCGCGCAAAGCCTTTCCGGCGTGGTCAGATACGCCAGCCATTAAACGCTCGCAAATTATGTTCCGCGTTCGCGAATTATTAATCCAGCATCAGGACCGTTTAACCGAGCTGGTGGCAAAAGAAAACGGTAAAGCCTGGGGCGACGCCCAGGGCGATGTTTTAAAAGCGAAAGAAGGCACCGAGCTTGCCTGCTCGATTCCCACTCTCATGGCCGGCGAAAACCTGATGGACGCCTCTGCCGGGATCGACACCAACCTTTACCGTGAGCCAATTGGCGTGTTCGCCGGTATTGTGCCGTTTAACTTCCCGGCGATGATCCCGATGGGATGGATGGCGCCATTATGCGTCGCTTCCGGTAATACCATGGTGATAAAAGCGGCCAGTATGACGCCGATGACCTGTATGGAAATCACCAAGCTCTATCAGGAAGCAGGCGTGCCGGATGGGGTTATCAACGTAGTGACCTGCTCACGTAACGAAGCCGATATATTGCTAACCCATCCGGACGTCAACGGCGTCTCCTTCGTCGGCTCCACCTCCGTGGGCCTGCACGTTTACTCCAAAGCCGCCGCTCATGGCAAACGCGTTCAGGCGCTGTGCGAAGCGAAAAACCATGCCCTGGTGCTGGCCGATGCGCCGATTAACCGCACCGCAGCGGGGATTATCAACGCCGCGTTTGGCTGCGCGGGCGAACGCTGCATGGCGCTGCCGGTCGTCGTGGTGCAGGAAGAGATCGCCGATAAGCTGATTGCCGCCGTCGTCGAAAAAGCCAAACAGCTGAAAATCGGCCCCGGCTATCTGCGCGATACCGATATGGGTCCGGTGATTTCTAAAGACCATAAACGGTCGGTGATCGGCTGGATTAATAAAGGCATTGAGGAAGGGGCGAAGCTGGTGCTCGATGGTCGCGATATTAAGGTGCCGGGCCAGGAAAACGGCTTCTACGTCGGGCCGACCATACTGGATCGCGTAACCGAAGAGATGAGCGTCGGCACGCAGGAAATTTTCGGGCCGGTGCTGTGCTTTAAGCGGGTGAAAACCTTCGAAGAAGGTCTGCAATTAATGAACAATAACCCGTTTGCCAACGGCTCGGTTATTTTCACCCAAAGCGGCTACTACGCCCGTGAATTCCAGAAACGCACCCACGGCGGTATGGTCGGTATCAACGTCGGTATCCCGGTGCCGGTCGGCGTATTCCCGTTCTCTGGCCATAAGCAGTCCTTCTTCGGCGACCTGCACTGCCTGGGCAAAGACGGCGTACGTTTCTACACCGAATCAAAATGCGTGACCTCGCGCTGGTTTGATGAAGAGGAAGCGAAACGCGAAAAAGTCGACTCCTGGGACGGTACGATTTAATCGCCGCTTATTCTCCAGTTAATTCGAGTTGCCGCCATCGCCTCCCTCCTGGAAATATGGCGGATAAAAGAAAAAGCTCCCTCCAGATATTGCTCCGGCAATATCTGGAGCATTAATTCGATTTTTTTACTCTGCACGTGTCGCTGAATCGAAAATGACGAATGCACACTAAAAAAATCCTTAATATTAAATGGAGTTTCCTATGACCCAGGCCTTCTCAATTCCTCGTAGTATTATTTACGGCGAAAACGCTTTAGAACACCTTTCCACGCTGAGCGGTAAAAAAGCCGCATTAGTCACCGGCGGAAGTTCAATGAAGCGTTTTGGCTTTCTGGATAAAGCCGTTAGTGAACTTAATAAAGCGGGGATGGAATGCATTATTATCGATAATGTCGAACCCAACCCATCCATTAAAACCGTCTGGCGCGGCGCAAAAGAGATGCAGGCCTTTGAACCAGACTGGATAGTGGCGATTGGCGGCGGCTCCGCGCTTGATGCCGCCAAAGTCATGTGGTGTTTTTACGAGCATCCGCAGCTGAAGTTCGAAGATATTCTCCCGGTCGGCTCCATGCCAGCGCTGCGCAATAAAGCCCGGTTTGTAGCGATTCCTTCCACCAGCGGCAGCGCCTCTGAAATCACCGCGTTCTCGGTGATCACCGATACGGCAAATCATATTAAGCACCCGATTGTTGCCGCCGATCTGGTGCCGGATATTGCTATTCTCGACCCCACAATTCCGGCAAAAATGCCGCCGCACGTCACCGTTCACACCGGTATGGACGTTCTGACCCACGCGATTGAAGCCTATGTGTCCACCGCGGCCAACTCGTTTACCGATCCCTATGCGGTAGAAGCGATTCGGCTGGTGTTTAAGTATCTGGAAACCGCCTGGCGCTCGCCTGATGATATAAACGCCCGCATGCATATGCACAACGCCTCTGCGCTGGCGGGAATCGCCTTCACTAATGCTTCGCTGGGATTAGTCCACGCGATGGCGCATAAAATTGGCGGCGAGTTTGGTATTACCCACGGGCTGGCGAACGCGATTATGTTGCCTTATATCATTCGATATAACGCGAAGTTCACCAAAAAATATCGCCAGCTGGAAGCGGCTTTAGGCATCAATAACCTGAGTGATGCGATCAACGCGCTGAATCAACGTCTGGGCGTGCCGAAAACGCTAAGCCAGTGCGATGAAGTTGAAATCAATGAAGTGACCTTTGTGAATGTTCTCGACAGAATGAGCCGCCATGCCGTCGACGATCCCTGCACCTTAACTAACCCTAACTATCCGTCCGTTCAGGATGTCAAAGGGCTCTATACCCAGGCATTCTACGGCGCTTAATCGCCTCCCCGCTGCGTTTTTCTTAAACGGTAAAGCAGAGTCAACCAGGGCCGCATAGGTAATTAAAACCCGGCGGCCTTATCGGTTCCACAGACGTCATCATAGCCGTGGCCAACAATAGCTGAATCGTTAAAGCTTATTTCGCTTTAAATCACATATTTTTAGCAAACATTTTTATAATTGCCTAAAAAACGCGATTTAAATCTCATTTAAAAATATAAAAACGGCCATTTTCTCACCAGGTGAGACACTTCACATTTTCATAATCCACTTGCAACTAAATTCCCTCCATCAGCGACACAATCGATTCAGCAAAAGGAATAAAAAATGAAAAAAACATTAGCTTTAACCGTAATCGCTATGCTTGTTTCTGGGCCAGTAGTAGCAAAAACGTGGGTGCTGACAAGCGCTGAAAGCGGCATGGATAAAGGAAACTGGCAGATAACCAGCGATCAGCTGAAGATTAAAGATCATAATTTCAGCATTGAGCAAAAAGTCCTTCACGGCGGTAAACAAGAAGGCAGCAAAATCCTCGTCATCCACAGCAAAGACGGCCTGACAATTACCCTGAGCCCGACCCGCGGCATGAACCTGCTGAAAATCGAAGGGTTTGGTTCGCGAATGGGCTGGGACTCGCCGGTTAAAGAGGTAGTCAACCCGGCGTTCATAAACCTCGAAAGCCGTAACGGGCTGGGCTGGCTGGAAGGGTTCAATGAGATGATGGTGCGCTGCGGCTATGAATGGACCGGCCATCCGGTAACCGCAGACGGTCAGATTTATACCCTGCACGGCAAAGTTGGCAACACGCCGGCCTCACAGGTGGAAGTGGAAGTCGCGGACGCCGCGCCGTATGAAATTCGCGTTCGCGGACTGGTGAAGGAGAGCACGTTTAAGAAAGCGGATCTGCAGACCATGACCGAGCTGCGCTATGTACCCGGCAGCAACAGCTTCAGCCTGCACGATGTCTTAACCAACCATGCCGACTATCCGCATGACTATCAAATTATCTATCACAGCAACTTTGGCAAGCCGATCCTCGAAGAGGGGGCCCGCTTCCTGGCGCCGATTTCAAGCATCAGCCCGTTCAATGACTACGCCAAGGCCGGCTTAAAAACCTGGCAAACCTACGCCGGTCCAACCAAAGGTTTCGATGAAATGGTGTTTAATATGCAGCCGCTGGCGGATGAAAATCATCAAACCCTGGCCGCCGTGGTCAACAAAGCCGGCGATAAAGGGGCATCGATTCAGTTTGATACCCGCCAGTTGCCGGTGCTGACGCTGTGGAAAAACACCGATACTGAGAAACAGGGCTACGTAACCGGTATTGAGCCGGGCACCAGCTACGCCTATCCGGTGACCATTGAGCGCGAGCAAAAACGCGTTAAGCAGCTTCAGCCTGGGGCAAGCACCCAGTTTGATCTGACCTATACGCTGCTGCACAGCAGCGAGCAGGTTGCCGACGTGGAGAAGAAAATCGCGGCCATTCAGGGCGATACCAAAGTCGCGGAAAACGAAACGCCTATCGCGAAGGAGTAGCGCTGTTTCCCGGAGGCGGCGCTGCGCGCCTGTCCGGGCTACCGGACCGCAGACGGCAGTAAACCCGTAGCCCCGGTAAAGCCACCGGGGAATAGTTCAGAAGCCACGGTGGATATACTTTCCCGCAGGCAGCGCTGCGCGCCTGTCCGGGCTACCGGACCGCAGACGGCAGTAAATCCGTAGCCCCGGTAAGGCCACCGGGGAATAGTTCAGAAGCCACGGTGGATATACTTTCCCGCAGGCAGCGCTGCACGCCTGTCCCGGCTACCGGACCGCAAACGGCAGTAAACCCGTAGCCCCGGTAAGGCGTCAGCCGCCACCGGGGAATGGTTCAGAGGCCACGTTGGATATACTTTCCCGCAGGCGGCGCTTGACGCGCCTTATCCGGGCTACAAAACCTTGACCGCACCAGCCCGATCCATGACTACCAAACGCAAATCCTGCGCAAAGCGCTGGTACTGCGCTTCATTAATCGGCTGCGGGTAGCTCAACACGATCAATTCATGATCGGCGATCCCCTGATGATAGCTCGGGTGGCGATGGGCCCAGGGATTCGCGCAAAAACCCATGGTGTCATAAAAGCGCAGGCGCTTATGGGCGATCTCGCTGGTAAGCGGATCGATTTCCAGAATGGTCAGCGGCGCGCGCTGAAGTATTTCAGCTAACAACCGCTTGCCGTAGCCGCGCGATCGTAACCTGTCGTCAACGGCCAGATGCTCAATATAGACATAGTCGGTAAACCGCCAGCAGCCGCTCAGGCCAATAAACAGGCCATCATCGAACCAGGCTTCCAGTTCATAATGCGGATTATCAAGCGCCTGCTGTTTAGCCTCGGCTTCACGCTGTTCATGCCACGGGAAGGCCCTGCCGTACAGCGCGTCAAGCGCGGGAAAATGCGCGGAATCGGTAGAGGTCACTCTTTGTGAAATCAACATGAACCATCCTGGTCACAAAAACCCTCCGCCCTCGCGCGGAGGGCGGATAAACGAAGAGCATAGCCTACTCGGCCGCCTCGGCTTTTTTCGCTAGCTTATCGAGCAGCTTCTGATGAATGCCGCCAAATCCGCCGTTGCTCATCACCAGAATGTGGTCGCCCGGATGGGCGGTTTTAACAATCATCTCCACCAGCGCATCGACATCGGCGCTCCAGTGCGCGGGCTGAACGCAGGCGTCAGCCACTTCAGCGACCTGCCACGGAATATGCTGCGGCTGCAGCAGGAAGACTTCGTCCGCGCGGCCAAGGGACGGCGCCAGGTCGTCTTTGCAGATACCCATTTTCATGGTGTTGGAACGAGGTTCAAGCACGGCAAGAATACGCGCGGTACCGCCAACCTTGCCGCGTAGCGCCTGCAGGGTCGCCAGAATCGCCGTCGGGTGGTGGGCAAAATCGTCGTACACGGTCACGCCGTTGGCTTCGCCGCGCAGCTCCAGACGCCGGCGGGCGTTAATAAAGCTGCCCAGCGCGTTAGCCGCATCGGCAGGCTGCACGCCGACATGACGGGCGGCGGCAATGGCCATCAAACCGTTATGCATATTATGTTCGCCAACCAGCGCCCACTTCACCTCGCCGACTTTCTCGCCGTCCAGCCACACTTCCCATGAGGAAGCATCTGTGGTGAGCTTTTTCGCCTGCCAGTGGCCCTGTTCGCCGACCAGCTCCTGCTCGCTCCAGCAGCCCATCGCCATCGTCTGTTTCAGATTGATGTCGTTCTCCGGCAGGATAATCTTGCCTTTGCCCGGCACAATGCGCACCAGATGATGGAACTGTTTCTGGATCGCTTTCAGATCGTCAAAGATGTCCGCGTGGTCAAACTCAAGGTTATTGAGAATCAACGTGCGCGGGCAGTAGTGAACAAACTTGGAGCGTTTATCGAAGAAAGCGCAGTCGTATTCATCGGCCTCAATCACGAAGAACGGGCTGTCGCCAAGGCGCGCGGAAACATCGAAGTTGCCCGGAACGCCGCCGATAACAAAGCCCGGCTTGTAGCCGCAGGCTTCGAGGATCCAGGTCGCCATGCCGGCTGTGGTGGTTTTCCCGTGCGTTCCGGCAACCGCCAGCACCCAGCGATCGCGCAGCACGAAATCGTGCAGCCATTGCGGTCCGGACATGTAAGGGATATTATTTTCCAGCACCGCTTCCACGCACGGGTTTCCGCGCGTCATCGCGTTACCGATAATTACCAGATCCGGCTGCGGATCCAGCTGGCTGGCATCATATCCTTGAATTAACTCAATTCCCTGATTTTCCAGCAGGGTACTCATTGGCGGATAGACGTTCGCATCCGACCCCGTTACCTCATGACCGAGGGAACGCGCCAGCATCGCCAGCCCCCCCATAAACGTGCCACAGATTCCTAAAATATGAATGCGCATTCGTCACTTCCTTCTCTTATCTGAAGCACAGTTTACCGGGATGTTGGGGGTGAAAGAAATGCATTTAAGGCGAATCCGTATTTTGCTGGCGCGATTCACCTGTGCGAACTTTTTTTATTCTTTGTTAAGATTGTTATGTTCGTTTTACTTCACATAAACATGCAGGGAACGGGTTATGAAAACGTTAGGTGAATTTATTGTCGAAAAGCAGCACGAGTTCTCTCACGCAACCGGCGAGCTTACTGCTTTGTTGTCGGCGATAAAGTTAGGCGCCAAGATCATCCACCGCGATATCAACAAGGCCGGTCTGGTCGATATCCTGGGTGCCAGCGGTGCTGAAAACGTTCAGGGCGAGGTGCAGCAAAAACTCGACCTGTTTGCCAATGAAAAGTTGAAAGCCGCACTGCGAGCACGCGATATTGTTGCCGGGATCGCCTCTGAAGAAGAAGATGAAATCGTCGTCTTTGAAGGATGTGAACACGCCAAATACGTGGTGCTGATGGACCCGCTGGATGGATCTTCTAACATCGACGTTAACGTCTCCGTTGGAACGATTTTCTCTATCTATCGCCGCGTCACGCCGGTGGGAACCCCCGTTACTGAAGAAGATTTCCTGCAACCGGGCAACCGACAGGTCGCCGCGGGCTATGTGGTTTACGGCTCCTCGACGATGCTGGTTTATACCACCGGCTGCGGCGTCCACGCCTTTACCTACGACCCGTCCCTTGGCGTCTTCTGCCTGTGCCAGGAGCGCATGCGCTTCCCGGAAAAGGGCAACACCTACTCGATTAACGAAGGTAACTACATCAAGTTCCCGATGGGTGTGAAGAAGTACATCAAGCATTGCCAGGAAGAAGATAAAGAGACCCAGCGCCCGTACACCTCGCGCTACATCGGCTCTCTGGTGGCGGATTTCCACCGCAACCTGCTAAAAGGCGGCATCTATCTCTACCCGAGCACCGCCAGCCACCCGGACGGTAAACTGCGCCTGCTGTACGAATGCAACCCGATGGCGTTCCTCGCGGAACAGGCGGGCGGTAAAGCCAGCGATGGTAAAGAGCGTATTCTGGATATCATTCCGGAAAGCCTGCACCAGCGCCGCTCTTTCTTCGTCGGCAACAACCATATGGTTGAAGACGTCGAGAACTTTATTAAAGAGTTCCCGGACGCGTAACGCGCCTCTTCCCCTCCCGCCGTACGGGAGGGGAAATTCTCCAATCAGTGTCCCACCCTTGTGACCGGCGAGCTCTGCCGATTCTCCCACAGCACCGTCAGGCCGCGCTGCAGCGCAATAAAGATAAACAGCAGAATACCGATGGCGATCTTGGTCCACCATGAACTGAGCGTACCATCGAAGTTGATATAGGTTTGAATCAGCCCCTGAATCCCTACGCCAAACAGCGTGCCGAGCACCGTCCCTACCCCACCGCTTAACAGCGTGCCGCCGATAACCACTGAAGCAATCGCGTCCAGCTCAACGCCGACGCCCGCCAGCGCATAGCCCGCCTGGGTATAGATGGAGAAGACGATCCCCGCCAGCGTCGCCAGTCCGGTGGAGAGCATATAGATGCGGATCGTCGTGCTCCGCGTGGAGATCCCCATCAGGTTCGCCGACGTCGCGTTGCCGCCGATGGCGTAAACCTGATTGCCAAAGCGGGTGCGGTGGGCCATAAAAATTCCGCCGATCACCACCAGCAGCATCAGCAGCCCCATCGCGCTCAGACGCCCGCCCCCGGGGATAGTCCATGCCAGTCCGGAAAGGGCGTCATAGACCGGATGATTAATGGGAATCGACTCTTCCGAGACCAGGTAGCTGACGCCGCGCAGGAAAAACATCCCGGCGAGGGTGATGATAAACGCCGGGATCTTCAGCGCATCAATAAGCAGGCCCATAAACGCGCCAAAGGCGCAGCCCATCACCAGCACCAGCGGAAACGCCACCAGCGGCGAAATCCCCCAGAAACCGATCGCTTTAGCGAGAAAGACCCCGGTAAAAGCGATCACCGACCCGACCGACAGATCGATCCCGCCGGAGAGGATCACGAAGGTCATACCGACGGCGATGATCCCGAGAAAGGCATTGTCGGTCAGGATATTGCAGATCACCCGCGTCGAGGCAAAGCCGGGAAACTGGGTCAGGCAGTAAAGGTATCCCAGTACGAAGACCGCGAGGGTAATCATTAACGGTAAATTACGTTTTATCATGGCCGCGCATCCCCTTCAGTATGCTGATAAAGCGCGGCGACTGGACGATCAGTACGCACAGCACCACCACCGCTTTGACTACCTGATTAAGCTCCGGCGGGAAGCCTGACAGCAGGATCCCGGTATTCATGCCCTGGATAATCAGCGCCCCGATGACCGAGAGCAGCAGGTTAAAGCGCCCGCCCATCAGCGAGCCGCCGCCGATAACCACCGCCAGGATGGCGTCCAGCTCCAGCCACAGCCCGGCGTTATTGGCATCCGCGCCGCGAATATCCGCCGCAACGATAATCCCGGCGATTGCCGCGCAAACGCCGCTGAGTACGTAGGCCAACATCACGACGACGCGGGTATTTACCCCGGCGTTTTTCGCCGCGCGAATGTTAATCCCCACCGCTTCGATAAACATTCCCAGCGCGGTTTTGCGGGTAAACAGCCAGAACAGCGCCAGCGTGACGATGGCGATAATCACCGGCGTCGGGAACAGCAGCAGCGACCCGCTACCCAGCCACGCCAGATGCGGTGAGTCAAAGGTCACGATCTGCCCGGAGGTGATCAGCTGCGCCACTCCGCGCCCGGCGACCATCAGGATCAGCGTGGCGACGAACGGCTGGATCTTCAGCACCGCCACCAGGATCCCGTTCCACAGACCGGCCAGCGCGCCGGCCCCCAGCGATGCCAGCAGCACAATCGGCAGGCTGTGCCCTGCCACGGTCATCGACGCTGCCGTTGCGCCGGCAATCGCCATCACCGCCCCGACGGAGAGGTCAATCCCGCCGGTGGCGATAACCAGCGTCATGCCAATCGCCAGCAGCGCCACCGGGGCGGCGCGGTTTAAAATGTCTATCGGGCTGCCGAACAGCCGCCCGTCCTGGAGCACGACCTGATAAAAATGCGGCGCGACCAGGCTGTCAACCACCAGCACCAGCAGCAGCGCAATAATTTGCGGCATCCCTTTTGGCCAGTTAAAGCGCCGTTTCGGCTGGCCGCTTTTCGGAACAGATTGAGGCATCATCGGTTACTCCTTATGCCGCAATAGCGTTCATGATCGCCGGTACGGAGAGCTCGCTCAGCGCCAGCTCCGCCACCTGCTGGCGATCGCGCATGATAATCACCCGATCGGCGTAACCCACCAGCTCTTCCAGCTCTGAAGAGATGACCAGCAGCGCCAGGCCATCGGCGCACAGGGTTTCGATCAGGCGGATGATTTCGGCGTGGGCGCCAACGTCAATACCGCGCGTCGGTTCATCGAGGATCAGGAACTGCGGCTTCGTCAGCAGCCAGCGGGAGAGCAGCACCTTCTGCTGATTACCGCCGGAGAGAAATTCGATCGGCTGTTCAGCGCTGGGGGTACGAATACCGAGTTGACGAATAAAACGTTCGGCAATCTCATTTTGTTCGCGGCGACTAATCGGTCGTAGCCAGCCGCGCTGCGCCTGTAGCGCGAGAACGATATTTTCCCGCACCGAGGCGGCGGCGATTATGCCGTCGGTTTTACGATCTTCCGGACAGAAGCCGATCCCGAGGCACGATGCCTGATGCGGCGAGCGCAGGGTTTGCGGCTTGCCTTTGATCCACGCTTTGCCGCTGTCGGCGGGTTTAATGCCGAAAATGACTTCCGCGGTTTCCGTGCGTCCTGAGCCTAACAGTCCTGCCAGACCGACGATTTCACCGGGACGGACCTGCAGATTAAACGGTGCAATAGTGCCTTTTTTGCCAAAATCTTCGAAGGCGGCCACCGGCTTATCGCTCAGCAGGGTGCGGCCCGCGCGCTGCAGGGCGTTATGCTCCAGCTCGCGGCCCAGCATCATTTTCACCAGATCAATTTGCGGCAGCTCGCGGGTTTCCCGGCAGCCGACAAAACCGCCGTTACGCAGAACGGTGATGCGGTCGCTGACGGCGTAAACCTGGTCGAGGAAGTGGGTGACGAAAATCAGGCTGACGCCGCTATCGCGCAGCTGGCGCATCAGGGTGAAGAGCATTTCCACCTCCTGGGTATCCAGGCTGGCGGTCGGTTCATCAAGAATTAACACTTTTGCTGACAGGTCAATTGCCCGGCAGATCGCGACAATCTGCTGCATGGCGACCGAAAAGCGGTTCAGCGGTTCACGGACATCGAGAGAAAAACCGTAGGACGCCATCAGCGCGGTGGCGCGTTTTTCCATCTCTTTGCGCTGCAGGAGGCCAAAGCGCCGGGGCTCGCGGCCAATAAACAGATTATCCGCCACCGACATGTTAGGCAGCAGGTTCACTTCCTGATAGACGGTGCCGATCCCCAACTGCTGGGCGTGGGCGGTATTTTTTGGCGAGATTTCCCGGCCTTCCAGCCAGATTGCCCCGCGGTCGGCGTGGTAGACGCCGGTAAGCGCTTTAATCAGGGTGGATTTACCCGCGCCGTTTTCGCCTAACAGAGCCATGATTTCGCCCCGGCGCAGGCTGAAATTAACGTTATCCAGCGCCTTCACGCCGGGGAAAAATTTGCTTAGCCCTTCAGTACGAAGGATTTCCTGATGTTGTTCGCCGTTCATGCTCTCCCCTCACCTTAACCCTCTCCCCGGCAGGGAGAGGGAGCTCAGCCGCGCTTTAGCGACCGGGAAAATCCCGGAGGCGGCGCTGCGCGCCTGTCCGGGCTACTCAATCCGCAGACGGCGATGAACCTGTCGCCCGGAGCGCATAGCGCCACCGGGAGCGGGCCTGTTTTTCGCTACTTAGTAGCCCATATTTTTCTTCTTCTCTAACTCTTCTTTCGCCGTATCCGGCAGATAAAGGGTCGATTTGGTGATGGTGACTTTTTCAGGCAGGGTGCCGTCTTTTTTGTATTTCTCCAGCGCATCGAACGCCGGGCCGGCCATATTCGGCGTCAGCTCAACGCTGGCGTTAGCCTCGCCGGCCATCATCGCTTTATAGATATCCGGCACCCCGTCGATAGAGCCGGTGAGGATATCTTTGCCCGGCTTCAGCCCGGCCTCTTTAATCGCCTGAATGGCACCAATCACCATGTCGTCGTTATGGGCGTAAACCATGCAGATGTTCTTGCCGTTGTTCTCCGCTTTGATAAAGCTCTCCATCACTTCTTTACCCTTACTGCGGGTAAAGTCGCCGGACTGGGAGCGGATAATCTTGATATTGGAGGCTTTAGAAATGGCTTCAGCGAAGCCTTTCTTGCGGTCAATCGCCACGCTGGCCCCCACGGTGCCCTGCAGTTCAACAACGTTACACGGCTTGCCGTCGACGGTTTTCACCAGCCACTCACCGATCAGCTGGCCTTCCAGCACGTTGTTCGCGGTAACGGTGGTCATATAGAGATCTTTGTCTTTGACATCAATTGAGCGGTCGAGCAGGAATACCGGGATTTTGGCTTCTTTCGCTTCCTTCAGTACCGGCTCCCAGCCGGTCGCCACTACCGGAGCGATGAAGATGGCATCGACGCCCTGAGCGATGAAGGAGCGTACGGCTTTAATCTGGTTTTCCTGTTTTTGTTGGGCGTCGGCAATCTTCAGAGTGATGCCGCGCTTCGCGGCCTCTTCCTTCGCGACGTTGGTTTCGGCCGCACGCCAGCCGGATTCAGAACCGACCTGCGAAAAACCTACGGTAAGAGGGGCAGCCATGACCATAGACGACATAGCTGCGGAAACTGCTGTGACAAGAAGTAAGCGCTTCCACATAAGAGGATCCTCGTAGGGTTATTGTTGGTTAAAGCCTCACCTGCGAACAAACTATAGACAATCGGAGATGTAACTGAATGCGTTACATCACACTTCAAAAAAGTTAATTAGATGTTAATCGATACGCTTTTCAGCAGCGGAGAGCCGGTGAGGCTTCGCGACCCGCGCGAGCTTCGCCGTTTATGACGAAATTTTTCACGCTTTGAGATATCAAGCATATGCAATGAAAACGGTTACATAAATTTATTCAGTATGCGGCTATGTTTATGGATTTTCAGGCTGTATAGCGGGGAAAAATTCAGACTCCCCCCACCCGTTCTGGAGAAAAAGAAGCGAAGACATTCGATGCGAGTTGGCTATAATACCGGGCACTTGTTTGCCATACATTTTAAAGGAAACAGACATGAGCTTACTCAACGTACCTGCGGGCAAAGATCTGCCGGAAGACATCTACGTCGTGATCGAGATCCCGGCGAACGCAGATCCTATTAAATACGAAGTCGACAAAGAGAGCGGTGCACTGTTCGTTGACCGTTTCATGTCCACGGCGATGTTCTATCCGTGCAACTACGGCTACATCAACCACACTCTCTCCCTGGACGGCGACCCGGTTGACGTTCTGGTCCCGACGCCGTACCCGCTGGAGCCAGGTTCAGTCATCCGCTGCCGTCCGGTCGGCGTACTGAAAATGACCGACGAATCCGGTGAAGATGCGAAGCTGGTTGCGGTACCGCACACCAAGCTGAGCAAAGAGTACGATCACATCAAAGATGTGAACGACCTGCCGGAACTGCTGAAAGCGCAGATCACCCACTTCTTCGAGCACTATAAAGACCTCGAAGCGGGCAAATGGGTTAAGGTTGACGGCTGGGACAACGCCGAAGCGGCGAAAGCTGAAATCGTGGCTTCCTTCGAGCGCGCTAAGAAGTAATTCTGCCGCACTCAGGTTAGCGAAAACACCGCCTCCGGGCGGTGTTTTTATTTGGGATATTGAGCCATTTCCCGGTTAGCGACTAACGCGCCTTGGCGGGGCGACAAAAGTTACCCCCGCAAAAAACAACGCCACCCGAAGGTGGCGTTATCGTTATTAATACTGGTCTTTGTCCAACCAGTTGCCGCTTTCTATCCGCGTGAAGCCCTCAACGGGGCGCTGATAGACATACATCCAGGCGCTACCGTAGGGCGTCTGGATCAGGTGACGAGCATACTCGCCGCCTTTGGTACGCAGCGCATCCAATTCAGCCAGCGTCGATGCGTCAATACGATAGACTTCACCATGTACCGTGCCATCGCCGGGCACCGCGCCTGGATAGTGGCCCAGGCTGTACAGTTGATAATCATTGACACTATGATCGCCCAGCCACTGAGCGTTGGTCATCCAGTGGCTGTTGCCTTGTTTGCGTCGTAAACTGCCGTAAACAAATATTCGCATTGCTAAAACTCAAACTGATAGAGCAAATCGAGAGCCTGGTCTACACCAGACACGGCTTCCATATATAGCTTAGGCATCAGGCGATAACGTAACGTCAACGTCGCCAGGGAATCAAAGATCCCTACCCCATATTTTACCTGCAGACCGGGCAGCACATAGCCGCTGACCACCACCTGGGAGGAGTCGCCCACTCCCTCGGTATCCAGCGCCAGATTGCTTACGCCAAACGTCTCGCCGATTTTACCCACAACCTGACCACTTTGTGCAACCCCCATACCAATAAGCATGGAGGTCATTGCCGCACTATCGCTCTGTCCGCTGCCTAAACCCTGCCCGCGGAGCAGGTAAGAGAGCGCTTCCTGCTGCGACATCGCCGGATCGGAGAAAATCTCCGCTTTCGGCTGATCGGCCGAGCCGGTCACGCGAACGCCGGCGATAACGTCGTCCTCGGTGGCGTCCGGGTTACGAATGGCTTCGATATTCAGCAGCGGCTGATCCGGCGGACCGGAGAACAGCAGCTCGCCTTTACGCACGATCAGATCCTGGCCGTAGGCATGGAAGCGGCCTTCCGGGATGTTGATCTGCCCGTTCAGTCCCAGCCCCTGTTTATCCTGCGCCACTTTCAAATCGCCGGTCAGACGCGCTTTCAGACCGAAGGCATCGAGACGAACGTTGTTGCCTACGTGAATCGTCAGGTTGCTGTTGATAGGGATACCGGCGCTCTGCTGCTTAATCGGCTGCAGATTTTTATCCAGCATCACTTCGTCAGATGAGACCCCAACGGCGCTTTCCGGCACTTCGTTGACCACGATACGCGCCCAGGGCACATCAACGCTGCCATCCAGGTTAAACAGGCTTGGCGTGGCGGTAAACACCACGTCCGGCGAGACATCCAGGCGCACCATCGGCGGCACGGTTATCCGTACCCGGCTGCCCTTCGCCGCAATCTGCGCGCGCCAGTTGTCAATCTGCGTCCAGTCGGCGTTGCCGCTAAGCGCGATGTGGCCCTGGCTGGTATTCACCGTTCCCTGTAGGGTCGAGCGGGTACCGGTGAAATTCATCGCCAGCTGGCTCGGCTGCATATCGAACGGCATAAAGTTACCGTCAATATCAACGCCATTCAGCTGCATCTGACCGAACAGCTGCGGACTCTGAAGGTTGCCGCCAAGCGTCAGGCGCGCATTCAGTCTCCCTTCCGCCTTTTCGCCGCGCGAGAAGATAGGGTTAATCATCGCCAGCGAGAAGTTGTTGATATTGACGTTGCCGCCCAGATTGCGTCGGCCCTGCGGATCGGTGACCTGCACCTGCCCGTCCAGCTGACCATTGTTGGTCAGGCGAATCAGCCAGCCCAGTTGGGCGCGATTATTATGCAGATCCGCGGTGAGGTTGAGAGTATCGAAAGCCACCGGCAGCGGCGCGTCGTTGACCGTCTGAGTGACCTTCACGTTACGCCCGTTCAGCGTCACTTTGCCCTGCGGCAGCCCCTCTTTGGTGGTGTCCCAACTCACATCGGCATTGCCGCTAAACACGCCGCTGGCCTGGGTCGCTTCCGGCATAAACGGCTTCAGCATCGCGAGGTCGAAACGGTTGAGGTTCACCACCGCGCGCCCGCTTGCCCCGGCGTCGATGGTCTGCGGTACGCACAGCTCGGCGTTCGGGTTAGTCCAGCAGTGCGGCCCGATGCTGATTTTCTGTTCGAGGTTACGGTAATCCAGCGCGATATTGCGCGTCAGCGCCACCGGCCCCACCGGGGTCTGGAAACGGGTGTTGCTCAGCGTGCCTCTCCAGCGCTCCGCTTTGCGGTCAAAGCTCCCCGCCAGCGACAGCTGCCCGGAGACCGGATCGCCCTGCACCCGCAGCTGCAGGTCGTGCTGCTTCTCGTTGCCCTTCGCATTGAGCTGCACCAGGCTGATATTGACGCCCGGCTGGCTGATACGGTCCACGCGCACGTCGAGGCTACCGCCAATCTGGTCGGTTGACTTCACATCACCCTTCACGTTCACCTGGGCCACCGACAGCTCCTGCCAGCGCAGCGCCCGGGCGGTGATGTCCGCCAGCAGCTGCGGCGCGTCGACGGTGCCGCGAACTTTCACCAGCCCCTTCGCCGTCCCGCCCAGGCCCGGCAGTGCGTTGTCGAGATGCGGCGCGTCAATGGTGGCGTCAAGGTTAAGATCTTTGACCCCCAGCTCGCCTTTCACGTCAGCGCTGTTGGGGCCTAACGCCAGATGCAGACCGGGGATTTTCCACTGCATATAGCTGTTGCCCTGCAGCGACCCGCTCACATCGACTTTATTTTGCTTCACGTTACCGGTGATTTTCAGCTCCGGTACCGACATCTGCCAGCTGCCGCCGTACAGGCTGCCCTGGGTCTTAATCAGGCCGTTGAGCTTCGACGGCCAGTCCGGCACCTCTTTAGCGGTGTTGATACCGTTAAGCGTCAGTTCACCGCGCCAGCTGATCGCCTGCTGCCAGTCGAGCAGCGCCTTCAGTTCGGTTTTCCCTTCGAGAGCGGCGACGGTCAGCTTATCAAGATTGACCTGCTGCTCGTTGCCCTTGGCGTCGAGGTTAATCTTCGCCGGCGGCAGCGACTGCCCTTTGACCGCGGTGCTGAAAGTCAGGGTGTAGTCGGTCATCTTGCCGTTAAATTTCAGCAGGAGATCGTCAGCCTGATACGCTTTCTCGCCGGTGAACGGCCAGTAAAGCTGCTTGCTTTTAATCTCCATATCCAGCGGCAGCCCCGCCTCCGCCAGCTGCGTTTCGGCGCGCAGGGTCATCGCCACGGGACCGTTTAAATCCACGCCGAGCGTAAGCTTCTTACGGACTTCACCGCCCACTTTCAGCTGCACTTTCTCGCCCTTCAGGGGATCAATATTCAGCGTACTGTTGAGGGTAATATCGACCGGCCAGTTATCCTGCAGCTGGGCGTTGCCGGAAGCCGTGACTTTGCCCTGGTCGGAGTCCACGTCCAGCGCGTCCAGCTTCATCTGCCCATCAATACTGCTGACTTTGAGCAGCAGATTATAGATGGTGATATCGGTATCGCCGGTGAGACGCAGCTGCTCGCCGCGGAAGGCCTGAATATTGAGATTCAACGGCAGATGGACGTCGGTCATTTCCGGCAGCACCGGCGTCGAGAACAGATCTTTCATCGTCTCGCCGAGCGGCTTTTCTTCCGGCTGCGGATTGTCAATTTTCGGCTCGACCACCTGCTCCTGGGCCACCTTCGCCACCTTCGGCAGCGCGATGAGCAACCCCTGCAGGGAGGTCGGCGTCAGGGTCAGGTTTTTCTCCTGCCAGTTCAGACCGCTGGTAAAGTCGCGCAGCGAGACGGCGGTATCGTCAATTTTTACGTTGACGTTATGCAGCGCCACCCGGCTCAGGGTGATGGGATAAGGCGTGGAGAGATTCAGCGGGCCGCTATCTTCTTCTTCAACCGGCGCCGCCGGCGGCATCTTGCTGGTATCGATCGCCACATAAATATCGCGCAGAGAAAGATCGTTGACGCACAGGCTGCTGTCCCACAGGCAGCGCAGCTTGACGCCGAGGTGGAACTGGCCAGCGGTGACCGCCACGCCCGGCTGCTCAAAGCGCACGTTCTCCAGCGTCAAATCGCGCCAGCCGCCGGTCGCTTTGCCGATCTCCAGCCCCGGAACCCAGCGGTCGGCGGCTTTGATCACCAGATGCAGGCCGGTGGTGGTCCCCACCAGGAATCCTACCGTCCCCAGCAGCAGCACAAGAAAAATCAGTACGCCGAGGCTTATCTTCTTCCATAAACTCATAATTCAGGCCCCAGGCCGATATAAAACTGTAAACCGTGCTCTTCTTTGTCGCCGATCGGTCTGGCGATATCCAGCTTGATTGGTCCGACCGGAGACTGCCAGCGCACGCCGAGGCCGGCGCCGGTTTTAAAGTTGCTCTCGCGGATATCGCTCACCGCTTCGCCGCTATCGACAAACACCGCGCCCCACCATTTGCCGCTCACGTTGTACTGATACTCCAGCGAGCCGGTGGCCAGTTTCGAGGCCCCCATCAGCTTGCCGTCATCATCTTTTGGCGAGATAGATTTGTATTTATATCCGCGAATGCTGCGGTCGCCACCGGCGAAGAAACGCAGATCCGGCGGGACCTTGCTGAAGTTATCGGCCTCAATCCAGCCAAGATTGCCGCGCACCACGAAGCGGTGGCGGTCATACAGGGTGCGGATCCAGACGTCCTGCGCCTGCATCACGATAAAGTTGATGTCCGAGCCCCACATGGTGTTGGAGTAGTCCACCGAATAGCGCTGCGAATCGCCCCAGGTCGGCATCAGGCCGCCGCGCGAGCGGGTACGGTTCACCGACACGCCGGGGTAGATCAGCATGGTGGTGTTAGTGACGTTGGCCTGGGTAAAGTGGTCGAGGCTCCAGCGCAGGTTCAGCGCGCGCTGCCAGCCGCTCGACATCTCCCAAAAACGTGATACCCCGAGGGTCGTAGAGTCGGCTTTGGTATCGTTAAGATCGGTACGCTTAAAGCCGCCCTGCATCAGGTAGTACTGCTCCAGCGGGCTTTTTAACAACGGCACCTTATAGCTGAAATCAAGCTGCTGTTCCGGGGCGGAAAGGCTGAGGCTGGAGGTCAGGCTGTGGCCGTAGGAGTTCATCCACGGCTTTCTCCAGGTGCCTTTGACGCGCGGCCCGACGTCGGTTGAGTAGCCGACCCCGGTTTCAACGGTATTCTCTTTACGCGGAGAGACCACGCCCTGCAAAGGCAGAATTTTGGTCTGGCGGGATTTTTCAAACTGCGGCGCCACCACGACGGAGCTAAACCAGCCGGTTGCCGCCAGGCGGCGGTTCAGTTCGGCGAGATCCTGGGAGGTGTAGTAGTCGCCCTGCTTAAACGGCACCAGGTTTTGCAGATATTCGTCGCGAATTTGCGAGCCTTCAAAAGTGACCGGGCCAAAGCGGTAGCGCTCGCCGCTGTTGTAGTCGATATCCCAGAAGGCCTGATGCCGGTCGAGAGAGACGCCGAGCTGGCTTTTATTAAACTCGCTATCAAAATAGCCTTTACGTAGCGCAACGCGGGTCAGGGAGCTTTTGAAGCCATCATAGTCGCTGTGGTTCAGCACGGTGCCGATCGCCGGGCGCGTTTTTAACAAATCCAGATAGTCGCGATCGGTTCGGGCGCCGCCGCGTAAAATCACTTCGGTGCCGCCAATACGCACCGGCTCGCCGGGCGTGACTTTGGCGATCAGGACCTGGCGGCCCCTCGCCGGCGGCGGACGTAAATCAAAATCGATCGTCGGTTCGTAGTAGCCGAGCGCTTTCAGGCCTTCGCGGATAGCATCATCAACGCGCGCGCGAAAGCGCCGGTCCGGCGTGACTTCATCGCTCTGGATCGTAGATAGTTGGGCGCGGACGTTTTTTTCCAGTTCCCCGGATAACCCCTCAACCTGCAAACGCACGCTCGCTGCGCTGGCGACCCCGCTGACCAGCAAAAGGCTGGTGATACATAACTGGCGGATTTGTAGCACGTTTTCTCCTGAATATCCTTGTTTCCCCCCGAAGGAAACGAAAGCGCCGCTCCACGGCTTAACAAAACCCTAACAATCAAGGGTTGAAAAATAGACGCTATCCCAAATAATTCTTATGTTTAAATCTAGACGTATTAAGCGCGTTTATTGTGTTAAAAGACGCGCTTGGTTACAACCTTAACCACATTTTCTGTTTTGAGAGGCCCACCGTGAGTCTATTTGATAAAACGCATCTTGTCGCCCAAGCGGACGCGCTGCCGGGACGCAACACGCCGATGCCGGTGGCTACGCTCCACGCCGTCAATGGTCACTCGATGACCAACGTTCCCGCAGGAATGGAAATCGCTCTGTTCGCCATGGGCTGCTTCTGGGGCGTCGAACGCCTGTTCTGGCAGCTGCCCGGCGTCTACAGTACCGCCGCCGGCTACACTGGCGGCTATACGCCCAACCCGACCTACCGCGAAGTGTGCAGCGGCGAGACCGGCCACGCCGAAGCGGTGCGCGTGGTCTACGATCCGCAGGTTATCAGCTATGAGCAGCTGCTCCAGGTCTTCTGGGAAAACCACGACCCGGCGCAGGGTATGCAGCAGGGTAACGATCGCGGTACCCAGTATCGTTCCGCGATTTATCCGCTGACGCCGGAGCAGAGCGAGGCGGCACAGGCCAGCCTGGCGCGTTTCCAGGCAGCAATGAATGAAGCGAACGACATCCGGACGATCACCACCGAGATAGCGACGGCGAAGCCGTTCTATTATGCCGAAGACGATCACCAGCAGTATCTGCATAAAAACCCGTACGGATACTGCGGTATCGGCGGAATCGGCGTTTGTTTACCGCCGCAGGCCTGATGCCGCCGCGTGGTTCCCGCAGGCCGCCGGATTGAATAATTTACGCTCTGGCGGCTTTACAGTACCTTACGCTATACTACGCCGTGCTATCGCCGGTCCAGAGCCTTCGGACCGGCTTTTTGTGAATTCCACTTAGCGTTATCCACTTCCCTTCCGAGGATCTGATCTCAACGGTCAGATAAGATATGTTAAACAGTATTTTAGTCATACTCTGTCTGATAGCCGTCAGTGCGTTCTTTTCGATATCGGAAATCTCGCTGGCCGCATCACGTAAAATCAAACTCAAGCTGCTGGCCGATGATGGCAACATCAACGCTCAACGCGTGCTGAAGATGCAGGAAAACCCCGGTATGTTCTTTACCGTGGTGCAAATCGGTCTCAACGCGGTGGCGATTCTCGGCGGTATCGTCGGCGATGCTGCGTTTTCACCGGCTTTCTACGGCCTGCTGAGCCGCTATCTGTCGCCGGAGCTCTCCGAGCAGCTGAGCTTTATTATTTCTTTTACCCTGGTCACCAGCCTGTTCATTCTGTTTGCTGACCTGACTCCGAAACGCATCGGTATGATTGCGCCTGAAGCCGTCGCTTTACGCATCATCAACCCGATGCGCTTCTGCTTGTTTATCTTCCGCCCGCTGGTGTGGTTGTTTAACGGCATGGCCAACAACATCTTCCGCCTGTTCAAAATTCCGATGGTGCGTAAAGACGACATTACCTCCGATGATATTTACGCCGTCGTGGAAGCCGGCGCGCTGGCCGGGGTGCTGCGTAAGCAGGAGCATGAGCTGATTGAAAACGTGTTCGAGCTAGAATCGCGCACCGTACCTTCATCCATGACCTCGCGTGAAAACGTCATCTGGTTCGATCTTCATGAGGATGAGCAGAGCCTGAAAAATAAGGTCGCGGAGCATCCGCACTCCAAATTCCTGGTGTGTAACGAAGATATCGACCACATCATCGGCTACGTTGACTCTAAAGATCTGCTGAACCGCGTGCTGGCGAACCAGAGCCTGGTGCTGACCGGCGGCGTGCAGATTCGCAATACGCTGATTGTCCCGGATACCCTGACGCTCTCTGAAGCGCTGGAAAGCTTTAAAACCGCCGGTGAAGACTTCGCCGTGATCATGAACGAGTATGCGCTGGTGGTCGGGATTATCACCCTGAACGACGTGATGACCACCCTGATGGGCGACCTCGTCGGCCAGGGGCTGGAAGAGCAGATCGTCGCGCGCGATGAAAACTCCTGGCTCATCGACGGCGGGACGCCGATTGATGACGTGATGCGGGTGCTGGATATCGATGATTTCCCGCAGTCCGGCAATTACGAGACCATTGGCGGCTTTATGATGTTTATGCTGCGTAAAATTCCCAAGCGGACCGACGCGGTGAAATTTTCCGGCTATAAGTTCGAAGTGGTGGATATCGATAACTACCGCATCGATCAGCTGCTGGTGACCCGTATCGACAATAAGCCGACGGTGCTGGTGCCCAAGCTACCGGACGCGGCGAATAGTGATAAAGAGTCGGCGTAACGCGTTTGACGAACCGATAAGGCGGATGAAAATCCGCCTTTTTTATTGCCCGAATGTGAGGCGGCTCACGCCCCTCGGGCGATAGCAGATTTTTACTGCTCCATAGCGAAACGTTCATGACTCCCCGCTTCGCAAAAAGGTAACTTTGCTCGCGACTACACGATCATATTCCTGAATAAAGGAAGCGAGGGTTACCATGATAGAATCAAATAAAAACTACTATATAAGCTGTCTGTTCTTCCTGTTCTTCTTTATTGGCTGGGGATGCTGCTATCCTTATTTATCATTGTGGTTAACGGAAACCATCGGTATTAATTACACCGATGTCGGTCTGGTTTATTCCTTTACTGCGGTTATTGCCGTTTGCGTTCAACCATTATTCGGGTTCATCTCCGACAGGCTCGTCTATCGTAAAAACCTGATGTGGATGCTGGCCATCATTATTACCCTTTTCGCCCCTTACTGGATCTACGTCTTTGCGCCATTATTAAAAGTTAACGTATTTCTCGGGGCGCTGGCCGGCGGTATTTATATTGGCATGGCCTACGGCGCAGGCTGCGGTATTTGCGAAGCTTACATTGATAAAGTCAGCCGCGCTTCCGGCTTTGAGTTTGGTCGCGCCAGAATGTTTGGCGGCATTGGCGCGGCTATTGGCACCTTCGCGGCAGGCAAGCTCTACGGCATCGACCAGAACATGATTTTCTGGCTGGCCAGCTGCGCCGGCGTATGCCTGCTGGTCATTGTCTGGAAAATGCAGATCAGCGCGCATAAACAAGGCGCGATGCAGAGTCGTAAAGCCTCTCCGGTCACCCTGAGCGACGCCGCCTCGCTGCTGAAAATGAAGAAATTCTGGTTCTTCGCGATCTACACGATTGGCGTCGGCGCAGTATATGAAACCTACGACCAGCAGTTCGCCATCTATTACAGCCACTTCTTTGAGAGCAAAGCGCGCGGCGCGGAAGTGTTCGGCTATTTAACCACCGGTCAGATTTTCCTTGATGCGGTGGTGATGTTCTTCGCCCCATGGTTCGTGAATAAAATCGGCCCGAAAAATGCGCTGCTGTACTGCGGAATGATTATGAGTCTGCGCATTATCGGCTCGGCCTGGGCTATGGGTCCTGTGTCCATTAGCCTGATTAAACTGCTGCACGGTTTTGAAAGTTCAGTATTACTCGTCGCCGCGCTGAAATATATCACCGCCAACTTCAACCCGCTGCTATCAGCCACGGTTTATTTAATCGGCTTCCAGTTTTCGAAAAGCTTTAGCTCTATTTTCCTTTCTACCGGCATCGGTCATATGTACCAGAGCATGGGCTTTACCAGCAGCTATATCGTGCTCGGCGGTATCGCCCTGTGCTTTACGCTGATTTCATTTATTACGCTGGATAAAGCGCGCGCTTTTGCCCCGCAGCCGGCGCCCGCGCATTAATTTAAGGAGGTAACCTGTATGTCTGATTTATTTTATGGCGTGGCCTATTACGATGAATATATGCCGGAAGATCGGCTGGCGAAAGATATCGCCTTAATGCAGGAAACGGGCATTAACGTGGTGCGCATTGCCGAATCGACCTGGAGTACGCTCGAGCCCCGGGAGGGCGAATATAACTTCTATCATATCGACCGGGTGCTGGATGCCATGCATGAGGCGGGGATCGCGGTGATTATCGGCACGCCGACCTACGCCGTCCCGACCTGGCTGGCGGCTAAACATCCGGACATACTGGTCACCACCGTCGATGGCCAGCAAAAATATGGCCCGCGCCAGATTATGGATATCGTCAACCCGACCTTTCGCCGCTATGCCGAAAAGATTATTCGTACGCTAATGGCGCACGTGCAGCGACATCCGGCAATTATTGGCTGGCAGTTGGATAATGAAACCAAGCATTACGATAATATCGGCCGCTATATGCAGGAGGGGTTTGTGCGCAGCCTGCGAGAAAAATACCCCGATCTCGACCGGTTGAATAACGATTTTGGTCTGGACTACTGGAGCAACCGTATTGATAGCTGGCAGGATTTTCCGCCGGTCGAGAATACCATTAACGCCAGCCTCGCCTGCGCGTTCTCTCGCTACCAGCGCCAGCAGGTGACGGAGTATCTCGCCTGGCAGGCGGAGATCGTGCGCGAATATGCCCAGCCGCATCAGTTCGTCACCCACAACTTCGATTTTGAATGGCGCGGCTACTCCTACGGCGTGCAGCCGCGAGTCGACCATTTTGCGGCGGCGCAGGCGCTGGATATTGCCGGTGTCGATATCTATCACCCGAGCCAGAAGCACCTGACCGGGCGGGAAATCGCGTTTGGCGGCGCCATTACGCGCTCGCTCAAGCAGGGCAACAACTACTTCGTGCTGGAAACCCAGGCGCAAGGCTTTGCCCAGTGGACCCCTTATCCTGGCCAGCTGCGCCTGCAGGCCTTTAGCCACGTGGCCTCGGGAGCGGCGATGGTCTCCTACTGGCACTGGCATTCGATTCATAATGCGTTCGAAACTTACTGGAAAGGGCTGTTAAGCCATGACTTTTCGCGCAACGCGACCTGGCAGGAGGCCACCACTATCGGGGCTGACTTCGCCCGCCTGTCGCCGCAGCTGGCGGAGCTGAAGGCGGAAAACGACGTCGCGCTGCTGATCAGCAATGAGGCGATGGACGCCCTCAACCAGTTCCGCCCCGGCGACGCGCAGGGCAATATTTATAACGATATTTTCCGCCGCTTCCACGATGCGCTGTACGACCACAATATCAGCCTCGATATTATCCACGACGTTAACGAGGAAACCGCGCGCTATCGCGTGCTGATCGTACCCGGACTCTACGCCGCGGATGATGGCCTGCTTACGCGCATTAACCGCTATATTGAACAGGGCGGCAGAGCGCTGATCGGCTTTAAATCGGGCTTTAGCGATGAAAACGTGAAGGTGCGCAGCGGCGCGCAGCCGGGAGTTTTGCGCGAAAGCTGCGGCGTGAGCTACAGCCAGTTCACCCTGCCGGAAGAGACGACGGTAAGCGCGTGCAGCGCGGACATTGATTGCCGTAAAGATAACCAGGCCGAGCTGTGGATGGAGCTGCTGACGCCGGACGCCGGTACCCGTACGCTACTGCGCTATCAGCATCCGGCATGGAGCGATTATGCCGCCGCCACCGAGGCGGATTACGGCCAGGGCCGGGCGATTTACGTTGGCTTCCTGCCGCAAAAAACGCTGATTAGCCAGCTGTTCGACCGGCTGACGGCGGGTCTGGATCTGCGTTCACGTACCTCGGCCTACCGCTATCCGCTGGTGGTCAAAAAGATGCGCAACCGCGACGGCAATAGCATCTACTTCCTGTTTAACTACTCCGGCGATCCGCTGGCGTTTATCAGCGAGACATCGGGTAACGCGCTGCTGAGCGGGGAAAAAGTTCACTGCGGCCAGCCGTTGCGTCTCAGGGCATGGGAATTTAGTATCATCGAAAGTTAAGCGAGCGGCGGCACTCGGGCGGGGGAAACGATGGAACTGGATATCAATGAGCTACTGAACTTCTCGCCATTGATGAAGACCTTTACCTTCAACGCCTGGGTCGTCGCCGGCTTTACTCCCATCACCCGTGGCTCAAAGCTGGACTACTACATTAACCGCCCGCAGGGAATGAAAGGTTACATCATCAATCTGACCCTGCGCGGCCAGGCGCGCGCGAAAGCGGGCGACGGCTCTCTTCTGTTTCGTGAAAACGACCTGCTGCTCTTTCCCCCCGGCGTTCCCCACCATTATGGACGGGACGAACACAGCGACTACTGGGATCACTTATGGATCTACTTTATCCCTCGCCCCTACTGGATAGACTGGCTAAAGTGGGATCAAACAGCGCACGGTATCGGCAAAACCACGGTCAACGATCCTGAGCAGCTGCAAAGCCTGCGCGATCTGTTCTATGAGGTCATCCGCCATCACTCCGCTTCCGCCCCGCTGTCGGAGGCGCTGGCGATGAACGCGCTGGAGCGCCTGATCCTGAGCTGCTTTCAGCGACAGCCGATCAGCAACCGCCACGCCCACGATCCGCGGATTAACGCCGTATGCGACTATCTTAACGAACATATTGCCCAGGAGATTAAGATTGAGAACCTGGCGGCGATGGTTTTTATCTCCCCCTCCCGGCTGGCGCATCTGTTCAAAAATGAACTGGGGCAAACGGTTTACGCCTGGCGCGAGGCGCAGCGCATTAACCGCGCAAAGTGGCTGATCCAAACCACGTCGCTGCCGCTTAACAAAATCGCCCTGTCGGTAGGTTATGGAGACCCGGTCTATTTCACGCGCATTTTCCGCAAGCATAACGGCATTCCGCCGGGCGAGTACCGCAAACGCTATGCGGAAATGAAGGGGTAGGTCCAGAAACATCAACGGCTCCCGTTGGGAGCCGCCTTTTTACCGTGTAGCCATACCACTTTTCAGATTATGCCATCTCTGTCTGCAGACGGATAACCTGACGATTGACTTCGGACATCACCGACAAATGCAGCTTGTCCTTCACCTTCGGGATAAGGATTTTGCCCTTATCAAACTCAAAAGCGCCAACGTCCTTGATATACAAACGTCCACGGAACAGGATCTTCACGTACTTCGCTACTTGTAGCGGATTGTAGCGTTGGAAAATTTTCATTGTTGTCTCCTGCCAGGGTTACGCTCCTGTGGTGCCACAGTTAGCCCACGTACCGGAAGCGCAAATTTTAGTGCCCTGAAACTATAGTCCAGAATCTGAGTGATACCCAGTATGTATAAGTTTATTTACCTTATGATGACAATAATTCAGAGTTTTCGTTTCAGGCATCCGATGAAGGTAGTATAAGTCGCCGATTTTGGACGAATTTGTGCGTTAACACGCAAACTGGCACCATCATTGCGGGTAATGCGCATAAATCGCACTTATGATTAAAGAAGACCAAGTGGTCGGATCACCTGCAAAGATAATAAAAGGAAACACCATGACCCTACGTAGATTACTGGCCGTTTCATGTCTCCTGTTCCCGCTGATCGCCTCGGCGCACAACTTTGTCGACGGTCAGCGCGTTGCGCCGGTCGGCGTCGCGGATCGAGGGGAACTGGTGCTGAATAACGATAAGTTTAGCTATAAAAGCTGGAATAGCGCGCAGCTGGCGGGGAAAGTGCGCGTCGTGCAGCATATTGCCGGGCGCTCGTCGGCAAAAGAAAAAAACGCCACTCTGATTGAAGCCATTAAGAGCGCGAAGCTCCCGCACGATCGCTATCAAACCACCACCATCGTTAATACCGATGACGCTATCCCGGGTTCAGGCGTGTTTGTCCGCAGCAGTATTGAGAGCAACAAGCAGCTCTACCCCTGGTCGCAGTTTATCGTCGACAGCAACGGTGTGGTCCGCAAAGCATGGCAGCTCAATGAAGAGAGTTCGGCCATCGTGGTGCTGGATAAAGACGGCCGCGTACAGTGGGCTAAAGACGGCGCGCTCAGCCAGGAGGAAGTGCAGCAGGTAGTGGCCCTGCTGCACAAGCTGCTTAATAAATAGAGACCCGGAAGCCGGGGTTGAGGAACGATTCACGCGGCGTGTAATCCAGGGTACGCCCCTGCCAGTCGTGAACGTGCGCCCCGGCGGCGCTGGCGACCGCATGACCGGCCGCGGTGTCCCAGGTGGAGGTCGGCCCGAAGCGCGGATAAAGCTGGGCCTGCCCTTCGGCGACCAGACAAAACTTCAGCGACGAACCGATTGAGGTCGTCTGGTGTTCGCCAAGCTGCTCCAGATACTCCTGCAGCTCCGGGTCATTACCGTGGGAGCGGCTAATCACCACCAGCGGCGGACGCGCATCGCGGACCTGAATCTGCTTGCGAACGCCGCACTCCTCTTTCCATGCTTTGCCCTTTTCCGCGCTGTACATCACCTTCATCACCGGCGCGTAGACCACGCCAAGGATCGGTTTCCCGTTTTCAATCAAAGCGATATTGACGGTAAACTCGCCGTTGCGCTTGATAAACTCTTTGGTGCCGTCCAGCGGGTCCACCAGCCAGTAGCGCTGCCAGTGCTGGCGCACCTCCCAGGCCGGCGGGTCCTCTTCCGACAGAACCGGAATATCGGGCGTCAGCGCCAGCAGGCCGCTAATAATCACCTTGTGCGCCGCAATATCCGCGGCCGTGACCGGAGAATCGTCCTTCTTGCTGGCGATGTCCATCGGCTGTTTTCCATCGTAAACTTCCATAATGGCATCGCCCGCGTTCCGTGCAAGCTGACATACTTGTTCTAACATTCTCCACCTCGTCTGGTTACAGTGGCGTTAACTCGTTGTTTTATTTATATCGCATCATTGTGAGTTCCGCTATCTGTGATAACGATGGCGGTTTCATTCATCGCTTTTCTGGCATGATTCACATTTCTGTAAGCAACAGAATGTAAATACATTTTCTTCTGTGCCATTGCTCATAAAAAAGGACGCCACTGATGATTAAGTTTAGCGCAACGCTGCTGGCCACGCTGATCGCCGCCAGCGTAAATGCGGCGACGGTCGATTTGCGGATCATGGAAACCACCGATCTGCACAGTAATATGATGGACTTTGACTATTACAAAGACAGCGCCACGGAAAAATTTGGCCTGGTGCGCACCGCAACCCTGATTGAAAAAGCACGCCAGGAAGCCAGAAACAGCGTGCTGGTCGATAACGGCGACGTCATTCAGGGCAGCCCGCTGGGCGACTATATGGCGGCGAAGGGGCTGAAAGAGGGCGATGTTCACCCGGTCTATAAAGCGATGAATACCCTGGACTATGCGGTGGGGAACCTCGGTAACCACGAGTTTAACTACGGGCTCGACTTCCTGCACAAAGCGCTGGCCGGCGCGAAATTCCCCTACGTGAACGCCAATATCATCGATGCCAAAACCGGCAAACCGATGTTTACGCCTTATCTGATTCAGGATACCCAGGTTCAGGATAGCGACGGCAAAACGCAGACGCTGCGTATTGGCTATATCGGCTTCGTACCGCCGCAGATTATGACATGGGATAAAGCCAATCTCAGCGGCAAAGTCACCGTCAACGACATTACCGCAACCGCGCGCAAATTTGTCCCGGAAATGCGTGAAAAAGGCGCGGACGTGGTCGTGGTCATTGCCCACTCCGGCCTCTCCGCCGACCCGTATCAGGCGATGGCGGAGAACTCCGTTTACTATTTAAGCCAGGTGCCCGGCGTCGATGCCATTATGTTCGGCCACGCGCACGCCGTCTTCCCGAGCAAAGATTTTGCCGGTATTAAAGGCGCGGATATCGCTAAAGGTACGCTGAACGGCGTACCGGCGGTGATGCCGGGCATGTGGGGCGATCATCTTGGGGTGGTCGATCTGGTTCTGAACAACGACAGCGGCAAATGGCAGGTCAGCGCAGCGAAAGCCGAAGCGCGCCCGATCTACGATGCGGCGGCGAAGAAATCGCTGGCGGCAGAAGACAGCAACATGGTGGCGGTATTAAAAGCCGACCATGACGCCACCCGCGAGTTTGTCGGCAAACCGATCGGTCAATCCTCGGACAATATGTACAGCTACCTGGCGCTGGTGCAGGACGACCCGACCGTACAGGTAGTCAACATGGCCCAGAAAGCCTATGTGGAGCACTATATTCAGGGCGACCCGGATCTGGCGAAGCTGCCGGTACTCTCCGCCGCCGCGCCGTTTAAAGTCGGCGGACGGAAAAACGATCCGGCCAGCTTTGTGGAAGTGGAAAAAGGTCAGCTCACCTTCCGCAATGCCGCCGATCTCTACCTGTATCCCAACACCCTGGTGGTGATGAAAGTGAGCGGTAAAGAGGTGAAAGAGTGGCTGGAGTGCTCCGCCGGGCAGTTCAATCAGATTGACCCCGCCAGCAGCAAGCCGCAGTCGCTGATTAACTGGGACGGCTTCCGCACTTACAACTTCGACGTCATTGATGGCGTGAACTACCAGATTGATATCACCCAGCCGGCGCGCTACGACGGCGAATGCAACAGCGTCAATCCGCAGGCCGAGCGAATTAAGCATCTGACCTTTAACGGCAAGCCGATCGATGCGAACGCCACTTTCCTCGTCGCGACCAACAACTACCGCGCCTACGGCGGTAAATTCCAGGGCACCGGCGAAGATCATATCGCGTTCGCCTCACCGGATGAAAACCGCTCGGTGCTGGCGGCGTGGATTGGCGCGGAGTCGAAGAAAAACGGCGAGATCCATCCGGCGGCGGATAACAACTGGCGCCTGGCGCCGATCCACAGCAGCGTACCGCTGGATATTCGCTTTGAAACCTCTCCGGGCGATAAGGCCGCGGCGTTTATCAAAGAGAAAGCGCAATACCCAATGCGTCAGGTCGCCACCGACGATATCGGTTTTGCCATTTATCAGCTGGATTTGAGTCAGTAATTGCCCCTTCCCCGGTTGCGCTACGCTTACCGGGGCTACCCAGGCATCACCCTCAGGCTACCTGCCCGTGGTTCGCCAGAACCACGGGCAGGTTCAGTTCAATCCAGTCCGCCAGCGCCGCCACCTTCTCGCTTACCTGCTCACCGAGCGGAGTCAGACTATATTCAACGTGCGGGGGCACCACCGGATAGGATACGCGATTAAGAAAGCCGTCCTGTTCCAGCGCCTGGAGCGACTGGGCCAGCATCTTTTCGCTGACGCCGCCGATCTTACGCCGCAGATCGCTAAACCGATGGGTGCCATCGCGCAGAGACACCAAAATCAACACGCCCCAGCGGCTGGTCACATGCTTGAGCACTTCCCGCGAGGGGCACTGTTCGGCAAACAGGTTGCCGTTGCGTAGCTGCTCGCTCAGCGTCAGATTCGCCATATTCACACTTACCTTTTTGTGCGTACTTACTAAAAGTTAGTTAAGGTGTTAGCTTACCACAACTGCCAATGAACACGAAGGAGAAGACCTATGATCGCAATTACCGGCGCAACCGGCCAGCTTGGCCAGCACGTCCTGGAAAATCTGTTAACTACCGTACCCGCAGACCAGGTTGTGGCTATCGTGCGCAACCCGGCGAAGGCCGAATCGCTGAGCCAAAAGGGCGTAGTGGTTCGTCAGGCCGACTACGGCGACGAAGCCGCACTGACCGCCGCCCTACAGGGCGTAGACAAACTGCTGCTGATCTCGTCCAGCGAAGTCGGCCAGCGCGCCGTCCAGCACCGCAACGTGATTAACGCCGCGAAAGCCGCCGGCGTAAAATTTATCGCCTACACCAGCCTGCTGCACGCCGATACCTCTCCGCTGGGGCTGGCGGATGAGCATATCGCCACCGAGAAAATGCTCGCCGACTCCGGCATTGCATATGCCCTGCTGCGTAACGGCTGGTACACCGAAAACTATCTCGCCAGCGCGCCGCCGTCGATTGAGCACGGCGTGTTTATCGGCGCGGCCGGTAACGGCAAAATCGCCTCCGCGACCCGCGCAGACTACGCCGCCGCCGCCGCTCGCGTTATCGCCGAAGAGGGCCACGCCGGAAAAGTGTACGAGCTGGCGGGCGATGAGGCGTGGACGCTGAGCGAACTCGCCGCAGAGCTGAGCAAACAAAGCGGTAAAAATGTGGTGTATCAAAACCTCAGCGAAGCCGACTTCGCCGCCGCGCTGAAGGGCGTCGGGCTGCCTGCCGGTCTGGCGGATATGCTGGCGGATTCCGATACCGGCGCTTCCAAAGGCGGTCTGTTCGACGACAGCCGCACTCTGAGTAAGCTCATCGGTCGCCCAACCACGACGCTGGCAGAGAGCGTCAAAGGCATTCTGTAACTGTTACATAGTGGTTAATTTTTGTAGCATCCCGGCGGGCCATCCTCAATAATAAAAGGATGTCCGTCGGGAGTTATCGCATGCAAGGCGTACCGGAACAGTTTAATGATGAAAGAGACAGCGCGCGCTTCCGCCATCTGGCGCAGCTGCCCGGCGTTGAGCTATATCATGCCCATATCTCCCGCTACGCCTTTGAACCGCACACCCATGAAGCCTTTGGTATCGGCGCGATCGAGCTCGGCGCCGAGCGTTTTCGCTATCGGGGCAGCCAGCACGTGGCTTCGGTCAACTCTATCGTCACCATGAACCCCGATGAGCTGCACACCGGCGAGGCGGAAACCGCCGACGGCTGGCGCTATCGGATGATTTATCTCGACCCGGATACGCTGGAAGAAGTGACCGGCGAACGCCACTGGTGGTTCAGCGAGGTGGTTCGCCAGGATCCGCTGCGCTCCCGGCAAATCGGCAATCTTATCTATGGCCTGTGGCATACCGACGATCCGCTGGCGCAGCAGGGTCTGCTGCTGGATCTAATCGATACCTTCCGTCCGTTTGCCCATCACGCCGCTGCGCTGCCCGAGGCCCGTCACCGCTTCGAGCGGGTACGCGACTATCTGCACGATAACTATATGCGTACGGTCACCCTCGATGAGCTGGCGCAGGTGGCAGCGCTCAGCCCATACCATTTTCAACGCCAGTTCAAAGCGCACTTTCACGTCACGCCGCACCAGATGCTGATGGCGATTCGCCTGTGGCGCGCCAAAGCGTTTCTCACCCACGGCATGCCCGCCGCCGACGTCGCCCTCGCCGCCGGACTGACCGACCAGTCGCACCTGACCCGCGCGTTCACCCGCCGCTACGGCATTACGCCGGTGCGTTATCAAAAGCAGGTTCTCCCGCGCTAATGCGCAACCTCATACAATATTCCCGCTTTTGCCTCGCCTACACTGTCGGCAACGAAAAGAGTAATGGAAGGCGTGATGATTAGTGGTGTGCTGTACGCCCTGCTGGCAGGGCTGATGTGGGGATTGATATTCGTGGGTCCTTTACTGGTGCCGGAATACCCGGCGGTTTTACAGTCGATGGGACGCTATCTGGCGCTGGGGCTGATCGCCCTGCCGCTGGCCTGGCTGGGCCGCGCGCGGCTGCGCCAGCTCACCGGGAAAGATTGGTGGACGGCGCTGGGGCTGACCATGATGGGTAACTTAATCTATTACGTCTGCCTGGCCAGCGCGATTCAGCGTACCGGCGCGCCGGTCTCCACGATGATTATCGGCACCCTGCCGGTTGTGCTGCCGGTTTTCGCTAACCTGCTCTATAGCCAGCGCGACGGCAAGCTGCCGTGGCGACGCCTGTTTCCGGCGCTGGTCTGTATTGCCCTCGGCCTCGCGTGCGTCAATATTGCCGAACTGCATCAGGGTTTACCCGATTTCAGCCCCTGGCGCTACGGCTCCGGTATCGCGCTGGCGCTAATCTCGGTAGTGTGCTGGGCCTGGTACGCACTGCGCAATGCCCGCTGGCTGCGGGAAAATCCGGACAAACCGCCGATGATGTGGGCTACCGCCCAGGCGCTGGTCACCCTGCCGGTATCGCTGGCCGGGTATCTCATCGCCTGCGGGTGGCTGCACGGCCAGCACGCGGACTTTCCGCTGCCTTTCGGTCCGCGTCCGGCGGTATTTGTCACCCTGATGCTGGCGATCGCTATCTTCTGCTCATGGGTCGGCGCGTGGTGCTGGAACGTCGCCAGCCAGCGTCTGCCAACGGTGATCCTCGGGCCGCTGATTGTCTTCGAAACCCTTGCCGGACTGCTGTATACCTTTATTTTGCGCCAGAGCCTGCCGCCGCTTCTGACCTTCAGCGGTATCCTGTTGCTGGTGCTCGGCGTGGTGTCTGCGGTGCGTGCCCGCCCGGAAAAGCCCGCGCTGCAGGAGCTGGTCAGCGAGAAAAAATAGCCAGGTATCCCAAAGGGGTATTCCCAGGAGAATAAGATGTATTTAAAATACAACTTATATTCTTGATGACGAGGTAACTGCTATGGCTTTCCGTGACCAACCTTTAGGCGAGCTGGCGCTGACAATTCCGCGCGCCTCCGCGCTGTTCCGTCAATATGATATGGACTACTGCTGCGGCGGCAAACAGACGCTGGAGCGCGCGGCGTCGCGCAAAGAGCTGGACGTCGCGGTGATTGAAGCCGAGCTGGCTAAACTGGCGGAAGAGCCGGTGGAGCGCGACTGGCGGGCTGCGCCCTACGCGGACATCATCGATCACATTATCTTTCGCTATCACGACAGGCATCGTGAGCAGCTGCCGGAGCTAATTTTACAGGCCACCAAAGTCGAGCGCGTTCATGCCGACAAGCCCAACGTTCCGAAGGGCCTGACCAAGTATCTGACCATGCTGCACCAGGAGCTTTCCAGCCATATGATGAAAGAGGAGCAGATTCTGTTCCCGATGATCAAACAGGGCATGGGAACGCAGGCCGGCGGTCCTATCAGCGTCATGGAAAGCGAGCATGATGAAGCGGGCGAGCTGCTGGAGGTGATTAAGCACATCACGCAGAACGTGACGCCTCCGCCGGAAGCCTGCACCACCTGGAAAGCGATGTACAACGGCATCAACGAACTGATTGATGACCTGATGGAGCACATCAGCCTCGAAAATAACGTGCTGTTCCCGCGTGCCCTCGCCGGAAAGTAATAAAAAAGGCGCCCGCAGGCGCCCTCGACATTGTCAGTCTTATTGGCCACCCCGGGTGGCCTTTTTTATGACGGGCCGCTGCAAGCAACGTTAAAAATCTCTCCCGAACATTTTTTTATTTCGCCAGACGCTTCTTGCCGGCAAACAGCCAGCCCGCCCCCAGCAGCACAAACCACAGCGGAGTCACCATCAGCGCTTCGCGGGTATCGGCTTCCAGCGTCAGCAGTACCAGCACAAAGGCGAAGAAGGCCATGCACACCCAGCACATCAGTTTGCCCAGCGGCATCTTGTATTTGGACTGCTCATGCAGCTGCGGGCGCTTTTTGCGATAGACCAGATACGAGCACAGGATAATCGTCCAGACGAACATAAACAGGATCGCCGACACCGTGGTAATCATGGTGAACGCCGCGATCACGCTCGGATTGACCATCAGCATCACCACGCCGCCCAGCAGGCACATACAGGAGAAGGTCAGGCCTTTCGCCGGTACCGCACGCTTCGACAGCTTAGCGAACATTTTTGGCGCCTGTCCGTCCTGCGCCAGACCGAACAGCATACGGCTGGTGGAGAACACGCCGCTGTTGGCGGAAGAGGCCGCCGAGGTCAGCACCACGAAGTTGATCAGGCTCGCCGCCGCCGGCAGCCCCACCAGCACAAACAGCTCGACGAACGGGCTCTTCGACGGCACCACTGAGCTCCACGGCGTCACTGACATAATCACAATTAGCGCGAAGACGTAGAACATAATGATGCGGATTGGAATCGAGTTAATCGCCCGCGGCAGAGATTTCTCAGGATCTTTGGTTTCCGCCGCCGTGGTTCCCACCAGCTCGATGCCCACGAAGGCGAAGACCGCGATCTGGAAGCCGGCAAAGAATCCGCTGATGCCTTTCGGGAACCAGCCGCCGTCATTCCACAGATGGGCGAAAGAGGCTTCCACGCCGGTCGGTGACTGGAAGTGCATCATCACCATCACCAGGCCGACGACGATCAGCGCCACGATAGCGACGATTTTGATCATCGCAAACCAGAACTCCATCTCGCCGAACATCTTCACGGTAGCGAGGTTAAGGCCCAGCAGCAACAGGATGACCGCCAGCGAGGCGACCCAGTCGGAGAGTCCCGGGAACCAGAACTGCGCGTAGGCGGTGATCGCCACCACGTCCGCCATCCCGGTGACCACCCAGCAGAACCAGTAGGTCCAGCCGGTAAAATAGCCTGCCCAGGGTCCCAGCAGGTCGGCGGCAAAATCGCTGAACGACTTATATTCAAGATTCGACAGCAGTAATTCACCCATGGCGCGCATGACGAAAAACAGCATAAAGCCGATGATCATATAAACAAAAATAATTGACGGCCCGGCAAGGCTGATGGTTTTACCCGAGCCCATAAACAGCCCGGTGCCGATCGCGCCACCGATAGCGATAAGCTGAATATGCCGGTTAGTGAGATTTCGCCGCAGCGATTGTTCAGTCGGAGCCTGTTCGTCGGCAACGACTTTTACCTGATCTACCATGTGATTTTTCCTGTTGTACCTGTCTGTGTTGTTCGGGCTCTACTGGCCCTTCATTCGTCTTAACCCTGGAACGAGGGTTTATCGATATTAGGTAAGAATCGGAGGGATGAATACTATGATTTAGATATAATGTTAATTTTATGTTTAAAGTGAGTGTTATATCACTCCGGTTACGCGAAACAGCTCACAAAAATACACCCATTAAGCCGATATGCAATATAAAGTTCCAGCAAATTCATAACTTAAGGGTTTTACACTATTTAAAGCGGCCTCCTCCCCCCCTGCGGGAGAGGAAGCACCTGCTGTTTAGATAATATCCAGCAGTTCAACTTCAAAAATCAGGGTACTGAACGGAGGAATGGATGCGCCCGCGCCGCGCTCGCCGTAGGCCAGGCTGTGCGGAATGGTCAGTTCCCATTTGGAACCTACCGGCATCAGGGTCAGCGCTTCAATCCAGCCGCCGATTACGCCAGTCACCGGGAATTCAGCCGGCTCGCCGCGCGCGACGGAGCTATCGAAGACGGTACCGTCGATCAGTTTGCCGGTATAGTGGACGCGAACGCGGTCAGTACGCGCCGGGATCGGGCCTTCACCCTGGGTCAGTACGCGGAACTGCAGGCCAGATTCGGTGCTGTTCACGCCTTCGCGCTCGCGGTTCTCTTCCAGGTATTTCTCGCCATCCGCGGCCATTTCCTGGAAACGCTCGCGACGCACGGCGTCAGCGCGTTCGTGGATTTCACGCAGCGCGCGGTGAACGGCTTCCACCGGCACCTGCGGCTGTTGTCCTTCCAGCGCGTCAGCAATACCCGCGACCAGCGCTTCCGGCAGCAGCCCCTGCAGGCCAGACTCGCTCAGCTGTTGTCCAACCTGCAAGCCGATACCGTAACTTGCCTGTGCTTCGATCGTGTCAAAAGTTGGGGTTGCCATCTTTGTTCCTTTTTTCGTGGGGGCTCTCATGCTCTCTGGCTTCCAAAATGCAAAAGACAATGAGCAGAGAAAAGAGGTGGGAAGCATATCAGCCATAGCACGACGGGTAAAACTTTGTCGCCTGGATGATGACAAATCTAAGGGAAACAGAAACAATAGAGGGATAAGGTTAACCTCACGAAACATAGCTTTGTCTCGTCCTTCAGGAAGTTAGCCATCTATACTCTAGAGAGAGCAGGATAAAAATATGCGGAGCAGGAGGAAAGCCATGCCCGGGCGCTTTGAACTGACATCTACCCTGGCGAAGATCTGGCACGCCCCGGATCATTTTCGCCTCATGGATCCGCTACCGCCGATGCACCGCCGGGGCATTATTGCCGGAGCGCTGCTGGTGATTATCGGCGTTCTGCTCCCTTCCGAGGATAACAGCAGCGAGGTTCAGCCCAGCCGCGAGGCGAATCTCAACCTGCAATCCCAGTCGCAGCCCTCTTCCGGTAATCAGGCTGTCCCGCTGCCGCCCATCACCAATACGCCGCCCGTGAACGATGCCGATCAGGTGGCGCCGGTCGCGCCGGAGCCGATTCAGGATGAGCAGCCGGATCAGCCGCAGCAGCAGGCCGCTTCCCAGCCGTATCAGGAGCCGCAGTCGACGCCGGGCATCGAGCAGCAGTGGCGGACCTACCGCATTGAATCGGGGAAAACTCTCGCGCAGCTGTTCCGCGACCACAACCTGCCGCCGACCGACGTTTACGCCATGGCCCAGGTGGAAGGCGCAGGAAAACCGCTAAGCTCACTGCAAACCGGGCAGACGGTACAGATCCGTCAGAACGCCAATGGCGTAGTCACCGGGCTGACCATCGATACCGGCGGCGGCCAGCAGGTGCTGTTTACCCGCCAGTCGAACGGCAGCTTTATTCGCGTCCGTTAAGATCTCACGGCCGGGTAACTGACCCGGCCAGCCGTGAAGCTTTGCCGGGCTTATTCACCCACCAGATCCCGGTGCACACCAGCGCCAGCGCAACCGCATATTTCAGCTCAAGAATATTCTCGCCGAGGAAGATGGCCGACAGCACGGTGCCGGCAACCGGGACCACAAAGTTGAACGGCGCAATCATACTCACGCGGTTATGCTTAAGCAGCACGCTCCATAGCGCAAAAGCGATGGAAGAGAGCAGGGTCAAATAAGCCAGCACCAGCGCAGCAGCGGCGCTGTGGACCGCCAGGGTTCCGCCGGTCAGGTAACCGCCGCCAACCAGCACTAGGCCGCCAAACGCCAGCTGCCAGCCGGTCATCACCGTCGGGTCAACCGTCTGCGAAATGCGCTTACCGTACAGCGTCGCCGCCGACAGGATAAAAGCCGCCAGCACCACAAAACCGTCGCCCTGCCAGACAAAGCTAAAATCGCTCAATGAATGATTAACGTTCACCAGCATCACGCCGGCAAAACCGAGAATGCAGCCGACGGCTTTGTTGTAGCTCAGCCTGTCATTCTGATAGATAAAGTGCGCCAGCAGGACGCTGAAGAAGGTGCCGGTGGCGTTCATAATCGAGCCCTTCACGCCGGTGGTAAACGCCAGGCCAACGTAGAAGAAAATGTACTGGATGGACGTTTGCGTGACGCCAAGTATCGCCAGTTGGCCGCACTGACGGGAATTTAAGCGGGCGATCGGCTTACGCTGCGCCAGCGCGAAGAGCAGCAGTAGCGCTCCGGCAAACAGGAAGCGATAGCCAGCGAAGACGATTTTAGACGGCACATCATCAGTGGCAATCTGAAACAGTTCATAGCCGCTTTTAATCGCCGGGTAGGAGCTTCCCCACAGCAGGCAGCAGAGGGTTGCGCAGGCATAAGCCACTTTCTTGCGGGTAAAAATCGAGGGTGCGTCCATTCACTTCACCAGAAATAAAATAGTGTTTTATTTTATTATCCAGAAAGTTGCTAAGAATAGCCACCATACCAGGAAAAGATTCAGCAAAGACAGAAAAGCAAAACGCCGGCACAAGGCCGGCGTCTCGACGTGAGTTGAGTAATAAATTACTCAGCTACAACGTTAACAACCAGTTTAGCGAAAACTTCGCTGTGAACCTGGAAGTCCACTTCGTGCTCACCGGTGGTGCGCAGAACGCCGTTCGGCAGACGAACTTCGCTCTTAACAACGGCAACGCCAGCTGCAGTTACAGCGTCAGCGATGTCGCGAGTACCGATGGAACCGAACAGTTTACCTTCGTCGCCAGATTTAGACGCGATGGTAACGGTGCCCAGTGCGTTGATTGCTTCAGCACGTGCGTTAGCAGCGCCCAGAACTTCTGCCAGTTTGGCTTCCAGTTCAGCACGGCGTGCTTCGAAGAACTCAACGTTTTTCTTGGTAGCAGGAACAGCTTTACCCTGTGGTACCAGGAAGTTACGAGCATAGCCCGCTTTAACGTTAACCTGATCACCCAGGCTACCCAGGTTTGCTACTTTATCAAGCAGAATAACTTGCATTACCTTATCCTCTCAAAGTCGTATTAATGGACCGTGACCGATTACTGATGACGATCAGTGTACGGCAGCAGGGACAGGTAGCGAGCGCGTTTGATAGCGCGTGCCAGCTGACGCTGATATTTTGCACGGGTACCGGTGATACGGCTCGGGACAATCTTACCGCTTTCGGTGATGTAGTTTTTCAGCGTTGCGATATCTTTATAGTCGATCTCTTGAACGCCTTCCGCGGTGAAACGGCAGAACTTGCGACGACGGAAATAACGTGCCATATGGCTAGTCTCCAGAATCTATCAATTCAATCTGCTCGGCATGCAGAACCATTTTGCTCAAGCCGTTCTTTGCCTTGTGGCAAGAGATGAACCCTCGAACGATTACTGCGCTACCGACCGTTATACTGTGAGTAATGGCCTGGTTCTCGTGTCCGCTGATTATCACGGGCATTTGGCACCATGCCTGCCGGTGAAAACCGGCTTCCTCCTGCACTGAACGATGCTCAAGCACGAACTGGCAGTGTGGAATTCCTGACGGGCTGACCTTACGAAGTGGAGTCCTGCATACAATGCCGGACAGCTCCAGACGGTTGGTCATCAGGATTACTCTTCAGAATCCCCAGCTTCAGAATCATCTGCGGTTTCGTTGGCGAAATCTTCGCGACGCTCGCGGCGCTCGTCTTTCGCTTTAACCATCGGAGATGCTTCGGTAACAGCGTGCTTAGTACGCATTACCATGCTGCGGATAACGGCGTCGTTGAAGCGGAAGTTAGTTTCCAGCTCATCGATCGCTTCCTGCGGCGCTTCAACGTTCAGCAGAACGTAGTGAGCTTTGTGCAGTTTGTTGATCGGATAAGCCAGCTGACGGCGGCCCCAGTCTTCCAGACGGTGGATCGTACCTTCTGCTGCAGTGATTGCACCAGTGTAACGTTCGATCATGCCCGGAACCTGTTCGCTCTGGTCAGGATGGACCATAAAAACGATTTCGTAATGACGCATCGAATTGCTCCTTACGGATTATTCAGCCTCCTGTCTGGGTCAGCCGCGGCCCATGGAGGCAAGGAACGTGTTAAAGGGCGGCTGAAAAATTGACGCGTCATAATACGGGCGAGCGGGTTTTAAGACAAGTGAATTGTGCAAATAATTCGCACTAAGCGCGAAGTGGCCTTAAGCCAGTGATTTAAAATTAATCAACGGCGGAAGCGACAATTTTTTGAACAACTGCATCAGAAATGGTCGCGATACGCCAGCGAGGCAGCGATTACACTTAGATTAGAAGCAATCCATACCCCAGGGAAGCGGGTTAACGTCAGGACTGTCATAAGGAGCGTAGATGATGAAATACATCCTCATAACCATGATGGCAGCGCTTTTGTTGAGCGCCAACGCGCTGGCTGCTATTAAAATCGATGCCCGCCAGGCCCGCAACATGGACGATGTGCAGAGCCTCGGCGTTATCTATATCAACCACAACATCGCCACCGAGCAGGAAGCCGACCAGGCGCTTAGCCAGCAGAGCGATGCTCAGGGAGCGAAATACTTCCAGCCGATCCTCATTCATGAACCGGGAAGCGACGGTCCGATTCACGCCAGTGCGGCCATTTACCGTTAATTTGCCTGTTTTTTGACTTCGCCCGATAGTCAGGGCGAAGTCTTAATGCAATTGAGAATTATTTTTCTTCGTGCCTTATCAGCAGGAACGTAACCTGATTTAATCTCTCTTTAACCACATGATTATCCGGAGTGATTCATGGTTCCGCGTTTTGCCACGCTAAGCCGTATCCCGAAAGGGGTTTGGGTTCTTGGCGGCGTTAGCCTGCTGATGGATGTTTCGTCAGAGATGATCCACAGCCTTCTTCCTCTATTTATGGCCACCACGCTGGGGGCCAGCGTGATTATTATCGGCATTATCGAAGGCGTTGCTGAAGCTACCGCGCTGATGCTGAAGGTTTTCTCTGGCGTCATCAGCGATTATGTCGGCAAACGCAAAGGCCTTGCGCTGCTCGGCTATGGCCTGGGGGCGCTAAGCAAACCTCTTTTCGCCATCGCGCCAACCTCCGGCGTGGTGTTCAGCGCGCGAATGATCGACCGCGTGGGCAAAGGGATACGCGGCGCGCCGAGGGATGCGCTGGTCGCCGACGTCACTCCGCCGGAAATTCGCGGCGCCGCCTACGGGCTGCGCCAGGCGCTGGACACTATCGGGGCTTTTCTGGGACCGCTGCTTGCCGTCGCGCTGATGTTTCTCTGGGATAACGACTTCCAGTCTATTTTCTGGGTCGCGGTCATTCCTGCCGCGCTCTCCATCGCTTTATTAGGCTTTGGGCTAAAAGAGCCAAAAACGCCGATCACCCGGAAACGGACCAATCCCCTGCGCCGCGAGAACCTAAAAAAGCTTTCAGCCGCCTACTGGTGGGTTGTGGTTATCGGCTCGATTTTTACCCTCGCCCGCTTCAGCGAAGCGTTTCTGGTGCTGCGCGCCCAGCAGATGGCGATCCCGCTGTTCGCGATTCCGCTGGTGATGGTCGCGATGAACCTGGTGTACAGCCTGACCGCCTATCCGTTCGGTAAACTATCGGACAGCATGAGCCACAGCAAAATGCTGCAGTGGGGTCTGCTGGTGCTGATCGCCGCCGATATCGTGCTGGCCTTAAGCAGCCACTGGAGCACGCTTTTAGCCGGCGTGGCGCTATGGGGCATTCATATGGGGATGACGCAGGGACTGCTGGCGGCGATGGTGGCGCATACCGCCCCGCCGGAGCTGCGCGGAACGGCGTTCGGGATGTTCAACCTGATGAGCGGCGTTGCGCTACTGCTGGCCAGCGCAGGTGCGGGCGTGCTGTGGGAGGTATTCGGTGCCGCCTCGACGTTTTACGCCGGCGCGGTAATCTGCGTGCTGACGCTGATCGGTATGCGCTGTATGCCGTCGGCTTATCAGCAAAACTAAAAATAGCTCCGGAGCAGACCGGTTGATTCATCATAAAGATGAATGCTCCGGAGCACGTCTTTCACTTTTGCCCGTAATAGGCATCTGGCCCGTGCTTACGCATAAAGTGCTTGTCCATCAGCCAGCTATCGATGGGCTTCAGCTGCGGGTTGATCCCGCGAGCAATCCACGCCATCCGTGCCACTTCTTCCATCACCACCGCGTTATGCACCGCATCGTGCGCATCTTTGCCCCAGGCAAAAGGCCCGTGCTGATAGACCACGATGCCCGGCATATGCAGCGGCTCAACGTCGCCCAGCGTTTCAATAATTACGCGGCCGGTGTTCAGCTCATAAGCCTCAGCCACTTCCTGCGCGCTTAACGCCCGGGTGCAGGGAATATCGCCAAAGAAGTAGTCCGCGTGGGTCGTCCCCAGCGCGGGAATGGCCAGGCCCGCCTGCGCCCAGGACGTCGCGTGCGTCGAGTGGGTATGCACCACGCCGCCGAGGCTCGGATAGCGACGATACAGCGCCAGGTGCGTGGCGGTATCGGAAGAAGGACGATAGCGCCCCTCCACCACCTTACCCTCGAGATCGACTACCACCATATCGTCCGCTTTCATGGTCTCATAGGCGACGCCGCTGGGCTTAATCGCCAGCAGCCCACGTTCACGGTCGATGGCGCTGACGTTACCCCAGGTAAAAGTGACCAGTCCGTAACGCGGCAAATCCATATTAGCGTCAAAGACCTGCTGTTTTAACGTTTGCATTATGCCGCCTCCACCAGACCGGCGCTGGCCATCCGCGCCTTCACCCAATCGCGCGCTTTCGCAACTTCAGCGGCCGGATCGTCGGTCGTTTCGCTCCACATTTCAATCAGATACGGGCCGCAATAGCCGCTCTGCCTGAGCGTTTCAAAGCAGCGCTCGAAATCGACAACGCCTTCGCCAAACGGCACGTTTTTAAACACGCCGGGCTTCGTATCTTTGACGTGCACCGCCACGATATGCCCCATTCCGGCCTGAAGTTCCATCTGCACGTCGTTATCCCAGGCGGAGAGGTTGCCGATATCCGGATAGAGCTGGAACCACGGATTATTCAGGTAGTGGGCATAGCCCAACGCCTTGCTGATCGAGTTCATCAGCGGGTAGTCCATGATTTCCATCGCCAGCGTCACCTGCGCGCGGCTCGCCATTTCGACGCTCTCTTTTAGCCCGTCGCGGAAACGACGGCGCGTCTCGTTATTGGCTTGCTGGTAGTAAACGTCGTAACCCGCCAGTTGGATAACGCGAATACCCACATCCTGCGCCAGCCGAATCGCTTTGCGCATAATCTCCAGGCCCTGCGCCCGAACCGCGTCGTCTTCGCTACCGAGCGGAAAGCGGCGATGGGCGCTCAGGCACATAGAGGGTACCCGCACCCCGGTTTCAGCAATCGCGTTGACCAGCGCAAGGCGCTGCTCCCGACTCCAGTCGAGCCGCGCCAGACGGGCGTCAGTTTCATCGACCGACATTTCGACGAAATCAAAGCCGAGCTCTTTCGCCAGCCGTAGGCGTTCCTGCCAGCACTCCCCCGCGGGGAGCGCTTTTTCATAGATACCGAGCGGAATTTGTTTTGACAGCATGACCGCTCCTTAGCCCCACAGCTGGGCGATAGAACGTTTAAACTGCCGGGCGGCCTCTACCGGAGAGGCGGCGTCGCGAATGCTGCGACCGGCGATAAAGACGTGAATGGGAATACCTTTAAACAGCGGTAAATCTTCCAGCGCCAGGCCGCCGGTGACGGTGACTTTAAAGCCCATTTCGGACAAGCGTTTGATCGCGCTGATATCCGCCTCGCCCCACGCCACGCCGGCCGCCTGGGCATCGCGGCTACGGTGATAAACCACCTGCTGAATACCCGCTTCGCGCCACTCCTGCGCCTGCTCCCAGGTCCAGTAGCCGGTCAGTTCGATCTGGACGTCGCCGTTGAACTCTTTCGCGACGTCCAGCGCGCCTTTGGTGGTGTTGATGTCCGCGCAGCAGATCACGGTGACCCAATCGGCGTTGGCTTCAAAGCACATGCGGGAGAGAATTTTACCGGCATCGGCGATTTTGGCGTCCGCCAGCACGATTTTATTGGGATAGAGCGCCTTCAGGTCGCGAACGGCGCGTACGCCTTCAGCCACACAAAGAATGGTGCCGACTTCAATAATGTCCACTTCATCGGCTATCAGGCGCGTCGTTTCATACGCGGAAGACATGGATTGATTATCGAGCGCAACCTGCAACATAGGTAATGACATTGTAGTGTTCCTTTTAAACGGCCGCCGCCGTGGCGTTATCAATTAATTCCAGCACTTCCTGCGCGGTGCGGCAGGCGCGTAAACGGTCAAAATTGGCTTCATCTTCAAACAGGTTGACGATCTGCATGATGCCGACTTCCTGATGGGTATTGGCATCCACGGCCGCCATAGTGATCAGAATATCGACCGGGTCGTTATCCTCGTGATTAAAAACCAGCGGCGTCTTCAGCGTGACCAGCGCAAAGCCGGTTTTCTTAACCCCCTCTTCCGGCCGGCCGTGCGGCATCGCCAGACCGGGAGCAATCACAAAATAGGGGCCATGCTGGGCTACGCCATCGAGAATGGCCTGGTAGTAGCGCGGCTCAACGACATCCGCCTTCACCAGTAAATCAACGCTCAGCTTGACGGCTTCCTGCCAGGTACTGGCGTCGGCCTGGAGAAGGATGGAGTTATTCTCCACCAGCGAATCGCGTAATTTCATTTGGTCTCCTTACTTCACATCCTGCGGGAAGTGCGCTTTGATCACTTCCAGCAGTTTTGGGCCAAAATCCGCAGGCGAGAGCATGTTGCGCACGCCAACCACATATTTGTTGCCGGAGACGCTAATCTCACCGGCGATATGGGTGGAGGCGATGATGATGTCCGCGCCGTTTAGTTCACTTTTGTATTCACCCACCGCGCAGCTGTTCACCGTGTGATCGATATTTGACTGGGTCAAAAACTGGTCCACCTTCATCTTCATGATCATGGAACTTCCTTGCCCGTTGCCACATACAGCCAGAATACGTACGGTCATAGTCAAAACTCCTTATTGAGCAGAAGCATCTGCCAGTTGTTTTTCCGCGTCCTCTTCAGCACGCAGCGTGCGCCCTGCGAAGAACATATAAGCCAGTGCGATAATGATGATGACGGCCATAAACGCGATACCGATGGAGGCGAAGCCCTGCATCATCGGCGGCGCCAGAATTGACCAGTCCGCCATACCCATCCAGGCGCTCATACCGGTCAGCTTCACCGCCCAGACGCAGCCAAAAATTTCGATCATCCCCATTACCAGACAAATTTTGAGCGCCGCGCGCCAGCCGCCAAAGTGGTTAGCAAATACGCCGATGGTGGCGTTAGAGAAGAACATTGGGATAAAGCCCGGAATAATCAGAATGGAAGAGCCGAAGCCGACCAGAATACCGACGGCGATCAGCTGGCCGATGGTGCCCCACATAAAGCCCCAGACGACGGCGTTTGGCGCAAAGCTATAAATCGCGGCGCAGTCAATCGCCAGCACGGCACCGGGAATCAGGCGCTGGGAAATGCCGTTGAACGCTTCAGAAAGTTCGGCGACGAACATGCGCACGCCCTGGGTGATAATGAAAATAGCGACGGCGAACGAGAAGCCGGTTTGCAGGATATAGATCGTCCAGTGGGTTTTACCCGCCATCGCCTGTACGGTGTCGATGCCGAAGGAGAGCAAAATCGCGCCGAAGAAAATGGTCATCACGATGGCCGTGGAGACGATGTTGTCGTGAAAGATGTTCAGCCAGCCCGGCAGCTTGAGATCCTCAACGCTCTCCTCTTTTTTACCCAGATACGGGGCGACCTTGTAAGCAATCCATGAAGCGAACTGCTGCTGGTGTCCGATGGAGAAGCCGCAGCCGTCGGTCACTTCCTGGGTCGGCTTATACATCATGTTCGAGGTAATGCCCCAATAGAGCGACACCAGCACCGCCGTGCAGATAATCGTCGTCCACATCGGGTAGCCGAAGATATAAAAAAAGACGGCAATCAGCCCCGCCTGCTGGAACATGATGTGCCCGGTCAGCATGATGGTACGAATACCGGTAATACGCCGCAGCAGGACATAACAAATATTCAGCGCCAGGGCTAACAGCACGGCATAGCCCACCCAGCTGTAGGCATCGCCCATCCGCTCAATGGTCGCCATCATGGAGGCGTAGGTATCAGAAATAGCGCCGTTGATGCCGTAAACCTCAGACATTTTCGCCACCACCGGTTTAAACGTGCTGGTCAGAATGCCGGAGCCGGCCTGCAGCAGCATAAAACCGATAATGGTTTTAATTGTTCCTTTAACGATAACGCTGGCGCTTTTGCGCAGCAGGATATAACCCAGGCAGGTCACAATACCCAGCAGCAGCGGGGCGTTGGTCATAACCTGGTTAAAGAACACGGTAAAGATGTGGTAGAGAATCTCCATAACACACTCCAGAAGGTGGACGCTCTGAACGCACGCTACGCCCAGGTTGGTTGTTGCGATCACTCTAATAATCAAAAATAATCACAACAAGATTATATTTGATTAAATGTGACGCACGCCGCAAATAATCACACAATCCGCCATGGTATTAATTCTCATTTTCATAACCTGAAAAATAGTATATGTAAATCAATTAAATAAAATAACACGCATATCATGAAGTATGCCTCCGCCTCTTTTTAACCCCCACTATTCCTCTCATGAAGGGCGAAATTCAGGATTGCAATCCTGAACAAACGATGCCAGTATTCGTCAAAACAAATCACATCGTGATTACTTTTGATAATATGTGAGGGAAAAACAAATGAGTAAAGTGCAAACCATCACCCGCGAATCATGGATCCTGAACACTTTTCCGGAATGGGGTAGCTGGCTGAATGAAGAAATTGAACAAGAGCAGGTTGCGCCGGGCACCTTTGCGATGTGGTGGTTGGGTTGTACGGGCATCTGGCTGAAATCCGAAGGCGGAGCCAATATCTGCGTCGATTTCTGGTGCGGTACCGGCAAGCAAAGCCACGGGAATCCGCTGATGAAAACCGGCCACCAGATGCAGCGTATGGCCGGCGTGAAGAAGCTCCAGCCCAACCTGCGCACCACCCCGTTTGTTCTCGATCCGTTCGCTATTCGCCAGATCGACGCCGTGCTGTCTACCCACGATCATAACGATCACATTGATGTGAACGTGGCCGCCGCGGTTATGCAGAACTGCGCCGATGACGTGCCGTTTATCGGCCCGCAAACCTGCGTCGATCTGTGGATTGGCTGGGGCGTACCGAAAGAGCGCTGCATCGTGATGAAGCCGGGCGATGTGGTCAAAATAAAAGATGTTGAAATTCATGCGCTCGACGCTTTTGACCGTACGGCTCTGATTACCTTACCCGCGAATCAAAAAGCGGCAGGCGTACTGCCGGACGGAATGGATCAGCGCGCGGTGAACTACCTGTTCAAAACGCCGGGCGGCAACCTGTACCATAGCGGCGATTCCCACTACTCCAACTATTACGCGAAGCACGGTAACGAACACCAGATCGACGTGGCTCTCGGTTCCTATGGCGAGAACCCGCGCGGTATCACCGACAAAATGACCAGCGCCGATATCCTGCGCATGGCCGAATCGCTGAATGCCAAAGTGGTGATCCCGTTCCATCACGATATCTGGTCAAACTTCCAGGCCGATCCGCAGGAAATCCGCGTTCTGTGGGAAATGAAAAAAGACCGTCTGAAGTATGGCTTTAAGCCTTTCATCTGGCAGGTGGGTGGGAAATTCACCTGGCCGCTGGATAAAGATAACTTCGAATACCACTATCCGCGCGGATTCGACGATTGCTTCACCATGGAGCCGGACCTGCCCTTTAAGTCTTTCCTGTAAGGCTTCTCCGGCGGGACCGCCCGCCGGAAATTATCCCCGTCAGCATTAGTATTTTCACCTGATTTCAAATATCATCTTTGCTTATCACTTTTAATCGGATTTGCTCATGACGGAAGCGCAAAGACATCAAATTTTACTGGATTTGCTGGCACAAACGGGATTTGTCACCGTGGAGCAGGTGATTTCCCGGCTGGGAATTTCTCCGGCGACGGCACGACGCGATATCAACAAACTCGACGAAAGCGGCAAGCTGAAAAAAGTCCGCAACGGCGCAGAAGCCGTCAGCGAGCAGCGCCCGCGCTGGTCGCCAATGAATATTCACCAGGCGCAAAACCACGATGAGAAGGTACGGATTGCGCGCGCGGCTTCGCAGCTGGTGAACCCGGGCGAAAGCATCGTCATAAACTGCGGCTCTACCGCATTCCTGCTTGGGCAAGAACTGTGCGGTAAACCGGTGCAGATCATCACCAACTATTTGCCGCTGGCTAACTACCTGATCGATCAGGAACACGACAGCGTCATTATTATGGGCGGGCAGTATAACCGTAGCCACTCCATCACGCTGAGCCCTCAGGGCAGCGAAAACAGCCTGTACGCCGGGCACTGGATGTTTACCAGCGGCAAAGGGTTGACCGCGGAGGGGCTATATAAAACCGATATGCTGACGGCGATGGCGGAGCAAAAGATGCTTAACGTCGTCGGCAAACTCGCGGTACTGGTCGACAGCAGCAAAGTTGGCGAACGCGCCGGAATGCTCTTCAGCCAGGCCGGGCAAATCGACCTGGTGATAACCGGTAAACAGGCGGATGAAGCGATCCTCAAGCAGCTTGAAGATCAGGGCGTTCAGGTGATTCGCGTTTAAAGGTGACGTTGAAAAAAAGCCACCGTCGCGGCTAACGCTTCCGGCGTAATGCGGTGACGGACGCCTTTTTGCCAGATGCAGGTTAAGTTGTCGGCCAGTGCGTTTTGCTGCAGCGCCTGCTGCAGACGGAAGGTCTCCTCCGGCGGTACCACATCATCCTCATCGCCGTGCCAGAGCAGCAGCGGTCGGCTGGCGAGGGTCGCCAGCTGCTGGCTGACGTCCCACTCCGCCAGCTGCCCTGCCTCCCACGAAGGCGAAGGAAAAAGCGTCTGCGAGAGCGTACTGAAATAGCCTGACCCCATCAGGCAGGCGACGCTTTTCAGCTCCGGGTGATGGGTCATAATCCCCAGCGCGGTCATTCCACCCATCGATGCGCCGGCCACCGCCAGCCTGTCGTCCGCAAGCCATCCCTGCTCCCGAATCGCCTCCTGTAATGCCGGAAACTCAACAAAATTGTGCGTCAGAATCGGCCAGAAGCGCTGCATCCGCCCCTGTTCGTCTCCCCGGTAGCGCGCGCCGTGTTCCGCAGCATCAGGCATAATCACCCGAAACCCCGCCTCTGCAAGCGCAACGGCGAAATAGCTGTAGACCAGCTTAGAAGAGGTAAAGCCATGATAAAAGACAATGCAGGGAAGCGGAGTATCCGCGGCGCCCTGCGGGTACGCATGGAGAACCTCCCCGCCCGCAAGGTTACGCATTTCTAGTGCGATCATTTACCGTCTCCTTTCTCTAAAGTGATGTTATGTTAGTACTCAAGCCACGCGTTCGCACATGATTCATAATCTTGAGAACCAGATTACGCTTTCACGATATTTTCATTCGAAAATCGCGTACGGGATAACAATTTGGGAACATTCCCCGGCAATGACATTCAGGCTACCACTACACTATGGCTAACAGGAAACGAGATATGGTTATGCGTAGGTTTACACCGTGGTTATTGGCAATCGCTTTAACCGGCTGTAGCGCCCTACAGGGGACGCCCAAGGCGCCGCCGCCAGCAACCAACCATCCACAAGAGATCCAGCGTAACCAGACGACGGGTCTGCAGAAGATGGGGACGGTGAGCGTATTAATGTACGGCTCGCCGATGGATGTAGAGGCTGCGCTGAAGGTCAAAGCAGAGGCGGCTAAGGCGGATTACTACGTCATCATGATGATTGATGACACCATGGTTCCAGGCCAGTGGTATTCGCAGGCAATTTTGTACCGTCAATAGCGGTCAACCTTTAAGCCAGCTTGACACTGCTTTGCATCCATTCACGTTCTCCTGCGCCTAATAACGTTCAGCCAGCCGTAAACCTGGCAGAACGTTAGCAACGGACTGCCCTCAGGACTATGTGAAATGGAGCTGACGATGAAACGAACTTTTACCCTACCCAGCCTGATGCTGACCTCCGCCACGGCCAATACTTCCGCGCAGTCGGCGGAGTTTGCCAGCGCTGACTGCGTAACTGGCCTGAACGAAATTGGCCTGATTTGCGTTAACAACATCTCCGGCAGCCAGCAGGATGTGGAGCACGCCATCGCCGTGCAGGCCGACGAGCAGGGCGCGTCCTGGTATCGCATCGTCCAGATGTACGAGGAGCAGCAGCCGGATAACTGGCGGGTACAGGCCATTCTTTATGCCTGAGGCGCCTGGCGTCCGCGCCCCATTGCCCGTAACAGTAAGTCGTCGAGCGTTTGCTCATCCAGGCGCATGCCGCCGCGCGTATCGAGCATCATCCGGCACCAGGCTTCAGCCAGCGGCGGTGAAGCGAAGCGTAATACCTGCGCGCCAACGCCAAGCAGATAAACCAGCCGGGTAATCTCCCGTCCCTGCTCTTCCAGAGGGCGCCGTAGCCACTGCTGCAGCTGCCGCCACGCCCGATCGAAATGACGATTTTGCCCTTTCACTTCCGCGCACTCCGCCGCCAGAAGCTCAAGCGCCGCCGGCTGCTTCATCACAACCCGCATCACGTCCAGACACATAATATTCCCTGAACCTTCCCAGATGCTGTTTACCGGCATTTCACGGTACAAACGCGGCAGTTCACTTTCTTCACAGTAGCCGGAGCCGCCCAGCACCTCCATCGCCTCGGCGACGAAGGCGATCCCGGATTTGCAGATAGCAAATTTCGCCGCGGGCGTGAACAACCTTGCCCATAGCGCTTCCTGCGCATCATCGCGCCTGTCCCATGCCCGCGCCAGGCGGAACAGAAACGCGGTTTGCCCTTCAAGCCGCAGCGCCATCTGCCCCAGCACCTGACGCATCATCGGCTGATCGACCAGATTTTTGCCAAACGCCTGACGCTGCAGGGCATGGTACAGCGCCACCGAATAGGCCCGGCGCATCAGCGCATGGCTGCCCAGGGCGCAGTCAAAGCGGGTCAGGCCGCCCATTTTGAGAATTTGCCGGACGCCATCCCCCTCTTCTCCGACCAGCCAACCGCAAGCGTTGAAAAACTCGACTTCACTGCTGGCGTTCGCGCGGTTACCCAATTTATCTTTCAGCCTCTCCAGATGTACGCCGTTACGCTGACCGTCCGGCAGCAGGCGCGGAACAAAAAAGCAGGAGAGCCCCGCCGGCGCCTGCGCCAGCACCAGATGAGCATCGCTCTGCGGCACGGAGAAAAACCATTTATGTCCAATCAGATGATAAAAGCCTTCGGCGGTCTTCTCCGCACGGGTCGTGTTGCTCAGGACATCAGATCCCCCCTGCTTTTCAGTCATCCCCATGCCGATAAGCAGCCCGCGTTTCTGATTCCCCGGTATCAGATGCGGATCGTAGCGATCGCTTAATAGCGGTGATAACCAGTCGCTAAAGGGCCTGGGTAAGGAACGCTGCAGCAATGGGATAGCGGCAAAGGTCATGGTGGTAGGACACAGGGTTCCCGCTTCTACCTGCGCGTGCAGCATAAAGCGGGCAGCGCGGGCAACGAAAGCGCCTTCTCGAGCGTCCTCCTGCCAGGCAAGGTTATGTACCCGGTTAGCACATAGTCCCTGCATCAGGAGATGCCAGGCCGGATGGAAACGAACATCGTCAAGCCGCGATCCCGTGGCGTCATAGCGCAGCAGTTCCGGCGGGTTGCTGTTGGCCAGGCGCCCCAGCTCCAGCGATTCCGCCGTCCCCAGCTGTTGACCAATGCTCGCCAGCAGATCGCCATCCCAGCCCGCGCCTTCGCGGACGACGGCTTCACGCAGGGCGGTATCGGACAAGAACAAGTTGCTGTTGCACAGCGGCGAGGGTTGATTAAATACGGTATGAGTTTGCCAGTGCATTATGTTTCCCTCCTTCAATGGCTCTATGCATAAGTATGGACAACGGCGCACTTTCCGTCAGAGAACTCTGTTATAAAGTTCTCTCACAATCAGAAAGGGAATTTCATGATTCATTTAATTATTGAAGATCGGGAAAACGCGCTGATCTATATCCCGCTTATCCGCCGCCATTTTCCCCATCTCGCTATCAACGCCATCAAACAGAACCTGAACGCTTCGGGTTACGTCACGTCATTTGATGAAGACACGATCTGCGCAGACATTCTGGAAGAGCAGAACCCCATTGGAAATTTTCTTAATCTCATCAAGGTATTAAAGCATCGAGGCGCGCGGCTTAAATTCATCGAACAAACGGGAGATGAACCGGGAGATGAATTACTCTTGAGCCAGGTGTTGAACTATGTGGAAAGAGGTCTCGAAATCGCCCGTCAGAGAGAGCGAGAGGATGAACAGGACTGATGAAGATAAGCCATTCCGGAGAATGGCTTATTCAGAAAGAAGAGATTAGCTGCGCTGGCGCACCGCTTCAAACAGGCAAATACCGGTTGCAACCGATACGTTCAGCGACGATACGCTACCGGCCATCGGAATGCTGATCAACTCATCGCAGTGTTCGCGAGTCAGGCGACGCATGCCTTCGCCTTCCGCGCCCATCACCAAAGCCAGCGATCCGGTCATCTTGCTCTGGAACAGGGTATGGTCGGCCTCACCGGCGGTCCCGACGATCCAGACGTTCTCTTCCTGCAGCAGACGCATGGTGCGGGCCAGGTTGGTGACGCGGATCAGCGGGACGTTTTCCGCCGCGCCGCAGGCCACTTTTTTCGTCGTGGCGTTCAGCTGCGCAGAGCGGTCTTTGGGGACAATCACTGCATGCACGCCAGCGGCGTCGGCGCTACGTAAACAGGCGCCGAGGTTGTGCGGATCGGTCACGCCATCGAGGATCAAAAAGAACGGCCGATCGAGAGAGGCGATCAGATCCGGCAGATCGTTCTCCTGATACTGACGTCCGGGCTTCACGCGGGCAATAATCCCCTGATGAACGGCGCCTTCGCTTTTCTCATCGAGAAACTGGCGGCTGGCGACCTGAATCACCACGCCCTGCGCTTCCAGAGCATGGATCAGCGGCATAAGGCGCTTATCCTCACGGCCTTTCAGAATAAAGACTTCCTGGAAACGCTCAGGAGCGCGCTCCAGCAGCGCCTGCACCGCGTGGATGCCGTAAATCATTTCACTCATTTATCTACTCGTTTAGGTTCTGTTTTCAGTCCCTTCACCCCGGCCCCATCACGATGGTGGGAGACGCCGGGGCAAAGGGAGATCATTACTCAGCTATTTTCTTTTTCGCCGCGCGCTTGGCCTTGGTCGCTGCGGCGATCTTCTGGGTTTTCTCCGACGGCTTCTTCGCTTTCTTCTCGCCTTTTGGCTGAGCGGACTTCGGCTGAGATTGGCCTTTCTGCTTGCGGAATGCGCTATCTGGCTCGAAGTTCACCTGCTTGCCCGCCTGGCGGCGGCGCCCGGACGATTTACCTCCGGCGCCTTTCTTCGCCTTTTCACGCTCGGTTTTACCGACGTTGCGCGGCGCGCGTTCGCTGGAGATAAGCGAGAAATCAATTTTACGCTCGTCCATGTTGACCGCTTCAACGCGCACTTCTACACGATCGCCCAAACGATAGGTCTGACCGCCGGATTCACCGATCAGACGCTGCCCTACCTGATCGAAGCGGTAGTAGTCGTTATCGAGGGAAGAGACGTGCACCAGACCGTCAATAAACAGCTCATCCAGACGGACGAAGAACCCAAAGCCGGTCACGCTGGCAATCACGCCCTTAAAGACGTTACCGACCTGATCCAACATGAAATCACACTTCAGCCAGTCCGAAACATCGCGCGTCGCTTCATCAGCACGGCGTTCGGTCATCGAACAGTGCGCCCCCAGCTGCAGCATCTCATCCATGCTGTAGTGCCAGCCGCCGGTCTCGGTGCTGTTGCCTTTATGTCCCTGCTCTTTCGCCAGTAAATACTTGATCGCACGATGCAGAGAAAGGTCAGGATAGCGGCGAATCGGCGAGGTGAAGTGGGCGTAGGATTGCAGCGCCAGGCCAAAGTGACCGCGATTTTCCGGGTCGTATATCGCCTGTTTCATCGAGCGCAGCAGCATGGTTTGCAGCATCTCCGCATCCGGACGATCGGCGATAGACGTCAGTAATTCCGCATAGTCGCGCGGCTCCGGCTTGTTGCCGCCAGGCAGCTCAAGCCCCAGCTCCGCCAGAACCGAACGGAAGGCGGTAATCGCTTCGGTGCTTGGTTTGTCATGGATACGGAACAGGGCCGGTTCCTCGGCCTTCTCAACGAAGCGCGCAGCGGAAATGTTCGCCAGGATCATGCACTCTTCAATCAGCTTGTGCGCATCGTTACGCTGAGTCTGTTCAATGCGTTCAATACGGCGTTCAGCATTGAAGATGAATTTAGCTTCTTCACTCTCAAATGAGATACCGCCGCGCTCTTCGCGCGCGCCGTCCAGCACTTTGTAAAGGTTATGCAGCTCTTCAATATGCTTAACCAGTGGCGCGTACTGCTCGCGCAGATCCTGGTCACCCTGCAGCATATGCCAGACTTTGGTATAGGTCAGACGGGCGTGGGAGCTCATCACCGCTTCGTAGAATTTGAAGCCGGTCAGACGCCCCTTGGCTGAAATGGTCATTTCGCAAACCATACAGAGTCTGTCGACCTGGGGATTCAGTGAACACAGGCCGTTAGAGAGCACTTCAGGCAGCATGGGAACCACCTGAGACGGGAAGTAGACCGAGGTGCCGCGGCTGCGCGCTTCGCCATCCAGCGGCGTCCCCGGACGCACGTAGTAGCTCACATCGGCGATCGCCACCCACAGACGCCAGCCGCCGCCGCGTTTCTTCTCGCAGTACACGGCATCATCAAAGTCGCGGGCGTCTTCGCCATCAATGGTGACCAGCGGCAGGCTGCGTAAATCAACGCGCCCTTTTTTCGCCTCTTCCGGTACCTGTTCTTTCAGGCCGGCGACCTGTTTTTCGACCGCTGGCGGCCAGACGTAGGGGATTTCATGGGTGCGCAGGGCCATATCGACCGCCATGCCGGTCCCCATATTGTCGCCGAGCACTTCAACGATTTTACCGATCGCTTTAGTGCGGCGGGTTGGACGCTGGGTCAGCTCAACCACCACGACAAAGCCCATACGCGCGCCCATAATCTGTTCCGGGGGGATCAGGATATCGAAGCTTAAACGGCTGTCATCCGGTACCACAAAGCCGACGCCTGCATCGGTAAAGTAGCGGCCCACAATCTGGCCCGTTTTTGGCACCAGTACGCGGACAATTCGTGCTTCCCGACGGCCTTTACGGTCGGCGCCCAGCGGCTGCGCCAGCACCTGATCGCCGTGAATGCAGGTTTTCATCTGCTCAGACGACAGATACAGGTCATCTTTACGGCCTTCCACGCGCAGGAAGCCATAGCCATCGCGATGGCCAATAACGATACCTTTCAGCAGGTCAAGACGTTCCGGCAGCGCATAGCACTGACGACGCGTAAAGACCAGCTGACCATCGCGTTCCATTGCGCGCAATCTGCGGCGCAATGCTTCTTGTTGTTCTTCGCCTTCAATATTCAGCTCTGTTGCCAGCTCATCTCGGCTAGCCGGTTTTTCGCGTTTTGCTAAATGATCGAGGATAAATTCCCGGCTCGGGATTGGATTAGCGTATTTTTCAGATTCGCGGTCCAGGAAAGGATCTTGTGACATGTCGGTTCCTCCGTTGTCATCTCCAGTGAAGTTTACGTCACTCCACCAGTAATAATTTATAAAGCGGTTGATTCTTTTCAACCAAATCGGCCAGCGTGTAGTTATCCAGTTCCTTGAGAAAACTTTGCGCGGCTTCAGCAAGCGCCTGTTTCAGACGACAGGCGGGCGTAATATGGCAAAATTCGCTACTACAATTGACCAACGAGAGCGGCTCCAGATCGCGAACAACATCACCCACGCGAATCATATTTGCCGGTTTACCAAGACGAATCCCTCCGTTCTTTCCCCGTACCGCCGTCACATACCCTACGCGACTTAGCTGATTGATTATTTTAACCATATGATTACGAGAAACGCCGTAAACCTCCGTTACTTCGGAGATGCTGGTCATTCTTCCATCCGGCAGCGACGCCATATAGATCAGCGCGCGTAATCCGTAATCAGTGAAACTCGTTAACTGCACAATCAACCTCAGGGAAAAGAAAAACAGAGTGCGTCGGTAGACGTAATTACTATTGATGATAAACCAGCCAGCGCTCAGGCCGCTAATTTATTTAAGTGGGGCGGGCGAACAGTAAAAACAAGAGGCGCCTTAACGGCGCCCCTGGAGATCATTACGCGTCGAATGGATCGCGCAAAATCATCGTCTCGGTACGGTCAGGACCGGTAGAGATAATATCAACCGGTACGCCGGTCAGCTCTTCAATGCGTGCGATGTAGTTCAGCGCTGCTTGCGGCAGGCCGCTGCGCTCTTTCACACCAAAGGTGGTTTCAGACCAGCCCGGCATGGTTTCATAAATCGGCTCGATGCCTTCCCAGTTGTCAGCAGCCAGCGGAGTGGTCGTCACTTCGCGGCCATCCGGCATACGGTAGGCAACGCAGATTTTAACTTCTTTCAGGCCGTCCAGGACGTCCAGCTTAGTCAGGCAGAAACCCGACAGGGAGTTAATCTGCACCGCGCGGCGTACCGCCACGGCATCCAGCCAACCGGTACGACGACGACGGCCGGTGGTGGCGCCAAACTCGTTACCCTGCTTGCACAGGAACTCGCCGGTTTCATCAAACAGCTCAGTCGGGAACGGACCCGCGCCTACGCGAGTGGAGTAGGCTTTAATGATACCCAGAACGTAGTCTACATAACGCGGACCCAGACCGGAACCGGTCGCCACGCCACCGGCGGTGGTGTTGGAAGAGGTCACGTACGGATAAGTACCGTGGTCGATATCCAGCAGCGTACCCTGCGCGCCTTCAAACATGACGAAATCGCCACGCTTGCGCGCCTGGTCGAGCAGATCGGAAACGTCAACAACCATCGCGGTCAGGATGTCGGCAATCGCCATCACGTCATCGAGAACTTTCTGGTAATCAACCGCTTCGGCTTTGTAGAAATTCACCAGCTGGAAGTTGTGATATTCCATCACTTCTTTCAGTTTCTCAGCGAAGGTGGCTTTATCAAACAGATCGCCAACGCGCAGACCGCGGCGAGCCACTTTATCTTCATAAGCCGGGCCGATACCGCGACCGGTCGTACCGATAGCTTTCGCGCCACGCGCTTTCTCGCGGGCGACATCCAGCGCAACGTGATATTCGAGGATAAGCGGGCAAGCTTCAGAAAGCAGCAGACGCTCGCGGACAGGGATACCACGGTCTTCCAGACCTTTCATCTCTTTCATCAGCGCAGCCGGAGACAGCACGACACCGTTGCCGATGATGCTGGTGACATTCTCGCGAAGAATACCTGATGGAATAAGATGGAGGACGGTTTTTTCACCGTTGATTACGAGAGTATGGCCGGCGTTGTGACCGCCCTGATAGCGCACAACATATTTAGCCCGTTCAGTCAGGAGATCGACGATCTTCCCTTTACCTTCGTCACCCCATTGGGTGCCCAGTACGACGACGTTGTTACCCATTTTTCAAAATCACCGTTTGCTTAAAAATGGATTCTACCATCGCTTTTTCAGAGTTACAGCACTTTTTGCACTCGAAAGACGGGAAATTAGTCTACTTTACGCTCAGCCAATCGTTTTCCTCAACATGTAGTAGATGACGATGCCAGCAACCACAAGACCACCGCCAAACCGGCGTAATAAATTATCCGGTAGTTGGCTCATGGTGGCGACCATTCGACGCCACGCGCGTGGATAAAGCAGCGGACCCAGTCCTTCAAGGACTAAAACCAGCGCCAGTGCCAGCCAGATTGTTGAATTCATTATCCACCTTTATTTATACGCCGCCCAGTACAGAACCAGTCGTTTATCAACGTTGCGTTTACTTTTATTTCATATTGTCCGGTATTTCATCGTTATTATGAACCTATTTAGTGAAACAAAATTCATAATTTATTGTATTGAATGTGTTTTTTTAAATTGCAACTATGCCAGCGCGTATCAGTTTCAGATACGAGCATAAAATAATCAGGAGGATTATGATGAGAGAATTAACCGCAATTGAAATCGACGCCGTAAGCGGCGCAGGCTGGTTACAGGATAGTCTCGCTTCTATAGGTGCAAAAGCTGGCGCCGCCGTGTGGTCGCTCAGCAGCGATATGTTGAACATTGAACTGCCGATTATAGGCACTATCAATCTTTCAACTATTGCTCCCGATTTAGGCAAAACCGTAGGCGAGACGGTTGGTTTCACCGTTGGCGGAGCCATTGAGAGTACCCTGGCAGGCCTGCCGGTAATCGGCGGTCTGCTCAATAAACTTCTCGGCAATTAATTCCAGCTCGGTTGTAAAAAAGGCGCCTTATAAAGGGCGCCTTTTTACTTATGCCATCAGTTATTAACGATTCGTTGCCGTAGGTGATTTCATATAGCGGAAGAAATCGCTGTCCGGGCTGAGAACCATCACATCCTGATTGCTCTGGAAGCTGTTCTCGTACGCGCGCAGGCTACGGATAAAGGCATAGAAGCCCGGATCCTGACTGAATGCGTCAGCAAACAGTTTCGCCGATTCCGCATCGCCTTCACCGCGCAGGATACGTCCCTGACGCTCGGCTTCCGCCAGCGTTTTGGTCACTTCATAATCCGCGGTCGCGCGCAGTTTTTCAGCTTCTTCCTGACCTTGTGAACGATGGCGACGGGCAACCGCTTCACGCTCGGCGCGCATACGGTTGTAGATCGCTTCAGACACTTCAGCCGGCAGGTTGATCTGTTTGATTCGCACGTCGACGACTTCAATACCCAGCGCCGCCATACTGTTCGGGTTGATCACCTGAACCTTACCGTTGGTTTCCGCTTCAATACGCTCTGCCGCTTTGGCAATCGCGTCATCGGCAGCCGGCGTGCTGACTTCATCTTCCGTGCCCGCGGAACCTGAGTTCAGCGCATCGCGCACTTCCAGGGTCAGACGACCGCGGGAGTCGGTCACGATGTCTTTCACATCGAGACGGCCAATTTCAGAACGCAGACGGTCAGAGAATTTACGTTTCAGCAGCACCTCGGCCTGGGAGACATCACCGCCGCCGGTTGCCAGGTAGTAACGGCTAAAGTCGCTGATGCGCCACTTGATGTAGGAGTCAACGATCAGGTCTTTCTTCTCTTTGGTGACGAAGCGGTCGGCCTGATTGTCCATCGTCTGGATACGCGCATCGAGCATCTTCACAGACTCAATAAACGGAATCTTAAAGTGCAGTCCTGGCGCGTACACCAGAGGTTTGTTTTCATCGTCGCGCAGAACTTTACCAAAACGCAGCGTGATCCCGCGCTCGCCCTCTTTGACCACAAAGATGGACATGTAGAGCACCACCAGCACGATGACAATTATCGCGATAACAGATTTACGCATCGTTATTCCCCCTGACGCTGGTAGTCGTTACGCTGCGCGTTGGCGCGGCGTTGGTCCATAATGGTGCCTCCCGTAGAGGTAGAAGCGTTACTGGCGCTGTTTGAGCTGGATGCAGGCGGCAGACGCAGCAGATCGCTTGCGCCACTGCTATCGCTCTTTGCCGCCGGCGCGCCGGCGCCTTTCAGCATCTGATCCAGAGGCAGAACCATCAGGTTGCTCCCCTTATCGTTAACCAGCACTTTGCGCGTATGGCTCAGCACTTTTTCCATGGTTTCGATATACAGACGCTCGCGGGTGATTTCCGGAGCCGCTTTATACTCAGGCAGGATTTTCGCAAAGCGAGCCACTTCACCCTGAGCTTCAAGAACGGTCTGGGTCTTGTATGCGCGAGCTTCTTCAAGAATACGCTGCGCCTGACCGTTAGCCCGCGGCTGAACTTCGTTGGTGTAAGCTTCCGCTTCACGAATGTACTGCTGTTCGTTTTCACGTGCGGCAATCGCATCGTCAAACGCGGCTTTTACTTCTTCCGGCGGACGCGCCGTCTGGAAGTTGACGTCCAGCAGGGTAATACCCATGTTGTACGGACGAATGGTCTCTTCCAGCTCACGCTGAGTATCGCTACGAATGACGGTACGTCCTTCGGTCAGGATACGGTCCATGGTGTATTTGCCGATCACGCCGCGCAGGGCGCTGTCGGTAGCCTGACGCAGGCTGTCGTCCGCGCTGGTGACGCTAAACAGATAGCGTTCCGGATCGGTCACGCGGTACTGCACGTTCATCTCAACGCGCACGACGTTTTCGTCAGACGTCAGCATGACGCCGGAAGCCGCCAGTTCACGGACCGACTCAACGTTAACCGCCTGAACGCTATCAATGAAGGTCGGTTTCCAGTTAAGGCCAGGCTCAACCAGATGGCTAAATTTACCAAAGCGAGTGACGACGCCACGTTCAGCTTCTTTAATGGTATAGAAACCGCTGGCTGCCCAGATAATAACCGCAGCGGCGGCAACGATGCCGACGATACGCCCGCCCATTGGCCCGCGAGGTCCCTGAGAGCCGCTACCGCCGCCCAGTCCACCTTTTCCGCCACCCAGGCCGCCAAGTTTTTTGCTTAGCTTACGGAAGATATCATCCAGATCGGGAGGTCCCTGATCGCGACCGCCTTTGTTGCCATTTCCCCCAGAGTTGCCGCCTTGGTTATTGCTGCTTCCCCACGGGTCGCGGTCCTGTCCGTTATTACCGGGCTGATTCCACGCCATGTATATGCTCCATATTTGTTTTTGATATCCCCACAGGGGTTAATATCTTCAGGCAAGCTGCAAGGTCAAATCACGTATTCAACCAGCGCTGGCTCTTGTTTACAGAGGCGACGCCAGTCAACGATCGGCATGCGCACCTGCAGACCAACGCTACCGTCATCCTCCATCCACTCTTTCTCTATCGCCTGAAGCTGATAGAACCGGCTTCTCAACCGGCCTTCCTGCGGTGGCAGGCGCAGCGTGTGCTGCGCCACTTCACCAGAAAGCCGTTCCGTCAAAGCCTGAAAAAGCAGCGGTACGCCAACCCCGGTCTGGGCGGAAAGCCAGACCCGAATCGGTTTATTTTCTTCATCTCGATCGATACGCGGCTCAAAATCATCCAGCATGTCGATTTTATTCATAACCAGCAGCGTCGGGATCTCATCGGCCTCGATCTCCGCGAGCACCGTATTTACCGCGTCAATGTTTTCCTGCACACGCACATCGGCCGCATCAATAATATGCAGCAGCAGCGTCGCCTGGCGCGTCTCCTGGAGCGTCGCTTTAAACGCGGCCACCAGGTCGTGCGGCAGGTGGCGGATAAAACCTACGGTATCCGCCAGTACGGTTTCGCCAACATCAGGGACGTCAATGCGGCGCAGCGTCGGATCCAGAGTGGCGAACAGCTGGTTCGCAGCATAGACCTCGGCTTCAGTTATCTGGTTGAACAACGTGGATTTACCGGCGTTGGTATAACCGACCAGCGACACGGTAGGAATATCGGCTTTGGCGCGTGAACGCCGTCCCTGCTCGCGCTGTTTTTCAACTTTTTCCAGCCGCGCCAGGATCTGCATAATACGGTTACGCAGCAAACGGCGGTCAGTTTCGAGCTGGGTTTCACCCGGGCCGCGCAAACCAATCCCGCCTTTCTGTCTTTCAAGGTGGGTCCAGCCGCGAACGAGGCGAGTCGCCATGTGACGCAGCTGCGCCAGCTCGACCTGCAGTTTCCCTTCGTGGGTACGCGCTCGCTGGGCAAAAATATCTAAAATCAGGCCGGTACGATCGATAACCCGACATTCGCATAAGCGCTCCAGGTTTCGTTCCTGAGCCGGACTCAGGGCATGATCGAAGAGCACGACCGATGCTCCGGTCGCTTTGACGGCTTCCGCTATTTCGACAGCTTTACCTTCACCAACAAAATACTTCGGGTGCGGTGCTTTACGGCTACCGGTAATCACCTGCATTGCTTCGACACCGGCGGAAGAGGCCAGAGTTTCAAACTCCTGGAGATCTTCCATATCTTTGTCTTGCGAAAAATAGATGTGTACCAGTACCGCCTGCTCACCGGCATCATAACGGTCAAACAAGCGTAAACCCCTTATAAAATACCAGCGGGGAACGCAGAAAACCTGGCTCCCCGACGTGGAAAAACAGCTTCTGCCTTATTCGGCGTCTTCGCTGTCTTGCTGCGACGCAGAAGTACCCTGCGCACCACCACCGTGGTGATAGTTGTTTGTACCGCCGCCAGCATTATTGCTGTGGTGTGACACCGGGCGAGACGGGACAACAGTAGAAATTGCGTGCTTATAGACCATCTGGCTGACCGTGTTTTTCAACAGGATCACGAACTGATCGAAAGACTCAATTTGCCCTTGCAGCTTAATACCATTCACCAAATAAATAGAAACCGGAACACGTTCCCGACGCAAAGCGTTCAGGAACGGATCTTGTAAAGATTGCCCCTTAGCCATTCTCTCTTTTCCTTATATGTATGCTTGTTTTGTACTCAGAACCTTACGATTCTTAAAAAAATTACGCACGATACCTGTTCAATTGTACACGTTCAGTCCAGGCTAGCACCAACAACCTGTAATACTTTGTTGAACGCTTGTTCAGGTTGTTCACTGTCTAACCAATGAATACCTTCCCAACCGCGCAGCCAGGTAACCTGACGTTTAGCCAACTGTCTCGTGGCGCAAACACCTCGATAAACCATTTCATCATACGGGATCTCGCCATTTAGGTACGACCACATCTGGCGATATCCGACACAACGAATGGAAGGCATATCCGTATGCAAATCTCCCCGGGCAAAAAGCGCCCGCACTTCTGCTTCAAAACCTGAAGCCAACATCTGATGAAAACGCTGTTCTATGCGTTGATGGAGCAGTTCACGGCTCGCCGGGGCGATGGCGAACTGGTGCACCTTATACGGCAGAGCATCACCTGACGTTTGCGTCAGCTCCGTTAAAGTTTTACCCGAAATGAAAAAAACTTCCAGTGCTCGGGAAAGTCTTTGCGGATCATTTGGATGAATACGCGCGGCGGCAACCGGATCAATTTCCTGTAGCTGCTGGTGCAACGCGTTCCATCCTTGCTCTGCGGCCTGTTGCTCGATCCTGGCCCTGACCTCAGGGTCAGCCGAGGGTAGAGGCGACAATCCTTCCAACAACGCCTTGAAATACAACATCGTTCCGCCAACCAGTAGCGGAATACGCCCGGCGGCAACAATATCAGCCATCTCAGCCAGCGCATCACGACGAAAATCCGCCGCGGAATAAGCTTCAGCCGGATCAAGAATATCCAGCAGCCGATGCGGCGCAGCGCTTAGCTCCGCGGCATCCGGCTTGGCCGTGCCGATGTCCATTCCTCGATAAATGAGGGCTGAATCAACGCTAATCAACTCTACTGGCAAAACTTTACGTAAGGCGATCGCCAATGCGGTTTTACCAGAGGCCGTCGGGCCCATTAAAAATATTGCCTTAGGCAGGCTTGCCTCGGTTACATCACTCATCTTTCAGGGCATTCATCGCCGAATGTAAATCAACAGGTTGTAACAGACCACCCGGCGGCGCTTTAACCAGCTGCGGACATAAGCGCTCAATATCCGCCAGGACGGCAATCGCCTGCGCCATATTCCACTGCGCATGTTCGCTCGCCAGGTTACGCGCCATCCACTGAGCAATATTGCCGACGTCGACGGTTTTTTGCTGCGCCAGGTAGCCTATCAGTTCAGGAATCAAGATTTGTAAATTTTGTTGTCTTAAGGGTAAAGGCACTGCGCGGATCGTCACGTGGTGCGCATCGGACTGGAGTTCAATCCCGACCTCTGCCAGCGCCGACTGCGCCTGCTTGAGCGCGTCTTTTTCCTCTTCGGACACTTTTATCCGTAGCGGGATAAGCAACGGTTGGGCGCAAACCGCCTCTGCGCCCGGCGTCAGCTGCGCCTGGCGCAGCCAGCGCTCAGCGACCGGCAGGGCCAGCAGCGCTAACTTACCGTCGCGCTCCAGCAGCGCGCAGTCGCTATCGATAATGGTCAGCACGCGGCCAAAGCTTTGGCTATGACCTGACAGGCCTTCCGCCGCCGGTGCGGGAGATTTGGGTTTGCGCTCCGCGGCAGGAGTATCCAGCAGTTGGCGGTAGAGCGCACCCTGCTGTTTTTGATAGCCTGGCTGCGCATGCGGCCAGCCGGCTCCGCCAGTTGAAGATGACCCCGAGGCGGCAGGTTCTCGCGAACCGCCAGCGTTAAAGCGCGGCGCGGCGGGCTCATCACGATATCGGGGAGCCGCGTTTTCACGCACGACCGCCGGCTGGGCAAAATGATTGCCGCCTGCCGCAACGCGATTTTCCGGCACCTGCCGCAGCGCGGGCTCATCGCCCTCTTTTGCCAACGGCACCTCCAACTGCTGCTGCAGGACGCTCAGCACGCCCTGATAGATAAAATCGTGCACCAGGCGCGATTGATGAAAACGCACTTCATGTTTGGCCGGGTGGACGTTCACATCCACCTGATGCGGATCTATCTTCAGGTACAGCACAAAAGCAGGCTGCTGATCGGCCCCCAGTTTGTCTTCACAGGCCTGACGAATCGCGTGATTAATCAGGCGATCGCGCATCATCCGCCCATTGACGTAGCAATATTGAATCTCCGCCAGCGTCGGATTGGTATGCAGAGGATCGGCCACCCAGCCGCTGAGGGTAAGATCCCCATGCTGCCACTCAATCGCCAGCGCGTGTTCGAGAAATGGCAAACCGCAGATCGCGCCCAGACGCCGCTCGCGCTGGCCGTCCTGCGATACCGCCCGGTACTGGCGCACGACTTTACCATTGTGGCTGAGGTTGATAGTGACGTCGAAACGCGCCAGCGCGATGCGCCGGACGATCTCGTCGATATGGCCAAATTCGGTTTTTTCGGTGCGCATAAATTTGCGCCGGGCGGGGGTGTTATAAAACAGATCCAGCACTTCCAGCGTTGTCCCAACCGGGTGCGCCGCCGGCTTCACGGTGACCGCCTGATCGCGCCCTTCGGCATAGGCCTGCCAGGCCTCCTGCTGATCCTCGGTACGCGAGGTCAACGTCAGGCGAGCCACTGAGCTGATACTGGCCAGAGCTTCGCCGCGAAAGCCGAGGCTAATGATCGCCTCAAGGTCGTCCAGCGAAGCAATTTTACTGGTGGCGTGACGGGCCAGCGCCAGCGCCAGCTCGTCTTTTTTAATGCCGCAGCCGTTATCGCGAATGCGGATTAACTTCGCCCCGCCGCGCTCAATATCAATGTCGATGCGCGTCGCCCCGGCATCGAGGCTATTTTCCACCAGCTCTTTGACCACCGACGCCGGTCGTTCCACCACTTCACCTGCGGCAATCTGGTTGGCGAGCTGCGGCGGTAGAACCTGTATCGGCATGGCCGTCTCCTTAATTTAACAACGTCCCATCAGACGAACCTGCGCTGGCGGTCTGCGCGGCTGCCCCGCGCGGCGCGGATTGCAGAGGATGCTGCATAAAGTAGTTACGCAGACCGTTATAAATCGCTTCTGCGACCTGCTGCTGATAGGCATCGCTGCCCAGCAGCCGCTCTTCGCCGGTATTACTGATAAAACCCGTTTCGACAAGGATCGACGGGATATCCGGCGAACGCAGTACGCCGAGGCTGGCATGCTCAGGACGACGCTTATGTAAATCGCCGATACGCTGCAGCTGGCTCAGCACATTGGTCGCCACATCATACCCGACGCGCTGGGAATGGCCGAACTGTAAATCCAGCACCGCCTGGCTCAGGTAAGGGTCCGACTGGCTATTGGCCAGCACATCACCCGCGCCGCCCAGCAGCTCGGACTGCTTCTCATGTTGTTCGAGCCAGCCGGCCATTTCGCTGTTCGCGCGGCGGTTGGAAAGTACCCAAACCGAGGCTCCGGTTGCATCGCGATTCGGCGCAGCGTCGGCGTGAATGGAGACAAGGAAATTGGCGTTTTGCTTACGCGCGACGTCAGATCGTCCCATGACTGAAATAAAGTAATCGCCGTCGCGCGTCAGAACGGGCCTGAACTGCGGATCGGCATTCAGCAGCGCGCGGAGCTTACGCGCAATAGCAATGGTCACGTTCTTCTCTTTCGTGCCGTTCGGGCCAATGGCCCCCGGATCCTGGCCGCCGTGGCCGGCGTCAATGGCGATAATCACTTTGTCGTCGCCAGAAACGGTACGCGCCGCGGGACGCGTTACGCTACTGGTGCTGGTCACCGCGGTGAGCCGGTCGTTATCGGCTTTAAACGGGTTGCGTGCGGGTTCGCTCGGACGCACGGGCTGCGCCATGGGCCTTTCCGCCTGTCTAACCACCACCGGCTGCGGCGGTGGCGGAGGTGGAGGCGGTGCGTCGGCGTTAATCGTAAACACCACGGTGTAGTTAGAGCCGTTCTGCTGTTTCACCGCGCGGGTTTTGCCATCGGCAGTTAAATCCACCAGCAGGCGCAGCGACTGCGTATCCTGCGGCGTCCCGGAACGAATACTTTTTACCAGATTATTACCGCTAAACTGCAGCGGTAGCCCCTGGAGTACGCCGGTCTGTTTAATATCCAGCGCCACGATGCGTTTGCCCTGGGGGCTAAACGAATACTCAGGCTCGCCGATAAAACTAATGGTAATGCGGGCCTGCCGATCGCCATTTGAGACCTGGATATCGGATAAACTTGCCGCAGTGGCCTGAATGCTGAACAGCATCAGCGCGGCGGCCAGCCAACTGGTTAAGCGATACATCATCCCGTCGTCCTTCAGGCTAATTAGCCAAACGCGCCAATAAAGACTCACCCAATGAGGAGACCGCGGTTACGCGCGCCTCACGCCCTTGTGCCTGATACTCGAGGTGAATTTCAACATCCGGGTCCGGCAGTACTCCCGTGCCCTGCTGCGGCCATTCCACCAGGCAGATAGCATCGTCAGTAAAATAATCGCGGATCCCCATAAACTCGAGTTCCTCAGGATCCGCCAGGCGATAAAGATCGAAGTGATAGACCATCAAATTCTCGAGACTGTAAGGCTCGACGAGGGTGTAGGTTGGGCTTTTAACGTTGCCACGGTGACCGAGAGCCTGAAGGAAACCGCGGCTAAAGGTGGTCTTACCCGCCCCTAAATCGCCATACAAATAGATGACCGTCGCGCCAGTGCATGCCTGCGCGACGCGGTTGCCAAGGCTTAAAGTCGCCTGCTCATCGGGTAAAGGAATCACTCGGTTAATCATGGTCTACGTCAATCACATCCGGGTTAACAACACGCCTGAGCGTGGAAAAAAGATCGGTCGCCAGCATTCCGCGGGTGCCGTGTCTCGCCGCCAGCCGATCGGCGGCTTCGCCATGAGCAACGCATCCGGCGCAGGCAGCATCATACGGCGCCAGGCGCTGGCCTAACAACGCAGCGATAATGCCGGTCAGCACATCGCCCATCCCGCCGCTGGCCATTCCAGCATTACCGGCGTCAATAATGCCCATTTCGCCGGTTTCGCTCGCCACGACCGTACCTGCACCTTTCAGCACCACGATGCCACCATAACGTTTTACCAGACGTTGTGCAGAATGTAAGCGATCGCTTTCAATTTCTGCCACACTCACGTTCAGCAGACGGGCGGCTTCGCCGGGATGCGGCGTCAGCACGCGATTGTGACGTTTATCGGGATTGATTGCCAGCAGGTTCAGCGCATCCGCATCCCAGACCATCGGTTTGCGAAAATTCTCCGCCTGGCGCAGCGCATTCTTACCCCACTCGCTCTGACCAAGACCCGGCCCAATCGCGACGACATCCGCCCATTGCAGGCTTTCCTCAAGCGCGCGGGATGACAGTTCATGGACCATCAGCTCCGGCCTGGCGGTCAGAACGGGGGCGATATTGTCCTTATGAGTCAGGACGCGCACCAGCCCGGCGCCCGCGCGCAGCGCCGCTTCCCCGCTCATGCGAATGGCTCCCGCCGTACCCGGTTCGCCGCCAATAATCACCAGCTTACCGTGATCGCCTTTGTGCGATGTTGGGCGTCGCGGCGGCAGCCAGTCGGGAAGCTGCGAGGCATCGAATCGACTGATTGCCGTCGTCTGGCCTGCCAGCCAGCGCTCAAGCCCTAAAGCGTGATGATGCAGGCGGCCCACGACATCGCGGGCTTTGCCGGTCAGCAGCCCCGGCTTAAGCGCGATAAACGTGATGGTATGAGCAGCATGGATAACCGCGCCTGGCGTCGTACCTGTCTGCGCGTTCAGACCAGAGGGAATATCGAGCGCGACAACCGGCGCCGGATGAGCGTTAGCATGCGCGATAAGCTCAGCGACGTTTTCCCGGGGCGCGCTCTGTAGCCCGGTACCGAGCAGGCCGTCAATAATCAACGTGATATCTTCAGGCCAGGCGATGTTCGCGGCGTGAATCGTCCCGCCGGCGTTAAGCCACTCTTCACGCGCCAGGCTGGCCTCTTCCGGCAGCGGCTTCTCACTCTCCAGCGCCAGCAGCGTAACCTGAATCCCGCGCGCCTGCGCCAGGCGAGCCACCACGTAGCCGTCTCCGCCGTTATTACCGTGGCCGCAAAGAATCAACCAGTGCTGGCTTCCTGGATACTGTACGCAGGCAAGTTCAAAAGCCGCTTCGCCCGCACGGCGCATCAGCTCATATAACGTCAGCCCAAGGGCATCCGCCGCCTCTTTTTCCGCCCGCCGTAGCGCCTCCGCCGGCCAGATGATATGTGGTATACTGTCGGTGTTTTTCGTCATCGTATGGTCCATCATGTCACAGCCCCTCGATCTCAATCATTTAGCGCAGCAAATCAAACAGTGGGGCACAGAGCTGGGGTTCCAGCAGGTCGGTATTACCGATACCGATCTCAGCGCCAGCGAACCTAAACTACAGGCGTGGCTGGATAAACAATACCACGGCGAAATGGAGTGGATGGCGCGCCACGGCATGATGCGCGCGCGCCCTCATGAACTCCAGCCCGGTACCTTACGCGTGATTAGCGTGAGGATGAACTATCTGCCCGCTAATGCCGCATTCGCCCGCACCCTGAAAGATCCCGCGCGGGGTTACGTTAGCCGTTACGCCCTCGGAAGGGACTATCATAAGCTGTTACGTCATCGCCTGAAAAAATTAGGTGAGATGATTCAGGCGCAGTGTGCTTCGCTCAATTTTAGACCCTTTGTCGATTCCGCGCCGATTCTTGAACGCCCTTTAGCCGAAAAAGCGGGGCTGGGATGGGCAGGTAAGCACTCACTTATCCTCAGCCGCGATGCCGGCTCGTTCTTTTTCCTCGGCGAGCTGCTTATCGACCTCCCTCTTCCCATCGACCAACCCGTCGAGGAAGAGTGCGGGCGCTGCGTGGCCTGCATGACTATCTGCCCAACCGGCGCCATCGTCGAGCCCTATACCGTCGACGCCCGGCGCTGTATCTCCTATCTGACGATTGAACTGGAAGGCGCCATCCCGGAAGAGTTCCGCCCGCTGATCGGTAACCGCATTTACGGCTGCGATGATTGCCAGCTGATTTGCCCGTGGAACCGCTTCGCGCAGCTGACCGATGAAGATGATTTCAGCCCGCGCAAGGCGCTGCATGCCCCTGAGTTACTGGAGCTTTTCACCTGGAGCGAGTCATATTTTCTAAAAGTGACGGAGGGATCGGCTATTCGCCGTATTGGCCATCTGCGCTGGCTACGTAATATCGCTGTCGCGCTGGGCAATGCGCCCTGGGATGAAGCCAACCTCAAAGCGCTGGAGAGCCGCCGGGGTGAGCACCCACTTCTCGATGAACACATTGAGTGGGCGATGACGCAGCAAATGGCAAAACGAAATGCCAATGTGGTTGAGGTGCAATTGCCCAAGAAGCTACGGCTGGTCAGGGTGGTTGAAAAAGGACTACCGCGCGACGCCTGATTCATTCACAGGGTGTGAATAAAAATAAAAACACATTGCGTTTCAACGGGCAGACGTTCGTCAAGTGATCGGATTAACACTTTGAAATGAAATTTAATTCTTATATTTCAGTTATATATAAAAATACTATTTACATAGTGAAGTGTTTTTCTGAGAAAAGACGAAAGACTAACCTGTGGATAACTCTGTTCACAGTATTTTCAGGACATCGCGAAAAGCATTCATGACGCGTAGTTGCGCTGTGGATAAACTGGATATGAGAAGAAATTTTGGAGCGGGAAACGAGACTCGAACTCGCGACCCCGACCTTGGCAAGGTCGTGCTCTACCAACTGAGCTATTCCCGCTTGGGTGTGGTAACTTTCAAATTTTGGAGCGGGAAACGAGACTCGAACTCGCGACCCCGACCTTGGCAAGGTCGTGCTCTACCAACTGAGCTATTCCCGCTTGGGTGTGGTAACTTTCAAATTTTGGAGCGGGAAACGAGACTCGAACTCGCGACCCCGACCTTGGCAAGGTCGTGCTCTACCAACTGAGCTATTCCCGCATACTTCTGGCCATATTTCTATGGCGTCGTGATTTGCATTTCTGCTTCGTCACGGGAGGCGCATTATACGAGAATTCGATTTAGCTGCAACCCCCCTGAACGCAATTTTTTTCGTTTTTGGTTTAAGTGACCACTTTATCACCACATCCAGGCCTGGTTTGTCTAAATAAACAGCAAATGCCGCAAAATGACTTTTTCCGGGCTCGCTAAAGGCGCAAAATCGCTCAAGTTTACAGGCGGATATCGCCCGCTGACGGTCAACAACGATGATAACCAGGGAAATAAAATGAAAAAAGCGCTTACCGTCCTGCTGCTGGCCACGCTTGCCACAGGAACAGCATCGGCAACAACGCTACATTTTGGGACAACGACGGCCAATCCGCCGTTTGAAACCGTCAGTGGCAAAAACCAACCCACGGGTTTTGATATCGACCTGGCCAATGCGCTGTGCAAGCAGATGCAGGTTGAATGCAAATTTACTCCCCAGGGGTTCGATACCCTCATCCCGGCGCTGCGCTTTAAGAAATTCGACGCCGTGATTGCCGGTATCGAAGTGATTCCGATGCGGGAAAAACAGGTCGCGTTCAGCCATCCCTATCGTCAGGCGCTGTCCGGCGTAGTGGTCACAGCGAAAGACGCCGCCCATACCTTTGCCGATCTGAAGGATAAAAAACTCGGCGTCGTGAAAGGCACCCTTCATCAGCGCTATCTGCGGGACAAACAAAAAGCCGTGCATGCGGTGCCTTACGACAGCGACGAAAGCGCCCTGCGCGCGCTTAAAGAAGGCGTGATTAGCGGCGTGATGGGCGATCAGGAGACGTTAACGAAATGGCTCCAGGATAACCCCGACTACGCCATGATGGACGAACGCGCCACGGATCCCGGCTACTACGGTAAGCAGTACGCCATTGCGGTACGTAAAGACGATCCTGAGCTGCTGAATAACCTCAATGCCGCTCTGGATGTCGTAAAGGCCTCGCCGGAATTCCAGGCGATGGAACAGAAGTGGTTTAAATAATCAGACGTCATGCCGGGGCGCTTCTGGCCCCGGCATAAACATTAAAGCTTGATGAAGTGCTCGCGGTAGTAAGCCAGTTCCGCGACCGACTCGCGAATATCGTCCATCGCCTGGTGCGTCCCCTGTTTCTTAAAACCGTCAAGAATTTCCGGTTTCCAGCGACGAGCCAGCTCTTTCAGCGTGCTGACGTCGAGGTAACGGTAGTGAAAATAGGCTTCCAGCTCCGGCATATATTTAAACAGGAAGCGGCGATCCTGGCCGATGCTATTGCCGCAGATTGGCGACTTACCCGCCGGTACCCATTTTTTGAGGAATTCGATAGTCGCCAGTTCGGCTTCACGATCGCCCTGGGTGCTCGCCTTCACCCGCTCCACCAGCCCGCTGCCGGTATGGGTACGCACGTTCCACTCGTCCATCAACGCCAGCTGCGCATCTGACTGGTGTACCGCAATCGTCGGCCCTTCCGCCAGAATGTTCAGATTCGCGTCGGTCACCAGGGTGGCGATTTCGATGATGCGATCGCGCTCCGGATCCAGCCCCGTCATTTCAAGATCGATCCAAATCAGGTTGTTTTCATCTGCACTCATGTTATTTTCCACCCTTCTTACGTCACTATATTCATCTAAAATAGCGTGTATCATAGAGGTTTTGCCCGTACAGGGCGACCAGGAGCCAGTTCGATTGAGTAAAAATAAACTCTCCAAAGGCCAACAGCGCCGCGTGAAGGCCAACCACCAGCGCCGCCTGAAAACGACTTCGGAGAAGGCCGATTTTGATGACAACCTGTTCGGTGAGAAATCCGAAGGGACCGTCATTAGCCGCTTTGGCATGCATGCCGATGTCGAATCCGCCGACGGTAGCGTCCACCGTTGCAATATTCGCCGAACTATTCGTTCGCTGGTTACCGGCGATCGCGTGGTCTGGCGCCCGGGCAAAAGCGAAGCTGACGGCGTCAACGTCAAGGGTATCGTCGAGGCCGTACATGAACGAACTTCCGTACTGACGCGTCCGGATTTCTACGACGGCGTCAAACCTATCGCCGCCAATATCAATCAGATTGTTATTGTCTCCGCGATTTTGCCTGAGCTTTCTCCGAATATTATCGACCGCTATCTCGTGGCCTGCGAAGCGCTGAACGTTGAGCCGCTGATCGTACTCAACAAGATCGATCTGCTGGATCAGGAGAGCATGGCCTTCGTCAACGAGCAGATGGACATTTATCGCCATATTGGTTATCGCGTATTGATGGTTTCCAGCCGCACGCAGGATGGCCTGAAGCCGCTTGAAGAGGCGCTCACCGATCGTATCAGTATTTTTGCCGGGCAGTCCGGGGTAGGCAAATCCAGCCTGCTGAACGCGCTGCTGGGCCTGCATGATGACCAAATCCTTACCAATGACGTTTCGGACGTCTCAGGACTGGGGCAACACACCACCACGGCCGCGCGCCTGTACCACTTCCCGCACGGCGGCGATGTGATTGATTCGCCGGGCGTACGCGAGTTCGGTCTGTGGCACCTCGACGCGGAACAAATCACCCACGGCTTTGTCGAATTCCATGATTATTTAGGCCGTTGCAAATACCGCGACTGCAAGCACGACGCTGACCCGGGCTGCGCCATTCGCGAAGCGGTGGAGAAAGGGGAAATCGCCGAAAGCCGATTTGAAAACTACCACCGCATTCTGGAAAGCATGGCGCAGGTACAGGTAAAAACGCGTAAAAGCTTTTCATCATCTGATGACTGACATTTAACCTGAGCATCGTTAGAATCGTCCCCCTTTTTCAGGTCCCGCTGTTGCGCGGGGCCAGGAACGACAAATAATGGCCTGGAGGCTACCTTGTTAAACGATCTTAAACTTTCACTGCAATACATTCTGCCTAAACTGTGGCTCACCCGCCTCGCAGGCTGGGGTGCGCGCAAGCGAGCAGGCTGGCTGACAAAGCTGGTCATCGATCTGTTCGTGAAATATTACAAGGTCGATATGAAAGAGGCGCAAAAGCCTGACACCGCCAGCTACCGCACCTTTAACGATTTCTTCGTTCGCCCGTTGCGCGATGACGTACGTCCGTTAAACACCGACCCGAGCGTGCTGGTGATGCCTGCCGATGGCGTCATCAGCCAGCTCGGCGCCATTGAAGACGACAAAATTTTGCAGGCCAAAGGTCACAACTACAGCCTGGAAGCGCTGCTGGCCGGTAACTACCAGATGGCCGACCTGTTTCGTAACGGCAGCTTCGTCACCACGTATCTGTCACCGCGCGATTACCACCGCGTGCATATGCCGTGCAACGGTATTCTGCGCGAAATGATCTACGTGCCGGGGGACCTGTTCTCCGTGAACCATCTGACCGCGCAAAACGTGCCGAATCTTTTTGCCCGCAACGAGCGCGTCATCTGCCTGTTCGATACTGAATTCGGCCCCATGGCGCAGATCCTCGTCGGCGCCACCATCGTCGGCAGCATCGAAACCGTATGGTCCGGTACCGTGACGCCGCCGCGTGAAGGCGTCATTAAGCGCTGGACCTGGCCCGCCGGCGATAGCGAAGGCTCCGTCGCCCTGCTTAAAGGCCAGGAGATGGGCCGCTTTAAGCTGGGCTCCACGGTGATCAACCTATTTGCGCCAGGCCAGGTGACGTTGGTTGAGCAGTTACACAGCCTGTCGGCCACCAAAATAGGCCAGCCGCTGGCAACCGCGCCTGAAGCCGTAGCGCCTGTCGAGCCCGCTCCGCTGGCAGAGGAAGAAGTCCGCGCTGAACATGCCGCCAGTCCGCTGGTTGACGATAAACAAGACGAAGGTTAATTCCTGAAAGAAAAAGGTTACGCCGTGCGCCTGATATACACTTTCCTGCTGGCCTGGTGCCTCAGTTTTGGGGCGTACGCAGCGACAGCCCCGGATGCTAAACAGATAGCTCAGGAACTGGAACAGGCGAAGGCGGCGAAGCCCGCCCAGCCTGAGACCGTCGAAGTCCTGCAATCTGCCCTCAACGCCCTTGAGGAGCGTAATGCTTCCCTTGAGCGCGTCCGTCAGTACCAGGACGTTATCGATAACTTCCCCAAACTGTCGCAAACCCTGCGCGCGCAGCTCAATAATCTGAGCGATGAGCCGCGCCAGGTCTCTACTACCCTCTCCTCTGATGCGCTGAACCAGGAGATTCTCCAGGTCAGCAGCCAGCTGCTGGAAGCCAGCCGTAAAGCTCAGCAGGAGCAGGATCGCGCCCGGGACATCGCCGACTCGCTTAACCAACTGCCGCAGCAGCAGAGCGATGCCCGCCGCCAGTTGAACGAGGTTGAGCGCCGGGTTGGCGCGCAAAATAGCAATACGCCGCTGGCGCAGGCGCAGAATCTTGGTCTGCAGGCGGAGTCCGCGCGGCTGAAAGCGCTGGTCGATGAGCTCGATCTGGCCCAGCTCTCCGCCAATAACCGTCAGGAACTTTCACGGTTGCGCTCCGAGCTGGCGCAGAAAGAGAGCGAACAGCTCGACGCCTGGCTACAGGCGCTGCGTAATCAGCTAAATAATCAACGACAGCGCGAGGCGGAGAAAGCGCTGGAAAGCACCGAACTGCTGGCGGAAAACAGCGAAAACCTGCCGCCGGATATCGTGGCGCAGTTTAAAGTTAACCGCGAGCTGTCGCAGGCGCTCAACCAGCAGGCGCAGCGGATGGATCTGATCGCCTCGCAGCAGCGCCAGGCGACCAATCAAACCCTGCAGGTGCGTCAGGCTTTAAACACCCTGCGCGAACAGTCCCAGTGGCTGGGTTCTTCCAATCTGCTCGGCGAAGCCCTGCGCGCGCAGGTTGCGCGGCTGCCGGAAATCCCGCGACCGCAGCAGCTGGATACCGAAATGGCGCAGCTGCGCGTGCAGCGTTTACGCTATGAAGATCAGCTCGGCAAACAGCCGCAGCTAAGACAAATTCGTCAGGCGGATGGGGAACCGCTCACCAGCGAGCAGAACCGTATTCTGCAGGCTCAGATGCGTACGCAGACTGAGCTGCTCAACTCCCTGCTGCGCGGTGGCGATACGCTTATGCTCGAACTGACCAAGCTAAAAGTCGCTAACGGTCAGCTTGAGGATGCGCTTAAAGAGATCAACGAAGCGACCCACCGCTATCTGTTCTGGACCTCCGACGTCAGCCCAATCGGCTTCTCATGGCCGCTGGAGATCGTTCAGGACCTACGCCGTCTGATCTCGCTCGATACCATGAGCCAGCTCGGCAAAGCCAGCATGATGATGCTCACCAGCAAAGAGACCCTGCTGCCGCTCTTCGTCGCGCTCATTCTGGTGGGGTTCAGCATCAGCTCGCGCCGCCATTTCACCAGCTTCCTTGAGCGCTCCAGCGCGCGCGTCGGCAAGGTTACGCAGGATCACTTCTGGCTCACGCTGCGCACGGTGTTCTGGTCAATACTGGTGGCCTCGCCGCTGCCGGTACTGTGGATGACGCTGGGCTATGGCCTGCAGGCCGCCTGGCCTTTCCCGCTGGCGGTCGCCATTGGCGATAGCGTCACCGCCACGGTGCCGCTGCTGTGGGTGGTGATGATTTGCGCCACGTTCGCCCGCCCGAACGGCCTGTTCGTCGCCCACTTCGGCTGGCCGCGTAGCCGCGTCAGCAAAGCGATGCGCTACTACCTGATGAGCATCGGGCTGATCGTGCCGCTGATTATGGCGCTGATTACCTTCGATAACCTCAACGATCGCGAGTTTTCCGCCTCGCTGGGCCGCCTCTGCTTTATGCTGATTTGCGGCGCGCTGGCGATGGTGACCCTGAGCCTGAAACGCGCCGGAATCCCGCTGTATCTGGATAAAGAAGGCAGCGGCGACAATATGCTGAACCGGCTGCTGTGGAATATGCTGCTCGGCGCGCCGCTGGTGGCGATGCTGGCGGCGGCGATCGGCTATCTCGCCACGGCGCAGGCGCTGCTCGCCAGGCTCGAAACCTCGGTCGCCATCTGGTTCCTGCTGCTGGTGGTCTATCACATCATCCGCCGCTGGATGTTGATCCAGCGGCGCCGCCTGGCGTTCGATCGCGCCAAGCACCGACGGGCGGAGATCCTCGCCCAGCGCGCACGTGGCGAAGAAGAGGCTCAGCATACCAGCAGCCCGGAAGGTTCAATGGAAGCCGAGGTCAGCGAGGTCGATCTGGATGCCATCAGTACCCAGTCGTTGCGTCTGGTGCGCTCCCTGCTGATGCTGATCGCGCTGGTGTCGGTTATCGTGCTGTGGTCAGAAATCCATTCCGCGTTTGGCTTCCTGGAGAATATCTCGCTGTGGGACGTCACCTCTACGGTACAGGGCGTTGAGAGCCTGGAGCCGATTACCCTCGGCGCGGTGCTGATTGCCATCCTGGTGTTGATTATTACCACCCAGCTGGTGCGCAATCTGCCCGCGCTGCTGGAACTGGCGATCCTCCAGCATCTGGAACTGACGCCGGGCACCGGCTACGCCATCACCACCATCACGAAGTATCTGCTGATGCTGATCGGCGGTCTGGTCGGCTTCTCGATGATTGGCATTGAGTGGTCCAAGCTACAGTGGCTCATTGCCGCCCTCGGCGTCGGTCTCGGTTTTGGCTTGCAGGAGATCTTCGCCAACTTTATCTCCGGCCTGATTATCCTGTTTGAGAAACCGATACGGATTGGCGATACGGTCACTATTCGCGATCTCACCGGCAGCGTGACGCGTATTAATACTCGCGCCACGACTATCAGCGACTGGGACCGTAAAGAGATTATCGTGCCGAACAAGGCGTTCATCACCGAACAGTTCATCAACTGGTCGTTGTCGGATTCCGTGACCCGCGTAGTGTTAACGGTGCCTGCGCCGGTGGATGCCAATACCGAAGAGGTGGCGCAGATCCTGTTAAATGCCGCGCACCGCTGTTCGTTGGTTATCGATACCCCGGCGCCGGAAGCGTTCCTCGTTGACCTACAGCAGGGGATCCAGATTTTCGAGCTGCGTATCTACGCCGCCGAAATGGGTCACCGTATGCCGCTGCGCCACGAGATGCATCAGCTGATTCTGGCCGGGTTCCGCGAGCACGGTATCGATATGCCGTTCCCGCCGTTCCAGATGCGCCTGGAGAGCATCGATGGCAGAAAAAGCAGCAGAGCGCTGACCTCGGCAGGGAAAACCAGCCGCACGCCCGGCAGCCTGTAAGAACGGCCTTGCCTGAACACAGGCAAGGCCAGAACGATCGCACTACCGGACAATCAACCATACCGCCGTACATCGGCGGTCATCCCCGTCAATGTCCTGCAGGAAAGTGGAAAGGAAGATCAGGCGCGGTCGACGGTAAACGAGATAACGTCGCCGATGCTTTCTGCGCCCAGCGCCAGCATCACCACCCGGTCAACGCCCAGCGCTACGCCGGAACAATCCGGCAGCCCGGCTTCCAGGGCAGCCAGCAGATGATGATCGATGGGCTGCTGCGGCAGGCCGCGAGCCGCACGCTTGCGGTTATCCTGCTCAAAACGCTGCCGCTGTTCGCGGGCGTCGGTGAGCTCATGAAAACCATTAGCCAGCTCAATGCCTTTGTAATAGACCTCGAAACGTTCCGCTACGCGATGATCTTCAGTGCTGATTTGCGCCAGTGACGCCTGGCTGGCCGGGAAATGATAGATAAACGTCGGACGATCTTTACCAATATGCGGCTCGACGCCCATGACAAAAAGTAGCTGAAGCAGCGTGTCCCGATCCTCTTCCGTATCGGCAATATTGCTCAAATCGAGCTTCGCCGCCACTTCGCGCAGCTGCGTTTTATCTGCCGACAGCGGGTCGATTTCCAGATGACGCAGGAAGGCTTGCTGATAAGAGAGGCTTTCGGCCGGCTGGCAGTCGAGTACCTGCTGTAGCAGATCGTCTACTTCGTTGATTAGCCGGTACATGTCATAGCACGGACGATACCACTCCAGCATGGTGAATTCCGGATTATGGTGACGCCCCATCTCTTCATTACGGAAGCTACGGCATAGCTGAAACACTGGGCCGCAGCCGGCCGCCAGCAGGCGCTTCATGTGATATTCCGGGCTGGTCATCAGGTACAGGTTCAGCCCCTGAGAGTGGCCAGGACCAACGAAACGCGTCTCAAACGGGACCATATGAATATCCGTCACCGTCGCCTGACTCATGCAGGGCGTCTCCACCTCCAGCACGCCGCGGTCGGTAAAGAAACGGCGAATTTCCGCCATCACCGCTGCACGTTTTAACAGATTTGGAATGGATGCGCTCGGCTGCCAGGTTGCCGTTTCGCTCATGGTACTTTCTCCGATTTGAAACAAGGGCACGAAGTCTACTCGTAACTGGCAGATGAAACAAATTTTGTGCGAATGCGTAAACGCGTTACATACACTTAATTTATTGATAACCCAAAAGCATAAAGCAAGCAGATAAACAACCGCACAGAACGATAAAAAAATCGAACACGTCAATTTTCCCTTATGACCCTACGGCTATACTCCTTACCTATAAAGGAGCAGTGATACGTTTTCGCCAGCCCGGCGGCGAAATAAACAAAAACTGGAGGAATGTCGTGCAAACTTTTCAAGCCGATCTTGCCGTAATAGGCGCAGGCGGAGCAGGTCTTCGCGCCGCAATAGCCGCCGCGCAAGCTAATCCAAATGCTAAAATCGCTCTAATTTCAAAAGTCTATCCTATGCGCAGCCATACCGTTGCTGCTGAAGGGGGTTCCGCTGCCGTCGCGCAGGATCATGATAGCTTTGAGTACCATTTCCACGACACCGTTGCAGGCGGCGACTGGCTGTGTGAGCAGGACGTCGTTGACTACTTCGTTCATCACTGCCCGACGGAAATGACCCAGCTCGAACAGTGGGGATGCCCGTGGAGTCGCCGCCCGGACGGCAGCGTCAACGTCCGGCGATTCGGCGGCATGAAGATCGAGCGAACCTGGTTCGCTGCCGATAAAACCGGCTTTCATATGCTGCACACCCTGTTCCAGACTTCGCTTCAATTCCCGCAAATCCAGCGCTTCGATGAGCATTTTGTTCTGGATATTTTGGTGGATGATGGCCAGGCTCGCGGTCTGGTCGCGATGAATATGATGGAAGGTACGCTGGTGCAAATCCGCGCCAACGCGGTCATTCTGGCGACCGGCGGCGCAGGACGCGTGTATCGCTACAATACCAACGGCGGTATCGTCACCGGCGACGGTATGGGTATGGCGCTCAGCCACGGCGTACCGCTGCGCGATATGGAGTTCGTGCAATATCACCCCACCGGTCTCCCGGGTTCCGGAATTCTGATGACGGAAGGCTGCCGCGGCGAAGGCGGTATTCTGGTCAACAAGAACGGCTACCGCTATCTGCAGGATTACGGCATGGGTCCGGAAACTCCGCTGGGCGAACCGAAAAATAAATATATGGAGCTGGGCCCGCGCGATAAAGTATCCCAGGCTTTCTGGCACGAATGGCGTAAGGGCAACACGATCCCCACGCCGCGAGGCGATGTGGTCTATCTCGATCTGCGCCATTTGGGCGAGAAAAAGCTGCTTGAACGTCTGCCGTTTATCTGCGAACTCTCGAAGGCCTACGTTGGCGTCGATCCGGTGAAAGATCCCATTCCGGTACGTCCGACCGCGCACTACACCATGGGCGGGATCGAAACCGACCAGCAGTGTGAAACCCGCATCAAAGGGCTATTTGCCGTGGGCGAATGTTCTTCGGTCGGCCTGCACGGCGCCAACCGCCTTGGCTCCAACTCCCTGGCGGAGCTGGTGGTGTTTGGCCGTCTGGCCGGAGAACAGGCCATGCAGCGCGCAACCGAAGCGGGCGAAGCCAATAGCGCCGCGCTGGACGCGCAGGTCGTCGATATCGAGAACCGCCTGAAAGATCTGGTTAATCAGGAAGGTAACGAGAACTGGGCCAAGATTCGTGACGAAATGGGCCTGTCAATGGAAGAAGGCTGCGGTATCTACCGTACGCCGGAGCTTATGCAGAAAACGGTTGATAAGCTGGCCGAGCTGCAGGAGCGCTTCAAGCGCGTGCGTATCACCGACACCTCCAGCGTGTTCAATACCGACCTGCTGTACACCATCGAACTGGGCCATGGCCTGAACGTCGCCGAATGTATGGCGCATTCCGCCCTCGCGCGTAAAGAGTCCCGCGGCGCGCATCAGCGTCTGGACGAAGGCTGCACCGAGCGTGACGACGTCAACTTCCTCAAGCATACCCTCGCCTTCCGCGATGCCGACGGTAATACCAGTCTGGAGTACAGTGATGTGAAAATCACCACTCTGCCGCCGGCAAAACGCGTGTACGGTGCGGAAGCGGAAGCAGCCGAGAAGAAGGAGACGACGAATGGCTGAGATGAAAAATATGAAAGTCGAAGTGGTGCGCTACAACCCGGAAGTGGACATCGCACCGCACAGCGCTTTCTATGAAGTTCCCTACGATGAGCAAACCTCATTGCTTGATGCCCTGGGCTACATCAAGGACAACCTCGCGCCAGACCTCAGCTACCGCTGGTCCTGCCGCATGGCGATTTGCGGTTCCTGCGGCATGATGGTGAACAAGGTGCCAAAGCTGGCCTGTAAAACTTTCCTGCGCGAATACACCAAAGGTATTAAAGTCGAGGCGCTGGCCAACTTCCCAATCGAGCGCGATCTGGTGGTCGATATGACCCACTTTATCGAAAGCCTGGAAGCCATTAAGCCGTACATCATTGGCAACCCGCGCACGCCCGATCAGGGCCCGAACACGCAGACGCCGGCGCAAATGGCCAAGTACCACCAGTTCTCCGGCTGCATCAACTGCGGCCTGTGCTATGCGGCCTGTCCGCAGTTTGGTCTTAATCCGGAGTTTATCGGCCCGGCGGCGATCACCCTCGCCCATCGCTACAACGAAGACAGCCGCGACCACGGTAAAAAGGAACGTATGGCGCAGCTTAACGGCCAGAATGGCGTCTGGACATGTACTTTCGTAGGCTACTGCTCCGAAGTCTGCCCGAAACACGTCGACCCGGCGGCCGCGATCCAGCAGGGCAAGGTAGAAAGCTCGAAAGACTTTCTTATCGCCACCCTGAAACCACGCTAAGGAGTGCTGTATGACGACTAAACGCAAACCCTACGTGCGGCCGATGCCGTCCACCTGGTGGAAAAAGCTGCCGTTTTATCGCTTCTATATGCTGCGTGAAGGAACGGCGGTACCCACGGTCTGGTTCAGCGTCGTGCTGATTTACGGGCTGTTCGCACTGAAGCATGGCGCGGAGAGCTGGGCGGGCTATATCGGTTTTCTGCAAAACCCGATTGTCGTGATCCTGAACCTGATCACGCTTGCAGCCGCGCTGCTGCATACCAAAACCTGGTTTGAGCTGGCGCCGAAAGCCGCCAATATTATCCTTAAAGGCGAGAAAATGGGGCCAGAGCCAATTATTAAAGGGCTTTGGGTCGTCACTGCGGTCGTCACCGTGGTGATCCTGTTTGTCGCGCTGTTCTGGTAAGGAGGCTGGAATGATTAATCCCAATCCAAAACGTTCGGATGAGCCGGTATTCTGGGGGCTGTTTGGCGCTGGCGGCATGTGGGGAGCGATTATCGCCCCCGTCATTGTGCTGCTGGTAGGTATTATGCTGCCGCTGGGCCTCGCGCCTGCTGACGCATTCAGCTATGAACGCGTACTGGCTTTTGCCCATAGTTTTATTGGCCGTGCATTCATTTTCCTGATGATTGTTCTGCCGCTATGGTGCGGGCTTCACCGTATTCACCATGCGATGCACGATTTGAAAATTCACGTACCCAACGGTAAGTGGGTCTTCTATGGACTCGCGGCGATTCTGACCGTCGTCACCCTCGTCGGCATATTGTTCATCTAAACGGATAGCCGTACGCGGCTTTTACCTCAGCTGCAATAAGCCCGGTAGCATTCTGTTACCGGGCTCGCTTCTCAAGAAAATTCTGCCGCATTTTTCCTGCCTGACTCTACACTTAGCTTAAAACTGGCAAGGAAAAAATTATGCGTCTGCTACCCGTTATTGCGGTTGTTGCCGCTTCATTTCTGCTTGTAGCCTGTACTACGCCGGCACCGCCTCCTGGCGTAACCGTGGTTAGCCCCTTCGACGCTCAACGCTATCTTGGTACCTGGTATGAGATTGCCCGCTTCGATCACCGTTTTGAAAGCGGCCTTGAAAAAGTCACCGCAACGTATAGCCTGCGCGATGATGGCGGGCTGAACGTGGTAAATAAAGGCTACAACCCCGATCGGGGTATGTGGCAAAAAACCGATGGCGTAGCTTATTTTACCGGGGAACCCACTCGCGCCGCGCTGAAGGTCTCATTTTTCGGCCCCTTCTATGGCGGCTATAACGTGATAGCGCTGGATAAGGATTATCGCTACGCGCTGGTTTGTGGACCCGATCGCGACTATCTCTGGCTACTGGCGCGTACGCCGAAAATCCCGCCGGAAGTGAAGCAGCAGATGCTGGATATCGCTACCCGGCAAGGATTCGACGTGAGCAAACTACTATGGGTCAATCAGCAGTATTAATGCGCGCTCATTTTCAGGCCAATGATGCCAATCACAATGCACGCCAGGCTGGCAATGCGCATCGGGCTGGCGGATTCGCCCAGCAGGATAATACCCGTCACGGCTGCGCCGACCGCGCCTATTCCGGTCCAAACGGCGTAAGCCGTCCCTACGGGCAACGTTTTCATCGCCCATGACAACAGCGCCATGCTGATGACCATGGCGGCAATCGTTATCACGCTTGGCACCAGGCGGCTAAAACCGTGGGTATATTTCAGACCGACTGCCCAGACGACTTCCAGCAGACCAGCGATAAACAGAACTAACCAGGACATATGGCTCCTTTGATGGGGCCGTCCCCAGATGTGAAACGCTTACAGGTCGTCCCGTAAGGCAGATGATATTTCACAGGAATTATACACGACGTGACTAAGGTGAGGAAGAACGGTACGACCAGCGGCCGTACCGCTATGGTCTATTGCTGAGCTTTGGTCGCGGCGCCCGAAATCGCGCTGCCGCCTTCTGAAATATCCTGACCAACACCGCGCGTGGTGTTACATGCAGTCAGTACAGAGGAAAGAGCCAAAACCGTAAAGAACGCTGCAATCGCTTTTTTTACCATAATGTCATCCTTATTAACCAGTTTTAGTTATCGTGCTCTATAAGCATAGACAAACTGGTCCAGGATGAGGGAAACGCGGCGATTTTTAAGAGAAAAAGAGGTTAAAAGGATTGAGCCAAACGGAGAAACTAATTGTGAATGAGGATTTCCTGATGAAATCAGGTTAACTGGCAGCATGAGAAATGACATGGCCCAGACTTTGGATATCTTCACCGACGCCGCGAGCCGTATTGCATCCGGCCAGAAGAGCGCAGCTTAGTAATAATAGTAGTACCGGAAGTTTTAATTTATGAGCCATCTTCCCTGCCTGCGTCTACGCTCGGTAGAGGGCGCAGCGAAACGCTGCGCCAACCATCTCAGCGCATAAATTACTTCACGCGGGATACGTATTCGCCAGAGCGAGTATCCACTTTGATGACTTCGCCGATCTGTACGAACAGCGGAACCTTAACCACGGCGCCAGTGGAGAGAGTTGCAGGTTTACCGCCGGTACCAGCAGTATCGCCTTTCAGGCCTGGATCGGTTTCAACGATTTCCAGCTCAACAAAGTTCGGCGGCGTAACGGAGATTGGCTGACCGTTCCACAGAGTCACAATACATTCAGCCTGATCCAGCAGCCATTTAGCGTTGTCGCCAACGGCTTTAGCGTCAGCGGCCAGCTGTTCGAAAGTAGAGTTATTCATGAAGTGCCAGAACTCACCGTCGTTGTACAGGTAAGTCAGGTTCATATCGACAACGTCCGCGCCTTCAGCAGAATCCGTAGACTTGAAGGTTTTCTCTACACGGGTACCCGTCAGCAGGCGGCGCAGCTTAACGCGCGCAAAAGCCTGGCCTTTACCTGGTTTAACGAATTCACTGGCTTCAACTGCATAAGGTTCGCCGTCCATCATGATTTTAAGACCGGCACGAAAATCGTTGCTATAGTAAGTCGCCATAAGGCCCTCTGAAACTTTGTTAATTGGTAGCTAAGCCACAAAATGGCGCATATTGTAACCCTAAATACCCCATCCAGAGAAGATTGGTTAACGCAACTTGCCGATGTTGTGACCAGTCCTGATGAACTGCTGCATCTTTTAAATGTAGACGCTGATGCGAATCTATTGGCGGGACGCGATGCCAGGCGCCTGTTCGCACTGCGTGTCCCGCGGGCATTTATTGCCCGTATGGAACCAGGAAACCCCAATGATCCACTTCTCCGTCAGGTACTTACCTCCCGGGAGGAGTTTGTTAATGCTCCGGGATTTACCACCGATCCGCTGGAAGAACAGCACAGCGTTGTGCCTGGTCTACTGCATAAATACAGCAACCGCGCGTTACTGCTGGTTAAAGGCGGCTGTGCGGTTAATTGTCGTTATTGCTTCCGCCGCCACTTTCCCTATGCTGAAAACCAGGGTAATAAGCGCAACTGGCAGATGGCCATGGAGTACATTGCGTCTCATCCAGAGCTGGATGAAATCATTTTTTCCGGCGGTGACCCGCTGATGGCGAAAGACCCAGAACTAGACTGGCTGCTTACGCAGTTGGAAGCCATCCCGCATATTAAGCGCCTGCGTATCCACAGTCGGTTGCCCATTGTGATTCCTGCGCGCATTACCGATACGCTGGTTGCGCGTATCTCTGCTTCATCGTTGCAGGTACTGCTGGTGAACCATATCAACCATGCTAACGAAATAGATGCGGCGTTTCGTACCGCGATGAAGAGTCTGCGTATAGCTGGCGTCACTTTACTTAATCAAAGCGTACTACTGCGCGGCGTAAACGATGACGCGCGCACGCTCGCCGATCTGAGCAATGCGTTATTCGATGCCGGAGTCATGCCTTATTACCTTCACGTTCTGGATAGAGTGCAGGGCGCAGCACATTTTATGGTCAGCGACGAAGAGGCGAGGAAGATTATGCGTGAACTGCTCACGATGGTATCTGGTTATTTAGTACCAAAACTTGCACGGGAAATCGGTGGTGAACCGAGCAAAACACCGCTGGATTTGGGCTTAAAACAGCGCTAATCAATATGTCTGCCGGGCCCGGCCTGGCAGACACTATCAGGATGCAGTCACTGACTGACATCAGAACGCAAATGCAACATTACTTCACGTGAAAAAATCAACCCAGCTAAATATTACATATACGTATAAAAGAATAGCCTAAGCACATATTAATTTTATTCATAATATTAAAGAAAGTATATTGGTTGCTATTAAGGCTACCAGTAGCAGCAAAAACCAGCCTGGCAAACTCAAAGCTGGCTGCTTATTATTATCATTTATATGTAACTCTGGAGGCCTTGCGGGGTTATCAAGCACCTTCCTTTCCGCCATGAGAGGAGCAACATTGCTTATTATCGGTATGTTTTCTAAATTTCCTGACTCTTCTTCATCGGTTCTGGACAAAAAATCAACGTGGGAATCTGCTGCCAAAACAAAGCCACGCTGCCGTACAGTAACAATGATATCTTGCGATAATCCAGCTTTTAGTAGTGACTTTCTTAATAGCGAAATATTTTGATAGAACGTATTTTGCGAGACAACAACGCCTCTCGTTTTCCACACTGTATCTAAAAACTCCTCACGAGATATAACTTTTCCATTGCTTTCCAGCAATAGTTGAAGACAACGCGCGGTAGGTGCATTTAGAGCAACGCTATCACCGTGCTCACCTAATGGTTTTAGCTTATTCACATTTGTATCAAAAATAACTTCATTATTAATGATATATTCGTTGAATACCATAATGTTATCCCTTCCTTTATTGGATATGTGAAATCACAACAAATAAACATAGAGTTCATCGTCAAAGGCCAGAAAATCCTTTTCACAACCGGAGTTAGTTGACTGCAGACAAAAAAACCACGTTATCCGTCCGACATGAACAAGATTAACATGTTATTTTTAGGCAAAGAGACGATGGCGCCATTATTATACTAGCCATCTTAAACCATTACTAAACAGACAACAAAACATGAACTAATGACAATTCAAGTTTTAAATAAATTTTAGATAAAATTCACATGCATTTTGCCCCCCTTCCATTTAAATTCGTCGTCGCTCAAGCCTATAAAGCCTGAAGACTGGCATAAGGACGAGCGAAAGGAAACGATAGGGCTCAGGCGCAGATAAAGGTCAGTCAGCCATTAACTACTAGTTAATTATTAACAATAGTTATAGTTGATAACCAAGCCAGGCATCTATTCAGGAATTTTTAAGCTTTTATAAATGGATTAAATAAATGAAAAAAACAATCGTAGCTGTAATGGTCGCTGCATCTGCAGTTCTGAGCGCACAGGCTTTCGCGGCAGGAAACAGTTCTCAACTGACAATCCTCGGCAACGTAACCGACACTGGCGAATCCTGTAACGTCACTCCTGCAGCTCTGATCCAGGGCGGCTCTTTGACTCTGGATGACGTAAAAGCCTCTATCCTGGAAGGCCAGGGCATCAACACTCCATATATGGCGCTGGCTAAAGATATCGAGTACAAAATTGAAGACTGCCAGAAAGGCTCTTCTGCGTATACTGGTAACCTGAACGTTACTGTTACCGGCGACTACATCAGCGGCCAGGATGATATCCTGACAAATACCGCAGTTAACCCGGCAACGAATGCAGCTGTAACCGTAGTTAATACCGACGGTTCACGCGTTAGCTTTACTGGCACAACTGCAAAAACTATCGCTTATACCGCGGGCACCCCGTCTTATATGCGTTATAAAGCAGCATATGTTAAAACTGCAAACGGTGTAACTGATGGTGCTGTTAAAGGTGTAGCTACCTTTACTATCTCCTACTAATGCCCAATGGGGTTTGCCATCGACGGCAAGCCCCATTCTTATTATTCAGGGAATGAATTATGTTCAAGTCATTATTAAAAATAGTGGCCGTTATTTCTCTTTCCGCAAGCTTTGTCGCCCATAGTGGAGTGGTGGTTGATTCTACCCGTCACCTTTATAAAGAAGGTACGCGAGAAATCAGCGCCAACCTGGAAAATAAAGACAACATCCCTTATTTAGTCAAATCATGGGTTGAACCACGTGAAGGAAACGCTACCTCATTTTTTATGGTTACGCCACCGCTGTTCCGTCTCGAGGCCAAGCAAAAAAATACCGTCCGTATTTTTCCTAATGCCAATATCATCAATGCGCCAAAAGATAGAGAGTCCGTTTATTATTTTAACGTGATGTCTATCCCACCAACTAGCGATGCGGATACGGATAAAAACAGAATTCAGCTGGCTGTACGCCATAGAATGCGTCTGATCTATCGTCCTTCATCCTTACAAGATCTCTCAATAAACCAGGAAGCCAAAAAACTGGAATGGCGTAAAGTCAATAACAAAATTACGGTTAAAAATACAACACCATTTTTTATCTATTTTAAATCTATCAAAATTAATGGCGTCGAACTGAGCGGTTTCATTAACAATATTGATGCCTTTGCGACAAAAGAATTTTCGTTACCAGCAGGCGCAAATGGATCTGAAGTAGAGTGGAAAATCGCGACGGATAACGGGGGCACTGGTTCTGCCTACTCCGTATCAATTTAATTTCTATCCTTTTTTGATAGGCCAGGGTGAAAAGTATGTCTATTTTAATAAAAAAAAGGGATGATGTTTTTTCTAGTGTGTCCCGCACATTTTTCGTTCTTGTACCTGCGCTAGCCCTTGGTTTTAGCAACAATACCTTGGCTCGCGATTTTTTTGATCCTGACTTTATCAAATCAGTGGGTCAAAACGATCCCTCTTCAATACCGGATTTATCACTATATGCAACCAAGGATGCTCAGGCTCCGGGGAAGTATCGCATCGACGTTGTTTTAAACAATAATTTACAAGAAACGACTGACGTGCGCTTTGTTGAAAAAAAAGATTCTGCTACCGGTGATTTAAAATTAGTACCATGTTTAAGTATTGCTACACTAAAGAACTATGGCTTAAGGACCGAGGCATTTCCAACCCTAAAGGAGGATGCTGACGGCTGTACGAACACTAACATTATACCGAACTTCAAAACCGATTTTAACTTTAATACTCAACAACTATTAATATCTATACCCCAGGCAGCGCTCTCAACTATTGCGCAAGGCTTTGTCCCTCCGGAAGAATATGATGACGGTATTAACGCCTTATTGACCAACTATCAGTTCAGTTCAGGCAAGGACTACGAGGCCAATAACGAATATTATAACCTTAACCTGCAGTCCGGGCTGAATATTGGGCCATGGCGACTTCGAAACCTTAGCACCTGGAATAAATCAGCAGGTGCAAAAAGCGATTGGGATTCCGTTTATCTATATGCTCAGCGCAGCATCATTCCATTAAAGAGCAAGTTGGTAATGGGGGAAAGCTCATCCCTGTCGAGCATTTTTGATAGCGTGCCCTTTACAGGGGTCCAGTTGGCGACAGACGAGGATATGATCCCGGAAAGCCTACGCGGTTTCGCGCCAATTGTTCGCGGTATTGCCAGAACTAACGCCCGTGTCGTTATCAAACAGAATGGTTATCAGATTTACCAGGCTTTTGTTGCTCCCGGTGCCTTTGAAATAACCGACCTCTACTCTACCGGCGGTAACGGCGACCTGTATGTTACCGTAGAAGAAGCCGATGGTTCCCGTCAAAACTTCGTCGTGCCATACGCTTCTCTGCCGCTGATGCTCAGAGAAGGCCAGATGGAGTATGAAATTACCAGCGGTCAATATCGTCCCTATGACGACAATATTGATGAAAAACCCTTTACGCAGGCCACCATCAGCTATGGCGCGTTAAGCAATACAACGTTTTACACCGGTATTCAGGCAGCATCTAACTATCAAGCGCTGGCATTTGGCGTTGGGCAAAACCTTGGCGATATTGGCGCACTTTCAGCCGACGTCACCGAAGCGTGGTCTAAGAAAAAAGATGCGGATAAAACGTCCGGCCAGTCCTGGCGCATTCGTTACGGTAAAAATATTATTGAAACCGGCACCAATATTACCGTCGCTGGTTATCGCTATTCCACTTCTGGCTTTAATACACTTACCGACGTGATGAATACCTACAACAATCGCTACGGTGGTTATATTTCTCACTCGATACGTAACCGAACTAATATTACCGTCAGCCAGAGCCTGGGGTCAGGGCTAGGTAGCCTTTCCGTATCCGGTATATTTGAGGATTATTGGGATAGCAATCGCCACAACAACTCATTAAACGTTGGCTACAACGGCGGGTTCCGACGCTTTAACTATTATGCAGGCTATAGCTATAGTCGTTATTCCTGGAGCAACAATGGTTCAAGCCGTACCGCAGAGGACGATCATGTTTTTACCTTTAATATCACTGTACCGTTAAGCGACTGGTTACCGAAGACCTACGCAACCTATAATGTCACTAACAGTAGCCCGGGTTCTACCGATCAATATGTCTCCCTGAGCGGTACAGCTCTGGAGAACGATAAACTGGACTGGAACGTACAGCAGGGTTATAGCAATCGAGAAGATGCGAGCGGCGGCGTATACGGTAACTATAGAGGTTCTATGGGTTCGGTTAACGGAGGTTACAGTTATAGCAAGCATAGTCAGTTAGTTAACTATGGTATGAGCGGCGGTGCATTAGTTCATGCTGACGGAATCACCTTAGGTCAGGAAATGTCAGAGACTTCAGTATTAGTTAAAGCTCCGGGTCTGGACCACGTACGTTTGGAGAATGATGAAACCGTAGAGACCGATTATCGAGGTTATGCGATTCTTCCGTACGTAACACCTTATCATCGTACTAGCGTAACTCTTGATAGCACATCTCTTAGCGATAATATGGAGTTGCCAAACACAACCCAGAAAGTTGTGCCAACTCGCGCCGCTATCGTAAGAGCTAATTTCGAAGGGAGTATCGGCCGTCGTGCATTCCTGATTCTGAAACGAACTTCAGGTGAAAATGTACCTTATGGCGCCACGGTAACTCCGGCACTCGATAAAAAAGCGCAGGCCAGTATCGTTTCAGACGGAGGCATGGTTTATATGTCGGGATTAAAAGACACTGGTGATGTTTATGCCCAATGGGGAACAAAAGCGGGACAAAACTGCACAGCTTCATATAATTTAGCGGATCAATCAGCAAATATAGCCCAAGTTAGTGCTGTTTGCCGATAAACAGGGATAGAACTTCAATGAAAAAACTAATTTTGTTTATTAGCTTATTATGCTTCAGCCTACCGACGCTATCTATATGCAAATATAGTAAGACTTCAAATCCCACGGTAGGCATTTCGATTAAATCAAAAATATTATCCGATAAGTCTTTACCCGCAGGCTCAATATTAGGCGTGGGAACAGTTGGTGGAGGCGTCGCTGATATGAAAACTTTTTATGATTGTGAGGCTGGGGATGTTTACGCCGTATCGGCATCGCCGGGGGCTATAGAGGCTCCGGGCGTAAAAGGAATACAGGGTGGTACAGTTTATGAAACAGGCATCAAAGGTATTGGTTATCAAATATCAGATGCTATTTCAGGCAGTAACATTCGCCCTATCCCTGCCAAAATGGGAAGTATTTCTGCCTACCGACTGACAGTTAATCCAGTAGTACAATTAACAGCCTGGTTAATTAAAACAAATGACGATATTGATACAAATGTGACATCATCACGAACAATATCAGTCATGTATCTCGCAGGAACACCAACGCAGGTTCAGTCCAGATCATCAACGGCTCGCTTGCTTGGTGCAAATTTAACACTAGGCGCATTTACTTTCCGAGAAACGTCTTGTGAGGTAACCCCGCGCAACGGAAGCACCATAAAGTTGCCTAATATTGAAGCAAGTCAGCTAAATGCCGTCACCCCGGGGAACGCAACCGGCAAACAAAAAGATATCATTCTGGATATTAATTGCCCAACTTCATCAGTAGGGAGTAAATATACCTACTGGTTTAACCCCATCACGCCAAACAGCTCCTCAACTAATGGAGTTTTAATGAACTCCGTCCCCGTTGCTTCAGGTGGTGCACAAGATGTCGGATTAATTATCAAAAAAGACGGCACTGCTATTAAATTCTATGATTATGATGCTTATTCAATTGCTAAAGTGGCTAAAACGCAGGAAGTAAAATTAACTGCTGACTACTATCGCTTATCTAGCACCATATCTACCGGCACAGTACAAGGAATTTTCGAAATAATTTTACAGGAAAAATAGAACGACATACGAACACCCTATTAGTAATAACTATCGAAAAAGAGAGCGTCGCTCTCTTTTTCGTATAGCCTCCCCCCATTCATTCGTCCTTTCAATATCTTTTCTTAAAACTGAACAGATTCACATAACATGTGATAAAAATTCAGCTCTAATTCACATATAATTTAATTGATTATCTGCAAACTCAGAATTATCTTCTTCACCGGGCTAATTACGCCTGCTTGTAAAAATTGTTGTAATTAATTATTAAAGGACTAAAAATGAAAGAATTAACTATCTTCGAAATGGAAGAAATCGCCGGGGGCTATACCTGGGATTTTTCTTCCGCCTCCGCTGGGGTTCAATCGCTTGTGTGTAACGCTGTTGAAGCCATAGGTTCTGCCGCTCTTGGCGCTATTGTCGGCGCTGGTTTCGGTACGCTCATTGGTGGGACTCAGTCCGGTGAAAACGGAGGTCTGTTAGGGTTTGGTATGTTCGGTAACCTGGTTGGTATGTTCTGGGGAGCGCTGTGGGGCGGCGTAGCAGCTGGGGCCGGCGCGATAGCCGTGGGCTGGGACGAAACGCTTAGCTATGTTAAAACCTCAATAGACAAAGTACTGGACGGTACTTTCGTACCGTGGTCTTAATTATTTATTAATAATAATTAACACTCTAATAAAGGCCCTGAACAGGGCCTTTCATTTCCCTTAATATCAACTGAAACCAATACAATGCATAACGACCTCTATCGCAAGGAAGCGATTGAATATAAAAGATTTTACTGGAAAGGTAAGGCGCTATTATTAGCCGGGTTACCTGTATGGCTAGTCACCTCATTATCTTTGATATTCTTAATCGCGCTAGTAGCCACTATTATTTTTTGTAAATTCACTCAGCGAATAGATGTTCGTGGAGAGGTCATCACACTACCTCATTCTATAAATGTTTTCTCTCCACAGCAGGGTTTTGTTGTTAAACAATATGTAAAAGTAGGCGAAATTGTTAAAAAAGGACAGCCACTTTACGAACTGGATGTGTCACGAAACACCACTAGCGGCAATGTTAGCGAGTCCCAAATAGAATCTATCAATGAAAAAATCATTAATGCCAATGATATTATAAAAAAATTAAAAAAGAACAAAGATGAAACTTTAAATGCCCTGGATTCACAAATTAAAAACGTTAAGGATTCGCTAAAAGAAACGAATCATATGCTGGCTAATACTCAAGCAGGCTTACGTAAAATGTATGAAAACTTATCTAATTATGATAAGTATCTAAAAAATGGTCTTATCACTAAAGACCAATATAACTATCAACACTCATTATATTTTCAACAACAAAGCAACTATCAGTCTCTAATCAGCCAGCAAATGCAGCTTGATACTCAGGTTACTCAAATTAATAGTGACAGAGTAACAAAAGCAGCAGATTTTGATAATCAAATCTCCAACCAATATAATCAGATAAATGATTATAAAAATCAATTGATAGAGTCGAATGCCAGCGGTAATGTTGTAATTAAAGCAACCGCCAATGGTAAAGTTGAGTCTTTAGCGGTAACCAAAGGACAGATGGTAGAAAATGGTAGTAGTTTAGCCCAGATAAAACCGACAGGTGACGTTGAATACTATCTAATTCTATGGCTACCAAATAATAGCATTCCTTACATAAAACCTGGTGATACCATTAATATTCGTTATGATGCCTTTCCAGCAGATAAATTTGGACAATTTCCAGGCAAAGTTCTTTCCATATCGTCTATGCCCGCATCGCGCCAGGAATTATCAGAATATACAAACGTTAGTAATGGAACCAATCAACAAGAGCTTGCACTTTATAAGGCAATAGTAACAATCAAACATAAATCATTTAAGTATAAAGGTAAAACCTTAACGTTATCAAATGGTCTGAAAGCCCAGGCTGTCGTTTTCTTAGAAGAACGGCCTCTTTATATGTGGATGTTTACTCCTTTTTATAAAATTTCGCAGAGCGTAAGTGGCCCCATAAATGACTAAAGAACTATTTGCAACTATTACAACAAAACTTAATTTTTCGCTACGTAAAAAAATTCCGGTAATTTTACAATCTGAATCGGCTGAATGCGGTATTGCCTGCCTGGCAATGGTATGCGGCTACTATGGACTGGACATTGATTTATTCAATTTCCGCCAACGCTTTGGTAGCCCTTCTCAAGGTTCGTCCCTTATGCAGCTGAGTAAAACAGCAGAACATGCTGGGTTGAAAAGTCGTGCACTATCCTTGGATCTCGACGAAATAAGACAACTCAAATTACCCTGTATCATTCACTGGGGGATGAATCATTATGTAGTTTTGACCAAGGTCAGAAAGTCCAGCTTCATTGTTCATGACCCTTCCTTAGGGAAACGAGTTATTGGATTGCAGGAGATGTCGAATAACTTTACAGGTATTGCGCTGGAGTTATGGCCAGATCAAAATTTTGATCAAGAGACAGCAAAGTCACGCTTACGTTTGTTGGACTTAATGCGTAATATCGTTGGGTTAAAATCAGTATTACTTAAAATATTTGCTTTTTCTGTTGTTGTAGAGGCTATCGGGTTACTTTTACCGATTGGTACACAATTAGTTACTGACCATGTCATCATGGCCCATGATCAAAGCTTGCTTTCGGTAATATGCATTGGTTTGGTTTTCTTTACTCTATTCCGTACTTTTATCAGTATGTTAAGAGCCTGGACATCATTAACGTTGAACACGTTAACAAACATCCAATGGAAAACTACCCTGTTTGATCATCTGACCAAATTACCCCTTAGTTTTTTTGAAAAGCGGCATTTAGGCGATATACAATCTCGTTTTTCATCGCTTGATACCATTCGGTCAACTTTTACTAATAGTATTGTCGGTGGAATTATCGACTCCATTATGACTATTGGTCTTTTGATCATGCTTGCACTATACGGTGGCTGGTTAGTATGGGTGGTAGTAGGGTTTACCGCTTGCTATGCTATTATGCGCCTTTCTACGTATCATTTTTACCGTCGCGTAGCGGAAGAACAAGTGGTTAAAGGAGCTCGGTCTAGCTCTCATTTTATGGAATCACTTTATGGCATTTCTACCATTAAGGCATTAAATTTAAAAGAGCGCCGTTCTCAGCACTGGCTGAATATTAATATTGATGCTTGTAACGCAGGGATTAAGCAGACACGTTTTGATATGATGTTTAGTGGTGTTAATACATTTATCTCTTCGATTGATCAGGTTGCCGTCTTATGGCTTGGAGCCATTATGGTTATTGATAATGAGATGACCCTAGGCATGTTTATGGCTTTTAACGCTTATCGTGGTCAATTCTCTCAACGTGCATCGAGCCTCATTGATTTATTTATGCAGTTACGTATGTTATCTCTGCATAATGAACGTCTTTCTGAAATCGTCTTTAGCAAACCAGAAGAGGAGTTACCATCACGCCGCGTATTTACTGAAAACACGGGTGCCAGGTTAGAAGTAAAAAATCTCTGCTATCAATATGATCCTTTTTCGCAACCAATATTCTCTAACCTAAATATTACGATTGAACCAGGAGAATCCATTGCCTTAATTGGTCCATCTGGGGTGGGTAAGACGACTCTATTAAAAGTTATGTGTGGTTTACTTTCCCCAACAAGCGGTGATGTTCTGGCCGACAATCTCGATATCCAAAAAATTGGGCTAAATAACTATCGCCAGGGTACTGCCTGCGTTTTACAAGAAGATCGTCTTTTTTCTGGCTCATTGACCGATAATATAAGCGGTTTTGAGGATAATGTTGATTTAGAATTCGTTATGGAATGCGCGCGCCGATGCAACATTCATGATGAGATAATGAAAATGCCGATGGGCTACGAAACTATAGTTGGTGAGCTAGGCCTAGGTATTTCAGGCGGACAAAAGCAGCGTATCTTAATTGCGCGTGCTCTTTATCGTAAACCTAGCATCTTATTTATGGATGAAGCCACCAGTCACCTTGATCTTAAAAATGAATCAATTATAAACCAGTCAATTTCTGGTTTGAGCATCACCAGAGTTATTGTCGCTCATAGGCCATCAACGATTGCCTCAGCCGATCGGGTCATTGATTTGTCTCGATCATGTAACCTTACGCTGGCTTAATAATAAAGAAAAAGGAGAATATAATGCAAAATACATTAAAGGGATTTAATACCGCAGTGATTAAACATGAAGATCATTTTTTAGCTCTTCTTTTGAAGGTTAAATCGCAAAATGACATCTGCCAAACCTATTATTTACAAGCTCCACACCTTGCAGATCTTTGCTTAATTCTACAAAGCAGAATTAATTTAGTTGCACAGCGCATCTCTGAGAAAGGTGATACTTATAAAGAAAAATTAAATAATATTAATGAAATCATTATTGCTGAAACCCCAGAAGTTGTGATATCAGAGATTGAAGAGCCAGATTCTGGACAACGAATTACTTCTCTTACATTTGCTCCAGGAAACACGTCAGCAAAAATTGTCGCAGTCTTACAAAATAAAAAAACCATAATATTTAACATCGATGATACGCAGGTTGATGCACTTTCAGTTGCAATTCAACAAGCATTAATCAATTCTAATGAAAATGATTTAATGCAGAACATTTACTTCGATATGAAATACCTAATGCTTTATACAGTAGATTTATCAAAAGAAAAAAATATTTCATATCAACAACATATTCAAGAAGACTGGAAAACCACTTTATATAAAAACTATCTAGCTATACTTTTCTGCTTTGAAACACCACAGGGCAAGAAAATTCTGACCGGAGCTATTGTCAAAATAAATTCGCAACATCCATCAGCAGAAACTAATACCATTATTAGGCGAGTGCTGGATAACCACTCTAAATTAAACGTTAATGACGAAGGATATTCACCACATGAAATATACAGTAATATAATGCCAACCCCACCTGGGAAAATACTTACTCTCCCTGAATGTTTGAATGCCCTTCATCATTTCTATCGGGAAATGAATACAAAATTACCTGGATAAGCTCGCTTACTGAAAAAGTCATCCCCTCCTTGCATAAATTATCAAAGTATCCCTCTCCATCAGGAGAGGGATAACCCGCAGTTAAATCAGTTCGGGCACTTATAAACCTGGCCGTTCATTTGGCTATCGGTCGGGACAAAGCTCGACAGCAGATTCTGCGTCGGGCTGCTGACGCCGTAAATCACGTTGCCGCCCATTGCTGCCGCCTGGTTACGCAGGGCGTTTGCCGCACCGCGCATAGAGCCGCCCTCATCCCCATTCTGCCCGGATAGCCAGTTGCTCTGCGTGCCGGTCGCGGTTCCTAACAGCTGGCATTCAGAACCCGGCTTATCTTCAACAAAGCGTACGTTCTGGCCGCCAGAGGTCAATTCGTTGCTGGAGCTGCAACCTGCTAACAACAATGCTGCGCCGACAATCCCTGCTAAATATTTTACCTGCATGTTATTCCCCACGATCAATGAGCTGGACGCACTGGCCCGGATGTACAACCTTATACTAAAAAGACGACAAAAAGAAAAACCCCCGAGCATTTCTGCCCGAGGGTTTCCTTGTTTCTAAGGGGTATAGCGCACGATTACATCATGCCGCCCATACCACCCATGCCACCCATACCGCCAGCAGCACCTAAATCAGGAGCATCGCCTTTCGGCAGGTCGGTGACCATGCACTCGGTGGTGATCATCAGACCAGCAACGGATGCTGCGTACTGCAGAGCAGAACGAGTCACTTTAGTTGGGTCCAGGATACCGAAGTCGATCATGTTGCCGTATTCTTCGGTAGCGGCGTTGTAACCGTAGTTACCTTCGCCCGCTTTCACGTTGTTAGCAACAACAGACGGCTCTTCACCAGCGTTGGAAACGATCTGACGCAGCGGTGCTTCCATTGCGCGCAGCGCAACTTTGATACCGACGTTCTGATCTTCGTTCTGAGCGGTCAGGCCAGCCAGTTTAGCAGCAACGCGAACCAGCGCTACGCCACCACCAGCAACCACGCCTTCTTCTACCGCAGCACGGGTCGCGTGCAGGGCGTCGTCAACGCGTGCTTTCTTCTCTTTCATTTCAACTTCGGTAGCCGCGCCGACTTTGATTACCGCAACGCCGCCGGCCAGTTTAGCCACGCGCTCCTGCAGTTTTTCACGGTCGTAGTCAGAAGTCGCTTCTTCAATCTGCTTACGGATCTGAGTAACGCGGCCCTGAATCGCAGCTTCTTCACCCACGCCATCGATGATGGTGGTGGTGTCTTTGTTAATAACAACGCGTTTCGCCTGACCCAGGTCTTCCAGAGTCGCTTTTTCCAGCTCCATACCGATCTCTTCAGAGATAACGGTACCGCCGGTCAGCGTTGCGATGTCCTGCAGCATAGCTTTACGACGGTCGCCGAAGCCCGGTGCTTTAACCGCAGCCACTTTAACGATGCCGCGCATGGTGTTCACCACCAGGGTCGCCAGCGCTTCGCCTTCAACGTCTTCAGCGATGATAACCAGCGGTTTGCCAGCTTTCGCTACGGCTTCAAGAACCGGCAGCATTTCGCGGATGTTGGAGATTTTTTTGTCAGCCAGCAGAATGAACGGGCTTTCCAGCTCAACAGCACCGGTTTCCGGCTTGTTGATGAAGTACGGAGACAGGTAGCCGCGGTCAAACTGCATACCTTCAACCACGTCCAGTTCGTCTTCCAGACCGGTACCGTCTTCTACGGTGATCACGCCTTCTTTACCGACTTTATCCATCGCTTCAGCGATCAGTTTACCTACGGTTTCGTCGGAGTTAGCGGAGATGGTGCCAACCTGAGCAATGGCTTTAGAGTCAGAGCACGGTACGGACAGCGTTTTCAGTTCTTCAACAGCGGCTACGACAGCTTTGTCGATACCACGTTTCAGATCCATCGGGTTCATGCCCGCAGCGACGGCTTTCAGGCCTTCAGCGATAATAGCCTGCGCCAGTACGGTTGCGGTGGTAGTACCGTCGCCTGCAGCGTCGTTCGCTTTAGAGGCAACTTCTTTAACCATCTGCGCACCCATGTTTTCGAACTTGTCTTCCAGCTCGATTTCACGCGCTACGGACACGCCGTCTTTGGTGATGGTCGGCGCACCGAAGGATTTGTCCAGAACCACGTTACGGCCTTTCGGGCCCAGGGTTACTTTAACTGCGTCTGCCAGTACGTTTACGCCGCGCAGCATTTTCACACGAGCGTCGTTACCGAATTTTACGTCTTTAGCTGCCATTTTATCTTTCCCTTAAATTCGTATGTTCAGTGTCGTTCGCGGATTACGCTTCAACAATTGCCAGAATGTCGCTCTCGGACATGATCAACACTTCTTCATTGTCGATCTTCTCGGATTTTACGCCGTAGCCATCGTTGAAAATGACGATGTCACCAACTTTAACGTCCAGAGGCTGCACGGTTCCGTTTTCCAGGATGCGGCCCTTACCGACAGCGATGATTTCGCCACGAGTTGATTTTGCTGCCGCAGAACCGGTCAGAACGATGCCGCCAGCAGACTTCGTTTCAACTTCTTTACGTTTGACGATCACACGATCATGTAACGGACGAATACTCATTTTGATAGCTCTCCTTTGAGAAAGTCATTATCAGTTATGGATGACGCCGGTCCGCACACGGTTTTCCGGCTAGTGCCCTGAGAGATGGGGATGGGGTTTTCCCGCTTCAAGGGGAAAAGCAAAAAAAAATTTGTCCACGTGCTCAGACGCACACTAATTTGCCGCCCTCAGCTGACGTCATAAGCAAAAGCGATTGTGATACCATCCCTTTTTTGCCGGGCGCAAGGTTGAATCATGAGTGGTTTAAAACAGGAGTTGGGGCTTGCTCAAGGAGTGGGGCTACTTTCCACATCATTACTGGGAACCGGCGTTTTCGCGGTTCCGGCGCTGGCGGCATTGGTCGCCGGCGATAACAGCCTGTGGGCCTGGCCCGCACTGATTTTACTGGTGTTTCCCATCGCTATCGTCTTCGCCACGCTGGGCCGCCACTTTCCCAGCGCAGGCGGCGTAGCGCATTTTGTGCATATGGCTTTTGGCCCGCGCCTGGCGCGCGTCACCGGCTGGCTCTTTTTATCGGTGATCCCGGTCGGGTTACCCGCTGCCCTGCATATCGCCACCGGCTTTGGTCAGGCGCTCTTTGGCTGGCACGACAGCCAACTGCTGCTGGCCGAGCTGGGAACGCTGGCGATTATCTGGTGGGTCGGTTCTCGCGGAGCCAGCTCCAGCGCCAATCTACAAACGCTGGTTGCCGTGCTGATTGTCGCCCTGATTGTCGCCATCTGGTGGCGCGGCGCGATAAACCCAGCACAGATCCCCTTCCCGCCGCCTTCTGATATCGACAGTTCGCAGCTTTTTTCTGCCCTTTCGGTGATGTTCTGGTGTTTTGTCGGTCTTGAGGCCTTCGCGCACCTGGCCTCTGAATTTAAGCAGCCGGAACGCGATTTCCCCCGCGCGCTGATGATCGGCCTGTTACTGGCGGGTTCAGTCTACTGGGCCTGTACCGTGCTGGTCCTGCATTTTCATGCCTTTGGCGAGGAGATGGCCGCCGCCGCGTCGCTACCCAATATCGTGGTGCGTCTGTTCGGCGTTCAGGCGCTATGGATCGCCTGCGTTATCGGCTATCTCGCCTGCTTCGCCAGCCTCAATATTTATATTCAGAGCTTTGCCCGCCTGGTCTGGTCGCAGGCGCAGCACAAACCCGATAGCTATTTGTCCCGCCTGTCGCCGCGGCAAATTCCGCGTAACGCGTTGAACGCGGTCCTCGGCTGCTGCGTGATTAGCGCATTGTGCATTTATGCGCTCAATATCAACCTTGATGCGCTGATCGTCTACGCCAACGGCATTTTTATCATGATCTATCTGCTGTGCATGCTGGCGGGCTGCCGTCTGCTTCAGGGACGTTATCGTCTGTTAGCGGCGTTTGGCAGCGTACTGTGCCTGGTGCTGCTGGCGATGGTTGGCTGGAAGAGTCTGTACGCGTTTATCATGCTGGCGGGACTGTGGCTGTTTTTACCGAAGCGCCGGCTGGCAGAGAGGTATTCCAGGCCGGAGTAACCGGCCTGGAGGATGTTAGTCGCGGCGATCGTCTTTATGATCGAGACGGTCGCGCTCGTCGTCTTTACGCTGATATTCGCCTTCAAAGGTATCGCCGCCGCCCGTTCCGGCGCTAAACCCGCCGCCAGGCATCCGGCTAAAACGCAGATGCGGCATCAGCTTCAAGGTCAGATGCTTCTGCACCGGAGGCAGCAGCAGCAGCAGACCCAGGAAATCGGTAAAGAACCCCGGCAGAAGTAACAACAGACCGGCGATAATCAGCGACACGCTTTTGATCATCTCAGCGGCCGGGCTCTCCCCCGCCGCCATCTTCTGCTGCATCAGCATAAGGTTTTTAAAACCCTGGTTTTTCACCAGCGATATCCCCACCACCGAGCTGAAGATCACCAGAATCAGCGTCAGCAGGACGCCAAGCACATGGGCGACCTGGATAAAGATCGAGATTTCAATGTAAACGTATAAAAAAACGGCAATTAACGGAATCCAACGCACCGGCGTCTCCTTCATAAACAGACGCCCGCATCGGCGCCCGTAGTCATAGATGTGCTATTCGCATCAAAAAGATGTTGGGCCAAAACGTCACTTTTCAATCGTAAAAAAAGCTTATTTTTTTCAACAATAGAAAACCGGTGACCCATTTCACAGATTAATAATTCTTATAAGATTCACTACATAATAAGTGATCAGGGCGGCTGATATTCGCTATCATCAGCATATGATCGTGGGTACCGGGCCGATTAAGGAAATAATCTGCGGCCAGAAAATGCGCTAGATCCGATAAATTCTGCGTATTTGGTGAATTCATAGGCAGCTTGAAAGAGAAGGTTCACATGTTAAACAACATTCGTATCGAAGAAGACCTGTTGGGTACCAGGGAAGTTCCAGCTGACGCTTACTACGGCGTCCATACTCTGAGAGCGATTGAAAACTTCTACATCAGCAACAACAAAATCAGCGATATCCCTGAATTTGTCCGCGGAATGGTGATGGTGAAGAAGGCCGCTGCGCAGGCTAACAAAGAGCTGCAAACTATCCCCAAAAGCGTTGCCAATGCCATTATCGCCGCCTGCGATGAGGTCCTGAATAACGGCAAATGCATGGACCAGTTCCCGGTCGACGTCTTCCAGGGCGGCGCGGGCACTTCCGTAAACATGAACACCAACGAAGTACTGGCCAACATCGGCCTTGAGCTGATGGGCCACCAGAAAGGCGAATATCAGCACCTCAACCCTAACGACCACGTTAATAAATGCCAGTCCACTAACGATGCCTACCCGACCGGTTTCCGTATCGCGGTCTACGCCTCTATCCTCAAGCTGATCGATGCGATTAACCAGCTGAGCGAAGGCTTCCAGCAGAAGGCGGTTGAGTTCCAGGACATTCTGAAAATGGGTCGGACTCAGCTACAGGATGCGGTGCCGATGACCCTCGGTCAGGAGTTCCACGCGTTTAATGTTCTGCTTAACGAAGAGACCAAATGCATTCTGCGCACTGCGGAACTGCTGCTGGAAGTGAACCTTGGCGCGACCGCTATCGGCACCCGCCTGAACACCCCGGATGGTTATCAGCAGTTAGCGGTACAAAAACTGGCGGAAGTCAGCAACCTGCCGGTTGTACCCGCAGAAGATCTGATCGAAGCGACCTCCGACTGCGGCGCCTACGTGATGGTCCACAGTTCCCTGAAGCGCCTGGCGGTAAAACTGTCCAAAATCTGTAACGACCTGCGCCTGCTCTCTTCCGGCCCACGCGCTGGCCTGAACGAAATCAATCTGCCTGAACTGCAGGCGGGCTCTTCCATCATGCCCGCCAAAGTTAACCCGGTGGTCCCGGAAGTCGTCAACCAGGTGTGCTTCAAGGTGATCGGTAACGACACCACCGTCACCATGGCTTCCGAAGCGGGCCAGCTGCAGCTGAACGTGATGGAACCGGTGATTGGCCAGGCGATGTTTGAATCTATTCATATTCTGACCAACGCCTGCTACAACCTGCTGGAAAAATGCGTCAGCGGCATTACCGCCAACAAAGCGGTATGTGAAAGCTACGTCTATAACTCGATTGGCATCGTCACCTACCTCAACCCGTATATCGGCCACCACAATGGCGATATCGTCGGCAAGATTTGCGCCGAAACGGGCAAGAGCGTCAGGGACGTGGTGCTTGAGCGCGGGCTACTGACCGCAGCGGAGCTGGATGACATCTTCTCTGCGCAGAACCTGATGCACCCGGCCTATAAAGCGAAGCGTTACACCGATGAAAGCGAACAATAGGTCTTCAGAGTAGACTTACCACAGGCATGTCAGCGATGACATGCCTTTTTTGTTCTTATTGATTTACTAAATCACAACAACCCAATATCAACTTGTTAATAAAACAAGGAAGGCATATATGTTTGGTGCAGAACTCGTTATTGTCCTGCTGGCTATTTATCTGGGAGCCAGACTGGGGGGCATCGGCATCGGTTTCGCCGGTGGCCTGGGCGTCCTCGTCCTGACTCTCGTTTTTCAAATTAAACCCGGCGCGATCCCCTTCGACGTCATTGAAATCATTATGGCGGTTATCGCCGCTATCGCCGCCATGCAGGTCGCCGGAGGGATGGACTATCTGGTCAGTCTCGCCGAACGAATGCTCCGGCGTCACCCCAAATACATCACCTTTCTCGCCCCGCTGGTCACCTGGTTTATGACCGTACTTGCCGGAACCGGGCATACCGCGTTCTCGACCCTGCCGGTGATCACCGAAGTGGCAAAAGAACAGGGCATCCGCCCTTCGCGCCCGCTCTCCATCGCGGTGGTCGCTTCGCAGATTGCGATTACCGCCTCGCCGATTTCGGCAGCGGTGGTCTTTTTTGCCGGCATTCTTGAGCCGCTGGGCGTCAGCTACCTGACCCTGCTGGCGATCTGTATTCCGGTTACCCTGATTGCCGTCATGCTTACCGCCATCGTCTGTAACTTCCTCGGCTGCGAGCTGAAAGACGATCCGATTTATCAGGAGCGACTGGCAAAAGGGGAAGTCAAACTGCGCGGTAGCCAGGTTTTTGAACTGAAGCCGCACGCCAGACGCTCGGTCTTACTGTTTCTGATTGGTATCATCGCGGTGATGTTCTACGCCACCGCCATTAGCGATACCGTAGGCCTGATCCAGAACCCGGTCCTGCCGCGTAACGAAGCGATCGTCGTATTTATGCTGACTATCGCGACGCTGATAAGCATTACCTGCAAAATCGACACTGGTGAAGTCCTCAACGCCAGCACCTTTAAATCCGGCATGAGCGCCTGCGTCTGCGTTCTCGGCGTCGCATGGCTGGGGGATACGTTCGTCAAAGCCCACATCAGCGATATCCAGACCGTGGCGGGCGACCTGCTGCACAACTACCCGTGGCTGCTGGCGGTGGTGCTCTTCTTCGCCGCGACCCTGCTTTATTCCCAGGCTGCGACCACCAAGGCGCTGATGCCCGCCGCGCTGATGCTGGGCGTGAGCCCGCTTACCGCCATCGCCTCGTTTGCCGCCGTCTCCGCCCTTTTCGTTCTGCCGACCTACCCAACCCTGCTGGCGGCGGTCGAAATGGACGACACCGGCTCAACCCGCATCGGCAAATACGTCTTTAACCATGCTTTCCTGATCCCCGGCGTCATCGCCATTACGCTGTGCGTGATCCTCGGGTTTATTTTCGGCGGTATCATGCTGTAAATCTCTTCAAATTCGGGCCAGATCCTGGCCCGTTGCGTTAATCCTCCCCACCTTGCGTGCTATAGTGCCTCTTTTCGCTGATACGAGGTTCACGATGACTACGCCTGATGCTGTTGTTGTACTCTGTACCGCGCCGGATGAAGCGACCGCCCAGGACCTGGCGGCCAAAGCGCTGGCGGAAAAACTCGCCGCCTGCGCCACTCTCCTGCCGGGAGCGACATCGCTCTACTACTGGGAAGGAAAACTGGAGCAGGAGTATGAAGTGCAAATGCTGCTGAAAACCGACCTTGCCCATCAGCAGGCGCTGCTGGACTGCCTGAAGTCCCATCACCCGTATCAAACCCCTGAACTTCTGGTTCTGCCCGTTATTCACGGAGACAACGATTACCTCTCATGGCTCAACGCATCATTACGCTGATCCTGCTGCTTTGCAGCACTTCGGCCATTGCCGGCCTGTTCGACGCCCCTGGCCGTTCGAACTTTGTTCCTGCTGACCAGGCTTTTGCCTTCGATTTTCAGCAGAATCAACACGATCTTAATCTGACCTGGCAAATCAAGGATGGTTACTATCTTTACCGTAAACAGATAAAGCTGACGTCCGCCGATGCGGCGTTTAGCGAACCTTCGCTGCCCGCAGGCGAATGGCATGAGGACGAGTTTTACGGTAAAAGCGAAATTTACCGCCAGCGCCTGACCGTGCCGGTCACTCTGACTCACGCCGCCGCCGGCGCGACCCTGACCGTCACCTGGCAAGGCTGCGCGGATGCCGGTTTTTGCTATCCGCCGGAAACCAAAATCGTGCCGCTCGGCAACGCGCTGGCGCAGTCCGGCGATAAAAAACAGATGCTTAATCCGCCCCTGCCGCTGGAAACGCGCCCGGCGCTGCCGGTCGAGTCGCCCTCTGACCTTGCGCCCCCCGCTACCGACGAAAAAAGCGCCGATCTGCCCTTTAGCGCGCTGTGGGCGCTATTGATTGGTATCGGCATCGCGTTTACCCCCTGCGTTCTGCCGATGTATCCGCTCATTTCCGGTATCGTGCTGGGCGGTCAAAAACGCCTCTCCACCGCCCGCGCGCTGCTGCTGGCCTTTATCTACGTTCAGGGTATGGCCTTAACCTACACCGCGCTGGGGCTGGTTGTTGCCGCTGCGGGCCTGCAATTCCAGGCGGCGCTGCAGCACCCTTATGTGCTGATTGGCCTGTCGGTGGTGTTTATCCTGCTGGCGCTGTCGATGTTTGGTCTATTTACGCTCCAGTTGCCTTCGTCGCTGCAAACGCGTCTGACGCTGATGAGCAACAAACGCCAGGGCGGTTCAACCGGCGGCGTATTCGCCATGGGGGCAATTGCCGGATTAATCTGCTCGCCCTGCACCACCGCGCCGCTGAGCGCCATTCTGCTCTATATCGCCCAGAGCGGTAATCTGTGGCTGGGCGGCGGAACGCTGTACCTCTACGCGCTCGGAATGGGGCTGCCGCTGATCCTGGTGACCGTATTCGGTAACCGCCTGCTGCCGAAAAGCGGCCCGTGGATGGCCCACGTCAAAACCGCCTTTGGCTTTGTGATCCTCGCGCTGCCGGTCTTTTTACTGGAGCGTATCGTGGGCGAACCGTGGGGCCTGCGGCTTTGGTCGCTGCTGGGCGTCGCCTTTTTTAGCTGGGCGTTTATCACCTCACTGGGCGGCACACGCCCCTGGCTGCGTATCGTGCAAATAGCGATGCTCGGCGCCGCGCTGGTCAGCGCCCGTCCACTGCAGGACTGGGCTTTCGATGCGCCGGTCGCCCAACAGCAGGCCCATCTCCAGTTTACCCGCATCCATAACGTCGATGAGCTCAATCAGGCGCTGGCGCAGGCGAAAGGCAAAACGGTGATGCTCGATCTGTACGCCGACTGGTGCGTGGCCTGCAAAGAGTTCGAGAAATACACCTTCAGTTCACCTGACGTTCAACAGGCCCTGAAAGAGACCGTTCTGCTGCAGGTTGATGTCACGAAGAATAGCGAGCAGGACGCGGCGCTGCTGAAGCACCTCCAGGTGCTCGGCTTGCCCACGATTCTGTTTTTCAACGAACGGGGCGAGGAGCAGCCCGCGCAGCGCGTCACCGGGTTTATGGATGCCGCGGCATTCAGCGCCCATTTGCGCGATCGACAACCGTGAGCGACACTGTAGGAGGAAAAATGGAGGAAAAGACCGTGCAACGTGAAGATGTCCTGGGTGAAGCCATCCAAATCCTCGAAATCGAGGGTATCGCTAACACCACGCTGGAAATGGTCGCCGAGCGCGTGGCTTACCCGCTCAATGACCTCAAACGTTTCTGGCCTGACCAGGAGGCGCTGTTATATGACGCGCTTCGCTATCTCAGCCATCAGGTCGATGCCTGGCGCCGCCAGCTTTTGCTGGACGAGTCGCTCAGCGCGGAGCAGAAGCTGCTGGCCCGCTACGCCGCGCTGACCACCTGCGTGAGCAACCATCGTTATCCCGGCTGCCTGTTTATCGCCGCCTGTACTTTTTACCCGGACCCTCAGCATCCGATCCATCAGCTGGCCGAGCAGCAAAAGCAGGCTTCGCTGGCCTATACCCACGAACTGCTTAGCCAGCTCGAAGTTGACGATCCGGCAATGGTCGCGAAGCAGATGGAGCTGATCATCGAAGGCTGCCTGAGCCGACTGCTGATCAAACGCAGCCAGACGGACGTCGATACCGCGCGTCGCCTGGCTGAAGACATTTTGCGTTTTGCCCAGTGCCGTATGGGCGGCGCCCTGACCTGATTCCGATATCTTAACTGATTCATCGCGCATATAATTCCCCTTCATCGATATGCTGACAGGGTTTGATATGCGCTCTCTTCTTTGGCTTGCCGCCATGGGGCTGTGTTCAACACCGCTCCTGGCAGCCTCTCCGCAAGGCTTTTCTTTCGCGCATAAAGACTGGGAGCTCGCCTGCGACAACACCGGGACCTGTCGGGCCGCGGGGTATGGCACCACCGTGGGCGAAGTCAGCGTTCTGCTGACCCGCAATGCGGGCGCGGCGCAGCACGTCATCGCTGTCGCGACCTTCGCGCAAACCGAACGCGATATTCCTCCCGATGCCGCGGTAAACCTGTTTATTGACGATCGGGATCACGGTCCGCTTGAGGTCGCCGACGAGAGCCACTTTCGCTTCGATGATACCCAGACGGCGGCCCTGATTCAGGCCCTTGAGCACAACGGCAAAATTGAGCTGGCGCTTAACGGCGAGCGTAAGACGCTTTCCGACGCAGGCAGCAGCGCCGTATTTTTGAAGATGGATGAGTTCCAGCGGCGCCTGGGCACTGCCGATGCGCTGTTACGCCAGGGCGACGCCGGTGATGACAATATTTTAACGGCAGCGCCCGCGCCGGAAATTATCGCCGCGCCGGCGGTTCACGATGCCGCTACCGCGCCGCTGACGGCAAAGCAGCGGCAGAAACTCCTTCCCCAGCTCGTCCCGCTCCTGAACAGCCATTGTGACGACTGGCAAAACGCGGATATCCCGGCGTCTGAGCGCCAGCTCACCGCAACCCCGCTGGATAAAAACCACACGCTGATTCAGGCCCTGTGCTGGCGCGCGGCCTACAACGACGGCTATGCAGTGTGGGTCGTGGACAAAGGATTTATGACCCCGCCTCAGTTGGTCACCACCGACGCCTCCAGCTATGCCGACGGCGTGCTCACCTTTTTCAATAAAGGCCGCGGTATCGCCGACTGCATCAGCGGCGAAGAGCGCGTCTGGGACGGTAAAACATTTATCCAGAGCCTGAAGTACACCACCGGTGACTGCCGGGAAATCGCCCCCGGAGGCGCGTGGATGCTGCCCACCTTTGTGGGCCAGGTTATCCCAAAGCAGCAGAAAGATGCCGATAACAACGCGCTGAAAGCGTTATACAACGCGGTGTTAAAAGAGCAGAAGGTCAATCCTGAACTGGATCTGAATAAGATCGCCGAGCAGTTTCCCCTCAGCGGCAACGTCAGCCATTTTACGCTGACCTACGCGGACGACTCTCTGGTCTCGACGACGAAGCCCTCCGCCGATATCAGCGATGATGAGTGGCAGACGTTTCTCCAGTCCGATATCAGCGCCGACTCCGAAAACGGCAAAGTCAGCTTTACGCTGGTTGACCTCGACGGAGACGGTAAACGTGATTTAATCATCGACAGCTACGTCGGCGGTACCGGACTCTTTAGCTATACCGGGATATTAAAACGCAGCGACGACGCTTTTGCTGCGGTCAACAGCGATGATAGCGGCAACGGCGATGATTTTGACGCAGGCGTTCCGGGCGCGCTCTACTCTCTTAACGGCCGCGGCGCCAACCAGTGGAGCCACTGGGTACGCATTAATGGCCAGGTTTATGCGCTCTGGTACAACGGCCAGTTTGGCGAAGATAATCTCTATCTCTTGCGCCCGTTTGGCCCCTCAGGCAGTACGCCAGCAGTGACGATCCGCTATCGCTACACCCTCAACGACATCAGCTCGCCGGAAAAAGGCCAACCCCTGACGCCGGCGCTGAATGACAGGGAAAAATCAGACCTGCTGAAGTCGCTGGAAGTGATGCAGAGCAGCCTGCTCAAGGATAAGCCGCAGAGCGACAATGACGCGCCGATTTGTCCTATTCCTCCTGGCACGTCATCCGACGACGCGGAAAACTACTACAGCGGCGTACCATCGAACTATATCTACGAAACCGTGGCGTATATCCCGGTCTGGCTCAACGATAAATGTTTTATCGGCACCATCTTTAGCCACCATGGCGCCTATCGCCACGGCGTCGACGCGGAAATCACGCTCAGCTCGCCGCGCGATGATGAAGACATCGTTGGCGACTACGCGATCTCCGGATTGCGCCGCGCTATCTCGGTGACCAGCGGCTGGAAAATCCGCGAAGGCGACAACGGTATGATGTAATTTTCAGCAAAAAAGCGCCTTTGGGCGCAGAATTGCCGCAAAGTTAAGCAACCAGTAGATAAAACGAGAAATTTGATTGACGGGGCGTACGGATTACGGTTTAATGCGCCCCGTTGCCCGGATAGCTCAGTCGGTAGAGCAGGGGATTGAAAATCCCCGTGTCCTTGGTTCGATTCCGAGTCCGGGCACCACTATTCAGAGAACCCAGCCTATGGCTGGGTTTTTGCTTTTCTACGACCGGACACTCCATCAAACGGCGTTCGATGATTCGCCGCACGGCGGCTCACCCCTTCGGGGGCAGCGCGACAAGCGCAGTTCAACGCCTGCGGCGTTAGTCCGAGTCCGGGCACCACTATTTAAAGAACCCGCCTAAAAGCAGCCTAATCGCGGAATAAGCAGACGTTGGTATCCGGGGTGAGTTGAGTGCGTCGAACAATTAAGCTTCATTAAAACTATTTTTTGCGGAGCTCTTTCGAGCTCCGCGGATTAGGCTATTTCAACAATGACTTTACTTTGCGGGCCACACGGCGAACCAGACTCCTGCCTCTGTTTGCGCCCTGGACATGAATCGCTTCATAAAGAGCATTAAAGCGATCGTGGGCCCAGCCATCTCTTTGCTGAGAAATTAGACCATCAATCTTATTATTTAAAAGCTGTAGTTCATTACTGACAGAATGGCCGCCATTGATGCTGCGCAGTCGGCTCACTTCATTCTCCAGTTCATGAATTTTTTCGAGGTACGAAGGAATCAAGCCCATCGCATAGTTATATTTCACATTTTCATCCATAAATGGACGGAAGCTACGGTAGTTGTTTTTGCTCTTATTCCCGCTTAACAACATTCCGGAGTTTGCTACTCTATACCAAAATAGCGGCTCAGGGACGATTTGCAATTTATAGCCATGTAAGGATATTTTCGCAAAAAACTCCCAATCTTCATGACCTAAACCGTAATCTTCAGTAAAACCGCCGATGTTGTCGAAAGCTTCTTTCTTGATCAGAGCATTAGCATCGCCAAAACAGTTACTAAAGCTGGCGATATTTAAATCAGGGCCTAACGGGAGCCAGCAGTGCGTCATTTTACGGAATGGCGAAGGGAACTCCTCACCAAAAATGAGATCGCTTGGGGTGGTCAACACATCGGCTCCGGAGTTTAATGCTGCCGTGACAAATGTCTCAACCTCAAAAGGTTTAGCGACATTATCATCATCCATAAACATCAGATATTCACCGGAGGCGTGTCGAGCGGCCAAATTTCGTGCCGCGCCCAGGTAGTTATTAGAACTGCGGATGATTTTCCAGCCTCGAGCGTTAAAGTCGTTCTCGATAAGGTTCAAATAACGATGAGATTCTTCTTTTGTGCTTCCATCATCAACTAAGATAACTTCAATATTTTGGTACGTCTGCGTTTTTATTGAGGCAAGTGCCTGCTGGAGCAAATGATGACGGTCGAAATGAGTAATACATACGCTCACTAACGGACGATTAGATTCATCAATTTTCTTGAAGACGCAGTTATCTTTTCTTTCAATGGCGGCAAACCACGCGGCCTGGATGTTTTCTTGTGATTCAACCAGTCCGGGTTTGATGTTTATATTTTTTAAGCGATAGTGAATTTTACCGTATAAATCAACCGGCGTTGGGGTAAACAGAACCTCAGCATGATGCTCCTGCGGAATAAGTTCTGGAATCCCTCCAACGTTTGAGGCGAGGAAGTTAACGTTATTAATCAAGCATTCATAAACGGTATATGGGGAGTTTTCAACGAGCGATGGGATGATGACTAATACATTTTTTCTTTTTATATATTCGTTTGCATTAGTACGGTCATAATCGCTGATGATATTGACTGCCAGACCCAGGTTTTTGGTCTGGTTCATGATATAGGTAAATGAATCAATTTTACCCAGCGTGACGTTTTTCCCGAGGAAGGTCACACCAGAGATCGTCTCTTTATCTTCGGCAGAGAGTTTTCTTAATGCGCGCAGGAAGATATCGAGCCCTTTACGGGTTTCAAGTCGGCCGAAAAATACAAGCTCAACGCCTGAAGCGGTTTTTTCATTGGCTTTAACGACAACATCACTTCTCTTTTCAAACCCTTGAAATGGCTCGCAATTTAAAATAACGTGGCGTTCTTCAGGAACATTCCAGTGTTTACTCAACATCCAATCAATTAAATACTGAGACGGACTAACGACTTCATCAGCCATCTCAACCACCATTTTTTCCATATAATAGAGTTCAAGGTGATTCTGATCATATGGGAGCTGGTAGTTACCTTCATCAGCCCATAACGTTGAGCTATGGGTATTGACAATGAATTTGGTATTTTCAAAATCAGTGCCATTCTTTTTACTTAATAAAGCGTAATAAAGATCTGCCTGCCATTCACAAGAAATAATAGTGTCATAGACATTATTCTCTTTCAGCCAGAGCAAAATTGAGTAACTTTTTCTTCTAAAATAGGGAGCATCGATATTAATCTCTTTTACCAGACCGGTACTCAGCAAATTAATACCAAAGGTGCTATAAATACGTGACCAATCGCTAAAAGTTGATGCAGATGACTCTGAATAGTCACCACATGTATACAATACATCGACATCATACCCCTTTTTTGCCAAAGTAGTGGCAAGGGCTGTGAAAGCAGTACCAATGCCGCCGTTACGGACAGGCCCCTCTATGTCCGGCGTCATTATAAGAACTTTCTTCATTGTGATCTTTCCTTAGTAACCTAGACTTTTCTATAATAATGAGTGAGTTGAAGTAATATTAAGATAGCAATCAATAGCTTCTGTTAAACAGGATAAAAAATGACCAGTGCAGAGTTAAAATTTGATTTATTTCTAAAATCCTATCATCCATCTCATCGATTTGTCTATAAGGCAAACCCCGGTAACGCGGGCGATGGCGTGATTGCATCTGCAACGTACGATTTTTTCGAACGAAATGCGCTTACCTATGTTCCTTACAGAGCCGATGAGCGTTACAGCGCTGATACTGATATTTTAATTTTTGGTGGCGGAGGAAACCTCATCGAAGGGTTATATGCTGAAGGCCGCGATTTCATCCAAAATAATATTCATAAATTTCACAAAACGATCATTATGCCTTCGACAATCAGAGGGTATAGCGATTTATTCACTAATAATATCGATAAATTAGTAGTGTTTTGCCGTGAAAATACCACTTTCGATTATATAAAATCTCTCAGCTATGAGTCAAATAAGAACGTATTCATTGCTGATGACATGGCATTTTATCTCGATCTTAGTAAATACCTGTCTCTTAAACCGGCCTATAAACAACAGGCAAACTGTTTCAGAACAGACTCAGAGTCTCTAACAGGAGAACATAAAGAAAACAATCATGATATTTCGCTCACGTGGAATGGCGACTATTGGGATAATGAATTTCTGGCACGAAACTCTACCCGTTGCATGATCAACTTCCTTGAAGAGTATAAAGTTGTAAATACCGATAGACTGCATGTAGCAATTTTAGCATCCCTGCTGGGAAAAGAAGTCAATTTCTACCCTAACTCATACTACAAAAATGAAGCCGTTTATAATTACTCGCTGTTAAATCATTACCCAAAAACGTGCTTTATTACTACCAGCTAAAAAATGCAGCGTATATTAATACGCTGCTAAAAATTCACATCACCTTTACAGCATTATCAATTATTGCCTGCCAGCCTTCACGCGAGTATTCATTTGCCCGGCTATAGTCGGCGAATTTATCGATCGCGCCAATAAAAAGATTATCAGTCACTTTCTTGATTTCGCCTACAGCTGAACTTTCCACGTTACTTTTCACGTAAAGTATTTTACTGTTACCGTGCCTCTTAAACTCTTTTGCTAAAGCGAATACTATATCATCAAGATTATTGCCATTGCTTTTTACGACAAAAATTTTATTTTCATCAGCAAGGCTGTTCTTAAATTTATTTATCAAGTAATGAATCTTATCCATTTCCCTGGAATAGATAAGATCATTTTCCTGTTCGGTATAACGCCAGACCCAGCCATCATCTTTATTATCGCTATACATTTCAGTATGAAAACAAATATCATACTATTGATCAAGAATTATATCCTGTCAGGATGCTGTGAGATTTTCATAGATAATATATTCTTTCAGGCCGGGGCGGATAAAGCCACCCGGCGGAAATCCAGGCACGGTAGCTAAACGCGCCTCAGCCAAACATCTTCCTTCCTAGCTGGCGACCCGCCTCCAGATGCGCTTCCGCCGTTTGCAGGTCCGGCAACAGCAGCATCTGCGAACTGGCGACCGTAGCCCCGCAGTAATCAAAAATGCCGTGGACAATTTGCGCATTAAAAGCATCGGTAAACCCGTGCTTGTCATACGTTTGTTGACTGGCTGCGCCTAATGCCACCAGATGTACCCGCAGGCGTCCCAGCTTCTTCACTACGTTGCCGTCGGCGGTCTCCTCATAGGCCCAGCCGTTTGAAAACACCCGGTCAATCCAGCCTTTCAGCAGCCCCGGCATCGACCACCAGTAAATGGGAAACACCAGCACCAGCGCGTCGGCGTTATCGATTCTGGCCTGTTCAGCGATCGCATCGGACGGCGTAGCGCCGGTTTGCCGAAAGGCGGCAATATCCGGTTCGGCAAAAACCGGGCTAAAGCCTTCCCGGGTTAAATCGGCAATTTCAGCGCTGTGATGCGAGCCGGATTCGGCAACCCCCTGCGCAATCGCCGCCGCAACGCTGTGAGTCAGAGAAGTATTAAGAGGATGAGAAACCACGATTAATGCATGCATGACGGATACCCCAGTTGCTATACAACGATATTGGACGTAGTCTTATATACTAACAGTAACCTACCAATAGTAAGTTACCTTTGGTATATAAGCATGTCAACGGGAGAATGCTTCTATGTCTGAACCACTCGTACGGCAGCGTTTAACGCGAGAAGAGCGGCGCAAACAGCTGATTGATGTTGCCTGGCAGATTATTCGGCAAGAAGGGACCGATGCCCTGACGCTGGGCTACCTGGCGACGCAGGCGGGAGTCACTAAACCGGTGGTTTACGATCATTTTGACAGCCGTTCGGGACTTTTCGCGACGCTATACACGGAATACGACCAGCGCCAGACGGCGCGAATGGATGAAATACTGCGCAATACCGAACCGAATGTGGATAAACTGGCCGCGGCGATCGCCAACGCCTATATCGAGTGCGTGCTGCTTCAAGGGCGCGAGATGCCGAGCGTCATGGCCGCGCTCGCCGGGACGCCTGAGCTGGAGAAGATCAAACAAGAGTGCATCGCCACTTTTACCGGGAAATGCCGGGACTATTTTGCGCCGCTTTGCGAAAGTGACAACCTCAGCGAAGCGGCCATTCTCGCCATGCTCGGGTCCGCCGACGGTCTATCGGCCGCGGTCGTGAACGGCGTTATCACGGAGCAGCAGGCTAAAGATGAGCTCTTTCAGGTGATTATGTCGATGCTGCAGCGCTGCTGCCATCGCTAAGCCGCGCCCGCCGCCCGGCGGACGCGTTGATGATTATCAGCCGCCCGCTTTCTTGATCGCCGCATCCAGCGAGGCTTTATCCGCCAGCCCCGGGAACACGGTGATCGTCGCTTCCGTGGCGCCGGTGGTCGGCATCACGATAACTCCAGGCGTCCCGCTCAGGCCAATTTCCTGCGCCAGCTGATTGATGCTTTCCAGCGCCGGTTCAACGTCCGCCGCTTTCCCGGCATCGAAATTCACTTTCTTCGCCTGCTGCTGGATGTCGGCGGCCGTCAGCTTGCCTTCGTTATGCCCGGTGGAATAGATCCCGTTATGGTAGGTCAGATAAGCCTCAGCGCCCTTCTGCTGATAAATCTGCAGGCCGGTTTTCGCTGCTGCAAGCGAGGTTTCCCAGCGGCTGCCAAAAATTGGCCACTCTTTAAAGGCAAAGCGGGTCTGCGGGTTCTCTTTGATCACCTGTTCCATTACCGGCGCCAGACGGCTGCAGTAAACGCATTGATAATCAAAGAATTCAATGACCGTAACTTTGCCCTCTTTCGGGCCGTAGGTTGGCGTATTTTTATCCTGGGTCAGCGCGGCCGCGTTCTTCAGTACCGCCTGGGTCGCGGCGCTGGCCTGCTGCTGTTGCTGAATTTGCTGCAGCTTCTGGCTGGCCTGCAGCAGCACTTCCGGATGCGCAACTAAATAATCCGCGGCGATTTTGCCAATACGGGCCTCTTGTTCAGGCGTAAAGGTCGGTGCGTCAGCAGCGGTCGCCATAACCGGAAACAGGGAGGCGCCAATAAAGGCAAATGTGAGTAAATTCTTGTGGCCGGGCATGTGGTTAGTCCTTGCGATAGGTGAACGGCAGATGTGTTTCTACGAACAAAATATCATCCTTTACCTGCGAATCATTGCCGGACGAGGCAATGATTGGTAACTATATTTTTCAATAACTCGCTGCGTTCGGGTTCTCGGACAGGTGGTCAAGGCGCCCGAACGAGAGTACCCTTCGCCCCTGCGTTTTCCTGTAGGGTCTTTTTTGGTGGTTCGATGAGTTGGCTATGAATGAGTTTTTCAGTCAGTGGGACGTGGCGGTTATTCTGCTGCAAATTATCGCTATCGATCTGTTACTGGGCGGCGACAACGCGGTGGTGATCGCGATGGCCTGCCGTAAGCTGCCGCCGCAGCAGCGTACCAAAGCCATTATTATCGGTACCTTCGGCGCGATTGCGGCACGCGTGCTGCTGCTGGCCGTCGCCATCTATTTACTCTCACTACCGTGGCTTAAAGTGGTCGGCGCGCTGATGCTACTGTGGATTGGCATCAAGCTGGTGACTAATCAGGAAGAAGAAAGCGAGGTCAGCAGTTCCAGCAGCCTGTGGCGTACCGCGGTCACCATTACCGTTGCCGACGTCATTATGTCGCTGGATAACGTACTGGCGGTTGCCGCCGCCGGGAAAGGCCATCTGCTGCTGGTCGCGCTGGGTGTATTAATCAGCATTCCGATTATCGTCCTCGGCAGCAAACTGGTGCTGGCAATCCTCAACCGCTTCCCGTCCGTGGTGATGCTGGGCGGTGCGCTCATCGGCTGGATAGCCGGTTCAATGATGGTGACCGATGTGACCATCGTTCATCTCTTCCCCAACGCGCCCGCCGCTCTCCCACTGATGGGTGGAACCATTGGCGCAGCCCTGGTGCTGCTCGAAGGGCTGCGCAGAAACCGCAGGCGCTCCACCGAATAGGGACATTGTCGATCGGCCGCCGTCAATCCCGACGGCGTCAAGTTTGCGCCACTTTTCCGCCCCATCCGCCCTCATTTGCCCTAAGCTTAATAAAGACACCTGATCCAGGGATCTGTAACCGTCATATTGCGCATAAATGAGATAACGCCATGGAATTAAAGGATTATTATGCCATTCTAGGGGTTCAGCCAACGGACGATCTGAAAACCATTAAGACCGCCTATCGCCGTCTGGCACGTAAATATCACCCCGATGTCAGCAAAGAAAACGATGCCGAAGCCAAATTCAAAGATCTCGCCGAAGCCTGGGAAGTGCTTAAAGATGACCAGCGCCGCGCCGAATACGACCAGCTCTGGCAGCACCGCAACGATCCGCAGTTTGGCCGGCAGCAGCAGCATTCCCGCGAGCAGAGCTATAGCCAGCAGGACTTCGACGACATCTTCTCCACCATGTTTGGCCAGCAGGCGCACCATAGCCGCCGCCAGCACGGCGTCCGCGGTCATGACTTAGAGATAGAAGTCGCGGTGTTCCTTGAAGAAACCCTGGCGGAGCAGACGCGCACCATCAGCTATAAGCTGCCGGTTTATAACGTCTTTGGCATGGTCGAAAGCGAAACGCCGAAAACCCTGAACGTGAAAATTCCCGCGGGCGTCGTCGACGGCCAGCGCATCCGTCTGAAAGGCCAGGGTACTCCCGGTGAAAATGGCGGCCCCAACGGCGATCTGTGGCTGGTGATCCATATCGCCCCGCATCCGCTGTTTGATGTCGTCGGCCATAACCTTGAAATCGTCCTGCCGCTGGCGCCGTGGGAAGCCGCATTGGGCGCTAAAGTTACCATCCCGACGCTGAAAGAGAGCATCCTGCTAACCATTCCGCCGGGCAGCCAGGCCGGTCAGCGGCTGCGCGTGAAAGGCAAAGGGCTGACCAGCAAAACCACCACCGGCGACCTGTATGCGGTGATTAAAATCGTCATGCCGCCAAAACCAGATGAGAAGAGCCGCGCGCTCTGGCAGCAGCTGGCGGATGCGCAATCCAGCTTCGAGCCGCGTAAGACATGGGGGAAAGCCTGATGGCTAAGATAACAGTGACGTTCACGATTACCGAGTTTTGTCTCCACACCGGCCTTTCCGAAGAGGAGCTTAACGAGATTGTCGGCCTCGGCATGATTGAGCCGCGCCAGCCGCAGCGGGAAAACTGGCTGTTTGACGATAGCGCGGTGACCATCGTGCACCGCGCCGTACGCCTGCGCAAAGAGCTGGAGCTGGACTGGCCGGGTATCGCTGTCGCCTTAACGCTGCTGGACGAGAACGCGCGCCTGAGCCGCGAAAATCAAATCCTGCAGCAGCGGCTGGCGCGCTTTCTGACGCATAGCTAAGCCCTCGCCGCGGCATCGCCCGGTCCTTACCGGGCTTGGGCGGTCCGCGAATAACCTCAGCAGGGCATAAAAAATGCCGCCGGGGGAAGCCCGCGGCGGCATGAGTTACCAGCAAAACGATTTAGTCGTTGATGCGCGGATGCTGCTGCACCAGGCGAGAACGTTTTTCCTGCAGGTCGGCGATTTCCTGATCGATATCTTCGATTTTATGCTCGATATTATCGTAGTGCTCGCCGAGAATTTCTTTCGCTTCCTGAATATCCGAAGCCGCTGGCGTCGCCCCTTTCAGTGGACGATTGGCGGTCTCTTTCATCGACAGGCCGGTAATCAGGCCAATAACCGCAATCACCATCAGATAGTAAGCCGGCATCATCAGGTTCTGCGTGCTCTCTACCAGCCACGCCGCCAGGGTTGGCGTCAGACCGGCAATCAGCACCGAGATGTTAAAGGCGCTGGCCAGAGCGCTAAAGCGGATGTGGGTCGGGAACATCGCCGGCAGCGACGAGGCCATCACCCCGATAAAGCAGTTCAGCACTACCGCCAGCACCAGCAGACCGGCGAAAATCAGGCCGAGAACGTTACTGTTAATCATGATAAAGGCAGGAATCGACAGCGCGAACAGCGCCACGCTACCAATCAGAATAAACGGGCGACGGCCAAAACGGTCGCTGAGCATACCGATAACCGGCTGAACGAACAGCATCCCGACCATGATGGCGATGATGATCAGCACCCCGTGATCTTCTGAATAGTGCAGGTTATGCGACAGGTAGCTCGGCATATAGGTCAACAACATGTAGTAGGTCACGTTGGTGGAAATCACCAGACCGATACAGGTCAGCAGGCTACGCCAGTGTTTGGTCGCAATCTCTTTGAAGGAGACTTTCGGTCCTTCCTGCAGGCCTTCGCGATCGCCCTGCTCCATTTTATCAACGTGCTGCTGGAACGCCGGCGTCTCTTCCAGCGCATGACGCAGATAAAGACCAATAATCCCTAACGGCAGCGCCAGGAAGAACGGAATACGCCAGCCCCAGCTGAGGAAGTTCTCTTCACCCACCACGCTGGAAATCAGTACCACCACGCCCGCGCCCATCACAAAACCGGCTATTGAACCGAAGTCCAGCCAGCTGCCCATAAAGCCGCGTTTACGGTCAGGCGAGTATTCCGCCACAAAGATCGATGCGCCGGTATATTCTCCGCCCACCGAAAAACCCTGCGCCATTTTACACAGCAGCAGCAGTATTGGCGCCCAGATGCCAATCGTGGCATACGACGGAATAAGACCGATACAGAATGTACTTATCGACATGATGACAATGGTTATCGCCAGAATCTTTTGTCGACCGTATTTATCGCCCAGCATCCCGAAGAACAGGCCGCCTAATGGACGAATTAAGAAGGGAACCGAGAAGGTACCGAGCGCGGCGATCATCTGCACGCTGGGGTTGGCATCGGGGAAAAAGACTTTACCCAGGGCATACGCAACAAAACCATAAACCCCAAAATCGAACCATTCCATCGCGTTACCCAGCGACGCTGCGGTAATCGCTTTCTTCAGTTTGCTATCATCAATGATGGTCACATCCCGAAGCGTGATGGGTTTTACTTTTTTCCTTTTAAGCATAATTTTCCTCTTTTGCTCTCGCCTTGAGCGCACGAATCTCCGCCGAATGACAAGGTCATTCGCGTCATGCGTTGGGAGCGGCGAATTGCTGTGCTCCACATTTCAAGCGTAGCAGGTTTGCCTGCACTGTCTGCTGACAGTCCGTACAACCGAACCTGTTGACGCCTGCTCTGGCCATAATCAAATAAGCGGTGCCGCTAATAAGTGTAGTGAATTTGCGTTCTCGCCTTTTTACCCTAACAGCGTTTAAATTTGGGATCAACTTCACAAAAATTTACCTACCCTTAAACAGAGTCATCTCAAACCAATAAGTTCAATGAATATTGGAACTTAGCGATAAATTTCCGGAAATAACTGGCGGTTTTTAAGGAAATAACCCCGCCTATCCCCACAATATATATTCTCTTTCTCCGCTGGGAAGTGTCATAAAAAAGGCCCGACAAAAGTGCGGGATTGCGCTATAATCAGCATCACTTTCGGCTATCAGCCGCCATTTAAAGGACCAACGTCCTGTTTTACCCAGTAATCGCGAGGAACGTCATGCAACTGCCCCACTGCCCAAAATGCCATTCTGAATACACTTATGAAGACAACGGCATGTTTGTTTGCCCGGAATGCGCCCATGAATGGAACAATGCCGAGCCTGTGGACGATAACGACGCGCTGATTGTCAAAGACGCCAACGGCAATTTACTGGCCGACGGCGATAGCGTCACCGTAGTAAAAGATCTGAAGGTTAAAGGCAGCTCTTCGATGCTAAAAATTGGTACTAAAGTTAAAAATATCCGCCTGGTGGAAGGCGATCATAATATTGACTGTAAAATTGATGGTTTTGGCCCAATGAAGCTAAAATCCGAATTTGTTAAAAAGAACTGATTTTATTCCCCCGACGCCTATCGTCGGGGGAAATATATTTTTTCCGCGCTCTGGCCAGCCTTCCCGCATTCGTACTCACTTTACCCGTCGCTGCCGCCTGGCTTAATTCCGCAATCCCCTTCTACGCTTAATGGAATATTCGTTACCTGAGGTAATGCTTATGCCCTTAAGTCCCTATATCGCTTTTAGCGGCAACTGCGCTGCCGCCATCGCTTTCTACCAGCAGGCGCTGGGCGCTGAGCTGCTCCACAAAATCACCTGGGGTGAAATGCCGCAGAATAGCCAGGACGCCGAAGATGGCTGCCCTTCCGGGCAGCACCTGGCTGCCGACGGTATCGCCCACGCCAGCCTGCGCATCGCGGATGGCATCCTGATGCTCAGCGACAGCCCCTCCAGCAAAATGGAGCGCTACGCCGGGTTTACCATCGTGCTCGACCCAAAAGACGTTATCGAGGGTAAACGCTGGTTTGACGGCCTCGCCGACGGCGGCCAGATAGAGATGGCCTGGCAGGAAACGTTCTGGGCGCACGGCTTCGGTAAAGTCATCGACCGCTTTGGCGTCCCGTGGATGGTCAACGTGGTGAAAGAGCCTTAACGCTTACCTTCCTCCCCTCACCCTCCGGTAGAGAGCCGGGGTGAGGGCATCCGTGCGTTCATTCCCCCTCCCCCTGTCATCCCACCGGCATTAACTCTTCATCCCCCGGTCATCATGAGTTAACCGAAATGTAACAAAAAACCGTCAGGATCGGCCCACGCTCAGAGGGAAACTCCTTCATGTCCATAGTGAGGCTCGATTGACATGTACTTATCCAGACATCCGACCAGTTACCCGACACGATATCAGGAAATTGCCGCCAAACTTGAGCAAGAGCTTCGCCACCACTACCGCTGCGGCGACTATCTTCCCGCCGAGCAGCAGCTGGCGACCCGCTTTGAAGTTAACCGCCATACCCTGCGCCGGGCCATCGATCAGCTCGTCGAACGCGGCTGGGTCCAGCGCCGCCAGGGCGTCGGCGTGCTGGTTCTGATGCGCCCGATCGATTATCCGCTCAACGCCCAGGCCCGCTTTAGCCAGAATCTTCTCGAACAGGGCAGCCATCCGACCAGCGAGAAGCTGCTGTCGGTGTTACGCCCGGCCAGCAGCCACGTTGCCGAAGCCTTTGCCATTAATGAAGGCGATAACGTCATCCACCTGCGCACCCTGCGCCGCGTTAACGGCGTCGCGCTGTGCCTGATAGACCACTACTTTACCGACCTGCGACTGTGGCCGGTTCTGCAAACCTTTACCCACGGCTCTCTCCATGACCTGCTGCGCGACCGGCTTGATATCGAACTGACCCGCGTACGCACCAAAATCAGCGCCCGCCGCGCGCAGGCCAAAGAGAGCACTATTCTCGGCATTCCCAACATGGCGCCGCTGCTGTGCGTGCGCACCCTGAATCATCGCCAGGACGAGCAGAACGCGACGGAGTACTCCGTCAGCCTGACCCGCGCCGACATGATTGAATTCACCATGGAGCACTGAATGCACTTTGATACCGCTATCCGCCAGCGCTGGATGTCCGTGCTGGCCCACAGTGAACCACAAGAACTGGCGGCGCGGATGCAGACCCTGCAGCTCGCGCCGCAGTATGAGCTGATTCGCGCCCCGGAAACCGGACTGGTTCAGCTGCAGGCGCGTATGGGCGGCATCGGCGACCGGTTCTTTGCCGGAGACGCTACCTTAACCCGCGCCGCCATTCGCCTGGCCGACGGAACGCTCGGCTATAGCTGGATTTTGGGCCGCGACCGTCCGCACGCTGAACGCTGCGCGGCTATCGATGCCCTGATGCAGTCGCCACACCATTTTCACACCCTGATGGAAACCCTGATAACCCCGCTGGAAGAACAACGTAGCGCGCGCATTGAAGCCCGACGCGCCGAAGTCAACGCCAGCCGGGTCGACTTCTTTACTCTGGTTCGCGGAGATAACGCATGATACTACAACCCGCCTTTACCCTGGCTGTGCAGGACGCCCAGCACAGTTTCCGCCGCCTGCTGAAAGCGATGAGCGAGCCGGGAGTGATTGTCTCCCTGCAACAGCTTCAGCACGGCTGGCAGCCGCTGAACGTCGCCTCCACCAGCCTGCTGCTGACGCTGGTGGATCACGACACGCCGGTCTGGCTGGCTCCGGCGCTGCATAACGATCTCGTCGGCCAGAATCTGCGCTTTCATACCGGCGCGCCGCTGGTTGAGCAGCCGCAGCAGGCGATCTTCGCCGTCGCCAGCGACACCATCAGCGCCGAGCAGCTTAACGTGCTTTCCGCCGGAACCGTCGTCGCCCCGGAAACCGGCGTCACGCTGGTGGTCCAGCTTGCCAGCCTGAGCGGCGGCCGGATGCTGCGGCTGACCGGCGCGGGGATCGCCGAAGAGCGGATGATCGCCCCGCAGCTGCCGGAATGCATTATTGAAGAATTGACCGAGCGCCCGCATCCGTTCCCGCTGGGCATCGATCTGATCCTCACCTGCGGCGAACGCCTGCTGGCTATCCCGCGCACCACCCATGTCGAGGTCTGCTAATGTACGTAGCCGTCAAAGGCGGCGAGAAGGCGATCGTCGCCGCTCACGCCCTACAGGAACAGAAACGCCGAGGCGATGGACGGCTTCCTGAAATCAGCGTTGACCAGATTAGCCAGCAGCTTAATCTGGCGGTGGACCGGGTGATGACCGAAGGCGGTATCGCCGACCGGGAGCTGGCGGCGCTGGCGCTGAAGCAGGCCAGCGGCGATAGCGTCGAAGCGATTTTTCTGCTGCGCGCTTACCGCACCACGCTGCAAAGGCTGGCGGTCAGCGAGCCCGTCGACACCGCCGGAATGCGCCTTGAGCGCCGTATTTCGGCGGTCTATAAAGATATTCCCGGCGGCCAGCTGCTCGGCCCAACCTACGATTACAGCCACCGCCTGCTCGATTTTACCCTGCTGGCCAACGGCGAAACGCCGCCGCTGGCGACCGATAGCGCGCCGCAGGAAGCCGCGCCGCACGTTTTTAATCTGCTGGTTCAGCAAGAACTGGCGAAAGCCGAACGAGATACCGACGCGCAGCCCGACGATATCACCCGCCATCCGCCGGTCTATCCCTGCTCGCGCTCTTCGCGCCTGCAGCAGCTGGCGCGCGGCGACGAGGGCTATCTGCTGGCGCTGGCCTACTCCACCCAGCGCGGCTACGGGCGCAACCACCCGTTTGCCGGTGAAATTCGCAGCGGCTACGTCGCGGTGGAGATCGCTCCCGAAGAGCTGGGATTCACCGTCAATATCGGTGAACTGTTGATGACCGAATGCGAAATGGTTAACGGCTTTGTCGCCCCTGAGGATGAACCGCCGCACTTTACCCGCGGCTACGGCCTGACGTTCGGCATGAGCGAGCGTAAAGCGATGGCGATGGCGCTGGTGGACCGCGCGCTCCAGGCGCCGGAGTACGGCGAAGAAGTGGCGGGCCCCGCTCAGGATGAAGAGTTTGTGCTGGCGCATGCCGATAACGTCGAGGCGGCCGGTTTCGTTTCGCACCTTAAACTTCCCCACTATGTCGATTTCCAGGCCGAACTGGCGCTGCTTAAACGCCTGCAACGGGAGAATCAACGTGGCTAACGCATTGACCGGCTACAACTTTGCTTATCTCGACGAGCAAACCAAACGCATGATCCGCCGCGCCATCCTGAAAGCGGTGGCCATCCCCGGCTACCAGGTGCCCTTCGGCGGTCGCGAGATGCCGATGCCCTACGGCTGGGGCACCGGCGGTATCCAGCTTACCGCCAGCGTCATCGGCGAAAATGACGTGCTGAAGGTGATTGACCAGGGCGCCGACGACACCACCAACGCGGTGTCGATTCGCCAGTTTTTCCAACGCGTCACCGGCGTCGCGACCACCGAGCGCACCGAAGACGCGACGCTGATCCAGACCCGCCACCGGATCCCGGAAACGCCGCTGACTGAAGATCAGCTCCTGATCTTCCAGGTGCCGATCCCGGAGCCGCTGCGTTTTATCGAGCCGCGCGAGACCGAAACCCGCACCATGCACGCGCTGGAGGAGTACGGCGTGATGCAGGTGAAGCTGTACGAAGATATCGCCCGCTTCGGCCATATCGCCACCACCTACGCCTATCCGGTGAAGGTCAACGGCCGCTACGTAATGGACCCGTCGCCGATTCCGAAATTCGATAACCCGAAGATGCATATGATGCCCGCCCTCCAGCTGTTCGGCGCCGGACGTGAAAAACGCATCTACGCGGTGCCGCCGTACACCCCGGTAGAAAGCCTCGATTTCGACGATCATCCGTTTACCGTTCAGGAGTGGGATGAACCCTGCGCCATCTGCGGTTCGCGCCATAGCTATCTTGATGAAGTGGTGCTCGACGACAGCGGCAAACGGATGTTTGTTTGTTCCGATACCGATTATTGCCGCCAGCAGAGCGAGGAGCAGAAAAAATGAGTCATCCGTTACTGGCGGTCAATAATCTGACCCACCTCTACGCGCCGGGCAAAGGCTTCAGCGACGTCTCGTTTGAACTGTGGCCGGGAGAGGTGCTGGGTATCGTCGGCGAGTCCGGCTCCGGGAAAACCACCCTTCTACAGGCGATTTCCGCCCGCCTGACGCCGCAGCAGGGCGACGTGCGCTATCAGAACCGTTCGCTGTACGCGATGAGCGAAGCGGATCGCCGCCGCCTGCTGCGCACCGAATGGGGCGTGGTGCACCAGCATCCGATGGACGGACTGCGCCGCCAGGTGTCGGCGGGGGGGAATATCGGCGAGCGCCTGATGGCGACCGGCGCGCGGCACTACGGTGATATTCGCGCCACCGCCGAGCAGTGGTTGCAGGAGGTGGAGATCCCGCCTTCGCGCATTGACGACCTGCCCACCACTTTTTCCGGCGGTATGCAGCAGCGTCTACAAATCGCCCGCAATCTGGTGACCCAGCCGAAGCTGGTGTTTATGGATGAACCCACCGGCGGGCTGGACGTGTCGGTGCAGGCGCGCCTGCTCGATCTGCTGCGCGGCCTGGTGGTGGAGCTAAACCTGGCGGTGGTGATTGTGACCCACGACCTCGGCGTCGCCCGCCTTCTGGCTAACCGTCTGCTGGTGATGAAACAAGGACAGGTGGTGGAAAGCGGCTTAACCGACCGGGTGCTCGACGATCCCCATCACCCCTACACCCAGCTGCTGGTGTCGTCGGTGTTGCAGAACTGAACATAGGTCCACTCCCCGGTGGCGCTGCGCTGACCGGGCTACGGGTGCCGGGCCGTCTGCAGGCCGGTAGCCCGGACAGGCGCAACGCGCCGCCTCCGGGAATCCCCGGTCGCGCTTCGTGAGTTAATGCATCAGGTAGCCCGGATAAGGCGTTTACGCCGCGATCCGGGGAAATTCAGGCACGATGAGGCTAAAAATGAACGCCATCCGCGTTGAAAACATCCATAAAACCTTTGTTCTGCACCAGCAGCACGGCGTCCGTCTGCCGGTCCTCGCCGACGCCTCGCTGACCGTGAATGCCGGTGAATGCGTGGTGCTGCACGGCCACTCCGGCAGCGGAAAATCGACCCTGCTGCGCTCGCTGTACGCCAACTATCTCCCCGATAGCGGCCACATTCATATTCGCCACGGCGACGAATGGGTCGACCTGGTTACCGCCACGCCGCGCAAAGTGCTGGAGGTGCGCAAAACTACCATCGGCTGGGTCAGCCAGTTTCTGCGGGTGATCCCGCGTATCTCCGCCCTCGACGTGGTGATGCAACCGCTGTTCGAACTGGGCGCCTCGCGCGAAGAGAGCGCCGCGAAAGCCGCCCGCCTGCTAACGCGCCTGAACGTCCCCGAACGCCTGTGGCACCTCGCCCCCTCAACCTTTTCCGGCGGCGAACAGCAGCGGGTCAACATTGCCCGCGGCTTCGCGGTCGACTACCCGATTTTGCTTCTCGACGAACCCACCGCCTCGCTGGACGCTAACAACAGCGCCGCGGTGGTGGCGTTGATTCACGAAGCCAAAGCCCGCGGCGCGGCGATCGTCGGTATTTTCCACGACGAGGCCACGCGCAACCAGGTCGCCGACCGCCTGCACCCGATGGGGATTTCAGCATGATTATTAATAACGTAAAGCTGGTCCTCGAAGACGAGGTGGTTAACGGTTCGCTGGAAGTTCACGACGGCAGAATCTCAGCCTTTGCCGAAAACCAGAGCCGGCTGGCGGAGGCGGTTGACGGCGAAGGCGGCTGGCTGCTGCCGGGGCTTATCGAGCTGCATACCGACAACCTGGACAAGTTTTTCACCCCGCGACCCAAGGTGGACTGGCCCGCCCACTCGGCGATGAGCAGCCACGACGCGCTGATGGTCGCCAGCGGCATCACCACCGTGCTCGATGCCGTGGCTATTGGCGATGTGCGCGACGGCGGCGACCGTCTGGAAAACCTGGAAAAAATGATCAACGCCGTCGAAGAGACGCAAAAGCGCGGCCTCAACCGCGCCGAACACCGACTGCATCTGCGCTGCGAACTGCCGCATCACACCACCCTGCCGCTGTTTGAGAAGCTGGTAGGCCGCGAGCCGGTGAGCATGGTCTCTCTGATGGATCACTCCCCCGGCCAGCGCCAGTACGCCGACCTCAGCAAATATCGCGACTACTATCAGGGCAAATACCATCTGACCAACGAACAGATGGACAACTTCGAACAGGAGCAGATGGCGCTGGCGGCAGCCTGGTCGCAGCCCAACCGGCAGCGCATCGCCGCTATCTGCCGCGAGCGCAATATCGCGCTGGCCAGCCACGATGACGCCACCTGCGAACATGTGCTCGAATCACGCCAACTTGGCAGCACCATCGCCGAATTTCCCACCACCCTTGCTGCCGCAGAGGCGTCGCGCCGGCACGGCATGAACGTTCTGATGGGCGCGCCAAATATCGTGCGCGGCGGTTCCCACTCGGGCAACGTCGCCGCTCACCAGCTGGCGGCCAGCGGCCTACTGGATATTCTCTCCTCCGACTATTATCCCGCCAGCCTGCTGGATGCCGCTTTCCGCATCGCCGACGACGGGGGCAACGCCTTTACCCTCGCGCAGGCCATTCGCCTGGTAAGCAAAAACCCGGCGCAGGCGCTGGGGCTGCATGACCGCGGGGTGATTGCCGAAGGTAAACGGGCGGATCTGGTGCTGGCGCACCGTCGCGGCGAGCATATCCATATTGATCGCGTCTGGCGGCAAGGCAAGAGGGTCTTCTGATGACAGGAAAACTGATTTGGCTGGTCGGTCCGTCCGGCTCCGGTAAAGACAGCCTGCTGGCGGCGCTGCGCCAGCGGGAACATCCCCAGCTGCTGGTGGCGCACCGCTACATTACCCGCCCGCACAACGCGGGTTGTGAAAACCATATCGCCCTCAGCGAACATGAGTTTTTTACCCGCGCCGAGCAGCATCTGTTTGCCCTTAGCTGGCACGCTAACAATAATTACTACGGCATCGGCATCGAGATTGACCTGTGGCTGCACGCCGGGTTTGACGTGGTCGCTAATGGCTCCCGCGCCCACCTCGCGCAGGCGCAGGCGCGCTATGCCGACGCCCTGCTGCCCATCTGTTTGCAGGTCTCGCCGGAGGTGCTGCGACAGCGCCTGGAGCAGCGTGGAAGGGAGAACGAGACGGAAATCGCCCAGCGGCTGGAACGCGCGGCGCGCTATACGCCGAGCGCGTGTCTGACCCTGAATAACGATGGCCGTCTGAGCCAGTCGGTGGATGCGCTGGTCTCGCTGATTCGCGTTCACGGCAACCGACGCGAGCAGCAAATTGCCTGAGACGAGGAGAAAACATGAGCCTGACGATCCGCTTGACCGGCACCGGCGGCGCGCAGCTGGTGCCGGTTTTCGGCTGCGACTGCCGCGCCTGCCGCCGCGCCCGCGCCGACGACGCGCATCGCCGTCGCCCCTGTAGCGCGGCGGTGAAGTTCAACAACGCGGTGACGCTGCTCGATGCCGGGCTGCCGGATCTGCTGGAGCGGTGGCCCGCCGGTAGCTTTCAGCAGTTTCTGCTCACCCATTATCATATGGATCACGTGCAGGGCCTGTTCCCCCTGCGCTGGGGAGTGGGCGAACCTATTGCGGTTTACGGCCCGCCCGATGAACAGGGCTGCGATGACCTGTTCAGGCATCCGGGCCTGCTGGATTTCAGCCATACCGTTGAGCCGTTCGTGATGTTTGAACTTCAGGGATTGCGCGTTACGCCGCTGCCGCTGAACCACTCAAAGCTCACTTTCGGCTACCTGCTGGAATCGGCCCATAGCCGGGTCGCCTGGCTGTCCGACACCGCCGCCCTGCCGGAAAAAACCCTCAAGTTCCTGCTTAACAACCGACCGCAGCTTATCATCATTGACTGTAGCCACGAGCCGCGCCCGCAGCCCCCGCGCAACCACTGCGATCTCAACACCGTGCGGGCCATTAACCAGGTGATTGGCTGCCCGCGGGTGATCCTTACCCATATCAGCCACCAGTTCGATGCGTGGATGATGGAAAATTCTCTGCCTGCGGGATTTGAAGCGGGATTTGACGGTATGGAGATTGTGCTGGATTAACCGGGCGCGACGAAGGCCGCGGGTCGCGCCGCATCAATAATCATCATCCAGCCTGCGCTGGTCGCTTTCCAGCTGACGGCGGTCCCGGTCCAGCTGGCGCTGACGCTCATCAAGTTCGCGGCGACGATCTTCCAGCTGTCGCCGTTGATCGTCATACTGCCGCTGGCGATCGGCGTTTTGCTGACGGCTGCCCTGATAGCGTCCATCATCATAATCATCGTCATCGGAACGGCTGCCGTTGGGTTGATAAGCGTCATTAATGGCCTGCTGAATATTGCCGATCGCGTCGTCAATAATATCGGCGTGCGCCAGCTGGCTGGCGAAGGAAAGAGCGCAGAAAAGCAAAGCAGTAGAGTAACGTTTCATAAAGCCAGTCTCATCAGGGGGCTGGCTCTACGTTAATCAAGGGCTATCGCGGCGAGTAGCGGAGGAATCTCAAATCCGCTGCTGTTCAATCGCGCCGATGGCGTCTACCCGGCCCTGATGGCGTCCGCCCTCGAATTCGGCGCTCAGCCAGGCATCAACGATCATTTTCGCCAGTTCAAGGCCGATCACCCTGGCGCCAAAGGCCAGAACGTTGGTGTCATTATGCTGGCGTGAAAGCTGCGCGGAGTAAGGCTCGCTGCACACCACCGCGCGAATGCCCGGGTGCTTATTGGCGGCGATGGAGATGCCGACGCCGGTGCCGCAGATCAGAATCCCGCCGTCAACTTCGCCGGCGGCAACCGCCTGCGCGACGGCGCTGGCATAGCGCGGATAATCGGTGCGTTCCGTTGACCATGCGCCTTTATCCACCACCTCCATTCCGCGCTGACGCAGATGCAACACAATATCGTCTTTCAGAATAAACCCGACATGATCGCAGCCAATTGCAATCCTTTTCATACCTAGCCTCGCCTGTTATTCACTTTACGGAAATGCTTTATGTTGTGATTTAAACGGCATTTATCGGCCAAATAAGCGTCAAAAACACCGCAGCCAGGGCCTGTTCTACACGCTGTAATTTCACAAATCAAGCGTCAGTGTTCTTTTACCTCAAACAATCACGCCGTTAAAAACATCAATATAAACCATATAATTTATTGATATTTAATAAATAACAAATCAAAAAACGAAAAATCCACCCACCCAAAACTTCACAACAGACAATACTTTATAAAAATATAAAATTTGTGAAGTTGATTGTATCTTTTCTGTTTTGCCTGTGGTGATATAGTGACGTCTTCATTTTATGGACAATGAGAAAGCGATGAGTCAGTCAGAATCCAGTTCGCTCCCCAACGGTATCGGCCTTGCCCCCTGGCTTCGCATGAAGCAGGAAGGGATGACCGAAAATGAAAGCCGCATCGTCGAATGGTTGCTTACCCCCGGCAATCTGAGCGATGCGCCGGCCATTAAGGACGTCGCAGAGGCGCTGTCGGTGTCTGAGGCCATGATCGTTAAGGTCTCTAAACTGCTTGGTTTTAGCGGTTTTCGTAATCTGCGCAGCGCGCTGGAAGCCTATTTCTCGCAGTCTGAGCAGGTCCTGCCGACTGAGCTCTCTTTTGATGAAGCGCCGCAGGATGTGGTGAATAAGGTGTTTAACATCACCCTGCGCACCATTATGGAAGGCCAGTCGATCGTTAACGTCGACGAAATTCATCGCGCGGCGCGCTTTTTCGCCCAGGCCAACCAGCGTGACCTGTATGGCGCAGGCGGTTCAAACGCCATCTGCGCGGACGTGCAGCATAAGTTTTTACGCATCGGCGTGCGCTGCCAGGCCTACCCGGACGCGCATATCATGATGATGTCCGCCTCGCTGCTGAAGGAAGGCGATGTGGTACTGGTGGTCTCGCACTCCGGGCGCACCAGCGATATCAAATCGGCGGTGGAGCTGGCGAAAAAGAACGGCGCAAAAATTATTTGTATCACCCATAGCTATCATTCACCGATTGCCAAACTAGCTGATTTTATTATTTGTTCGCCAGCACCAGAGACGCCTTTATTAGGCCGTAACGCCTCAGCGCGTATATTACAACTCACATTATTAGATGCTTTTTTTGTTTCCGTTGCCCAGCTGAATATTGAACAAGCGAATTTAAATATGCAAAAAACCGGCGCGATTGTTAATTTCTTTTCACCCGGCGCGCTTAAATAAAAAACCGATCCCACGTTGGTGGGATCAATATAACTGTATCCTACACTGAGAATACTGCCATGAATAAATATCTGAAAATTTTCAGCGGCACGCTCATGGGCGTAATGTTATCCACCAGCGCCTTTGCCGCCGCCGATTATGCTGTGGTCTTAAAAACCTTATCCAATCCGTTTTGGGTGGATATGAAAAAGGGCATAGAAGACGAAGCCAAAACGTTGGGCGTAAGCGTCGATATTTTTGCCTCCCCTTCCGAAGGCGATTTTCAGTCGCAGCTGCAGCTGTTTGAAGACCTGAGCAACAAAAACTACAAAGGTATCGCCTTTGCGCCCCTCTCCTCGGTAAACCTGGTGATGCCGGTGGCTAAAGCCTGGAAAAAGGGCATCTATCTGGTCAACCTTGATGAAAAAATCGATATGGATAACCTGAAGAAAGCCGGCGGCAACGTCGAGGCTTTCGTCACCACCGATAACGTGGCGGTTGGGGCGAAGGGCGCGGCTTTTATTATCGACAAGCTGGGTGCGGAAGGCGGCGAAGTGGCGATTATCGAAGGTAAAGCCGGTAACGCCTCCGGTGAAGCTCGCCGCAATGGCGCCACCGAAGCCTTCAAAAAAGCGAGCCAGATCAAGCTGGTTGCCAGCCAGCCCGCCGACTGGGACCGTATTAAAGCGCTGGACGTCGCCACGAACGTGCTGCAGCGTAACCCGAATGTTAAAGCGATTTACTGCGCCAACGACACCATGGCGATGGGCGTCGCCCAGGCCGTCGCCAACGCGGGTAAAACCGGCAAGGTGCTGGTGGTCGGTACCGACGGTATTCCGGAAGCGCGCAAAATGGTCGAAGCCGGACAGATGACCGCGACTATCGCGCAGAACCCGGCGGATATCGGCGCGACGGGCCTGAAGCTGATGGTCGATGCCGAGAAGAGCGGCAAGGTGATCCCGCTGGATAAAGCCCCGGAGTTTACGCTGGTGGATTCCATTCTGGTGACGAAGTAAGTCTGTAAATCCCCTTTTCCTTTGGGAGAGGGGAATTCACCCAGAGGTAATGAAGGAAATTTTCTATGCTCACGCCATATATTTCAATGGCGGGGATCGGCAAATCCTTTGGCCCGGTTCACGCATTAAAATCGGTTGATTTAACTATTTACCCGAACGAAATACATGCGTTATTAGGGGAAAATGGTGCCGGTAAATCAACGCTGATGAAAGTATTGTCGGGAATCCATGAACCGACCAAAGGCACCATTACCATTAATAATGTCAACTACGACAAGCTGGACCATAAATTAGCGGCCCAGCTCGGCATCGGCATTATTTATCAGGAGCTCAGCGTCATTGATGAATTAACGGTGCTGGAGAATTTATATATTGGCCGTCATCTGACGAAAAAAGTCTGCGGCGTTAACGTCATCGACTGGCGAGAGATGCGCGTGCGGGCGGCAATGATGCTGCTGCGCGTCGGGCTGAAGATCGATTTAGACGAAAAGGTGGCGAATCTCTCCATCAGCCATAAGCAGATGCTGGAAATAGCCAAAACGCTGATGCTCGACGCCAAAGTGCTGATCATGGATGAGCCGACCTCCTCGCTGACCAACAAAGAGGTGGACTATCTGTTCCTGATCATGAACCAGCTGCGTAAAGAGGGCACCGCCATTGTTTATATCTCGCACAAGCTGGCGGAAATACGCCGCATCTGCGACCGCTACACGGTGATGAAAGACGGCAGCAGCGTCTGCAGCGGAATGGTCAGCGAAGTGAATAACGACGACATCGTACGCCTGATGGTCGGTCGCGAGCTGCAAAACCGCTTTAACGCCATGAAAGAGAGCACCGGCAATATCGTCCGCGAGACGGTATTCGAAGTGAAAAACGTTACCAGCCATGACAAGAAAAAGGTACGCGATATCTCGTTTAGCGTGAATCGCGGCGAAATTCTCGGTTTTGCTGGGCTGGTCGGCTCCGGGCGCACGGAGCTCATGGACTGCCTGTTTGGGGTTGATAAACGTAGCGGCGGTGAAATTTATCTCAATGGCAAAGCGATCTCCCCCCGCTCGCCGCTGGACGCCTTAAAAAAAGGGATGGGCTACATCACCGAAAGCCGCCGGGAAAACGGCTTTTTCCCCAATTTTTCCATCGCTCAGAACATGGCGGTCAGCCAGAGCCTGAAGCGCGGCGGCTACAAAGGGGCCATGGGGCTGTTCCGCGAAGGCGACGAACGCAAAACGGCGGAAGAGCAGCGCAAGCTGCTGGCGCTGAAGTGCCATTCGGTCGATCAGAACATCACCGAGCTTTCCGGCGGCAACCAGCAGAAGGTGCTGATTTCCAAATGGCTGTGCTGCAGCCCCGAAGTGATCATTTTTGACGAGCCGACGCGCGGTATCGACGTCGGCGCGAAAGCCGAAATTTATAAAGTGATGCGCCAGCTGGCCGATGACGGAAAAGTCATCCTGATGGTGTCATCCGAACTACCTGAAATTATCGCCGTCTGCGACCGCATTGCCGTGTTCTGCGAAGGGCGACTGACGCAAATCCTGACCAATCGCGACGACTTGAGCGAAGAGGAGATTATGGCATGGGCACTACCACAAGAGTGAAAGGCGATATGGACGAGAAAAAACCGTTTAACTTCGCGCTATTCTGGGATAAATATGGCACCTTTTTTATCCTCGCCATTATCGTCGCGATCTTCGGCACCCTGTCGTCAGAGTACTTTCTGACGACCAACAACATTACGCAGATCTTCGTCCAAAGTTCGGTTACCGTCCTGATCGGCATGGGCGAATTCTTCGCGATCCTCGTCGCCGGGATCGATCTGTCGGTCGGGGCGATCCTCGCGCTCTCCGGGATGGTCACCGCTAAGCTGATGCTGGCGGGCGTCGATCCGTTCCTCGCGGCGCTGATTGGCGGCGTGCTGGTCGGCGGCGCGCTGGGCGCCATCAACGGCTGCCTGGTCAACTGGACCGGTCTGCACCCGTTCATTATCACCCTCGGCACCAACGCTATCTTTCGCGGTATCACCCTAGTGATTTCCGATGCCAACTCGGTATACGGCTTCTCGTTTGATTTCGTTAACTTCTTCGCCGCCACGCCGCTGGGTATACCGGTTCCGGTGATTTTCTCGCTGATTGTGGCGGTGATCCTCTGGTTCCTGACCACCCGCATGCGCGTGGGCCGCAACATCTACGCGCTGGGCGGCAACAAGAACTCCGCTTTCTACTCCGGTATCGACGTCAAATTCCACATGCTGCTGGTGTTCATTATCTCCGGCGTTTGCGCCGGGCTGGCGGGCGTGGTCTCCACCGCGCGTCTCGGGGCGGCGGAACCGCTGGCGGGGATGGGCTTTGAAACCTACGCCATCGCCAGCGCCATCATCGGCGGCACCAGCTTCTTCGGCGGCAAAGGACGCATCTTCTCGGTGGTCATCGGCGGCCTGATTATCGGCACCATCAATAACGGACTGAACATTCTGCAAGTACAAACCTACTACCAGCTGGTGGTAATGGGCGGATTAATCATCGCGGCTGTCGCCCTCGACCGTCTTATCAGTAAGTAAGGAATTTATAATGAAAATTGCTCCCTCTTTAATGTGTATGGATCTGCTGAAATTCAAAGAACAGATCGAGTTTATCGACCAGCACGCAGACTATTTTCACATCGACATTATGGACGGTCATTTTGTACCGAACCTGACCCTGTCGCCGTTTTTCGTCGGCCAGGTGAAAAAGCTGGCCAGCAAGCCGCTGGACTGCCATCTGATGGTCACCCGCCCGCAGGACTACATTAGCCAGTTGGCGCAGGCGGGGGCGGATTTTATCACCCTGCATCCGGAAACGATTAACGGCCAGGCCTTCCGTCTGATCGAAGAGATCCGCCGCCACGGCATGAAGGTCGGGCTGATCCTCAACCCGGAAACCCCGGTCGAGGCCATGAAGTACTACATTCATAAAGCCGACAAAATCACGGTGATGACCGTCGATCCGGGCTTCGCCGGGCAGCCGTTTATCCCGGAGATGCTGGAAAAAATCGGCGAACTGAAAGCCTGGCGCGAGCGCGAAGGGCTGAACTACGAGATCGAAATCGATGGCTCCTGCAATAAAGCCACCTATCAAAAACTGATGGCGGCGGGCGCGGACGTCTTTATCGTCGGCACTTCAGGCCTCTTTAATCACGCCGAGAAGATTGAAGATGCGTGGCAGATCATGGTCGAGCAGATCCTGGCGGCGAAACACGAGGTACTGCCTCATGCAAAAACAGCGTAACGTTGTTGCGGGCGTGGATATGGGCGCGACCCATATCCGCCTTTGCCTGCAAACCGCGCAGGGCGAAGCGCTGCACTGCGAAAAGCGGCGCACCGCGGACGTGATTAGCGCCGACGGCCTGGTCAATGGCATTAAAAACCTGTTGCAGCAGCAGCTGACCCTGCACGACGCCCGTTGCTGCGGGCTGGTGATGGGGTTCCCGGCGCTGGTGGCAAAAGACAAGCGGACGATTATCTCAACGCCCAATCTACCTCTCGCCGCCGACGACCTCTACAACCTGGCCGACCGGCTGGAAGCGGCGCTATGCTGCCCGGTGGAGTTTTCCCGCGATGTGAATCTGCAGCTCTCTTTTGATGTACAGGAGAATGGCCTGCAGGAGCAGGAGGTGCTGGCGGCCTATCTTGGCACCGGTATGGGCTTCGCGGTCTGGCTGAACGGCGGGCCGTGGACCGGCGCGCACGGCGTGGCGGGCGAGCTGGGGCATATTCCGCTGGGCGATGACGCCCTCACCTGCGCCTGCGGCAACCCCGCCTGTCTGGAAACCGTTTGCTCCGGCATTGCGCTCAAGCACTGGTATGAACAGCAGCCGCGAGCGTACGAGCTGGGCGAACTGTTCGTCCACGCCGAGCAGGAGCCGTTTGTCCAGACGTTGCTAAACCACGCCGCCCGCGCTATCGCCACCAGCGTCAACCTGTTCGATCCCGACGCGGTAATTCTTGGCGGCGGTGTGATGGATATGCCCGCCTTCCCGCGCGATGCCTTAATCGCGATGGTCAAAACCTACGTTCGCCGTCCGCTGCCGTATCAGGCAGTACGCTTTATCGCCGCGTCATCATCAGCGTTTAACGGCGCCCAGGGCGCGGCGGCGCTGGCACGCAGCCGTTATTTACCCCTTCCTGTTACAGTATGATATTTAACGTCAGGCCAGATGCCGCTCATATCGGTATCTGGCCCATAATATGACCATAAATCATATGCAGTTAAATGCCCCTGATTTTATAAATCATAATTGAATGTAATAACTTCATTAATCACCCTATCGCAATCCGCACAAATACCTCATAAAAAGAGGTGCCCATCTCACATTTCTTATTCTATAAACATAAAAAACATCTTATTATGGGAAAGAAATAAAACAGCCCTTCTTTTAACTAAATAAATTCACAATACAAATGATAAATGGAGATTTATATGAATAACTTGCAGTTATTCCGTTTGAACAGGACTTTTATTGCCATTGCTGTCGCAACAGGGTTATTAGTTAACACCTCTTTTGCGAGCGAGACCGCCCAGCCAGCCACGCAATATACGCAGCAAATTAACCAGCAATATACCCAGTCGCTACCCTTTAACGACCGTCAGGACTTTGATGATGCGCAGCGGGGATTTATCGCCCCGCTTCTCAATCAAGGTATTCTGAAAAATGCTGATGGGAAAACCTATTATCGGGGGGAGGATTATAAATTCGATATCAATGCGCCAGCCCCCGACACGGTGAACCCCAGCCTGTGGCGGCAGTCGCAAATCAACGGTATTTCCGGCCTGTTTAAAGTCACCGAACGCATGTATCAGGTCCGCGGCCAGGATATTTCCAATATTACCTTTATTGAAGGCGATACGGGTATCATCGTTGTTGATCCCCTTGTCAGCCCGGAGGCCGCAAAATCCAGCCTCGACCTCTACTATCAGCATCGCCCGCAAAAACCTATTGTTGCCGTCATCTATACCCATAGCCACACCGATCACTATGGCGGCGTCAAAGGTATCGTCAGCGAAGAGGATGTTAAAACAGGCAAAGTGCAGGTTATTGCTCCAGCCGGGTTTATGGAAGAAGCCATCAGCGAAAACGTGCTGGCCGGGAATATTATGAACCGCCGGGTTCTCTACTCTTATGGTCTGTTGCTACCCCATAACGCTCAAGGCAATATCGGCAACGGTCTGGGCGTCACCATCAGCGCGGGCAACCCAACGATCATCGCCCCGACCAAATCGATAACCAAAACCGGTGAAAAACTGAATATCGATGGCCTGGAATTTGACTTTTTAATGGCGCCGGGCAGCGAGGCGCCATCAGAAATGCACTTCTATATCCCGGCGCTTAAAGCATTATGTACCGCAGAAAATACCACCCATACGCTGCATAACTTCTACACCCTGCGCGGCGCTAAAACGCGCGATACCAGTAAATGGACCGATTACCTGAATGAAACGCTCGATATGTGGGGCAGTCAGGCTGAAGTACTGTTTATGCCGCATACCTGGCCGGTCTGGGGTAACCAGCACATTAACGACTATATCGGCAAATATCGCGACACCATCAAGTATATCCATGACCAGACGCTCCATCTGGCTAATCAGGGCTATACGATGAACGAAATCGGCAACATGATTAAGTTGCCCCCAGCGCTGGAGAATAACTGGGCCAGCCGCGGCTACTATGGTTCCGTAAGCCACAACGCCCGCGCGGTTTATAACTTCTATCTCGGTTACTTTGACGGCAACCCGGCCAACCTCAACCCCTACGGCCAGGTCGATATGGGTAAACGCTACGTCGAAGCGCTGGGCGGCGCAAAACAGGCAATTGAGCTGGCGCAAAAAGCTTATGACAAGGGCGACTATCGCTGGACGTCAGAACTGCTCAAGCAGGTGATTGCCGCCGAACCGCAAAACCAGGCGGCAAAAGATCTGCAAGCGAATTCCTTTGAGCAATTGGGTTATCAGGCGGAGTCCGCAACCTGGCGCGGTTTCTACTTAACCGGCGCGAAAGAGCTGCGCGAAGGCGTGCATAAACTCACCCACAATACCTCAAATTCACCCGACACCATCAAGGGTATGACGGTCGAAATGCTGTTTGATTACATGGCAGTCCGTCTGGATAGCGAGAAAGCGGCAGGCAAAAATATCAGCCTGAATTTCAATCTTGATCGAGGCGAAACCCTGAATCTGACGCTGAACAATAGCGTGCTCAACTATCGCCAGGCTTCTCAGCAGAAGCCCGATGCATCCTTCACTATCAGCCGTGCTGACCTGCACGACGTGTTGACCGGCCAGGCCAAAATGGCCGATCTGCTGAAAACAGGGAAAGCCAAAGTCACCGGCGATGCGGCAAAGCTGGATGAAATCTTCTCCACGCTCGATCAATTTGAACTGTGGGTGAATATCGTTACGCCTAATTAATCAGGCTCGCTTCCGGAAATTTCTATTCTTTTCCGGAAGCGAATACATCCATGAGGGAAATATAAACACCTAAAAACAATAAAAAATATAAATAAGTTATGAATGCGGATGATTAATAAAGACATTTCACTCTCAATTAAAAATGGGGATACTGTGACCTCTTTTTCCTGTTTTACATTCACACGGGATATTTTTCGCAATAGACAGGATGTATTTCATTATGCAAACGGTTAAATCCAGTATTGTGATGCAGCTAAAAAATATATGCTGGCTCACTCCGGCCGCATTGTTGACGGGATGTACATTATCTCCGGCAATTCCGGTCATTGGCGCCTATTATCCTGGATGGCTCTTCTGCATTATTGCCGGAGTCATCCTTACGCTCATCACGCGGCGGGTTGTTCTGCTCAAATATAAAATGCCAGCGCTTGCAGGCGTTATTTATACCGCCCTCTTTGCTCTCTACTCCATGCTGTTCTGGCTGGTATTTTTCTAACCCCTATTGAGATGCACTCATGGAAAGTTCGTCGAAAAAAATTCCTCGCAATAAATTACCGGCTCTGCTTCTGGTACTACTGGCCGTCGTCGTTTTACTCGTTGTCATCTGGCGACTGGATAGCGCGCCCGCTACTAACGACGCCTACGCTTCAGCGGATACGATTGATGTGGTTCCGGAAGTCAGCGGCCGCATTGTCGAACTGGCGGTTAGCGATAACCAGCAGGTCAAGCAGGGCGATCTGCTGTTTCGCATCGATCCCCAAACCTATGAAATGAACCTGGCGAAGGCCGAAGCTTCTCTTGCCGCGCTGGATAAACAGATTATGCTCACCCAGCGCAGCGTAGACGCGCAAAAATATGGCGCTGACTCCGTTCAGGCGACGGTCGCCAAAGCCCGCGCGGCGGCTAAACAGGCCAGCGATACCCTGCGCCGCACCGAGCCGTTGCTCAAGGAAGGTTTTGTTTCCGCAGAGGATGTCGATCGCGCCAGAACGGCGCAGCGCGCCGCCGCAGCCGACCTTAATGCGGTATTGCTCCAGGCGCAACAGGCCGCCAGCGCGGTCAGCGGCATCGATGCGCTGGTTGCCCAGCGAGTCGCCGTTGAAGCAGATATCGCGCTCACTAAACTACATCTTGAAATGGCGACGGTTCGCGCACCGTTCGATGGACGGGTGGTCGCATTAAAAACCTCCATCGGCCAGTTTGCCTCCGCTATGCGTCCGCTCTTTACCCTGATTGATACCCGCCACTGGTACGTCATCGCCAACTTCCGCGAAACGGAGTTGAAAAACATCCACACCGGTACACCCGCGACTATTCGTCTGATGAGCGACAGCGGCAAAACCTTCGCCGGTAAAGTCGATTCCGTCGGCTACGGCGTACTGCCTGACGACGGCGGTCTGGTGCTGGGCGGTCTGCCGCGGGTTTCCCGTTCGATTAACTGGGTTCGCGTGGCCCAGCGCTTCCCGGTAAAAATCATGGTGGATAAACCCGACGCAGAGATGTTCCGCATCGGCGCATCGGCGGTCGCCACTCTCGAGCCGCAATGATGAACGCGCTTAATTACCTGCCGCTGCCGCTGGTCAAAGCGCTGGCTTTTTTTCGCGAGGAATTAAGCGAAGAGCGCCCCGGCAGAGTGCCGCAAACCATGCAGCTTTGGGTTGGCTGCCTGCTGGTGGTGCTGATCTCAATGACCTTCGAGATCCCCTTTCTGGCGCTTTCGCTGGCGGTGCTGTTTTACGGCATCCAGTCCAATGCTTTCTATACCAAATTCGTGGCGATCCTGTTCGTGGTGGCCACGGCGATGGAGATCGGCAGCTTATTTCTGATCTACAAATGGTCTTATAGCTATCCGCTCGTGCGGCTGATCGTCGCTGGCGTAATTTTGCTGGGCTGTATGTTTATGATGCGCGCCCATCGCCTGGGGCTGGTCTTCTTCGCCGTGGCGATTGTTTCAATCTACGGGCAATCTTTCCCCGGAATGCTCGATTACCCCGAAGTCGTCGTTCGTCTGACGCTATGGTGTATCGTCGTGGGACTCTACCCGACGCTGCTGATGGTACTGATCGGCGTCCTGTGGTTTCCCGCCCGCGCGGCGGATCAGATGCGCGCAGCCCTGTGCGCGCGGCTTGATGACGCCGCCAGCCGCCTGACGCAATCCGCCGAACCGCTACCTGAAAAGCGCATTGAACAGGAAGCGTTAGCGCTGCAAAAACTGAACGTCTTCTGTATGGCCGATGATGCCGACTGGCGAGCAAGAAGCGCATGGTGGCAAACCTGCGTCACGACGGTGACCTACCTTTACGCCACGCTGAACCGCTACGACGCCGCCGCCTTTGCCAAAAATCAGACAATCGATTCTCTACGGCAAAAGCTGCAAAGCGAAATCGCCGCCCTGAAAAACGCCATTAGCGACGGGGAGACCTGGCATAGCGAGTGGCAACTGAGCGCTGAAGAGACCGCTGCGGCACGCGAATGCGGGCTGGAGAATGCCTGTCAGATTCTGCGACAGCTGGGTCAAATGGACCCGGACACGCCGCCCACGCCTGCAACCAAACCACCCTCCATGGCGCCGGATGCTTTCACTAATCCGAACTATATTCGTTACGCCCTGAAAACGCTGCTGGCGTGCATGATCTGCTACGTCTTTTATTCCGGCGTCGATTGGGAAGGGATTCACACCTGCATGCTGACCTGCATCATCGTCGCTAACCCCAATCTCGGCTCGTCGTATCAGAAAATGACCCTGCGCTTCGGCGGCGCATTCTGCGGCGCGATCCTCGCTCTGCTGATGACCATTTTTGTGATGCCCTGGCTGGATAATATCGTCGAACTGCTGCTGGTGCTGGCGCCGGTTTTTCTTATCGCGTCATGGATCGCCACCGGCTCAGAACGTTCTTCATACATCGGTACGCAAATGGTGGTCACCTTCGCGCTGGCGACGCTGGAAAATGCCTTCGGTCCGATTTACGACCTGGCGGAAATCCGCGATCGCGCCTTCGGTATTATGATTGGCATCGTCGTTTCAGCGGTGCTTTACACCTTTATCTGGCCGGAAAGCGAAGCGAAAACGCTGCCGCAAAAGCTGGCGGGCGCGCTGGGTCTGCTTGGCAAATTGCTCCGCGTTCCGCGCCAGCAGGAAGCCGCCGCGCAGCGAACCTATCTGCAACTGCGCGTCGGCGTTCATGCGGCGTTGAATAGCTGCGAAGAGATCTGCGAGCGGGTGGCGCTGGAGCGCCAGCTTGACGATGACCAGCGTCTGCTGCTGGTGAAACGTAGCCAGGCGGTTATTCAGCAGGGGCGCGAAATCCTCTACGCCTGGGATGCCGCCTGGAATGACGCCCAGGCGCTGGATAATTCGCTATTGCAGGAGCGGGCCGGGCGTTTTGCCGATGCCCTGGAAAAATACGCCGCCGGGCTGGCCGCCGCAGCCAGCACGCCCCCGGTCATCGAGCTTATCGACACCGCCATTTCACCCACGCTATATCAACAGGAGCAACGCGTCATGCAGCAAATGGCCCGTTTACCGGACTGGACTCGCCCGGCGCTGACGCCAGCCGAAGAGCAAGTGCAAGGAGCCGCTCAACTATGACCCGTAACCTTTCACGCTTACTACTCTGCGGCCTGCTCGGTAGCGCTACGGCGCTTTCCGGCTGCGCGCTGGTGCGCAAAGATTCCACGCCGCATCAACAGCTGCAGCCAGAGCAGATTAAGCTGGCCAGCGATATCCATCTCGCCAGCCAGGGATGGCCGCAGGCGCAGTGGTGGCGTCAGTTCAATGACCCGCAGCTGGACGCCTTAATTCAGCGCTCGCTTTCCGGGTCGCACACGCTTGCCGAAGCGAAACTGCGTGAAGAAAAAGCGCAATCGCAGGCCGATCTGCTGGAAGCCGGTACGCAGCTTCAGGTTGCCGCCATGGGGATGCTCAACCGCCAGCGCGTTTCGACCAATGGTTTCCTTGGCCCGTTCGCCGACCAATCCGACAGTCGGCTCATGCCGATGGACGGCCCCTACTATACCGAGGGCACCGTTGGGCTGCTCGCCGGTCTGGATCTGGATTTATGGGGCGTCCACCGTTCGGCCGTTGCTGCGGCTATCGGCGCGCAAAACGCCGCAGTCGCCGAGACAGCCACCGTAGAGCTGGCGATCTCCACCGGCGTCGCTCAGCTTTACTACAGCATGCAGGCCAGCTATCAGATGCTCGACCTGTTGCAACAAACCCGCGAAGTCATTGAGTATGCGGTAGAAGCGCACCAGAGTAAGGTTGCCCATGGCCTGGAGGCGCAGGTGCCTTATCACGGCGCCCGAGCGCAGGTGCTGGCGGTCGATAAACAGATCGCCGCGGTAAAAGGGCAGATCGTCGAAACTCGTGAAACTCTGCGCGCCCTGATCGGCGCGGGGGCTGGCGATCTCCCTGCGATCAAGCCCGTATCTCTGCCGCGGGTGCAAACCGGTATTCCAGCCACGCTCTCCTACGATTTGCTGGCCCGACGTCCGGATCTACAGGCTATGCGCTGGTATGTCCAGGCTTCGCTGAATCAGGTGAACGCCGCGCGCGCCCTGTTCTACCCGAGCTTTGATATCAAAGCGTTCTTCGGCGTCGATTCCATTCACCTGGATAAACTGTTCGAAAACCGCAGCAAGCAGATCAACTTTATTCCTGGCCTGACGCTGCCGCTGTTTGATGGCGGACGCCTGAATGCGAACCTCGAGAGCACCCGCGCCTCCAGCAACATGCTGATTGAGCGCTATAACCAGTCGGTGCTCGACGCCGTGCGCGATGTCGCTATCAACGGCACGCGCCTGCAAACGCTGAACGATGAGCGCACAATGCAGGCTGAGCGGGTCAGCGCTTTCCGCTACACCCAGGCCGCCGCCGAAGCGGCCTATAAACGCGGGCTTAGCAGCCGTTTGCTGGCGACCGAAGCCAGACTGCCGGTGCTGGCGGAAGAGATGTCGTTACTGATACTCGATTCCCGGCGCGTAGTTCAGAGTATTCAACTGATCAAAACGCTAGGCGGCGGCTACCAGGCGCCGGTAGCCAAAAAATAACCCTGATGCCGCGTGACGTCCGTCGCGCGGTATTTTCATCGACACGTCAAAACTGACGATAGCCTGCTTTTCGTCATCATTTCGCCCAAAAAAACGACGTATTATCAGTCGATACCCACAATGAAAACATGGCATAGAAGATGCATATTGATGGCGCGATAGCGCGTGTGCGCCAATTGATTAACTGGAGCAAGACCGATGAAAAAAGTCGTCACGGTTTGCCCGTATTGCGCATCAGGTTGCAAAATTAACCTGGTGGTCGATAACGGCAAAATCGTCCGGGCTGAGGCGGCACAGGGGAAAACCAACCAGGGTACCCTGTGTCTGAAAGGCTATTATGGCTGGGACTTTATTAACGATACCCAGATCCTGACCCCGCGCCTAAAAACCCCCATGATCCGTCGCCAGCGTGGCGGCAAACTGGAATCCGTCTCCTGGGATGAGGCGCTCGACTACGTCGCCACTCGTCTCAGCGCCATTAAAGAGAAGTATGGCCCGGACGCGATTCAGACTACCGGTTCGTCCCGTGGGACGGGTAATGAAACCAACTATGTGATGCAAAAATTCGCGCGCGCCGTTATTGGTACCAATAACGTTGACTGCTGCGCTCGCGTCTGACACGGCCCTTCGGTTGCAGGTCTGCACCAATCGGTCGGTAACGGCGCTATGAGTAATGCCATCACCGAGATCGACAACACCGACCTCGTGTTTATCTTCGGGTACAACCCGGCAGATTCACACCCTATTGTGGCGAATCACGTGATTAACGCCAAACGCAATGGGGCGAAAATCATCGTCTGCGATCCGCGTAAAATCGAAACCGCGCGCATCGCCGATATGCACATTGCGCTGAAAAACGGCTCGAACATCGCGCTGCTCAACGCCATCGGGCATGTCATTATCGAAGAGGATCTCTACGATAAATCCTTCGTCGCCAGCCGTTCCGAGGGCTTCGAAGAGTATCGCAAAATCGTCGAAGGCTATACGCCGGAGTCGGTGGAAGAGATTACCGGCGTCAGCGCTCAGGAGATCCGCGCCTGCGCCCGCATGTACGCCAACGCAAAGTCCGCCGCGATCCTGTGGGGGATGGGCGTGACCCAGTTCTATCAGGGCGTGGAGACCGTGCGTTCGCTGACCAGCCTGGCGATCCTGACCGGCAACCTCGGCAAGCCGAGCGTCGGCGTTAACCCGGTACGTGGCCAGAACAACGTTCAGGGCGCCTGCGATATGGGCGCGCTGCCGGATACCTATCCGGGCTATCAGTACGTCAAGTTCCCGGAAAATCGCGAGAAGTTCGCCAAAGCCTGGGGCGTTGAAAGCCTGCCGGAACATACCGGCTATCGCATCAGCGAGCTGCCGCACCGCGCGGCGCACGGCGAAGTGCGGGCAGCGTACATCATGGGGGAAGATCCACTCCAGACCGACGCCGAGCTGTCCGCCGTGCGTAAGGCTTTCGACGATCTGGAACTGGTTATCGTCCAGGATATTTTCATGACCAAAACCGCCTCAGCGGCCGACGTCATCCTGCCGTCCACCTCGTGGGGCGAGCATGAAGGCGTCTATACCGCAGCGGACCGCGGCTTCCAGCGCTTCTTTAAAGCAGTAGAGCCGAAGTGGGACCTGAAAACCGACTGGCAGATCATCAGCGAAATCGCCACCCGTATGGGCTATAAGATGCACTACAACAACACCCAGGAGATCTGGGACGAGTTGCGTCATCTGTGCCCGGATTTCTACGGCGCCACCTACGAGAAAATGGGCGAGCTGGGCTACGTGATGTGGCCATGCCGCGATGAGTCCGACGCTGACCAGGGGACCTCTTATCTGTTTAAAGAGAAGTTTGATACCCCGAACGGTCTGGCGCAGTTCTTCACCTGCGACTGGGTCGCGCCGATTGACAAGCTCACCGACGAGTATCCGATGGTGCTGTCGACGGTGCGTGAAGTCGGCCACTACTCGTGTCGTTCGATGACCGGCAACTGTGCGGCGCTGGCCGCGCTGGCGGATGAACCGGGCTACGCGCAGATCAACACCGCCGATGCCGAGCGTTTAGGCATTGAGGATGAAGCGCTGGTGTGGGTGAACTCGCGTAAAGGCAAAATCATCACCCGCGCGCAGGTCAGCGATCGCCCAAATAAAGGGGCGGTTTATATGACCTACCAGTGGTGGATTGGCGCCTGTAACGAGCTGGTTTCTGAGAACCTGAGCCCGATAACCAAAACCCCGGAGTACAAGTACTGCGCCGTCAACATTGAGCCGATTGCCGACCAGCGGGCCGCCGAGCAGTACGTGATTGACGAGTACAACAAGCTGAAAACCCGTCTGCGCGAAAGCGCGCTGGGCTAATCAGGCCGCCTCCCCGGAGGCGGCGCTGCGCACCTGTCCGGGCTACAGGATCCGTAGCCCGGGTAAGGCGTTTACGCCGCCCCCGGGAAACAGACGGCACGACTCTTCGGGTAAAACATAAGTATTCCCCACAAGTTCCCGTCGTTTTCTTCTCCTTCACCTGCCTTTATACTGCTCGCTATGTCCTCTACCGATAATAAAAAATGAAATACCTCTTTTTACTGCTGGTGATGGCAAGCGTCGCCGCAGGCGCCATGGAACCCGGCAGCCAATACAAACCGCAGGCCGAAGCGGGCGACCCGCGCGCGCAGTATTACCTGGCGGATACCTACGTTAGCTTCGGCGATTTTCCGCAGGCCGAATACTGGGCGCAAAAAGCGGCGGACAACGGCGACGGCGATGCGCTGGCGCTGCTGGCCCAGCTCAAAATCCGTAACCCGCAGCAGGCCGACTATCTCCAGGCGAAAGCGCTGGCGGAAAAATCCATCCAGACGGGTAGCAGGGCGGGAGAAATAGTCCTCGCCCGGGTGCTGGTAAATCAGCAGGCCGGTACGCCGAACTATCCGCACGCCATCTCCCTGTTACAGCATGCCGCCCAGGATCCGGAAAGCGACTCCGCCGTCGATGCCCAGATGCTGCTGGGGCTGATCTACGCCAGCGGCGTTCATCCGCCGGAGGATGACGCAAAAGCGACGCAGTATTTCAAAGAGAGCTCCGCCCTCTCCCGCACCGGCTACGCCGAGTACTGGGCCGGGATGCTTTTCCAGCAGGGAGAAAAAGGCTTTATCGAACCGAACAAGCAAAAAGCGCTGCACTGGCTCAACGTCAGCTGTCAGGAGGGGTTTGATACCGGCTGTGAAGAGTTCGACAGGATCAGTAAACGATAAGAAAAAGCCCGGTGCGATGTCACCGGGCCTGCTGTTTTATTGCGCCGTTTTATCAAATTTGCCCAGCACTTCACGCTCATACGCCAGCGCTTTTTTGCGGTCAAATTTATGTTCCCACTTGGCGATAACCAGCACCGCCAGCGCGTTACCCACCACGTTCAGCGCGGTACGCGCCATATCGAGGATCCGGTCAACGCCGGCGATAAAGGCCAGACCTTCCAGCGGAATGCCCACGCTACCCAGCGTCGCCAGCAGCACCACGAAGGAGACGCCCGGCACGCCGGCAATCCCTTTCGACGTCACCATCAGCGTCAGCACGAGGGTAATTTCCTGCCAGATGGAGAGGTCGATACCGTACAGCTGGGCAATAAAGATCGCCGCAATGCTCTGATACAGCGTTGAGCCATCGAGGTTAAACGAGTAGCCGGTCGGCACCACGAAGCTGGTGATCGACGCCGGCGCGCCATAGGCTTCCATCTTCTCAATAATACGCGGCAGCACGCTCTCGGAACTGGCGGTAGAGTAGGCCAGAATCAGCTCATCCTTCAGAATGCGGATCAGGGTCCAGATGCTCAGTCCGCACACCCGCGCCACGATGCCTAAAACCACCAGCGCGAAGAACAGGATCGCGAAGTAAACCAGAATCACCAGCTTCGCCAGCGGCCACAGCGAAGCGAAGCCGAAGGTCGCCACGGTCACCGAGATCAGCGCGAACACGCCGACTGGCGCATAGCGCATCACCATGTGCGTCACTTTGAACATGGTTTCAGAGATAGAGCGGAACACCGTAACCAGCGGTTCGCGGTGGGTGGCGGGCAGCGAGGAGAGGCCGAGACCAAACAGCACCGAGAAGAAGATGATCGGCAGCATGTCGCCTTTCGCCATCGAGGCCACGATATTGGTCGGTACCAGCGAGAGGATCGTGCCCATCAGGCCATGCGCGTGGCTCTGCACTTCCGCCGTGGTGTTTTGATACTTTGAAATATCCACCGCCGCCAGCTGCGACATATCGATCCCGCTCCCCGGCTGGAAGACGTTGGCCAGGGTAATCCCCAGCACGATAGCCACCGTGGTGATCACTTCAAAATAGATAATGGTTTTCGCGCCGATACGGCCCAGCTGCTTCGCATCGCCCACGCCCGCAATACCGACCACCAGGGTCGAAATAACGATCGGTACGACGATCATTTTAATCAGATGGATAAAGATATCGCCCGCCGGGGTCAGCAGATTCGAGATCAGCCAATCACGGCTTTCGGCGTGGTAATGCAGGTAACTGCCCAGAAGTATGCCCAGCACCAGGGCCAGCAAAATTTGCCAGGCCAGGCTGACTTTTGTTTTTTTCTTCACTACAGACTTCCTCAATGAAAGGCACCATTCCAGGAGGTAATGGCGCCCACTGAAAGGGGTATGAATTGTGTTGCGTTGCTTTATAGGGTTATTTAACGCGCAATATCAGTATCATTTGCACGGCATGCTGCGCAAGTCTTTAAGAACAGCGGTTTACTCTGATTTTATGCATAAACCCGCTAATATCCCCACCTTATGTTGCATAAGTATTTGTTATAAAAAATATTTAATATATTCAATTTCTATAAATCCATTTCTGAAATTATTTCACCTCAAAGTTTCATTTGATTGCTTTTCATTCAATTTATTTATTGCGTGATCTGCCCCCCAAATAGCAAACAAAGCCGCCAAAGCCCCTACTATTAACGTTTATTTGACATATATTTAACAACCTACAGGAGAAAAAAAGCCATGAGCCAAATACATAAACACCCTATTCCCGCTACTATTGCGGAACGTTGCCTGATTAACCCGGAACAGTACCAGGCGCAGTATCAGCAGTCCGTCACCGATCCTGATGCCTTCTGGGGCGAGCAGGGCAAAATCCTTGACTGGATGAAACCCTACACGCGCGTGAAAAACACCTCATTCGCGCCGGGCAATATTTCGATTAAATGGTACGAAGACGGCACGCTGAACCTCGCCGCTAACTGCCTCGATCGCCATCTGGCGGAGCGCGGCGACCAGACGGCCATCGTCTGGGAGGGCGATGACGCCAGCCAGAGCAAAAACATCACTTATCGCGAGCTACACCGCGATGTCTGCCGCTTTGCCAACGTCCTGCTCGATCTCGGCATTAAAAAGGGCGATGTTGTCGCTATCTATATGCCGATGGTGCCGGAAGCGGCGGTGGCCATGCTGGCCTGCGCCCGCATCGGCGCTATCCATTCGGTGATTTTCGGCGGCTTCTCGCCGGAAGCGGTCGCCGGACGTATTATCGATTCAAACTCCCGCCTGGTGATCACCGCTGATGAAGGGCTGCGCGCCGGTCGCGCGATCCCGCTGAAGAAGAACGTCGATGACGCGCTGAAGAATCCGAACGTCAAAAGTATCGAAAACGTGGTGGTGCTCAAGCGTACCGGCGGCAAAATCGACTGGCAGGAAGGGCGCGACCTGTGGTGGAGCGATCTGATTGAGAAAGCCAGCGCGGAACACCAGCCTGAAGAGATGAACGCCGAAGATCCGCTGTTCATCCTGTATACCTCCGGTTCCACCGGTAAGCCAAAAGGCGTGCTGCACACCACCGGCGGCTACCTGGTCTATGCGGCCTCGACTTTTAAATACGTGTTCGACTACCATCCGGGCGACATCTACTGGTGTACCGCCGACGTCGGCTGGGTCACCGGTCACAGCTACCTGCTGTACGGCCCGCTGGCCTGCGGCGCGACGACGCTGATGTTCGAAGGCGTACCGAACTGGCCGACCCCGGCGCGCATGTGCCAGGTGGTGGATAAGCATCAGGTCAACATTCTTTATACCGCCCCTACGGCGATCCGCGCGCTGATGGCGGAAGGCGATAAGGCTATCGAAGGTACCGACCGCTCTTCCCTGCGCATACTCGGCTCCGTCGGCGAACCGATTAACCCGGAAGCTTGGGAGTGGTACTGGAAGAAAATCGGCAACGAGAAGTGCCCGGTGATGGACACCTGGTGGCAGACCGAAACCGGCGGCTTTATGATCACCCCGCTGCCCGGCGCCATCGAGCTAAAAGCCGGCTCCGCCACGCGTCCCTTCTTCGGCGTCCAGCCGGTGCTGGTAGATAATGAAGGCACGCCGCTGGAAGGTGCGACCGAGGGCAACCTGGCGATCGCGGACTCCTGGCCGGGTCAGGCGCGCACGCTTTTTGGCGACCACGAACGCTTCGAGCAGACCTATTTTTCCACTTTTAAAAATATGTACTTCAGCGGCGACGGCGCGCGCCGTGACGAAGATGGCTACTACTGGATCACCGGTCGCGTCGATGACGTGCTGAACGTTTCCGGCCACCGTCTGGGTACCGCCGAAATTGAATCGGCGCTGGTGTCGCATCCGAAAATCGCCGAAGCGGCGGTGGTCGGCATTCCGCATAACATTAAGGGCCAGGCCATCTATGCCTACGTGACCCTCAACCATGGCGAAGAACCGACGCCGGAGCTCTACGCCGAGGTGCGCAACTGGGTACGTAAAGAGATCGGACCGCTGGCGACGCCGGACGTGCTGCACTGGACCGATTCCTTACCGAAAACCCGTTCGGGCAAAATTATGCGCCGTATTCTGCGCAAAATTGCCGCGGGCGATACCAGTAATCTCGGCGATACCTCAACGCTTGCCGATCCGGGCGTGGTGGAAAAACTGCTCGAAGAGAAGCAGGCCATCGCGATGCCATCGTAAACTAACCGATCCCCTACACCCTCTCCCCTTCGGGGGAGAGGACATAAATACATACTCCCGAAGGATTTCAGGTAGCAGGAATGCGGTAAACAGGCTGATTCCCGACAGTTAGCTGCCGGGCGGATGAGTGTTGCCGACGACCGGCGCGTGAATGACAAAAGGGAACCTCTGGAGACGCTACGATGAACGATCAGATTTGTCAGCGGATAGAAAATAGTGCGCATTTTAAGGAGCTTGTTGCAGCCCGGCAAAGGTTTGCCGCCATCCTGTCACTGATTATGCTGGTGATATATGTGGGCTTTATTCTGCTTATCGCCTTCGCCCCTGGCTGGCTGGGCACACCGCTGCATGCGGGCACCAGCGTCACACGGGGTATTCCGATTGGTATCGGCGTGATCGTTATCTCTTTCGTATTAACCGGAATATACGTCTGGCGGGCAAATGGTGAATTTGATCGGCTGACGAAGAGCATTCTCAGCGAGGTTAAAGCATCATGAAGAAAGTCCTGACGGCGCTCGCCGCCACGCTCCCTTTTACCGCCAATGCCGCGGATGCTATCACCGGCGCGGTACAGCGCCAGCCGACCAACTGGCAGGCGATTATCATGTTCCTGATATTCGTCGCCCTGACGCTCTATATCACTTACTGGGCGTCAAAACGCGTACGTTCGCGCAGCGATTACTACACCGCGGGCGGCAATATCACCGGTTTCCAGAACGGGCTGGCGATTGCCGGCGACTTTATGTCAGCGGCCTCGTTCCTCGGCATTTCCGCGCTGGTTTACACCTCCGGCTACGACGGGCTGATCTACTCGCTCGGTTTCCTCGTCGGCTGGCCGATCATTTTATTCCTGATCGCCGAACGCCTGCGTAACCTCGGGCGCTATACGTTTGCCGACGTGGCGTCCTATCGTCTTAAACAGGGGCCGATTCGCACCCTCTCCGCCTGCGGTTCGCTGGTGGTGGTGGCGCTCTATCTGATCGCCCAGATGGTCGGCGCGGGTAAGCTTATCCAGCTGCTGTTCGGCCTCAACTACCACATTGCGGTCGTCCTGGTCGGCGTGCTGATGGTGCTCTACGTGCTCTTTGGCGGCATGCTCGCCACCACCTGGGTGCAGATTATCAAAGCGGTCCTGCTGCTTTTCGGCGCCAGCTTTATGGCCTTTATGGTGATGAAGCACGTCGGCTTCAGCTTCAATAATCTGTTCAGCGAAGCGATGGCGGTCCACCCGAAAGGCGCAGCGATTATGAGCCCAGGGGGACTGGTGAAAGACCCGATATCGGCGCTGTCGCTCGGCCTCGGGCTGATGTTCGGTACCGCGGGCCTGCCGCATATTCTGATGCGTTTCTTCACCGTAAGCGACGCTAAAGAAGCGCGTAAGAGCGTGTTTTACGCCACCGGTTTTATGGGTTACTTCTATATTCTGACCTTTATCATCGGCTTCGGCGCGATCATGCTGGTGGGGGCGAAACCAGCGTTCAAAGATGCGGCCGGTCAGCTTATTGGCGGCAACAACATGGCGGCGGTGCATCTGGCGGACGCGGTCGGCGGCAATCTGTTCCTCGGCTTTATCTCGGCCGTCGCCTTCGCTACCATTCTGGCGGTGGTGGCCGGTTTAACGCTGGCGGGCGCTTCGGCGGTTTCTCACGACCTGTACGCGAACGTGTTCCGTAAAGGCGCGACCGAACGTCAGGAGCTGAAGGTCTCGAAGATTACCGTGCTGATCCTTGGCGTAGTGGCGATTCTGCTGGGCATTCTGTTCGAGAATCAGAATATCGCCTTTATGGTCGGCCTGGCGTTCTCCATCGCCGCCAGCTGTAACTTCCCGATTATCCTGCTGTCGATGTACTGGTCGAAGCTGACCACCCGCGGAGCGATGATTGGCGGCTGGCTGGGTCTGCTGACCGCGGTGATACTGATGGTCCTCGGCCCAACAATCTGGGTACAGATCCTCGGTCACGAGAAGGCGATATTCCCGTATGAATATCCGGCACTGTTCTCTATCGCCGTTGCCTTCATCGGTATCTGGTTCTTCTCCGCAACCGATAATTCCGCGGAAGGATCGCGCGAGCGCGAGCTGTTCCGCGCCCAGTTTATCCGTTCGCAGACCGGGATTGGTATCGAGAAAGGTCAGGCGCATTAATCACACCGGTTCCCCGGCCCGATGGTCGGGGAACGCTTTACTCTAATTATAGCTAAAGGTTATCGTTCCGCTGGCATTGGCCGTTCCCGGTGTTATTTCAGAGCCGGTTTTATAATAGTTAGTCGAAAATACCAGCTGGTTCGATGCCGCCGCTCCACCGGTGTTAGCAGGATCGGCGAATATCGTATAACCAGCCTCTGCGCCGGGATTCGTCACCGTCGTTCTGTTGACGGCATCGAAGACCCTGTATGTAGAATTGTTTACGGATAGCGGCGCGCCGTTGATATTCAACTGCACCCCCACGCCGGTCGCGACATTGTCGCCAGGCGTTAACGCAATCACGGTATGATCAGGGTTATCACCTTCCGCTTCTGTCGCCGTAATACGCATCGTCACGTTGGTTCCTGGTTCGCAGCTCAGGGTAAGCGTTTGCTGAGCAAAACCGGCTTTAGCAGAGAGATTGAACGCGTTCGAGTTAACTGAGCCCATCGGAAAATTCAGCGCGGTTGTGCTCGCTGTACAGCCCATCGGCGTCAGCTGGATTTTTGTCGTACCGCTCACGTGCAGTTGGGAAATAACCATCAACTTATTGTCATCTCTAATCGAAACCGATGAGACGGGATCCTTCAGTGTCAGGGCGCTATTGCTGGCTATCGCTCCGCCAGTAGCAACCAGCTGCAGCTGATATTTTGGCGTATAATTTGTGCCGGCCCAACTATCAAGAAATCCAGTTGGTTTTCCCAAATACATGTCTGCATCACCGATATAATGTTGGCTATAATCGGCATTAAAATCATCAGAATCGCCATTATATTCCCCGGTAATATTTAACCACACTTTTACCCGCAGACCGATACCTGGTACGTTAGTCGAATATATTCCATCGCTAACAGATGAGACGATATTCCCGGAAGACCATGCAAATTGAGCGTATATATTCCCTTGACAGTTAAGCACGCTGGTTTGCGAACGCGTTATTTGCCCTGAATCATAAAGAATCGTTCCTGCCGAGTAGCTTCCCGCATTAATCAATATTTTTTCAGGTAGATTCGTCATCGACACATCGCCATAATTAGTGCCCGTATCGCATGACCAGCCATAAATAGGGAAGCCTAACGCCAGTAGTAATAAAAGAGTCTTAAACATATCCTTCCCTGCACGTTATGCATTATTTGTAAGACACATTAAATGTCGCGGCATAAATTACGCCCCCGGCAGTTATCTGGCCATAGGGGGTATACATTCTGGCAATCATGTCAAAAGTGTGACCGCCCTCGCCGTCACTGAATGTGTAGATATATTGATCACCTGGCCCCAGAGACTTTGAATCCGTGAGGCTAAATAGCTGTAAACCAACGCCTTTCGCTCCGCTACTATCGGTCTGGGCATTTTTATATATCATTGAATAAGTACTATCATACCCTGAGCCGCTGAAGGTAATAGTGACCGAGGCTGTACCTTGAGCGCAATTTTCAAACTGAAGATAAACAGGGACGTTTTCGCTATTAGCGCCCGCTTTTCCGGTCATATGTTGATAAGATACCGTACCTAAGTCGATATTTTCAGACGGTTTTATCGACACCTCACAGGAGGGTTCTTCTATCGTGCCGGTAACATTAAAATTCACGGTACTATTGGCATCATAGGCCCAGGCCGCAGCGCTCACGAAGAGCTGAATAGTACAGCATAATATCAAAAGAGCGGTATTCCTCGCCCGTGAAGCATACTTCATTCCCGCCGTTAAAATAGGGTGTCTATTCATAGATAACTCATCGACAGTTCGCCTGATAAAAAATAATATCGTCGGTTGATTTATTGCCTGAAAAATCATAATTAAAACGGCATTGGGAATTCTGTTCATCGCCCCATTTCACCAACATGCGGCCTTTTTCTGGTAGACCCGTCAGATAGACCTGCCCGGCATCACCCACAATAGCGCTTCTGCTCTCTTTAGCATCCTGGCTTTCATCACTCAGTGAAACGATCGCGCCAAAAGGCACTTCTTTGTTACCAAAACGCAGGGTCATCATTGCCTTATAGCCAATCCAGGTATCATATTTAACCTTGACGATAGCGTTACGCGTCGGTACCACCGTTCTGACGATGTTATCAATTTCCGCTCCTGAGACCTGCTGCTCATCAAGGGAGAGACTATTTTCGTGATAGGGCCGGACAAAAGGCACGACAGCGTATCCGGCGGAATCGGTCATGACGTTGGTCTGGCCGCGTACCGCCACATCGCTGACGCCGGGGGCTTCAATCAGCGCCACGCTCTCTCCAAGATAACGGGATAGCGTTATTCCACCGGAGTGCGCGAGCATCCCGCCGCGCAGCGAGTAATTATAGTGAGAGCTATAGCTGTCATAGCCATATCCGGCGGCCACCTCCCCTTTAGACCCCTGGTAGTTCAGGTTGACGTTGCCTGAGGTGCTCTTGTCGCTGGCGTTGTACCCTTCCTGCACATTCCAGTTCAGAGATCGGTCCGCAAAAGCCGCGCCGCTCAAACCAAGGCTGTGGGTAGTGTCCCCCATCCGGCTGCTGTTCATATTGTAGTTGGCTGAGGTATTCGCGCCAAACGGTACGCTCACCGTGAGCGAGATAATATTATCGCTGGATGGCGAACTGTCGCTGTTCTGGCTGGAGCTTTGCACATTTCGGTTATAGGAGTAGTTGATGAAATATGACACCTGCCCAAGGGTATTGCTGTAACTGACACCCAGTGACTCCATACGTGAATCATCCCAGTAAGACTCGCTTACCAGCGACAGGGAGAGTGAACCAAAGCCTGAGAGAATCTGCGAGGCCGAGGCGTCAAAGCGATTTTTCGTCCGCCCGTTTGATGAACAACAGCTGCTATTAGCTGTGGCGTTATCGATGAAATTCTGCAAAGAGTAATAACCATGCGTTGAATAGCGATACCCTGCGACGGAAAAGTTGGTTCCCGTTAATGGAAAGTCTTTACTAAACCGCACGCGGTAAGACTGCCCCTCGCTGGAAGAGGTTTTATCCGCTTCCGGGTTTTCTTTTATCTCAGCCCAGGACTGGGAAGCATCAAATGAGAGCGCGCCGACAGAACCCAGATTAAACCCGGCCCCCAGCAGCGCATTGCTATATTTATCTTCCAGCTGCTGAAAACCACCGTACAGCGTGACGTTGCTCAATGCCCCCCAGGCGACGGTAGACTGCAGGAAATTGAATTCTTTTCCGCCTGAGCTTCCGGAGCGAGTTTTCCCGCTGCTGAAAGCATATTCTACCTGCCCCTCTCGCTGCAGAATCGCCAGCGAGGCAAAAGGCACAACAAAGCTCTGTTCACTACCATCAGATTCTTTCACCTTAACAAAGAGATCGCCCGCGCTCCCGGTGGGGTAAAGGTCGTTTATCTCGAATGCTCCAGGAGAGACCGTGGTTTTATAGATGCTGTATCCGTTCTGATAGACCGTAACGTCCGCCGTAGTACGGGCGATCCCTTTTATCACGGGAGCAAAACCATTCATGCTGTCCGGCAGCATCTCTTTATCAGAGTTCAACTGCAAACCGCTGAAGCTAATGCTGTCAAAGATGCCTGATGAAGTATAAGTCTGCCCTAATATCAGTTGGCCTTTCAGGGCGTGGATATCGCGAGAAATATAGCTATAGACGGAGTCCCACTGGTTGCCGTCCTCATTATGATTAAGGGTACTGTAATTGCGTAAACGCCACGGCCCTACGTTCAGCCCCGGCTGCAAGCTGACAAACTGGCTGGATGTCGATTCACCACCGTGCCGCGGATCGGTTTTTTGCCCGGAAATGTTGTAATTAAGCAGCCCGGCAGTGATACCCTGCTGCCACCGGCTTTCCGGGACGTAACCCTGCGGACGGTGCCGCAGGGCGACCTGCGGTAATGTAAAATCGATTCGCTGGCGTGGAAGCAAGACCGAGGTCTCCCATCCCGGGATCGCAGACAATTTTGCGCATTCAGAGCCCGCCACCGTGAGCGCAGGGTAGTCTTCAACTTTAATCGACCAATCTTTCAGGTGCGCTACGCTGATACAAGGCTGAGCAGAAGCGCCATCACCTTCATTTTGCGGCTTAAAAACGATAGATTCAGAGGTAATAAATTTTTCGTTAATATAGACATCGAGGTTATATTTACCGGGAGGCACGTTTGCCTGGGAAATATAGGATAAATCTACGATTGATGCGCCGGTTTCATTGACTTCAAGTAAGTGGGGATTAAAATATTCCCCAGCGGGGGCCGATAACGGAAATGCGCCAAGACAGCAGAGGATGGCGACATAGCTGCTTTTCAATGAAAATACATGATTCCATCTTACGTTATTGGATGATGGCGGTATATTTCGGCCCTGACATACCATAATCATTGATCACACTCCATGTGACTTCTCTTTTCCCAGACGAAGTTGCACTTGCTACCGGTATTTTTATTGTTGAATAAGGAGCGATAAACCACGCCTCAGGTAGCGCCTTGCCATTAATATAAATTGCGGAGAAATTCATATATAATGGAGAGTTATTTTTCACCTTGATTTCTCTTCCTTCACTGGACCACTGCAGTTTTTCAGAGAAATTTTCCGGAATCGCGTTTTTTAGGGCTGCGGGCCGATAAATAAGCTTAATCCGGGAATTAATTGCAAATTGCACCATGTTTTTGTCTGGTTCGTTGTCCATAGCAGGAATCCCTTTAACGTTGAGCCAAAACATAGATTCCCGATCTTCCGGCAGGGGTTTACCCGAGCGGAGAATGCGAACAAATCCCTGCTCGCCCGCTTTCAATCTGAACAGAGGGGGGGTAGTAATAAATGAATCTTTCGCAGGTGAGGTATCATCAACGATAGAGATCCAGGATTGCACTATATTTGTTACATTATCTTTATTTTGAACAGATACCGTCGTGGTCTTTTTTGTTCCATCGAAAATAACTCGCGTACCGCCAACGACCACGCTCGCCTGCGATACTGAAATGCAGAAAAAAAATAAGACAAAGCATAATAATCTGTTCATAACCGTGTCCAAACAGGGAAAGCAGGCTGCTTTCCCTTTATGTATTTATCACTTAATCAATAATAGGTGACGTTATAAGTAACTGTCGTCTTTACCGGACCTTTAGTCGGATCAGCGGTGCCAGCCTTAGCCATTTTCACCGTATATGGAATAGTGGCTTCGCCAGAGGAAATATCCACATCAGAACCTTCGGTATTGTTCTTCTGCACCAGCCCAGCGTTATCAAAAATAGCAATAGCAACATTAGTCGCAGGCGTACCGGTAGCCTGGTTTTTGAAGTAATCACTATTGTACGTGTCTGATTCACCACCAAAGGTTATTCTGGCTTTGCTCGCGCCACCTTCTGCAGCTGCAGGGCAACCAGTCAAAGTGAAAGAGAAGCTTTTCGCTGCGCTATAGGTGTTAGCTTTTAAATCCGCTACCGAGGTAGTCCCCAATTCGATAGACGAGACGCCATTATCAATAGAAGCGGTGCAAGTCGTATCGGCAACGGTTCCGGTGAAAGTGATGGTGTTATCCGCATGAGACATTGCAACCAGAGAGCATCCTGCAGATAACGCCAGAATTTTAGCTAGCGTTTTCACATTGGTTTTCATTTGTATTCCCCTATTTATCCAGATGAACAATCAATCCATCAATTGTTTATGGGCATATATTAGCGAATGAGATTGGATACCAACTTAACTACCGCCGGTATATTTTAGGGGAATGAATCGCTTGCATTATATTCACTAAAATACAAGAGCTTTACTTCCACATGAATCCATTCATTAATAAAAGCTCACAGCCCAAATATAACTCAACGCAGGGAAATCCTCAAGAATGAGATAAGATGTCCTTCAGGATCATAAATAGTTCACATTAATAACCATTAAATGCATTCTAAAAATAATCAAATAAAATCAGGCGATTATAAATCTGACATATTCACATAAAAAATGCCACAATTAATATGAATTCAATTCACAAATAAACACCTTCAAAAATGAAATATTTTGTTACAAATAAAAGGTAAAGTCATTAAGAATATTCGCGAACACATTTAAGAATAAAACACCAGCGCATCCAAATGCTATCATCCACGCAACTGATTGAATTATTACCGCTAAAAGAAAAATAACGCATAGTGCTAAACTTCATCATTAGAAGCATTCAAAAAATCACCCCTCATCAGGCTCATCTGCCAAAAAGAACTCAATGATGTCAGAACAGCGCCCAGCGTACCAACGGCGCCGCCAGCACCATGACTACCCCGGAAAGCATCATCACCAGGCTGGCGATGACGCCCTCCTGCGGCCCCAGTTCATAAGAACGCGCGGTACCAGCGCCGTGCGATGCCGCGCCAAACCCTGCCCCTTTGGCCATCCCCTCGCGGATAGAAAGACGCAGAAACAGCACATCGCCCACCGCCATGCCAAATACCCCGGTAACCACGACAAACAGAGCGACTAAATCAGGCTGACCGCCCAGCGGTTTGGCTGCCGCCAGCGCGAAGGGCGTGGTAACCGAACGTACCGCCAGGCTGCGCTGGATCTCATCGGGCAAGGTAAACAGTCGCGCCAGCCACACCGAACTGGTGACCGCGACAACCGATGCGGTCGTCACTCCGGCAGTCAGCGACATCCAGTGGCGCTTAATGATCGCCAGATTGTCATACACCGGTACGGCAAAAGCGATCGTCGCCGGCCCCAGAAGCCACAGCAGCCAGTGGGCCTCTCCCATATAGCATTGATAAGAGATATGACCGAAAATCAGCAATATGACCAACAGAATCGGGGTAAAAACTAGCGGCATCAAGGGCAGTTTATGGAAGCGACGATAAAGCCGCTTGTTGGAAAAATAGAGGCCCAGCGTGACCAGAAGACACAGGACGCTTAGCTGAAAATCACTCATGTTTCATCCTGCTCACTTCATAGCGATATACTTTATCAACCACCCACGCCGTTGCGCCCAGCACCATCATGGTACTTAAGCCAATCACCAGAAAGATGCGCCAGCCATCAACCATCAGCAACTGCGCGTAGTTAACGACCGCCACCACCGCCGGCACGAAAAACAGCAGCATCTCCGCCAACAGCCAGCGGGCGCCGGCCCGTACCCAGTTTAGGGGGATAATGCGGCAAACAATCAGCGCCAGCAGCATCAGCATGCCGACCAGATTCGCCGGAAGCGGCAGATGCAGCCAGTTAACTAAATATTCAGCGCAGACAAACAGTCCGGCGTAGATCAGGACCTGAACCGGTACCTGCAGGCGTTGCATAATACAAGGCGTCACGCGAGCCAGCGCAAAGGCCATGAGCGGCATTCCATAAAAAGAAGACAGGCGGGCAGTATAGAGAGCCGCCAGCCCCGGCAGAAATGAATTAAAATCATCACAGGTATAGTCTCAGGGAATAATTATGGATATTCGAACGCTGCGCTATTTTGTCGAGGTCGTTCGCCAGCAAAGCTTTACCCGCGCGGCGGAAAAACTATTCGTCACGCAACCCACCATCAGCAAAATGCTAAAAAATCTGGAAGATGAGCTGAGCTGCACCCTGCTGATCCGCGACGGGCGCAGGCTGCTGCTGACCGATACCGGAAGGGTGGTTTTCGAGCGCGGGCAGGCTATTCTTGGCGAATTTCATCAGCTGGAGTCGGAGCTAAGCGATATAAATCATCTGCATAAAGGCGTGCTGCGCCTCGGCATCCCACCGATGGTCGGGATGCTGATGGCTGAACCAATTAGCCGCTTTCGCCAGCGCTATGCGGGCGTCGAGCTGAAAATCGCCGAATTTGGCGGGCTGACCGTGCAGCAAGCGGTAAGCAACGGCGAGCTGGATTTAGCCATGACGGCGCTCCCGGTTGACGAGGCCAGCGGCCTGTCCACGCTATCTCTGTTCAGCCATCCGCTCTGCGTGCTGACGCCGAGGACGGCGCAGTGGGAAAGCATTGCGTCATTGTCGCCAGAAGCGCTCGCCGCGTATCCGCTGGTGATTTACAACGAGGATTTCGCCCTCAGCCAGCAGCTGATGCGGCTATTTGCTCAACATGACGTCAAGCCGCGCATCGCCGTGCGCAGCGGACAGTGGGATTTTCTGGCCGCCATGGTGCAGACAGGGATTGGCGTTGCGATTTTGCCGGAACCGATTTGCCAGCGTCTCGACCCGCGGAGCTTTTGCTGGATCCCATTACAGAGCGAGCTGCGCTGGGAGCTGGGAATGATTTGGCGGGAAGGCGTGTATATGTCGCACAGCGCGCGGGCGTGGCTGGAATGTAGTAAGGCATTTTGGTTGAGCGACGATATCGCTGGATAGATCTTGTGGGAAGCATACCTTTCGCCAAAAGCTCGGCAGGTATGCTGCGCTAGCCTGCCTTTATCCGATTCGAATAACGGGTTTAATGGTTTTCCCACACTCGCTATCGTGAGCAGCCTGGTTAATCTCCTCGAAGGGATAAAAACGTATCAGTTTATCAATGGGGAAACGCCCTTGCACATACAGCTCAACCAGCTGCGGGATAAATATATCCGGGATGCTGTCGCCCTCAACGATGCCGCGCAATACCTTGCAGTTTTGCATCACATCATTCATATCCAGCGCGAACGTGGTCCCGGTTTTTGAGGCGCCGACAATACCGCACATACCACGTGGGCGTAGCGCCTCAACGGCGGCGCGGACAATCTCAGGCCGCCCGGTAGACTCCAGGCTAAAGTCAACGCCATCGCCAGTGATATGCCGGATAGCTGCAACGGGATCTTCTTTCTTACTGTTAATCACATGCGTTGCACCCAGCTCACGCGCTAATGCCAGGCGCTCCTCAACCACGTCAATGACGATGATAGTTGTTGCCCCGGCGACGTAGGCAGCCATGACGCCGCTTAATCCCACCGTTCCGCCGCCAAAGGCGGCAAAAGAGCTTCCGGCTGCTACTTTTAATGCATTCAACACCGCTCCGGCGCCGGTCTGGATACCGCAACCCAACGGCCCAAGCAGCTCCAGCGGCGCATCCGGGCGAACCTTAACAAGATTACGCTGATCGACCACGGAGAACGCGGCGAAAGATGACTGGCCGAAAAAGCGATCGTGCAGCGTTTGGTTGCCATGGTGGCATAGCGCATGGCTGCCATCACTACGCTGGCCGGAAAAATTCAGGGCATTAAAGTTTTGACAACTGGCCGGCACGCCCTCAAGACAAGGACGGCAAGCGCCGCAGGATAAAAACGTCAGTACGACATGATCGCCGGGGACCACTTTTTGTACTTCCGCCCCGACGGCCTCCACCACTCCTGCCCCTTCATGGCCCAGCACGATAGGCTGCGGGATCGGATAGAGCCGATCGCGGGCAACCATATCGGTATGGCACATCCCCGTCGCCACGATACGAACAACGACCTCATGAGGCTGAAGCGAATTTAACTGGACGGTTTCCAGTTCAAAAGGGCCGCCCGGCTGACGGACAACGGCAGCCTTAAACGATCCCGGTAAAGCGCAATGCTCGGTCATACAATCTCCTTAATTAACCTTCCCCAAAGCCAGAAGAGAACGCGTCGTCATCTCTGGCATGCCGCCGCCAGCAACAAGGCGGCGGCCGCCAGTCAGGTATTATTTCCCGAGAATGACGTCAACCAGCACCGAACGCTTCTGAGTACGAATAATATTGACGGCTTCCTCCAGGGTATCGAGTAAGTCCTCAGCGCGATCTACCTTCATAGCGACCGCGCGGCTTGATGCAGCGATAGCCGCCAGATCGGGCGATAACGTAAATGATGTCGCCGGAACCTTATCCATTTTCGCCGCATAGCCGTCCGGATATAGCGCCAGCGTTCCACCGGCCACCGCGCCCCATCCGGCGTTATTGCCAACGACAACCAGCACGGGAAGCTTCATTACCTCGGCAATGTGATGGCATACCGCGGGATTGGAAAACAGATAAGAACCATCGCCAACGGCGGCGATCACTAATTCATCGCGATTGGCTAGCTGTAATCCCAGGGCGATAGGGAATGCTTCACCCAGTCCGCCGGAGAGTGCTTCCTGATAATAGCTTTCCGGCTGAATGAAGTTGGCGAACTGCGGTAATGTGGTTAATTCAGATGTGATTTTACCGTTGTATTTATTAGCCAGCGCTCCCAGACAATAGCTTAACCATGGCTTGCCGATAGGCCCTGCGTTTGCGGAATCAACAACATTATCTCTTGTGGTTCTTTCTTTTTTATTATGCGCAGCGACATGGAAATAGCGCTCCTCGACGCTCGCGCTTTTCTCCGCCAGATAAGGTTTTAATGCATTATCCAGTAATTTGAATATCGTATCCGTTTCACCGGCCAGGTTAACATCAGATTGATACCCGCGAACCGGGTAGCGTGAGAAGAGCGGGTCGGGACCAATTTGAATAACCTTGCAGTCCGGATTAACGTTCATACTCTCAATCATCCAGGGCGCCTGCGAGTCAATGACGATGACCACATCCGCTTTTGACAACCAGTAAGCTGGCTCATTGCCGGCATACATCGGATGGGCAGCGGAAATGGTCACCTCGGTCCCCCAATATTCCACCACCGGAATCGCCCACTGTTCGACGAAGGTGCTAATCAGGTCGAAGGCTTGCCGGGTCCTTGCGCCTCTTTGCGAGAAGATAACCGGGTGCCTGGCGTTGGCAATCAGCGTGGCAGCCATTGACAGCGAGTCCGGAGCCGGGGAAAAACTTATCGGCTGCTGGGAGGGCCGGCAGTTCAGGGCGGCCGAGTCGGTGGCAAAAGTTTCGCACAAAGGCTCGCGTGGCAAGCTTAAATAAACCGGTCCTTTGGGCAAAGAGTTCGCAATCGCCCAGGCGCGATCGACATGTTCCCCGGCCTGATCGGCATAACGCAATTCAAAATCCCATTTAACCGATTCACGAACCAGCGCGGCCTGATCGCGCATTTCCTGGCCATAGCCGATAGGCGTATTCCGACAGCCGAAATGAGAATGTTCACTGATGGGCGTGCGCCCGCCAAAAATGATTACCGGTATATTACTATTGGCAAGATTAATAATCCCGCATGCGGCATTAGCCAACCCGACATTCGTATGCACCATCACAGCTTGCACTTTACCGGTTGCCAGATAGTATCCATGGGCCATGCCAATCGCGGCGTTTTCATGCGGGCAAACAACAAATTCAGGAACCAAACGCCCTTCGCTTTTTAAGCGAGAGTAGGCCTCAACCATCGGCGGATAATCCGTTCCTGAATTGATAAAGATGAATTCAACGCCAAGCGCCTGCAAACGATATAATATCATTTCCGCGGCAGATATATTAATTAATTGCATATTCTCACCTGATTATTCTATCTGCATAATTAAAAGGTTAACAGGATGAATCCACCCATGGTCAGGATCGAGGCAATAATACTCAACGCCATGGTCGAGGCCATTTCTTGTTCACCCGTTTTATATTGCATTGCAATAATGATAGCAATCGATCCCACTGGAATAGCCATCGTCAATACGACTTCTTTAATTTGCTCCATTGAGAAACCGAGGCCGACCAGCGCGAAATAACACAGTCCGGGAACGATAATATTTCTGGCTATAACGGTAATAATAGTAGGCAGCGTAATCACTACACTACGCGCATAGAGCACAATACCCGCCGAGAACAGCGCCAGTCCCCCGGTTGCTTTACCCAATAATCCTAACGACATGGCCACGGTCTCGGGAATATGGATATCCATTATCACGATAATAAGAGCCAGAACCGGCGACCAGACTACCGGCTGTTTAATAGCATTAATCACGCTAGAGATAAACGATGTATTATTTTTGTCGCCGGAAGCATACGACATTAATATCATAACCAGCGGAAGTTGAAAAACGTTTTGCGTAATGCTTGATACCGTAATCAGCGATGCGCTTACCGTGCCAAATAAAAAAGCCAGCACCGATGTCCCAATAAAAGGAACGGCAGGAGAACCAATCGCCAGCGCCTGCAGCGTGCTTAAAGAGAGATCCCGCCTGCAGATATAACGCGCAACAAGCAATGGAATTAAAAAACTTACAATTAGCGCAACGATAATCGCGGCGGCAACGGGCCCCATATTCATAACAATACTACGCGGGGTCATCACCATATTACTAAAAATACTAAGGGGGAGAGCATAGAGCATGACGAGTTTATTTATCGCGCCAGCCTGCTCCCAAGCAAAATCTTTTCTCTTACCGCTGATGTAACCAAGCAAAACGGTTACTATTACAGGTAAGATGGCACCAAGAATTAAGAGAATACTGTTATTTGTCATAGTGTCATTTCTCTTCAGAACCGATTTTCAGGTATATGTGATTTAAAACCGAACAGATTAAAACTCTTACTAAGGACTCCTTCCCGCTATCGCCATGATACTTCCCTCGCAGGCACACATTGTATTCTTACGCGTCAGGCATGAATATAAGATTACAATGAGCAATTAATTAGTTTAATGAATAATTACCCATCACTTTCAGGAAAATTTATTTTCTTGATGCTGTCTACATAATTTTCATTGATAGTAATATAGAATAAAATTGATATACAATGCGAAAACGTACCGTTTAATGAGTATTTGACATGTCTATAAAAATGAAGCAAATACAGGCATTTATCATGGTATCCTCAGAGGGTAACCTCACTCTTGCGGCAAGCAAACTTGGAATAACGCAATCTGGCCTGAGCCGACTGTTATCCGGCCTTGAGTCAGATTTGAATGCCACGCTATTTGAACGGCATAAGCATGGGGTCTCACTGAGCGAGCTGGGCACGGCCTTTTTACCTCATGCCATTACCTTAATGAACACCGAGCGAAAAGCGCGCCAGGAACTGGATCTTATTAATGGTTCAGGGAAAGGAATAGTCAGAGCCGGCTGCGTATCCAGTTTTCTATCCAGCCATTTTATCGAGAAAGTAAATAACTTCCATCAGGCCTTTCCTGATATTTATATTAAGATCCAGGATCGCATAGATTCAGAGCTTTTTAAATCATTATTAACTCATGACATCGATATCGCCATATGCGGCCCGTTGCCGCATAATGATAAAATCATCGAGCGTGGAAAAATAAACTTCACGGATAGCATACAGATTATTTCGCGTAGCAACCATCCGTTACAGGGCAAAAAAAAATTGAAATTACAGGATACTGAAGAATATTCGTGGATTATGCCGCCAAACGATAGCACCCCTATGCAGATATTAACCGAAGTCTATCATGATAATAACATGACGCCGCCAAAACCGATTATCGAATGCTCTTCATCATCCGCGATAAAATCCCTCATATGCAACAGTGATTTATTAACCTCGATGCCAGCCCCGATATATCACCTCGAACTTACCGCCGGCCTAATTAAACCGCTAGCAATTGAAAATACCATTTTCATAAGAGATTTCTTTATTTATACTCATTTTGGCATTCTTTCTGAAACCTCTAAAAAATTCATCCAGTTTCTAAAAAGATAACGCCTTTATTTTATTCACTACTCTGCAATTACGCAGATCTTCTAATCTGCCAGGCACTCCCTTTCTTCGCACCGGCAAATAAAATCCGTGATGATAGCGTACATAATGTGCGGGCTCATCGGCTAGCGCATCGTGAAATCCCGGTTCCCCGAGCGGCGAAGGCCATCGGGGAACCGGGAAAAGTTTAGCGATCTTCGATTAACAGGGCTTCCAGCAGGTCGAGGTCGTGCAGCAGCTTCTGCAGCGTCTCGTTACTGATCTGCCGGGTAGCGCGCAGGTGGTACAGCTCCCCGCGTTCTGAGCGCAGCGCCGCCAGACGGAACCGGCGTTCGAGGCTCTCTTCCAGCATCGAGGTTTCAACATCGTTGCGCCCATCGGCGCGACGACGCAGGTTACCAATGACCCTGGAACTGACCTCGGTCAGCAGCTGATTATCGATATTCTCTTTGGTATCCGCAGCCAGGCGCTCTTCCATTTTCTGAATCGCGACAATCGCCACATCCGCGGTTGCCGCCCGCGCCAGACGCTCCTCTTTGCGCTGCTGGACATGATCGCTCGACTCGATATGCCGCAGCAGAATCGGCAGCACAATCACGCCGACGAACAGCGAGAACAGAATCACCCCGGCGGCGAGGAACACCAGCTCATAGCGCGCCGGGAAGACGTTGCCGTCCGGCAGCAGCAGGGGAATCGACAGCACGCCGGCAAGGGTAATCGCCCCGCGGACGCCGGCGACGGAGGAGATCAGCAGCTCGCGCGTGGTCCAGGAGCCGAACTCCATCGGTTTCTTTTTCAGGAAACGCTGGCTGAGTTTGCGCATCGTCCACAGCCAGCCAAAACGCACCAGCATCAGGGCGGCATAAATCAGGATGATATCGGTAAACAGCATCCAGGTTTCGACGTTGGGATCCGCTTCCGCGGCCACCAGCGAAGTGGAGAGAATATCCGGCAGCTGCAGGCCCAACAGCAGGAAGACCATGCCGTTAAACACGAACTCCAGCATCGCCCAGGTGCTGTTGGCGCGCAGGCGCATCGCCAGCGGCGCGCTGCGCATCACCCCGGAACGCGTGATGGTCATCCCCGCCGCGACCGCCGCCAGGATTCCGGAAAAGCCGATATGCTCGGCGATCAGGTAAGAAGCGAACGGCAGCAGGAACAGCAGCACAATTTGCGTCGCCGGTTCATCGCCGCCCCAGCGGCTGAGGAAGCGCATCGAGCGCCCGTACAGCCAGCTGACCACGAAGCCCGCGAGAATACCGCCGACAGCCACCTTGAAAAACTCCACCGTCGCGCCGCCGACGGTAAAGACCATCGTGCCCATCGCCACCGCAACGGCAAACTTCAAGGAGACCAGGCCGGAGGCATCGTTCATCAGCGCCTCGCCCTGCAAAATCCCCATAATTTTTTTCGGGATGCGCCCTTCGCCGACAATCCCGGACAGCGCCACGGCATCCGTTGGCGACAGTACCGCCGCCAGAGCAAAAGCCGGAATCAGCGGAATACCCGGAACGATCCAGTAGATGAGGTAGCCAATACCGACCACCGTCACCACCACCAGCGCTAGCGCCAGACCGAAAATTTCTCGCCCATGCTCAATGAACTCGCGGGTCGGCGTCTTCCAGCCGTCGGCAAAAAGCAGCGGCGGAATGAACAGAACCAGAAAGAGTTCAGGGTCGAATTCGACATGCAATCCGAAGGTAGGCCAGGCCAACAGCGCGCCGATGCCGATTTGGATTAAGGGGAGTGGAACCTGAAAGGGCAGTACGCGTGTAACCACCCCGGAGAGAGAGACCACGAGGGTCATGATGAGTATGGTAAAGAATATTTCCATGTGTTCCCTGTTTGCTGCGTTTCTTTTTTTACATCTGAGGCGTCATGTCTCGGCATAATACGCTACTCAGATTAACGCAAAAGGAAACAGGATGTGGCTTAAAAATTAAGCGGGCGGCCAAAGCCGCCCGTTGTTAGCAGGAAAAGTTAAATCGCCCAACCGCCAGCGTAGAAGATAACCAACGCCGCGGCGATGATCACCGTACCCAGGTTTAGCTTACGCCATTCGCCGGACACCAGTCGTCCAATCACCAGCGCCGCAAAGCCGATCATGATACCGGTCACGATGTTGCAGGTCAGCACGATAAAGACCGCGGTAATCAGGCCCGCCATCGCGTCGACGAAGTCGTTGAAATCGATTTTCGCCACGTTGCTCAGCATCAGCAGGCCGACGTACATCAGCGCCGGAGCGGTGGCATATGCCGGAACCAGATAGGAGAGCGGCGAGAGGAACAGGATCAGCAGGAACAGCACGCCGACGGTCACTGCCGTCAGGCCGGTTTTGCCGCCCGCCGCCGTACCGGCAGCCGATTCGATATACACCGCCGCCGGCGCCGCGCCCACCAGGCCGGAGAAAACGCTGCTCAGGGAGTCGGTGGTCAACGCTTTGCCGCCGTTAATAATTTGCCCGTCTTTATCCAGCAGGTTCGCCTGACCGGCCACCGCGCGGATAGTACCGGTGGCGTCAAACACCGCGGTCATCACCAGCGCAAGCACGCTTGGCAGCACGACCGGGTTCAGCGCGCCCACGATATCCAGGCTACCGATCAGCGAGTTGCCTTTATCGTCGCTCAGCGACGGCATGGCGAAAATCCCGGTGAAGTGGACGTTAGGATCGAAGATCAGGCCGATAATCGAGACGCCGATAATCGTCAGCAGGATACCGCCCGGTACTTTCAGTTTTTCAAGGCCGATAATCACCGCCAGCCCGATCAGCGACATAATCACCGGGAAGCTGTCAAAATGACCCAGCGCCACCGGCAGACCATCCAGCGGGTTTTTGATAACCAGGCCCACGCCGTTGGCGGCAATCAGCAGCAGGAACAGGCCGATACCAATCCCGGTGCCGTGCGCCACGCCCTGCGGCAGGTTACGCAGGATCCAGCTACGAATACCGGTTGCGGAAATCACCGTAAACAGCACGCCCATCAGAAAGACCGCGCCCAGCGCGACCGGAATGCTGATCTGCTGACCCAGCACCAGGCTGAAGGCGGTAAACGCGGTCAGCGAGATGGCGCAGCCAATCGCCAGCGGCAGGTTCGCCCACAGGCCCATCACCAGCGAGCCGACGCCGGCAACCAGACAGGTGGAGACAAATACCGCTGCCGGCGGGAAACCCGCTTTACCGAGCATACCCGGCACCACGATGACGGAATAGACCATCGCCAGAAAGGTGGTAAGACCGGCAACGATTTCCTGACGCACGGTGCTGCCGCGAGCAGAAATTTTAAACCAGGCGTCCAATGAACCGCCGGTACGCGCAGAAGGCGTAGACATAGAAAACTTCCCCTGAGAATTTTTATCGTTCGTCTGGATGCGTGGTGGACCATCCACTGCCAGTTAAACGCGATCTCCTTGTGCTACATCGCAGCGCCAGGGGCTGTGAAAAGCAAACGTTTAACTCCGCGCATCCAATACGGTGTGAAGAATGACTTTGCTCCCCCCTGTTAGCAGAGGAAATGATGAGCAAAATAAAAAGGCAAACGATTATCCAGCCTTTAGACGGGCCTTTTCAACTGAAGTTTGTCGTATTTCGCTAAATTTCGCTTATGACGTTCAGGAAATAACCAGCCGATGCGCAAACGTTATCGTCCATGCGCAATCCGGTAACATTTTTGTATTGCGCTGATAGCAATTTTCGTCGGTCATCGGCTTTAGTAATAGTTTACTCGCCGGGTAAGATAAACGGCCCCCCGCGCTCAATCGCCTTCTGCCAGGCCGGGCGCTGATCTACGCGCTGAACCCACTGCGTCAGATGCGGTAAATCATCCACGCCGCCGCGCGCCAGCAGCGCCATCGCCGGAAAGCTCATCTGAATATCGGCCATACTTAGCTCCGCGCCGGCAAACCAGCGCTGGCGGGAAAGGTGCGCCTCAATAAAGCGGGCATGGGTTTCCAGCTGACGGTTAAGCCACGCCTTTTGCACCCCTTTGCCCAACGCATTGCCCAACGTGCGCATGCCAAACGGCACCGGGGGTTTACCCAGGCTGGCAAATACCAGCTTCATCAGCAGCAGGGGCATTAGCGAACCCTCGGCGTAGTGCAGCCAAAAACGATATTGCAGCTTATCTTCCACCGACTCGGGCTTTAAGCGCCGGGCGCTATCATAGGTTTCCTGTAAATACTCCAGAATGGCGCCGGATTCCGCCAGAATATGGCCGTTATCCTCGACAACCGGCGATTTGCCCAGCGGATGAACGCTTTTTAATTCCGCCGGGGCGAGCATATCCTTTCCCCGCTGATAAGAGACAACCTGATAAGGCAGCTGCAGCTCTTCCAGCGCCCATAATACGCGCTGCGATCGTGACTGATTGAGATGATGTACCGTTAACATGGGCCTCTCCCGCTGTTTGTTCAAATTAACTATAGGAACAGGCGGCGAATGACGGGAATTTTTCGGCAAACGGAAGAGGCAAATTCAGAGAAAAGAGCCACACTTAAAGTGTCGGCGCAAACCGGAACCTCCATCAAAGATTGCGCAATACTGAGGTGAGCCGACGTCGGGGGAAACCCTCCTGCGTACCAGCGGGATAGAGCGAAAGACCAAGACCGGAAAACAACTAAAGCGCCCTGTTGTGGCGCTTTAGTTTTTTTAGTCATCTTCCAACAATCGCGCGCCGGTCCCCTCTTCGCCCAGCTTATCGCCCGGGTTGCGTAACGGACAGTCGCGGCGCGACAGACAGCCGCAGCCGATGCAGCCGTCGAGCTGATCGCGCAGCGCGGTCAGGGTATGGATGCGCCGGTCCAGCTCTTCCCGCCACTGGGACGACAGCATCTTCCACTCTTTAGCGCTGAGGTTATGCCCTTCCGGCAGTACGCCGAACGCGTCGCCGATGGTTGCCAGCGGGATACCAATACGTTGCGCAATCTTAATGATCGCCACCGCGCGCAGGACGTCGCGCCGGTAGCGCCGCTGATTGCCCGCGTTGCGCTGGCTGTGGATCAGCCCTTTGCTTTCATAAAAGTGCAGCGCGGAGACGGCCACGCCGGTTCGTTTTGCCACTTCGCCGGGCGTCAGCAGCATTTTGATGCGGGGTGATTTCTTTTCCATAAAGCGCTTTACCTCAAGTTAACTTGAGGAATTATACTCGCCCGCAGACAAAACGACGAATCGAGAATTGAGAGAGGCCGCTTTATGTCCCATCAGGATATTATCCAAACGCTTATTGAATGGATTGATGAACATATCGATCAACCACTTAACATTGATATAGTCGCCAGAAAATCGGGATACTCGAAATGGTATCTACAGAGGATGTTCCGCGCCGTGATGCATCAAACGCTGGGAGATTACATTCGCCAGCGCCGCCTGCTGCTCGCCGCGGAAGCGCTAAGAACCACCCAACGTCCTATTTTTGATATCGCGATGGATCTCGGCTATGTGTCGCAGCAGACCTTCTCGCGGGTGTTCCGCCGCGAATTTGACCGTACGCCTACCGCCTATCGCCATCAAATTTCTGCCTGATAAGGCTGCTGATAAGGGCAGAGGCTGATGCGGTCATTCGCCAGCCACTGCATGAACTCCTGCGGCGGCATCGCTTTCGCAAAGTGCCATCCCTGGCAGTATTGCACGCCGCGCTTTTGGAGCCATGCGACCTGCTCTGCCGTTTCGACGCCTTCAGCCACGATTTTTAAGCGCAGGCTGTTCGCCATCTGGATAATATGCTCGGCAATCATGTGGCTGGTGGTGTTGCTCGTCAGCATGTCGACAAAAGATTTATCAATCTTAAGGACATCGACGTTGAGCGCATGGAGGTTGTTCAGGTTGGAGTACCCGGTACCGAAATCATCAATGGCGATTTCATATCCCGCCTCGCGGAACGCCTGAATCACCGGCGTCGTTTTCGCCACGTCGATAAACCCGCGTTCGGTCACTTCAATTTTAATTTGCTCCGCTTTGACCGCATAGCGGCGGATCTTCTCGTTGATGTTCTCAATCAGGCGCGCAGAATGGAAATCGGAAGCGGAAAGGTTAATCGCCACGTACAGATGCGGCTGCCGTGCCAGAAACTCGCCAAGATCGGCAAAAACCTCTTCTATCACATAGTCGGTGACCTGCGCGATCATCCCTTCGTTTTCCGCCAGCGGAATAAACTCCGCCGGGCTCATCACCGGGCCATCAAAACCCGGCCAGCGCAATAATGCTTCGGTACCGACGCAGCGGTGATTTTTAATATCGATAACCGGCTGATAGTGCAGGCACAGCTGGCGACGGCTCAACGCCCGCTGCAGCATCTTGCGCGGAGAGTGGTACTGCTGCCGGGTGCGCGACCACACCAGTAAAAGCAATACGCTGCAAATCAGCCCCAGCGGTAACGTCAACGTGACCTGGTTATAAAAATTCTGATAATAGCTGACGCGCGAGGTCGACATAATGACGGCTATCGGGCGAACGCTGGAATGGGCGATGGTATAAACGCGGCCATCCTGATGAAATAAAGCCTCTTCAGCGCGAATCAGACGATGCAGCTCAGCGGGGTCGGCATTCTTGCTGACGGAAAAAAACTGCCGGGTTTTGGTGTCAAAAACGCCCCAGGCGAGGTTGCGGTCGCTGGTTATCAACGCGCTGTATGAGAGCGGATTCACCACCACCACATAGTTGCCGCGCTGCATATAGTTCATCGCGTAGTCTGGGTAGAAAGGCGTTTCGCGGTAGTAGTAAATCGCGATATCCGGCTTTTTGGTATAGGTTGCGGCCGGAATTCGCCACCCCGTCGGGCGGCGTACCGTGGTGGAGCAGAAAAAATGGGTGCCGTTGGCGTAGATTAAATCGTCGATATAGAGCAGGCCGCGAACAATCCCGAGCAGATATTGCTGATGCTGCGGCGAACATATCTCTCCCTGATACAAACGGGCTTTATCCCGCGCTTCGTCGGCCTCACGAATCACCAACTCCGTTTTTTGCAGCGCCAGCCGAGAAAACAACCGCAGCTGATCGCCGGTTTCCGCTTTGGCGCGTATCTGCGCAAACCACAACGCCAGCAGCACCGGTAGCAGAATGACTAACACGATGCCAAATATTCTCAACGCCTTACGTGGCGCGCTATGATTCATTTCCGCTTCTTATCCATGCGATACGCCTTAATCAAGGTGAGCTACCCCGATGACTCTGCTTACTTTGATATGAATCAGGGCATCTCAGCAACCCATGCTTTGACGTAAAAACCTCATGACGATGAATTATGAATAATACTGGCTTATAGAAGTCTGGAGAAACATTCTCAACAGAATGAGATTAGCTCCACTATGTTATTCGGTTTATCCGTATAATTAGCCGGAATAAGTAACAAAATCCGTAGAACATAAACCTATATAAAAAAGAAAAGTCGCCGGGAATCCCTTATAATCGGCCTTCACGCTGAAAGAAGAATCCTACCCCTCCCTATTAACCATGCTATTTGAATGGTTAATAGGCGCCATAAAAGACCTTTTTTGGGCTGGTCAATAAAAGAACAAGTGTGATATAGTTCACATTAGTTGATGAAACAAAAACGTTGTTTCATTACGATCTTGTTTGCCTGAAGATAGCCAGAGCACCGTACCATCGTCAGTCTCACCCGGTTGTCACAGGCTCCCAAATTTCGTTGAGGATAGGTTGATGGCTTCCATTACTACCAGTGTCGTACTTTTGCGCTGGCCGCTCGTGAGCGCAGTGCTGATGTTTCTGGCCAGCTCGTTAAACATTCAGCTACGTAAAAGCGATTATGCCGGTTTAGCGGTGATTTGTAGCTGTATGGGCCTGGCCGCGGCCTGCTGGTTCGCCACCGGTCTGTTAGGCATCACGCTGCTGGACGTGGCGAAAATCTGGGGCAATATCAAGGACGTGATGATTGAAGTCATGAGCCAGACTCCGCCTGAATGGCCGATGATGATGACCTGATGTCCGCCCGCCCTGGCCGGGCGCCGGTGTACCTGTCCGGGCAGTAACGCCCTGGCCCGGACAGGTGCAGTAACGCCCTGGCCCGGACAGGTGCGCAGCAATTCCCTCCTCTGCGACAGCTAAATACATCACCGGCATAAACCGCAGCGATGGCAAGGTAGCCGCCAGGTTTTAACGCATCCGCTGGCCCAGATCGCGCTGCCCCGACGGCAGCCCCGGTACTGCGCGTGGAAAGTCGTTCGGGCAGCGTTTTATGGCACAGAGCGCCTGGTAACGGCAGGAGTCTGCCGTCGTGGCGGTAGAATGATAAGGGCAGGAAGGCCGCTCCCGCAGCTTCTCCCACTGCGCCTCATCGTATCGGGTGATGTTATAAACTTTTACCGCGTGATATTGCTCGTTGATTAACACACTCGATGAGTAGAGTTTTATCGACTCGCCCGGCAGTAATAAAATGTCGGCCTCATACCAAAGAATAAACTTTAAAAACCGTAGGCTGGAAATTGAGGAAAAAGCCACCCCGGAATGTGGGCAGACAAGAGTATTATGAATAGTCCATTTCATTTTCTATCCTTGCGTGCATTGCTGATTAATGACTCTATTATTGATAGCATTCATCATAGCTAACCGCAAGGCGATCGATTAATAATGTGATATCAGACAATACTCAAAGTGCTTTATACTCACTAAGATGTAGCGTGAATATTGCATTACAACAATGAATGGTTAGTCATAATAATCAACGGCAGCGCCAGTCATGAGCATACATAAATAAGAATATATTGACAATAAATTACAGGCTACCAACAGCAGTAGCCTGTAATATTACACTGGGAATAAATCAAAAATATCTAAGCTATTGTGCGCATATTAAACGCCGGTATCACCATGTTTTACCAATATTAAACTGGAACTGTTCAGCTTTATCCCCATCGTATTTTTTAAACGGCTCGGCCCATGAGAATACCAGCGGGCCTAATGGTGACATCCACTGCACCGCAATCCCGGCGGACATCCGGATATGCGACGGATCGCCATAGTCAGGGATCCCGGCCGCCAGCGTCTGGGCGGTATTTTGCCAGGAGGTGCTCCATACCGTACCGGCATCGAGGAACAGCGACGTCCGCAGGCTGTCAGCGTATTTGTCATTCACAAACGGCGTCGGCACAATAAACTCGCTGTTCAGCACCGCCATCGCGTTACCGCCAACCGCATCGGAAGACGAGTCCAGCGGACAGGCGCTGTAGCTGCTTTCAGAACCATTACAACGATAATAAGCCGCTTTTGGGCCAATCGTATTCGACGAAAAACCGCGAACCGACGACGATCCGCCGGCATAAAAATTATCATAAAACGGTACCGATTTGCCGTTCAGCCCATCGGCATAGCCCGCGCGCAGGTGCTCCATCCACACCCAGCTTTTGCTCTCGGTCAGCGGCATATATTGGGTGGTATCGAAAGTGACTTTGTAATAGCTGTTATCCGAACCGGGCACGGTAACCTTGGCGGTCAGGCTGCTTTTATTCCCCGCGCGCGGGAAGAAGCCGCGATCGAGGTTGTTATAGCTCCAGCCAACGCTGGCAAAATAGTCATTGGCGCTATAGGTGGCGCCGCTGTCGCCATCTTTGGTGACGACGTCAGGATAGATACCCCGCGAGTTAAGATAGCGCCAGGTGGTGAGCTCCGGGTCCATATTGGTCAGGCGGTTATGGACATAGTCCAGGCCCAGGTTAAGAGCGTTATTCTCGCTAATCGGGAACCCCAGCGTACTGCCAACGCCGTAGCTTTGCTGGTTGTAGCTGCCGGAATCGGCATCAGAAGCATCGTAACTGTTATAGAAGATTTTGCCGCCGAGGCTGATGCCATCCACGGTGAAGTAAGGATTCGTCGCCCCCAGCTCAATATAGGACTGGTAGCTGTTGCGCGTGCCGTTGAAGCTGACGCTATTGCCGCTCCCCAGCCAGTTATCCTGCGTGACGCCGAGCTGGTAGCTCACGCCGCTGTCGGTACCGAAGCCCAGACCCACGTTAAAGGAGCCGGTATTGCGCTCCTTCACCTTATAGACCACGTCCACCTGATCCTGACTACCGCTAACCGGAACGATCTGCTTGTCGACGGTTTCGAAAAATCCGCTACGATCCAGCCGCGTTTTTCCCTGCTCGACCTTCTCGTCATTCAGCCACGCGCCTTCCATCTGGCGCATTTCGCGACGCAGCACTGCATCGCGGGAAGTATCGTTACCCTCAAAGCGAATCTGACGCACCGAATAACGGCGGCCGGCATCCACGTTAATATGCAAAACGACGTTTTTTTTCGCCTCATCAATATCCGGCGCGGTGTTCACCTGCGGCCAGGCATAGCCGTATTTTCCCAGTAGCGTCTTAATGCTGTTCTCAGACGCCGTAATTTCCGCGCCGCTGTACCATTTCCCCGCTAAAGGCTTCACCAGCGCTTCAATTTCCTGGCTATGCTGCGCCATGTCGCCGGTCACGACCGGACTGGTCACTTTATAACGATCGCCTTCGCTAAGATTGATCGTGATATACAGCGATTTTTTATCCGGGGTAATACTGACCTGACTCGAATTAATGGTAAAACGCGCATAGCCGCGATCGAGATAATAGCTACGAATGGTCTCCAGATCCGCCGCCATCTTTTGCTTTTGGTATTTCTTATCGCCAATCACGTTCCACCACGGAACGCTGTCGCGTAGCTGCAGCTGGTCCAGCAACGTTTCTGTGCTAAAAGCCTGGTTGCCAATAATATTAATTTGCGCGATTTTTGCCGATACCCCTTCCTGAAATACAAAGGTTAAATCAACGCGATTACGCGGCAGCGGCGTGACGACAGCGTGAACCTGAGCGCTATATTTCCCGACGCTGTAATAAAAATCCTGGAGCCCTTTTTCTATTTCCGTGAGCGCATTGCGATCCAACGCGCTGCCCTCTTCAATACCTGTGGCGGCCAGATTCTCTTTGAGGGCATCATCCTTAACGGATTTATTCCCGGAAAAGCTGATTTTAGCGATGCTTGGCCGCTCTGTAACCTGCACCACCAGCGTGCTGCCATCGCGCAGGATCTGCACGTTCTCAAAGTTGCCGCTGGCATAGAGGGCGCGGACCGAATCGCTGATATCCTCATTAGAAACCTCTTCTCCCGTATGAACAGGCATGCTCAGTAGCGCAGCGCCAACGGTAACGCGCTGTAGCCCCTCGAAACGAATGTCATCTACCGTATAGGCGGTTGATGCGTAAAGCGTTAAAGGGGAAATCAATAGACCGGCGATGAGACTCGTTTTTTTTAGCATGGAGGTGTCGTCTAAAAGATATTTGGCAATAGCAGATATCCTGCTGGGAATAATGCAGTTCAGTGCGCCAGACAAATTCTGACGCAGTTTTAAATAACCTGAACGAGGCGCAGAATTGCACGCAATTATGACGAGAAAATGGAGAAAAAATGGATGTGTGAGAATGTTGAAAAAATTATTTTTTAATGGAACTTTCTTTCCCCCACCCAGTCAGATAAGCATTTCCAGGCAACATTAAAATTCCACACCGCCTGTTTTTTAATTAAAAAAATAAAAAGCCCCCTTTCGCATTGGTTGAAAGGGGGAAAAAGATCTTGTTAGGAATGATGCTCTCTGGGATAAACCAGGAACAGCCACAAACTAACCTATAACCCCGTAGATAAAATGAAGAGATAGTGAATAAATTATGCAGCCAGATTGCCATCATAATGAAATGAGTCGATATCATGCCACGAAATGAAATTCAGCGTTCAGTGCTAAGCGAGCTGGTGCGCTGGATAAAAAACAACCTTGAGAAGAAGCTCACCATGCGGGCGCTGAGCCTCTTTTCCGGCTATTCCGAATGGCACCTATTTCGCCTGTTTCGTCACTATTTTAATATGTCGCCAATGGCCTATATCCGCCAGCAGCGGATGCAATTAGCCCTTGATTTATTAAAGGTTAAACCGGCTTTTCGCATCGTTGATATTTGTATTCTGGCGGGCTATGAAGATATCAGCGCCTTTAACCGCACCTTTAAAAGGTACTATATGATGACGCCAGCCCAGCTGCGCAAAATCCTGAATATATGATGATAGAGGCTCCCCCTCCTCCGCATTGCTGCGGTTGGGAATGGAAGGGCGAAGAGGAACAACTTTAGAATGGAAATGGCAGGATGCCACCGTTAATCGTTTCTGGGATCAGGCAGACCCGATCAACAGGAAGCAGTGTAAGCTGCTATGTTGAATTAATTGTGTAGAGGCCATGGAGATTTTGTCATAATTTATATCCGAACCCAATGTCCTTGACGCTAAAATAAAAAAAACCGGAATAGTTCATTATTCCGGCGGATGATTGGGTGGTTGATCAGAAATGCGTATTCACGCTGATATAAAACGTCCGGCCCGATTCATTATAGGTCTCCGCCCCTGCGCCATACAGATAAGCGCCGGTCGTCGAATTCCCCGTTGTCTGCGCATTACCGGCACGGTAGTGACGAATATCGAACAGGTTATCCACTCCGCTGGTCAGGCTCAGGTTTTTATTCACATCCCAGGTCGCGCTGAGCCCGACAATGCTGTACGGGCTCACTTCATTTAATTCGCTGCCGGATACCGCCTCGCCTTTATAGTTGAAACGTTTAGGTTTCTGACGGCCGTACCAGGTGAAAGTGCTCTGCAACGAAAGATCGTCGCGTACCTGCCAGCTGACGGTCGAGTTCAGCGTAAACTGCGGGATCACCGACAGGCGATCGCCGGTGGTCTTGTTCTTACTCTGCAGCATCCACGTCAGGTTGTTGCTCCAGTTGACCGTTTCACTTACCGGGAGATTCAGCGAACCTTCCAGCCCTTCAACCAGCGCCTTCGGTACGTTTTCCCATTGGTAAATATTGGTGGTGCCATTGCTGGCCGTCCCCACCGCCGAGTAGCCCGACTCAATCTTGTTATGGTAGTCGTTACGGAACCAGGTCAGCCCCGCCTGATAGCCGTTGTGCTTATACTCAAGGCCAATCTCTTTATTGACGCTGGTTTCCGCCTTCAGATCGCTGTTCCCCATCAGATAACAGGCTGAGCTGCTGGCATAACAGCCCTGGCCGTTGCTGTAGAGAATATAGTTCGGGTTGAGCTGGTAAAGGTTCGGCGCTTTATACGCGCGGGCGATGCCAAGCTTCAGCGTCCAGTCATCCGACAGCCCCTGCGAGAGATTCAGCGAGGGGCTCCAGTTATTGCCGACGATGCTGTGATGGTCGAAGCGTAGGGCCGGTGTCAGCATAGTGCTCTCGGTCAGCGCGATATTGTCTTCGGTAAACAGCGAGAAAATCTCGGCGCTGGAATAGGGGCTGCGTCCGGTTGCCGACATACCGTCAATGGAGCCATAAGAGAGCGACTGGGTGGTCGACACGCCATCTTTCATCCGCTGCTGGTTCCACTCGGTACCCAGCGTCAGATTCTGTTCGAATCCCAGGGTAAACGGAATATTCACCTCGCTGTGCAGCAGCACATCCGACAGGTCGATATCGGAGAATTCGCTGCTGGAGAAGATCCCTTCCGTTCCGCCCGCCAGTCCCTCATTCATACGCGAGTTACGGGTGTGCTCATACTGCGCCCAGGTATTGCTGGTCACGCCGTTATCCCAGCCGCCGGTCCACGTGACGCCATACGTCTGGCGATAGAGGCGGTTGGTCTCTTTCCCGTACAGACTTTTCACCAGCGTGCTGGTGTTGGTATTCTGCGTGTCGCCTGCATACAGGTTGCCCTGGCGACTGTAGCCGGTTTCAAACTCCAGCGCCTGCATCGGCGCAAATTCCCAGCGCAGCTTACCGTGGATATCTTTATTCACCACGCCTTCGCGCCCTGCAGGATACGATCCCGCATAGCTACCGGTTCGCGCCGCTTCGTGGCCAGCGTTGATATCCTGGGCATCGGCCTGCGTTTTGCTCAGGTTTCCCCATAAATTAAAGCTGACCTCATCCGATAGCGGACCATTGAGGCTGAAGTTTGTCCGCTTCGTCGCGCCCTCTTTACGATGCTGAGGTGCGTTCATATAGGTATTCCAGGACCCATGCCACTCGCTGGTGGCCGGTTTTGTGACGATATTCACCACCCCGCCCATCGCGCCGTTACCGTAGCGGGCCGCCGCAGGGCCGCGAATCACGTCGATATGATCGATCATTTCCGCCGGTACCCAGCTGGTATCACCGCGCGTATCGCGGTCGCCGCGCCAGCCATAGCGCACGGAATTACGACTGGTCACCGGTTTACCATCCACCAGAATCAGGGTGTTCTCCGGTCCCATGCCGCGAATATCGACCTGGCGGTTATTACCGCGCTGGCCGCTGGTGGAGTTACCGGTGAGGTTGACGCCGGGCTGGGTACGAATCAGCTCGGAGACATCACGCGCGGGCGGATGTTTACGGATCTCCTCAGCGGTGATGGTCGATACGCCGGGGGCTTGCAGCGTCTGCGCCGCCGCGGTGACCACCATCGTTTCATCGTCATTTACCGCAGCCGTTTCAGATATCTTCGTATCGTCTGGCATGCTGCCATCAGCGGCCTGAACCGGCAGCGTCCCTCCCCAGATGACCATCGGGATTAGTACGGCCAGCGAGTAGTGTGAATCGTATTTCATGGAATATGCCCTGTTTTTCTTTTTAGCTGTCGGGGCACGTCTTCTTCGTCAGTCAGATAAACAACGGTAATGACTTTTATGCAAGCGCAGTATCTCTGCTTTTGGCGTAGCCGGGCCCTCCCGCTTAAATAGCGGAATAGCAATAAATAATGAGCAGCCAAAATAGATTTATTACTCTGGCAAAAATGAAGAAATAAACGCACCGTGCTATTCTTTGACAGCATTCGCCGAACAGCAGTAATAGGAGTCTTGTGCCACACAACGTTATTAGAAATGAGATTTATTATCAAGTGGATAATTATCCACCGCACGGATAATTTTTAACAAATCAATAAAAACAAAAAGATAAGAGAGCTAAAGTCGTTTTTTATTTTTAGAACAGTTAAATAACTGAAGTATATCCACATTAAAAAAACACAATTCAGACATATTATCTCCATAATTAATTAGGGCGTGTGGGTTTATTATTTCACGATAAATATCGTCATTGTAAATTAATAGAATAATTAAAATAGCGGACTAGCCGACTCGCATACGCGATCGCCGGGGATGCTAACGGCGTGGAATTGACTAAAATAAGAAAATCCCCCTGCGGAGCACCGCGCCATGAACACTTCATCGTTCTATCGATACCTTGTCGGCGGGCTCGCATGCTTTGCCGCCCTGCTATGCTTCACCTCCGTTTACGCCGCCGCTGAGAACAAACTGTCAGAGCCAGAGGAACGAGAGGCCCTGAAGGTCGACGTTGACGATATGCTACAGCCCTGGAAGGGAGATTTACCCGGAATGCTCGACCGGCGAACTATTCGCGTATTAACCACCTTCAGCAAAACCTTTTTCTTTATTAACAAAGGCACTCAGCGTGGCGCCACTCACGATATTTTTATGGAGTTTGAACGTAGCCTTAACCAAAGCCTGGCGAAGGAGAAAAAGCTTAAACATCGTCATCTTAAGGTCCGTATCATCTTTGTGCCAGTTGCCCGCGACCAGCTCATCAGCGCGCTTAACGCCGGTAAAGGGGATATTATCGCCGCCAACCTGACGGAGACCGCTGCCCGCCAGCAGGAGATGACCTTTACCGCGCCGATATACTCTCACGTTCAGGAGCTGCTCCTTTCCGGCCCGGGTTCCCCCAAAGTGGAAAATCTGCAGCAGCTTTCCGGTAAAACGGTCTTTGTGCGTACCTCATCGAGCTATTACGAGAGCCTGGTTGCGCTCAACGCGCGCTTTGCGCAGCAATCTTTGCCTCCCATCACCCTCACATCGGCGCCCGAAGCGCTGGAGGATGAAGATCTGATAGAGATGCTCAGCGCGGGCCTGATTCCCTTGACCGTCGTCGACCGCCACAAGGCACTGTTCTGGAAGCAGGTCTTCCCCAGCATTCAGGTTCATCAAAACATCATTCTGCGCAACGAAGGCAATATCGGCTGGGCGGTACGCAACAACAGCCCGCAGCTGCTGGCCTTGCTTAATGAATTCATCAACAAAAATCGTCAGGGCAGCAAGCTGGGTAATACGATTCTGCTGCGCTACCTGAAGGATGCCCGATATGTTAAAAACGCAGCAGCGCAAAAAGAGCGGCGTAAATTTCTGACCATGGTGGAGATCTTCCGCAAATATGGCGATCGCTACGACGTTGACTGGCTGCTGATGGCGGCGCAGGGCTATCAGGAGTCGCGGCTTAATCAGTCTGTACGTAGCCACGTCGGCGCAATTGGCGTTATGCAGGTAATGCCGGGCACCGGCAGGGAGCTGAACGTCGGCGATATTAAACTGCTCGACCCCAATATTCATGCCGGGGTGAAATATATGCGCTGGATGATAGACCGCTACTATGGCGATGAACCGATGACCCAGCTTGATAAGGCGCTTTTCTCGTTCGCCTCCTATAACGCGGGCCCCGCGCGCATTGCCCGGCTACGGGCAGATACCAAAAGGCGCGGTTTTGATCCAAACGTCTGGTTTGGCAACGTGGAATATCTGGCCGCCGAGAAGATCGGTTCCGAGACCGTTAGCTATGTCAGCAATATCTATAAATATTACATCGCTTACCGGCTGATTGTGGATGAAATGGCGCGCAAGCAGCTGGCGACAGCGGCCGCCAAAAATCCGGTCATGCCGCCCGCGACAGCTACGCCAGCCGCTGCGGCCACGCCCGCTTCACGGTGAAATAGCGCTGAAAAACCGCGTTTCAAAATAGAAAAAGCCCCGGGCTGGGGCTTTTTCAGAACTGACTTCACAACGGTTAATCGCGATTAGAACGGGATATCGTCGTCAAAGTCCATCGGCGGCTCATTGGAAGGGGCTGCCGGAGCCTGCTGCTGCGGACGAGACTGCGCGCCGCCGCTGAACTGGTTTCCGCCCTGCGGCTGCTGAGGCTGACCCCAACCGCCCTGCTGCTGACCGCCGCCTGCCGGGGCGCCTGCGCCCTGCTGACGACCGCCGAGCATTTGCATCGTGCCGCCAACGTTAACCACAACTTCGGTGGTGTATTTTTCCTGACCGGATTGGTCAGTCCATTTACGCGTACGCAGCTGGCCTTCAATGTAGACCTGAGAACCTTTACGCAGATACTCGCCGGCCACTTCCGCCAGTTTGCCGAACAGCACAACGCGGTGCCATTCGGTCTGCTCTTTCATCTCACCGGTCGCTTTATCACGCCAGGATTCGGAAGTAGCCAGCGTAATGTTGGCAACTGCGCCACCACTCGGCATGTAGCGTACTTCCGGGTCCTGGCCCAGATTACCGACGAGAATCACCTTGTTTACGCCTCTGCTGGCCATGTTTGTGTCTCCTGAATGCGTTTCTTAATAGTGTAAACGCGCGAGTGTACCATTTCCAGGTGCTATGTTGATAGCTGGGAAGTAGGTTCCAGATAACTCTCGCGGTGCGACATTTTTACACATCCCGCCGGAAAATGCATTCCAATACTGTATATTCAAACAGGTTAAATTGTGTCATAATTAGCCGTTTCTGCCGTTTGTCCTTCTAACAAACCAGGCAATCCGCGTATCTACCGGGAAAGGTGAATGGATAAGATCGAAGTTCGGGGCGCCCGCACCCACAATCTCAAAAATATCAACCTCGTCATCCCGCGCGACAAACTCATTGTCGTCACCGGGCTTTCGGGTTCAGGCAAATCCTCATTGGCTTTCGACACGTTGTATGCCGAAGGGCAGCGTCGCTACGTTGAGTCGCTCTCCGCCTACGCGCGGCAGTTCCTGTCGCTGATGGAGAAACCCGATGTCGACCATATTGAAGGGCTGTCGCCGGCGATTTCCATTGAACAGAAATCAACGTCCCACAACCCCCGTTCAACGGTAGGCACCATTACCGAAATTCACGACTACCTGCGCCTGCTGTACGCTCGCGTCGGCGAGCCGCGTTGCCCGGATCACGACGTCCCGCTGGCGGCACAGACCGTGAGCCAGATGGTCGATAACGTGCTCTCCCAGCCTGAAGGCCAGCGCCTGATGCTGCTGGCGCCAATCATTAAAGAGCGCAAAGGCGAACATAACAAAACCCTGGAAAACCTTGCCGGGCAGGGCTACATCCGCGCGAGGATCGACGGCGAGGTCTGCGATCTCTCCGATCCGCCAAAGCTGGAGCTGCAGAAGAAACACACTATTGAAGTGGTGATTGACCGCTTTAAGGTGCGCGACGATCTCAGCACGCGCCTGGCCGAGTCTTTTGAAACCGCGCTGGAGCTGTCGGGCGGCACCGCCATCGTCGCCAATATGGACGATCCGAAAGCTGAAGAGCTGCTGTTTTCCGCCAACTTCGCCTGCCCGATTTGCGGTTACAGCATGCGCGAACTGGAACCGCGCCTGTTCTCCTTCAACAACCCGGCGGGCGCTTGCCCGACCTGCGACGGCCTCGGCGTGCAGCAGTATTTTGACCCGGAACGCGTGATTCAGAACCCTGAGCTGTCGCTGGCGGGCGGGGCGATTCGCGGCTGGGATCGGCGCAATTTTTACTACTTCCAGATGCTGAAGTCGCTGGCGGAACATTATGAATTCGATGTTGAAGCCCCCTGGGGCACGCTGAATAGCAGCGTACAAAAAGTGGTCCTGTACGGCTCAGGCAAAGAGAATATTGAATTCAAATATATGAACGATCGCGGCGATACCTCCGTGCGCCGCCATCCGTTCGAAGGCGTGCTGCATAACATGGAACGCCGTTATAAAGAGACGGAATCCAGCGCGGTACGTGAAGAGTTAGCGAAATTCATCAGCAACCGTCCCTGCACCAGCTGTGAAGGGACCCGCCTGAAGCGCGAAGCGCGGCACGTGTTCGTGGAAAATACCCCGCTGCCGACCATCTCGGACATGAGCATCGGCCACGCGATGGACTTCTTCAACAACCTGAAGCTCTCCGGCCAGCGTGCGCAAATTGCTGAAAAAGTTCTGAAAGAGATTGGCGATCGCCTGAAGTTCCTCGTCAACGTCGGTCTGAACTACCTGACGCTCTCCCGTTCGGCGGAAACCCTCTCCGGCGGCGAAGCGCAGCGTATCCGCCTCGCCAGCCAGATCGGCGCGGGCCTGGTCGGCGTGATGTACGTACTGGATGAGCCCTCTATCGGCCTGCACCAGCGCGATAACGAACGCCTGCTTGGCACCCTGATCCATCTGCGAAATCTCGGCAACACCGTGATCGTCGTTGAGCACGATGAAGACGCTATTCGCGCCGCCGACCACGTTATCGATATCGGCCCGGGCGCCGGGGTACACGGCGGTCAGGTCGTGGCCGAAGGCAAGCTGGAAGATATTATGGCTGTGCCGGAATCGCTGACCGGCCAGTTCATGAGCGGCAAGCGTAAAATCGAAGTGCCGAAACAGCGCGTGCCCGCCAATCCGGAGAAAGTGCTGAAGCTGTCCGGCGCGCGCGGCAATAACCTGAAAGACGTGACCCTGACGCTGCCGGTAGGCCTCTTCACCTGCATTACCGGCGTTTCCGGGTCGGGTAAATCCACGCTGATCAACGACACGCTGTTCCCGATTGCCCAGCGTCAGCTCAACGGCGCCACTATCGCCGAACCGGCGCCGTACCGCGACGTGCAGGGGCTGGAACATTTCGACAAAGTCATTGATATCGACCAGAGCCCCATCGGTCGTACGCCGCGTTCTAACCCGGCAACCTACACCGGCGTCTTTACGCCGGTCCGTGAACTGTTTGCCGGCGTACCTGAATCGCGTTCGCGCGGCTACACGCCGGGCCGCTTCAGCTTTAACGTGCGCGGCGGTCGCTGTGAAGCCTGCCAGGGTGACGGCGTGATCAAAGTCGAGATGCACTTCCTGCCGGATATCTACGTGCCGTGCGACCAGTGCAAAGGCAAGCGCTATAACCGCGAAACGCTGGAGATTAAGTACAAAGGCAAAACGATTCATGAAGTGCTGGATATGACCATCGAAGAAGCGCGTGAGTTCTTCGATGCGGTACCGGCGCTGGCGCGTAAGCTGCAAACGCTGATGGACGTCGGCCTGACCTATATTCGTCTGGGCCAGTCAGCGACTACCCTCTCCGGCGGCGAAGCACAGCGCGTCAAGCTGGCGCGCGAGCTGTCCAAACGCGGTACCGGGCAAACGCTGTATATCCTTGATGAACCGACCACCGGTCTGCACTTTGCCGATATTCAGCAGCTGCTGGAAGTTCTGCACCAGCTGCGCGACCAGGGCAATACCATCGTGGTGATTGAACACAACCTGGACGTCATCAAGACGGCTGACTGGATCGTTGACCTTGGGCCGGAGGGCGGAAGCGGCGGCGGGGAGATCCTCGTTTCCGGTACCCCGGAAACGGTCGCCGAGTGCGAGGCCTCCTATACGGCTCGCTTCCTCAAGCCCATGCTGAAGTAATCTCATCTGCCTCTTCCCGTCCCGGGAAGAGGCATCATTTCCTCTCATTTTTTCCCGCTGATATTTTGTGATTTGCGGCCGGACGGCATCTGTTATCAGATAGCACCACAGCCATAAATTGCAGGATGCATCATGTATTTACAGCCTGGAGTTTATCGCCTGCCCCTCGCCGCGGCGCTGTTTTTGATGACCGCCTGCAGTTGGGTTGATAGCTACAGCAGCACGGCATATCAGCAGCTGCTGGTGCTGGTGCTGGAAGAACTTATCTGCAGTTCATCAGCGATGCAGCGGCCGCGCCGGTCGACCGACAATGACTCAGGCAAGAAGATCGCCAGATTCGTCAGCAAGTTAGCCTGGCGTTAAGCGATAGCGATGCGCTATGACAGAATAATCTACGCGTGCAGGAGAAAACGCGCGGCTGGTTAACCCATGACGACCTGGCTCTGCTTCTGCAAGGGCAGCGCGATATTGCCCGCATTCGCGCCAACAACGCGCATATCGCCATGCAGACGCATCTTCAGTCGACGCTGCTTCGTCTGATCGATATGGCGCTGCTGGGTTGAATATCGCTTTATGACAACAGCTTACGCTTGTTCTCAGTAAGAGAATCAAGCGCCTGCTGATATGACGCATCCACCAGATAGTAAATTTGTGAATCAGGCAAGGAGCCATCAAGAAACACCGTGCTCCAGTGGGCTTTATTGAGATGTTTGCTGGGGCGCACATCGCGATGCTGCTGCCTCAGCAACTCTGCGAGCTCGGGGCTGGTTTTTAACGAGACCGCGGGCCGGTTGTCCTCCACCTCTTTTATCATCGCAAACAGTACGTCAGCCGCTTTGATTTGCGTCGCTTTCCAGTCGCTATGTACGCTTTGTTCCGCGCCCGGCTTAGCCATGCAGTACTGCAATAAATCCGAAATTGTCATTTTTATTCCCCCATCAGCGTCGCGATGATATGGCGCGATCCGCCATGAATACGATGCTCCCCGAGCCAGATACCCTGCCAGGTCCCCAGCCTGACGCGCCCATCCCGAACGGGCAGCATCAGCGATACGCCCAACATCGACGACTTAATGTGCGAAGGCATATCATCAGGACCTTCATAATCGTGTTCATACGGCGCGTTATCCGGTACGGCAGTAAGAAAATGCTGCTCCATATCGTAACGGACGGTCGGATCGCAGTTTTCATTAAGCGTCAGGGAAGCAGATGTATGCTGGAGCAGCAAATGCAGCAGGCCCGTTTTCACCCGCGACAGTTCACGGATTTGACCGAGAATTTCATCAGTGACCAGATGGAAGCCCCGTGATTTTGGGCCTAACGTCAGGGTTTGCTGATGCCACATAGGCGACTCCTTCTACTAATGAACCTTCCTAAGTGTGCAGCAATAAGCGAAAAGGTAAAACCTTTGGCACGCTATTTTGCACAAAAAAACGGCAGCTCGCTGGCTGCCGTTTTAGCAATTCATAATTAAGCCGTCGTCAGCTTAATATTCTGAATTCACAATCACCTCTTCTCCCTGAGCGCCCGCCATCGGCAGCGGCTTATAGGAAGAGTTGGATGCCCGCAGGACGCGGATCCCGCGTGCGCCAACCTCACGGGCGGCAGAAATATCGTTATCCGAATCGCCGTAGAAGACTTTAATGCCCTTCTCCTGCAGCCACTGCGTTTTGGTGTTCTGACCAGGCTTATCGCCGGCAAAAATAACCGGATTCATGTTCGCTGCCGGGATGAGAAAATCGTCTTGCAGGGTTTTTGATACCGTTTCGGTTTTGGTCTGGCTGCGTCCGGTGACAAAATAGATGCTATCGCCGCGCTTCACATGCATCGCAATCAGCTGGCGCGCCACCTCTTTCGGCATGCTGAATTCATCCCAGCCGTTGTTCATTTTTTCCCAGAACTGCGGATTTTTCAGGTAGTCATCGCTGCCGGGTGAATAGGTTTTCTGCCCGCGCCAGAAGCCCGGACTGGAGAACAGGACGGTATCATCAATATCAAAGCCGACCGCCATCGGTTGGCGTCCCAGCAGGCTATTTTCAATCTGAGCCACGGAAACCCAATGTATTGGCGCCTGTTCGGCGAGTTTCGCCATATTGGTGCCCGTCCACAGCGGCTGCGGTGTGGAGGCGCGAGCAACGACAGAGCTATTTAGCGTGAACAGTAAGCAGATGGCCCCAAAGGCCAGGGTGATCTTGCGCATATTTTTCCCTAAATAATCGAATCGTTATAGTTTTCAATAATGTGTACGCTTATTAATGCACCAAGACCTTACCCCCCGCTGAGGCGGATAGGAAGGTTTTTCTGCTCAGATGTCATATAAAAAGAGAATGATCACACTTCAGGGAGGGAATTACCCTCACCAAAATATTGGCGAGGGTAAAAGCGGTCAGTAAGGATTTATATTACCGCGGCAAAGGCCTGCGCCACGCGCTGTACGTTGCGTGAATTCAGCCCCGCGACGCACATGCGGCCGCTGGCAATCAGGTAGACGCCAAACTCATCGCGCAGGCGGTCGACCTGGGCCGGGCTGAACCCGGTATAGCTAAACATTCCGCGCTGCTTCAGAAGATAGTCAAAATTACCGCCCGGCACCGTCTCTTTAAGCACATTAACCAGCTCCTGACGCATGGCCAGAATACGGGTACGCATCCCTTCCACTTCCGCCAGCCATGAGGCTTTCAGCTCGCTGTCGCTCAGCACCGCAGCAACCACCTGCGCGCCAAAGTTCGGTGGGCTGGAGTAGTTGCGACGTACGGTCGCTTTTAATTGCCCCAGCACGCGAATCGCGGTTTCAGCGTCTTCACAGACGATCGACAGCCCGCCAACGCGCTCGCCGTACAGGGAGAAGATTTTTGAGAACGAGTTGCTGACCAGCATTGGCATACCGGCGTTCGCAATGGCGCGAATAGCGTAAGCATCCTCTTCCATTCCGGCGCCAAAGCCCTGATAGGCGATATCGAGGAAAGGAATCAAATTACGCGCTTTCAGTACCTCAACCACCTGATCCCACTGGGCGTTGCTGAGATCGGCTCCCGTTGGGTTATGGCAGCACGGATGCAGCAGCACGATATCGCGCTCCGCTAGCGAATTGAGTTTTTCCAGGAACGCCGCGAAACGCACGCCATTGGTCTCCTCATCAAACCAAGGGTAAGTACTTACTTCGAATCCTGCCCCTTCAAATATAGCGATGTGGTTTTCCCACGTCGGGTCGCTCACCCATACGCGCGAGCCCGGGAAGTAGCGTTTCAGGAAATCAGCGCCCACCTTCAGGGCGCCGGAACCGCCCAGCGTTTGAATAGAGGCCACGCGATTTTGCGCCAGCACCTGATGATCGGCGCCGAACAGCAGCGGCGCGATAGCGTGACGATAGGTGTTCAGCCCTTCCATCGGTAAATAGACCGAGGCGCCGTGCGGCTGGGCATTGAGGCGCGCCTCCGCTGCGGCAACCGACTGCAGCTGCGGAATAATCCCGTCCTCGTTGTAATAAAGACCGATGCTGAGATTTACTTTGTCACTACGCGGATCGTCTTTGAAACGCTCCATCAGGGAGAGAATGGGGTCGCCAGCGTAGGCGTCAACTTTCTGAAACACGGGATGTTTCTCCAGGTTTACATGGGCTCGTCATAACACAATAAACCGGATGTGAAAGAAGGTCGAGAGGATGTTGGCGTATGGCTGGGTTTGATCGCCCATCCCGGATGGCGGCTTAAAACGCCTTATCCTGGCTACCGGCCCGCAGCCGGTAGCGAACCCGTAGCCCCGGTAAGGCGTCAGCCGTCACCGGGGGAAAGAGCGCTGGCTGAAATCAATCCACGTACTTCATTGATACCCGCGAAGTCAGGCGGGTAATAAGTTCGTAAGCACTTACTTTTGTGATTGCGGCAATACGCTCGACGGGCAGGCCTTCGCCCCACAGCACGACCGGGTCGCCCGATTTATCCTGCGCTTCGGGCCCGAGATCGACGCAAATCATATCCATCGCCACGCGTCCGACAATCGGCACTTCGCGGCCGTTGACCAGCACCGGAGTTCCGGACGGCGCGGCGCGCGGATAACCATCGCCGTAGCCCATCGCCACCACCCCTAAACGCGTATCACGCTCGCTGATCCAGGTTCCGCCGTAGCCCACCGGCTCCCCGGCTTTATGCTCGCGCACCGCGATCAGGCTCGAGGTCAGAGACATCACCGGCTGGCAGCCAAAGTCCGCGCCGGTAGAGCCACCGTCGAGCGGCGACACGCCGTAGAGAATGATCCCCGGACGCGCCCAGTCGAAATGCGACTGCGGCCACAGCAATATACCGCCGGATGCGGCGATAGAGCGCAGCCCCGGTTTCCCTTCCGTGAAGGTGGTAAAGATATCCAGCTGACGTTCGGTCGCGCCGCACTCGGGCTCATCCGCACGGGCAAAATGGCTGACCACGTTGACCGGCTGGCGGACGTTCTTACACTGGCTGAGACGCTGATAAAACGCTTCGGCCTGTTCGGGCAGAACGCCTAATCGATGCATCCCGGTATCCAGCTTCATCCATACGGTGACCGGCTCGGGTAAATCTGCCTCCTCCAGCGCCGCCAGCTGTTCCGGGCTGTGTACCGCCGTGTGCAGGCGCTGGGTGGAAATCACCGGCAGGTCGGCGGCCTCAAAGAACCCCTCCAGCAGGAGAATCGGCTGGGCGATACCGCCCGCGCGCAGGCGTAGGGCTTCTTCAAGACGGGCGACGCCAAAAGCATCGGCGTCAGGGAGCGTTCGCGCGGTCTCAAGAAGACCGTGTCCGTAGGCGTTCGCTTTCACCACCGCAACCAGTTTGCTGGCGGGCGCCAGTTCACGCAGACGTTGCAGGTTGTGTCGCAGAGCGCGGCGGTTAATGACTACAGTTGCCGCTTGCATTTGAATTCCTTAATAAAAGAATCTCCTGAATCCTTCGTGTTGCAGGAAGGCGACAAGCCTGAGAATCCCCGGGAGCTTAGTAAACTAAGTGACCGGGGTGAACAGGCGTAGTCAACGCATCTGCGGCATGAAGGATGACGGAGATTTATTCGTCGTCGTATTGTGGCCCAGCATAATTATCAAAACGCGACCACTGACCGTTAAACGTCAGGCGCACCGTCCCGATAGGGCCGTTACGCTGTTTACCAATAATAATTTCGGCGATGCCTTTTAAATCACTGTTCTCGTGATAAACCTCGTCACGGTAGATAAACATGATTAAGTCGGCGTCCTGCTCAATGGAGCCGGATTCACGCAGGTCGGAGTTCACCGGACGCTTATCCGCACGCTGTTCCAGCGAGCGGTTAAGCTGCGACAGCGCCACCACCGGCACCTGCAGCTCCTTCGCCAGCGCCTTGAGCGAGCGCGAAATTTCGGCGATTTCCAGCGTACGGTTATCGGAGAGCGACGGCACGCGCATCAGCTGCAAGTAGTCGATCATGATAAGTCCGATCCCCCCGTGCTCGCGGGCAATACGCCGCGCGCGGGAGCGCACTTCCGTCGGCGTCAGGCCGGAGGAGTCATCGATATAAATATTGCGCTTTTCCAGGAGGATCCCCATGGTGCCGGAAATACGCGCCCAGTCTTCGTCATCCAACTGGCCGGTACGAATGCGGGTCTGGTCAACGCGCGACAGCGAGGCCAGAGAACGCATCATAATCTGCTCCGAGGGCATCTCGAGACTGAAGATGAGTACCGGCTTATCCTGCAGCATCGCCGCGTTTTCCACGAGGTTCATCGCAAAGGTCGTTTTACCCATCGACGGACGCGCAGCGACGATAATCAGGTCCGACGGCTGAAGACCGGCGGTCTTTTTATTGAGATCGTCATAGCCGGTATTGACCCCGGTGACGCCGTCATGCGGCTGCTGGAACAACTGCTCAATACGCGCCACGGTGGCGTCCAGCACCTCGGCGATATTCTTCGGCCCTTCGTCTTTATTCGCGCGGCTTTCGGCAATTTTAAACACCCGGGATTCGGCGAGGTCGAGCAGATCTTCGCTGGTGCGGCCCTGGGGGTCGAAACCGGCTTCGGCGATTTCATTCGCCACGGAGATCATTTCGCGTACGACCGCGCGTTCACGAACGATATCGGCATAGGCGCTGATATTCGCCGCGCTTGGCGTATTTTTCGATAGTTCGGCCAGATAGGCAAAGCCGCCGACGCTGTCCAGCTGACCCTGGCGCTCCAGCGATTCCGCGAGCGTAATCAGGTCAATCGGGCTGCCAGACTCCTGCAGACGCGCCATTTCGGTGAAAATATGGCGATGCGGACGGGTATAAAAATCTTCCGAAACAACGCGCTCGGCAACGTCGTCCCAGCGTTCGTTATCCAGCATTAAACCGCCCAACACCGACTGTTCCGCTTCAATCGAGTGCGGCGGGACCTTCAACCCATCGAGCGGATAGTCTCGCACGCGGGGTTCAGTCTGTGGTTTGTTGAAGGGTTTATTTCCTGCCATAGTGAATGGAGTTACCGAGATAGTGAATGGGTCGAAAGATTACCACATTTATGGGGGAAGCATGGCAACACGAATTGAATTTCACCAGCACGGAGGGCCTGAAGTTCTGCAAGCGGTAGAGTTCACGCCGAAAGATCCCGCAGAGCACGAAATTCAGGTAGAGAATAAGGCCATCGGCATCAACTACATTGATACCTATATCCGCAGCGGCCTCTACCCGCCGCCATCATTGCCGAGCGGTCTGGGCACCGAAGCCGCTGGCGTGGTAAGTAAAGTCGGCAGCGGCGTGAAGCATATTAAAGCCGGCGATCGGGTGGTCTACGCGCAATCGGCGCTGGGGGCCTATAGCGCCGTGCACAACGTCCCCGCCGATAAGGCCGCTATTTTGCCGGACGCAATCTCTTTCGAGCAGGCGGCGGCCTCATTCCTGAAAGGGCTCACGGTCTATTACCTGCTGCGTAAAACCTACGAAATCAAAGCGGGCGAGCCGTTCCTGTTTCATGCGGCGGCCGGCGGCGTCGGGCTCATCGCCTGCCAGTGGGCAAAAGCGCTGGGGGCTAAACTGATCGGTACCGTCGGCAGCGCGCAAAAAGCAGAACGCGCTAAACAGGCCGGCGCCTGGCAGATCATTAACTATCGCGAAGAGAATATCGTCGAGCGCCTGAAAGAGATCACCGACGGTAAGAAAGTCCGCGTGGTGTATGATTCCGTCGGTAAAGATACCTGGGAAGCCTCACTTGACTGCCTGCAGCGTCGGGGGCTGATGGTGAGCTTCGGCAACTCTTCCGGCCCGGTGACCGGCGTCAACCTCGGGATCCTCAATCAAAAGGGTTCGCTGTACGTCACCCGCCCTTCTCTGCAGGGCTATATCACCACGCGTGAAGAGCTGACGGAAGCCAGCAACGAGCTGTTCTCGCTGATCGCCAGCGGCGTGATAAAAGTGGATGTCGCGGAGAGTCAAAAATATGCGTTAACCGACGCCAGACGCGCGCATGAGGTGCTGGAAAGCCGGGCGACGCAGGGTTCGAGCTTGCTCTTGCCGTAATGGCCGGAGCACAAAAGTTTAGGGCTTCCACATGGGAAGCCCTTACTTTTTTTTGTTCGGCTGTATGTAGGGTACAGCGCGATGAATTCGTTAACGCGCTAATAGTGACAGATTTAATAAGCAAAGCCTACGCTGTTTTATGCAAAAATCTTCAGGTTGTGACATACCGCTCAATACCTTAGTAACGCCAGCGGTTATTACCGCGATAGCGGTTCGCGGCTGGCGATTTTATCGCCCGAATCACCCAAACCACGACAATGGCCAGCAGCAGCCACGGCAGCAGTTTAATCATTAACGCAAACAGACCACCGACGAACATCAGCGCGGTCGCGACCACAATCGCGGCAATAATGCCCAGCAGCGACACGCCGGTGACCAACAGCATGACAAAAAAGCCAATTACAAATAAGAGTTCCAGCATCGTCTTTCCCCTAAAGAAATTTTATCTACCTTGCCGGATATTACAAAAATCGTGCCAAATATAACTTATTGAATAAAAACAAAAACGCCCAACACGATACGTGCAGGGCGTGGTGAATTTGACCAGGTTTTAGCGAAAAACTAACGCTTATCGGCAACCAACTTCAGCGCCTGTTCCAGCACGTTGATATCCGCCCCGGCTTTATGCGCATTTTCGCTCAGATAGCGACGCCACTGGCGCGCGCCGGGGATCCCCTGAAACAGCCCCAGCATATGGCGCGTCACATGTCCCAGATAAGTCCCGTTGCTAAGCTCGCGCTCGATGTAGGGATACATCGCCCGGACCACGGAGACCGGATCGGCATCGACGCCGTCCACGCCGAAAATTTCCCGATCCACCGCGGCCAGAATGCCCGGATTCTGATAAGCCTCACGACCGACCATCACGCCGTCCATATGCTCAAGATGCAGCTTTGCCTCTTCCAGCGACTTAATGCCGCCGTTAATCGCCATGGTCAGATGCGGGAAATCACGTTTAAGCTGGTAGACGCGCGGATAATCCAGCGGCGGGATCTCGCGGTTTTCCTTGGGGCTCAGACCGGAAAGCCAGGCTTTGCGCGCGTGGATGATAAACATCTCGCATTCACCTTTCCCGGATACCGTTTCGATAAAATCACACAGAAACGCGTAGCTGTCCTGGTCATCTATGCCAATACGGGTTTTCACCGTGACCGGGATCGACACGACGTCGCGCATCGCTTTAATGCAGTCGGCAACCAGCTGCGCGTTCCCCATCAGGCAGGCGCCAAACATACCGTTCTGCACGCGATCGGACGGGCAGCCGACGTTCAGGTTAATTTCATCATAGCCGCGCGCCTGCGCCAGCTTCGCGCAGTGCGCCAGCGCAGCCGGATCGCTGCCGCCGAGCTGCAGGGCGACCGGATGCTCTTCTTCGCTGTAGGCCAGATAGTCGCCCTTGCCGTGAATAATCGCACCGGTGGTCACCATTTCGGTATACAGCAGCGTATGGCGCGACAGCTGACGCAGAAAATAACGGCAGTGTCTGTCGGTCCAGTCGAGCATCGGCGCGATGGAAAAACGGTGAGCGGCGAAAGCAGTAGGCGTTGATTCTGACATCATGGCGAATAAATAAGCATCCGGGTAAAAAGGGGCGCTACTATAGCACAAAGATAAACCACTGACGCATAGCGTCAGCGCTCACCTTTTTTATCCCGCCATAAACGCTATATTTTCCGCGGCTTCCCGTCGTGAGGGCCAAAAAACTGCGGCGGATGGTCAACCCAGCGATCCTGACGCGTGGCGGCATAGCCGGGGTTCAGCGGGTAGTAGATGCGATTGAATTTCTTATTTGCCTCACCAACGACTAACAGGCGCACCTCCTGCTCGGTGTTATTGAGGAAGGTGTGGCAAATGCCGGTTCCGGCAGGAAAACCGACGCTATCCCCCGGCTCCAGCTTCCAGAGGTAGCCGTTAATCCACACCTCAGGATAGCCGTCCAGCACGTAGATGAACTCTTCTTCATCGCTTTCCGCATGCGGGTAAGAGGTACGACGCCCGGGCGGCAGACGTTCATGGTGGATCCCCAGACGATTCAGCCGCAGGCCGCGCGCCAGCGGCGCGCCGATGGAGAAAAGCTCAGTACTGTCGGGATAGGTGGAATCATCCGCACCTTCCAGTTCACGCCAGTGTCGTATGCAATCAGGTCGTTTCATCGTTTTCTCCCGAAAATGAGATGCTTCAGGTATAGCATAAGGCGGCAAGATAGCGCGCCCCAGAAGCGTATGACCGGGGCGACCAACGCACATGTCACACGAAGTGTGACGGCTATATCCCGCCGGGTCTCGGCGTTTTACCGGTATCGTGATAAAGTAACAGTTTCAGATTCACGCGACCAGAGGACGCTCATGGATAAGACCACTTCGCAACAAATGTTAGCGCATGCTGAAAAGCTGTGCGCGCAGCGTGGCGTGCGCCTGACCCCGCAGCGCCTCGAAGTATTGCGTTTGATGAGCCTGCAGCAAGGGGCAATCAGCGCCTATGACCTGCTCGATCTCCTTCGTGAAAAAGAACCTCAGGCGAAACCGCCGACGGTATACCGGGCGCTGGAGTTTTTACTGGAGCAAGGGTTCGTACATAAGGTGGAATCCACCAATAGCTACGTGCTGTGTCACCTTTTCGATCAGCCAACCCACAGCTCGGCGATGTTTATCTGCGACCGCTGCGGCGGTGTCAAGGAAGAGTGTGCGGAAGGCGTCGAAGATATTATGCATACGCTGGCGGCAAGAATGGGGTTCGCTCTGCGCCACAACGTCATTGAGGCTCATGGCCTGTGCGCCGCCTGCGTTGAAGTGGAAGCCTGCAGTACGCCGGGCCACTGCCACCACGACCATACCATCCAGATCAAAAAGAAAGCCCGCTGAGGCGTTAGCCGCAGCGGGAAACAAGGGTAACGGCACCTCCATGTACCGATCGTGCAGGCAATAACAGTGGGTTAAAACACGGCGTTTTCGCTACCAGCGATAGTCGTTTTTGGTTTCCCAGTCGGTCACTTCTTTCTCTGCCTGGTCTTTGGCGTAACCGTAACGTTCCTGAATTCTGCCCACCAGCTGGTCGCGTTTGCCTTCAATGACGGTCATATCATCGTCGGTCAGCTTGCCCCATTTTTCTTTCGCTTTACCTTTGAACTGTTTCCAGTTACCGCCGATTTCGTCTTTATTCATCATGCATTCCTCATCGTTCGGTTATCGTTCGGTGAATGAACAGCCCGCTGTGTACCGGACATGACTTAACTATAGATGAGTATTCTGAGTAAGATTTATTATTCGGAATCTTTAACCATCAGATGAACTAAATGCACTATGAAAACCAGGTTCCACGCTGCCAGTGCCGCCGCCAGATAACCGCCAGGGAAGCGCCGCGCAGGGCGAGAAATACCGCCAGCGCCAGCCACAGCCCGTGGTTACCGAGCGCCGGTACGGTTAACAGCGTCAGGGCAAACCCTGCCGCCGCGACCGCCATGCTGTTGCGCATCTCCGCGCCGCGCGTCGCGCCGATAAACATACCGTCCAGCAGGTAACACCAAACGCCGATGACCGGCAGGATCATCTGCCAGACCAGATAGCGATCGGCCAACTGCTGTAGCGAAGGCAGCGAGGTCAGCAACGCGATAATTTGTTCACCGGCAAGGCCGTAAATCAGCGCAAACGCCAGCGCCACCAACCCTGACTGGCGGCAGGCCGCATGCCAGACCGCAAGCAGTTGGCTGTCGTCACGCGCGCCGTAGGCCTGCCCGGAGTGTGCCTCAACGGCATAGGCAAAGCCGTCCAGCGCATAGGCGGTAAAGGTCAGCATCGTCATGAGGACCGCATTGACCGCGACGATATCGGCGCCGAGACGGGCGCCAAATACCGTCACCGCCCCGAAGCAGAGCTGTAGCAGCAGCGAGCGCAGCATGATGTCGCGATTCAGCGCCAGCAGACGGCGTATATCGCCGCGCCAGGCGTTTTTCAGCATCGACAGGGATACGCCGCGCAGCGCCAGTACGCGCCGCGCCATAAGCAGTCCGATAAAGAAAGTGGCGTATTCTGCCATGACCGTCGCCAGCGCCGCCCCCTGCACGTTCATATGCAGGCCCATCACCAGCCATAAATCGAGCACAATGTTGAGGACGTTGCCGACCACCAGCAGAATCACCGGCGCTCTGGCGTACTGTACGCCCAGCAGCCAACCCAGCAGAACCAGATTCGCCAGCGAGGCCGGCGCGCTTAGCCAGCGAATCTCAAGGAAGCGTCGGGCCTGTTCAAGCACCGCTTCGCTACCGCCGACAATATGCAGCGCCAGGTTTATCAACGGGATCCTGAAAAGCACAATCGCCAGCCCGGCGGCCAGCGCCAGGCCCAGCGGCTGCACCAGCGCGCGCGCCAGCCGCTGCGGATCCCTGGCGCCAAACGCCTGCGCCGTCAGCCCGGTGGTGCTCATACGCAGAAAAAGGAGCAGCATAAAGAGGAAGCTGGTCGCCGTTGCGCCAACCGCCACGCCGCCCAGATAAATCGGGCTGTCGAGATGACCAATAACGGCGGTATCCACCAGCCCCAGCAGCGGAACGGTGATATTGGAGAAGATCATGGGCAGCGCTAAGCGCCACAGGGCTTTGTCGGCGGCGTTAAAAAGCATGGAGAAAGCGCCTAAATGAGGAAAAACGACGCAGCATCATGCTTCAGATGATGATGCTGCGAGATGAAGAGATTATTGCCAGTTGCCGTTGCGGATAACGCCGACGGCCAGGCCTTCAATAGTAAAGCTTTGTTCGCGAAGGTCGACCACGATCGGCGAGAATTCGCTGTTTTCCGGCAGCAATTCCACGACGTTACCCTGTTTTTTCAGACGCTTCACGGTCACTTCTTCGTCGATACGCGCCACAACCACCTGACCATTGCGCACATCCTGCGTTTTATGGACAGCCAGCAGGTCGCCATCGAGAATACCGATATCCTTCATCGACATACCGCTAACACGCAGCAGAAAATCGGCGTTCGGCTTAAACATGGCCGGGTCCACCTGGTAGTGGCCTTCAATGTGCTGCTGCGCTAGCAGCGGCTCACCTGCCGCGACGCGGCCAATAAGCGGCAGACCGGTTTCTTCTTCCGTCAGCAGACGAATACCGCGGGAGGCGCCGGAAACGATCTCGATTGCGCCTTTACGCGCCAGCGCTTTCAGATGCTCTTCCGCCGCGTTTGGGGAGCGAAACCCCAAGCGCTGAGCAATCTCCGCACGCGTCGGCGGCATGCCCGTCTGGCTGATATGATCCCGAATGAGATCAAACACCTCTTGCTGCCTGGTCGTTAACGCTTTCATTCCGCCCCCTGGGTGTATATACAGTTATGCTGTGAGTATATACAGCTAACGGTGATTTTGGAACCACATTTCACACAAAAATCAGGAGTTTCTTTCCGTTTTGCGAGCAGCTACGACAAGACTTAGCGGTAGTTCGCCCACAGCAGCGTTCCCCACGCGATCAGCGCGATGATAATCGCCAGCAGTACCGCCGCCGATCCCATATCTTTCGCTCGCCCCGAAAGCTCATGATGCTCGGGACCGATACGGTCAACCACCGCCTCAATCGCGCTATTGATAATTTCAACTATCATCACTAACAGGACCGAGCTAATGAGCAGCACCCGCGTGATGGCATCGACGTCCAACCAGCAGGCGATCGCCACGGCAATAATGGCCGCGATGCCTTCCTGACGAAATGCGGCCTCATTGACCCACGCCGCACGGAATCCTTTCCAGGAATACCCGGCCGCTTTAATAATTCGGGTTAACCCAGTGGTATTATTGGCCATCAAACAAACCTTTTTATGTAAATGACGTCAATGAGTGTACGCGTTTGCCGCGTTACAACGGAAATTTTGCGCACTTTCTGTTATTCTTGCGGCGCATTTGCATGATTAACCAGAGGCTTCACATCGTCTATGTCTGGCTGGCAACGAATTTACTATAAATTACTGAATTTACCATTAAGGGCGCTGGTAAAAAGCAAGTCGATTCCGGCGCAACCTGCGCAGGAATTAGGCCTGGATACCTCGCGTCCCATTATGTACGTCCTGCCCTACAATTCGAAGGCGGACCTGCTGACGCTGCGCGCGCAATGTCTGGAACATGAGTTACCGGACCCGCTGGAGCCGCTCGAGATCGACGGCGCCCTGCTTCCGCGCTACGTATTTATCCACGGCGGGCCGCGCGTGTTCACCTATTACACGCCGAAAGAAGAGTCTATCAAGCTCTTTCACGACTATCTGGATTTACACCGCAATCATCCCGATCTTGACGTGCAGATGGTGCCGGTTTCGGTGATGTTCGGTCGCGCGCCGGGGCGTGAAAAAGGCGAGGTTAACCCACCGCTGCGTATGCTCAACGGCATTCAAAAATTCTTCGCCGTTCTGTGGCTGGGCCGCGATAGCTTCGTCCGTTTCTCGCCTTCGGTCTCGCTGCGCAAGATGGCGGACGAGCACGGTACCGATAAAACTATCGCTCAGAAGCTGGCCCGCGTGGCGCGCATGCACTTCGCCCGCCAGCGCCTGGCGGCGGTTGGGCCGCGCCTGCCTGCGCGCCAGGATCTGTTTAATAAACTGCTGGCGTCAAAAGCCATTGCCCGCGCGGTAGAAGACGAAGCGCGCAGCAAGAAAATTTCCCATGAGAAGGCTCAGCAAAACGCTATCGCCCTGATGGAAGAGATCGCCGCGAACTTCTCCTATGAGATGATTCGCTTGACCGACCGCGTGCTGGGCTTTACCTGGAACCGGCTGTATCAGGGTATCAACGTCCATAACGCCGAGCGTGTCCGCCAGCTGGCGCACGAAGGCCACGAGATAGTCTACGTCCCGTGCCACCGCAGCCATATGGACTATCTGCTGCTCTCTTACGTCATTTATCATCAGGGCCTGGTGCCGCCGCATATCGCTGCCGGCATCAACCTGAACTTCTGGCCCGCCGGGCCGATTTTCCGTCGCGGCGGCGCGTTCTTTATTCGCCGCACGTTCAAGGGCAATAAGCTCTACTCAACCGTATTCCGCGAATATCTTGGCGAGCTGTTTAGCCGCGGCTATTCGGTGGAGTACTTCGTTGAGGGCGGTCGTTCACGTACCGGTCGTCTGCTGGATCCGAAAACCGGCACCCTGTCGATGACCATCCAGGCGATGCTGCGCGGCGGTAACCGCCCTATCACCCTGGTGCCGATTTACATCGGCTACGAGCACGTGATGGAGGTCGGCACCTACGCCAAAGAGCTGCGCGGCGCGACGAAAGAGAAAGAGAGTCTGCCGCAGATGCTGCGCGGCTTGAGCAAGCTGCGCAATCTCGGCCAGGGCTACGTTAACTTCGGCGAACCGCTGCCGCTGATGGCCTATCTGAACCAGCACGTGCCGGACTGGCGCGAATCTATCGACCCTATCGAAGCGGTCCGTCCTTCCTGGCTGACCCCGACGGTGAATAACATCGCCTCGGATCTGATGGTACGCATCAATAATGCCGGCGCGGCAAACGCCATGAACCTGTGCTGTACCGCGCTGCTGGCATCGCGTCAGCGTTCGCTGACCCGCGAGCAGCTCACCGAGCAGCTGGAGTGCTATCTCGCCCTGCTGCGCAACGTGCCATATTCAGCGGATGCGACCACGCCTGCGGCCTCAGCCAGCGAGCTTATCGACCACGCGCTGCAGATGAACAAGTTCGAAGTCGAGAAAGATACGATTGGCGATATCATCATTCTACCGCGCGAGCAGGCCGTCCTGATGACCTATTATCGCAACAACATCGCCCATATGCTGGTGATGCCGTCGCTGTTAGCCGCCATCGTCACTCAGCATCGTCGTATTACCCGCGCCGAAATTCTGCGTCACGTTGAGATGTTCTATCCGTTCCTCAAGGCCGAGCTGTTCCTGCGTTGGGAAAAAGCGGAGCTGGCGGGCGTCGTCGATGCGCTGATCGCCGAGATGCAGCGTCAGGGTCTGATCGCCCTGAACGACGATGAGGTGAGCGTTAATCCGTCTCACGCCCGTTCTCTGCAGCTGCTGGCCGCAGGCGCGCGCGAAACGCTGCAGCGCTACGCCATCACCTTCTGGCTGCTGAGCGCCAACCCGTCAATCAACCGCAGTTCGCTGGAGAAAGAGAGCCGCACCGTGGCGCAGCGCCTGTCCGTTCTGCACGGCATCAATGCGCCGGAGTTCTTCGATAAAGCGGTGTTCAGCACGCTGGTGCTGACCCTGCGCGACGAAGGCTATATCAGCGATACCGGCGACGCCGAGCCGGAAGAGACGTTGAAGATCTACCGCATGCTGGCGGATCTGATTACTTCTGATGTGCGGTTAACGATTGAAAGCGTTACCCAGGATGAAGCGTAACGTTTAACAAGATATCCCGGCCTGCACCGGGCTACCGGACCATGCGGTTTTGTAGCCCGGCTTTGGCGTTTACGCCGCAAGCCGGGAAACCCACAGCGCTACTGCATATATCCCATCGCCAGGCCAAGAAACAGCACCAGCCCAACGTAGTTATTGTTCATAAACGCCTTAAAGCAGGCATCGCGTTCGCGTTTAAATATTAGCTTCTGCTGCCAGGCGAACAGCGCCGCGGCGATAAACAACGACCAGTAATACTCCCAGCCCAGCCCGCTCAGCCAGCCCACCGCGGCCATCAGGCCCAGTACCGCCACCTGTAAGATACCAATGATTAAGCGATCGTTGTCGCCAAACAGGATCGCCGTCGATTTGATACCGATTTTGACGTCATCATCGCGATCGACCATCGCATACTGGGTGTCGTAGGCCACCGCCCACAGGATATTGGCGAGGAACATCAGCCAGCAGCTCAGCGGCAGCGACTCGCTCACCGCCGAAAACGCCATCGGGATCGACCAGCCGAACGCCGCGCCCAGTACGACCTGCGGCAGGTGGGTGTAGCGTTTCATAAACGGATACACCCACGCCAGGGCCAGCGCCGCTATCGACAGCAGAATGGTCATGGTGTTCAGGGTCAACACCAGCAGGAATGAAAGCAGCACCAGCACGACAAACAGCGTTCGCGCCTCTTTTTCGCTCACATCGCCGCTCGGCAGCGGGCGGCGGGCCGTACGTTTGACGTGACCGTCAAACTTGCGATCGGCATAGTCGTTGACCACGCAGCCTGCGGCGCGCATCAGCCAGACGCCGGCGACGAAAACGGCGAGGATCCATAGCGGCGGTATCCCCGGCGTCGCCACCCATAGCGCCCACAGCGTCGGCCACAGCAGCAGCAGCGCGCCGATCGGTTTGTCAGTACGCATCAGGCGATGAAACGCCAGCAGCTTGTTCTGCGTCAGACTCCACTCCATTTCATTTTCCTCTCAATACAACGGCGATGCAGGCAAAAACAGTTCCGTCAGCAGCAGCGGTTTGCCGCTCAACCGGAGGCGGGAACGGCGCCCCCACAGCTCTGCATGACGACCAATTTCAATAAAATCGCGGGTTAGCGTCGATGACGTGAAGAGATAGCGGCCCAACGGCGTTTGTCCCAGCTGTTGTAGCGCCAGTTCAGGGCCGCTCAGCGTTGATTCCGGCACGATGGTGCGACCGGCCAGCCAGGGTTCACCGTTGGCGCAAAGAATGATTTCCCGCAGCCAGTAGCGGGGTTCGCTCGGTAACAGGGACTCCTCACCGGCCAGCGCCTCGCATCCAACAAAGCCTTCGTTAACCATGATGACGCTGACTTTCTTCCCCTGCTGCTCAAAGCGTTTGGTCATTGAGTCTTCCAGCAATAGCCAGTCGCGCAGATGCGCATCCAGCGGGGGTATCTCGGCAAAATAACGCAGCGCACGCAGTTGCGTAAGCGCGGAATGTGGCATGCCTGAATCTCCGGTACATAACGTAAAGGTATTGTATCGCAGAATGGAGGATGGGGGGCGGGCAAACGTCAATATACGATCATCCGCGCAACAGCCGTGCAACAGAGGCCGCCGCGCGCTAAAAAAAAGTGCGCCCGAACGGACGCACCTAAAGGCTGTGCCTAAACATCAGCATTGCGGGGAGACGGTCACCCCTTGCCTTTTACACTGCTGATAAAGGTGGAACGAGCAGATTTCGAGCCAAGACGTTCAGCTTCGTTCATCAATTTCAGGGCCTTGTCGATATCGCCTTTCGCAACCGCCTGCTTGATACCGTTGTTGAAGTAGGTTTCGGTATCGTCGAGCATCGGTTCGCTTTTCGCCGCTGGAGCCGGGGCCGGAGCGGCGACCGGCGCTGCGGTATTGCCGACGGTCACCGGGCCGTTGCCGGAGGAGCCAAACAGCGGGCCAACCAGTACGCTGGAGCCGGTAGAGGTTTTCACCTTCAGGCTAATGGTGCCGTCTGTAACGTGTTTCGCGATGGGATCCGGAATATCCGGCACCGCATTGCCGGTACCTTTGGCGTAAGCCTTCGCCGGATCGATTAATTTAGTGGTCTGCTGCAAATCCTGCGGCGTGGTAAAAACCAGCACATAAATTTTCTGCTGTCCCAGCGCCGGAGTCAGGCGCATTACGCCTTCCAGACGATCTGAACTCATTACTCCCGGTTCAAGATAGGTGAAGTAGCTGCTGGGGAAGAAAGCAGATGGCGTCATATTTTGGTCAAGAATCAGCACGTTCGGCGCATATACCGCAGTTTGTTTTTCCACTTCGCTGGTTAACGTAATATTGAGCTCGCCAATATTCGCCGGAACGCTGTATGCGGCGACCGGGCCACTGATACCGGGGACATTGAGCGTCTGTCCGGCCACGGCGAGCCTTGTCGTCTGCGTTTTGGATTGATCGACCGGAGTCCAGGTTAGCTGCTGCAACGCAGAGGCCGGAATCGACGGCGCGGCAGAGGTGTTCTGCGGCACGAAATTAACATCAGCAAAACTGACTGCGGGTACGCAGGCCATCAGGCCGACGGACAGGCAGAGGGCAACGAGACTTTTCTTCATTTTCATTGTTATCACCTCAATTCCGATGGCCGAGCGGTAGCCAGGCAATAGCGCGCTGGGCCTAAGATAGAGGGGCTTACGCCCCTCTTTTAGTTACGAACGGTTAGATTCGATTACCACCAGATTTCCATCTGGGCACCGAAGGTCCACTCGTCGTTATCGCCACGGCTAAAGGTTTTAGCGCTGGTGTCGTTATACGCTACGCCGCTATCGTTATAGCCCCATTTCTCATCCCATTTGGCGTACGTTGCGAATACGCGGATTGCCGGACGGGACCAGATGCTGTCCCCAGCCTGCCACTGTTGTGCCAGAGTTACTTTATACTGGCTGTTACGATCGCTGGTGCGTTGAGATTTGACGTTGTCGTAGCCGATTTCCATCAGGGTGCTCATGATAGGCGTCCACTTGTACATTGGACGAACGCCGACGGTCCACCACTGGGTACCATTGTTGTTGTCGCGGTCGATATCCTGGTACATACCGACGTACATCAGATCCCAGCTATCGCCGAGAGAGATCGCACCGTGGTCCAACACGCGCCACATAGATCCATCGTTATTAATGCTGCCGCCCTGCGGAACACCTTTACCGCTGGAGGTCATAGAGTCAGTCGCATACTGCAGAACAAATTTGTTAAAGCCTTTCAGCATGCTCTGAGTATGCTCAGCGGTGAGCATCCAGCCGTCTTTGGAAGCGCCCGGCTGCAGTGAGTAATCATCAGGGATGTTTGTGTGGCCGTAGTCAACGCCCAGTTCCAGCGTGCCGCCCGGGTTAGTTTCCAGACCGGCTAAACGCACGTCGAATACATCATTCGGCACGATATTGTCATAGACGCGATTACCGAACTTGTCGCGATCGGCGAAGGTGCCGGAGCCGCCGGATTCAGAAGAACGCGTTGCTGCCAGAGAGAGTTTACCGAAGCCCAGATCGATGTTTTCAATACCCGCACCAGGACCAGAAATATCCCAGTAGTAGAAGTCGATCATATGAACGTCATGACGCTGGTAGAAGCGCTTACCGGCCCAGATGGTGGAGCCTGGCAACCATTCGATCAGGTTTTTACCCTGCACGTTAGCTTCACGGAATGCCGGACTGGTGGATTCCCAGTCGTTCTGCTGTGACACAGAGTAAGCGACGTTGGTATCGAAGTAGAAGCTCTTATCACCTTCTTTCCATACTTCCTGGCCCAGCTTCAGTTCCGCATAGGTTTCACATTCGTTACCCAGACGGTATTTACTTTGAGCGCCGGTTGCCTGGAAGCACTGTTGTTCACCGCCGCTGCCGGTCCAGCCGATACCAGAACGAGCATAGCCGTGGAAATCAACGGCCAGCGCCTGAGCAGACATAACGCCTGCCGCAACGGCGACCGCCAGTGGAAGTTTGCGCAGAGTAATCATCATTCTATCTCCTGAGATCATTGCTTTTCTTTGAACGCTTCGCCTGTTGTTGCGCCTGTTTTTCGACGCTGCAGGGTGCACGTTTTTTTTAATGGGAAGCCTTACACGCCCGGCTCTTTATGCAGCCGACGACAAGCGGTGCCATCCTCACGGAATAAATGGCAGCGCTCCGGCGGCAAACCGATGGCGAATGTGGCTCCCTCTTCTACCAGCACCACGTCATTCTGGCGGTAAACCAGGTTTTGACGGATGGATGGGATCTGGATATGAATTTGCGTTTCGTGGCCGAGCTGTTCGACCACCTGAACTTCACCTTCAAGGGTGACGTCGGCGATATCGCTGGGCAGCAGATGTTCCGGGCGAATACCTAAGGACATATTGGCGCCGACCTGAACGCGGGCGCTGTCCACCGGCAGCCAGACCTGCTGACGGTTCGGCAGCTCCACCTGCACCTGCTCAATGGCGGTAGCGGTGACCTTAACCGGCAGGAAGTTCATCTTCGGCGAGCCGATAAAGCCCGCGACGAAGCGATCCGCCGGGTAGTGATAGAGTTCGAGAGGCTTGCCGACCTGCGCGACGCGACCGGCGTCGAGCACCACAATTTTGTCGGCGAGGGTCATCGCTTCGACCTGGTCGTGGGTCACGTAAATCATCGTGCGGCCAAGACGCTTATGCAGACGGGAAATCTCAATGCGCATCTGTACGCGCAGCGCGGCATCAAGGTTAGAGAGCGGTTCATCCAGCAGGAAAACGCGCGGTTCAGCCACCAGGGTACGACCAATCGCCACGCGCTGACGCTGACCGCCGGAAAGCGCTTTCGGTTTACGCTCCAGCAGGTGAGCCAGCTGCAGCACTTCCGCCACCTGGGTCACGCGCTGGTTAATCAGCTCTTTTTTGGCGCCGGCCAGCTTCAGGCCAAAAGACATGTTTTCCGCGACGGAAAGATGGGGGTAAAGCGCATAAGACTGAAACACCATCCCGATACCGCGCTCGGCGGGCGGGACATCATTCATTCGGGTATCGCCAATCAGCAGATCGCCGCTGGTCACCGTTTCCAGCCCGGCAATCATACGCAGCAGGGTGGATTTGCCGCAGCCTGATGGCCCAACAAACACGACGAACTCCCCATCCTGGATCTCGAGATTGATATCTTTTGATACCACCACGTCACCCCAGGCTTTCGTTACATTTCGCAGCTGTACGCTCGCCATGCCCTTCTCCCTTCGTTACAACCTGTCACTTAACGACACATTCAAGATGGGGTGACTATGCGGCATTCATTAGTCTGGTAAATCCTCCACCCCCCGGCTTTTTCATGGGGGAGGAGACGGGAGGATGAGAGATGACGTCTCGCCGCCGGGGGGGACGGGTCGATACCGATTTCGTGATGCAGCCTACAAAATTGGCCGCCTTTTTATGTGCTCCAGGACTCATAACCGGCATTTCTGCTATGGAGATCACACAATCTGGGGATGGGGCGTAGACATGGGGAGGATGGAAAGAGGTTGTTAAAAAAGGAAACTCATCACCGTTAAGCCACTCAAGTGTATCCACGAGCACATCACCAAATAGGACGGGTATATGAAAATCAAAACTGGCGCTCGCATCCTCGCGCTGTCTGCATTGACCACGATGATGTTTTCCGCCTCTGCCCTCGCAAAAATCGAAGAAGGTAAGCTGGTTATCTGGATTAACGGCGACAAAGGCTACAACGGCCTCGCTGAAGTGGGTAAAAAGTTTGAAAAAGACACCGGCATTAAAGTATCCGTAGAACATCCGGATAAGCTGGAAGAGAAATTCCCGCAGGTTGCCGCGACCGGCGACGGCCCTGACATCATTTTCTGGGCCCACGACCGTTTTGGCGGCTACGCCCAGTCTGGCCTGCTGGCGGAAATCTCCCCGGACAAAGCTTTCCAGGACAAACTCTATCCGTTCACCTGGGACGCGGTTCGCTATAACGGCAAGCTGATTGCCTACCCGGTTGCCGTCGAAGCGCTGTCGCTGATCTATAACAAAGACCTGGTGCCAAATCCGCCGAAAACCTGGGAAGAGATCCCGGCGCTGGATAAAGAACTGAAGGCGAAAGGTAAGAGCGCGCTGATGTTCAACCTGCAAGAACCGTACTTCACCTGGCCGCTGATCGCTGCCGACGGCGGCTATGCGTTCAAGTTTGAAAACGGCAAGTACGATGTGAAAAACGTGGGCGTGGATAGCGCTGGCGCGAAAGCTGGCCTGACCTTCCTGGTCGACCTTATCAAGAACAAGCATATGAACGCCGACACCGACTACTCCATCGCGGAAGCGGCATTCAATAAAGGCGAAACCGCGATGACCATCAACGGTCCGTGGGCGTGGTCTAACATCGATAAGAGCAAGGTTAACTACGGCGTTACCCTGCTGCCGACCTTCAAAGGCAACGCGTCTAAACCGTTCGTTGGCGTACTGAGCGCCGGTATTAACGCCGCCAGCCCGAACAAAGAACTGGCGAAAGAGTTCCTCGAAAACTACCTGATGACCGACCAGGGTCTGGATGAAGTGAACAAGGACAAACCGCTGGGCGCGGTCGCGCTGAAATCCTTCCAGGAGAAACTGGAAAAAGATCCGCGTATCGCCGCCACCATGGCGAACGCCCAGAAAGGCGAAATCATGCCGAACATCCCGCAGATGTCCGCCTTCTGGTATGCCGTTCGTACCGCAGTGATCAACGCAGCTAGCGGTCGCCAGACCGTCGAAGCGGCGCTGAAAGACGCACAGTCTCGTATCACCAAGTAATACGGTTTCCCTTATTTCTTAGGGAATAAGGTTTGTTGAATACGTTGTTACACGAAATCATTCGCGCTACATCGAGGCGGCAAGGATGACAAATCCCCAGGCGCTTACATCAGTAAGTGACTGGGGTGCGCATCCGCAGCCAACAAAGAGGTAGCGCGAAGGATAAAGTGTAAAGAGGATGATCCCCATGGATGTCGTGAAAAAGAAGCACTGGTGGCAAAGCCCGCAGCTCACATGGTCTGTGATCGGCTTGCTGTGCCTGCTGGTGGGTTACCTTGTTGTTTTGATGTACGCCCAGGGGGAGTACCTGTTTGCCATCATGACGCTGATTTTAAGCTCGGTTGGCCTGTATATTTTTTCCAATCGCAAGGCCTACGCCTGGCGCTATGTTTATCCGGGTCTCGCCGGGATGGGGCTGTTCGTCCTGTTCCCGCTGATCTGCACGATCGCAATCGCTTTCACCAACTACAGCAGCACTAACCAGCTGACCTTCGAACGCGCCCAACAGGTACTGATGGACCGCTCCTTCCAGGCGGGCAAATCCTACAACTTCGCGCTCTATCCGGCGGGAGATGAGTGGAAGCTGGCGCTGACCGACGGCGAAAGCGGCAAAAACTATCTTTCCGACGCCTTTAAATTCGGCGGCGAGCAGAAACTGGCCTTAAAAGAGGCTGACGCCCTGCCGGAAGGCGATCGCGCCACGCTGCGCGTGATTACGCAAAACCGTACCGCCCTGAACCAGCTGACCGCCGTGCTGCCGGATGAAAGCAAAGTCATTATGAGCTCCCTGCGTCAGTTCTCCGGTACTCAACCGCTGTACGCGCTGGCCAATGACGGTACGCTGACCAACAACCAGAGCGGCGTGAAATATCGTCCCAACGCCGAGGTCGGTTTCTATCAGGCGATCAACGCCGACGGCAGCTGGGGCAGCGAAAAGCTCAGCCCGGGCTACACCGTAACCATCGGCTGGGATAACTTCACCCGCGTGTTCCAGGATGAAGGGATCCAGAAACCGTTCTTCGCGATTTTCGTCTGGACGGTGGTGTTCTCCGTTCTGACCGTGATTCTTACCGTTGCGGTCGGCATGGTGCTCGCCTGTCTGGTCCAGTGGGAAGCCCTGAAGGGCAAAGCGATTTACCGCGTACTGCTGATTCTGCCGTATGCCGTACCGTCGTTTATCTCGATTCTGATTTTCAAAGGCTTGTTCAACCAGAGTTTTGGCGAGATCAACATGATGCTCAGCGCGCTGTTCGGCATCAAGCCGGCCTGGTTTAGCGACCCGACTACCGCGCGCACGATGATTATCATCGTCAACACCTGGCTGGGCTATCCGTACATGATGATCCTGTGCATGGGCCTGCTGAAAGCGATTCCTGACGATTTATACGAAGCCTCGGCAATGGATGGCGCTACGCCGTTCCAGAACTTCTTCAAAATTACGCTGCCGCTGCTGATCAAGCCGCTGACGCCGCTGATGATCGCCAGCTTCGCCTTTAACTTTAACAACTTCGTGCTGATTCAGCTGTTGACCAACGGCGGGCCGGACCGGCTCGGCACCACCACGCCGGCGGGCTACACCGACCTGCTGGTGAGCTATACCTACCGCATCGCCTTTGAAGGCGGCGGCGGTCAGGACTTCGGCCTCGCGGCGGCTATCGCCACGCTGATCTTCCTGCTGGTAGGCCTGCTTGCGATTGTTAACCTGAAAGCCACACGTATGAAGTTTGATTAAGGGAGATAACGATTATGGCTATGGTTCAACCCAAATCTCAGAAGCTGCGCCTGTTTACCACGCATCTCCTGCTGCTGGTTTTTATCGCGGCGATTATGTTCCCGCTGCTGATGGTCATCGCTATCTCTCTGCGCGAAGGGAACTTCGCCACCGGTAGCCTGATCCCTGAAAGTATCTCCTGGGAGCACTGGCGGCTGGCGTTAGGCTTCAGCGTTGAACACGCTGACGGTCGCGTCACGCCGCCCCCCTTCCCGGTCCTGCTGTGGCTGTGGAACTCCATCAAGGTGGCCGGCATTACCGCCATTGGCATCGTCGCGCTCTCTACTACCTGCGCTTACGCTTTTGCCCGTATGCGCTTCCCGGGTAAAGCCACGCTGCTGAAAGGGATGCTGATTTTCCAGATGTTCCCCGCGGTTCTGTCGCTGGTCGCGCTGTATGCCCTGTTTGACCGTCTCGGCCAGTACGTGCCGTTCGTCGGCCTGAATACCCACGGCGGCGTCATCTTCGCCTATATGGGCGGTATCGCGCTGCACGTCTGGACGATTAAAGGTTACTTCGAAACCATCGACGGCTCGCTGGAGGAAGCGGCGGCGCTGGACGGCGCCACCCCGTGGCAGGCTTTCCGCCTGGTGCTGCTCCCGCTGTCGGTACCGATTCTGGCGGTGGTGTTTATTCTGTCGTTCATCGCCGCGATTACCGAAGTGCCGGTGGCCTCCCTGCTGCTGCGCGATGTGAACAGCTATACCCTGGCGGTCGGAATGCAACAGTATCTCAACCCGCAGAACTATCTGTGGGGCGACTTTGCCGCTGCAGCGGTGCTCTCCGCTATTCCGATTACCGTAGTGTTCCTTCTGGCCCAGCGCTGGTTGGTCAACGGCCTGACGGCAGGCGGAGTGAAAGGTTAATTTTTTTGTAACACCCGCCCCAAATTTCAGATGAGGGCCGGCGGTTTAGCGGCAATGCGCGTCCCCAACCGGGCATTGCCGCCGCCGCCCTCAGCTGAAAAAGTAAGGCAAATGCCACTGCTATCCTCAACTGGACCCTACATAAATTCTATTTGTGACTGTTGGTCAGCGGCCCTGGAGGCCGCTTTTTTTTATTCGCGTTTCAGGCGGTTGGAATTACACAGCCAAAGCGTAATCACCAGAATCAGGATCGCAGCGGAGTAAATCAGCACCGCCATAGGCGACTCATGATCGATAATGATCAGGCGGACGATGGCGGTGATGCCGATATAGACAAAGTAGCGCAGCGGGAAGTGAAATCCCGACTCAAAATACTTCACTATCAGCGCGATAAACTCGAAATAGAGGAAGTAGACGACCAGCCCCTCCACCAGCTTGTACTTGCTGACAGGCTCCGGCGTAAACAGGACGTGCGCCAGATGCAACGTCTCCTTGCCCAGAAATACGATCAGAATGACCCCCAGGCACAGCAGGCCAAGATTCAAAACGGTTTGCATTGCGGTTGCAATAAAACTCACCAACGGACGATAAACCGGCGGCATAGATACACCTCATAATCATCATTATTTGTGACCTGTATAACGCAAAAGTGTGATCCAGATCGACATTATTCGCTAACTTTTTGCCACCGGCGGCGTAAATGTAACAATCACTTGCCACACTGACAGGTTAAAAAGGAAACAACCATGTTCAAAATTCGTATTGCAGGGCCAGAAGATGCAGCCTTGCTCAACGAAATGGCCAATGCCAGCTATCGCCACCACTTTGCCCATCTCTGGCACAACGCCGATGAACTGGAGCACTACCTGCAGCAAGAATATTCCATGGCCGCGCTGGCGCCCAGCCTGGCCGATCCGCAGTGCTGTTGGTTGATTGCGGAAGCCGCGCGCCCTGTCGGCTTTGCTAAATACGCCTGTGGTCAGAATATTCATCCCGAGGGTCCCTCCGGCACGCTGCTGCATAAGCTTTATCTGCTGCCCGACGCCACCGGACATCGCTACGGCGAGCAGATTTTCCGCGCCGTCGAGACGCGAGCAAAAGAGAAGGGTGAACGCTGGCTATGGCTGGAAGTGCTCGCCGCGAATACCAGCGCCCGCCGTTTTTATGAACGCCAGGGGATGCAGCACGTGAAGGATGTGGCATTTCATTCTGCAACCCAGGAAAGCACACTCCATATTCTGGCTAAACCAATCTGAGAGGCAGCATGCATACCCTTCGTGAAACCGCCATTCGCAACGTCGCCAGCGGCGAAAACGTGGTGATTTACCAGCCCGCCAACCTCTACGACTGCACGCTTGGCGATAACGTCTTCGTCGGGCCATTTGTGGAGATTCAGGGCCATACCCGCATCGGCAACGACAGCAAAATTCAGTCCCACACCTTTATCTGCGAGTACGTGACCATCGGCGCGCGCTGTTTTATCGGCCACGGCGTGATGTTCGCCAACGATATGTTCCGCGAGGGAAAACCCAACGCCGACCGCGAGAGCTGGGGAAGAATTGTGATTGGCAACGATGTGTCTATCGGCAGCGGCGCAACCATTCTGGCGGTCAGCATCTGCGATGGGGTCGTGATTGGCGCGGGCAGCGTGGTGACCAAATCCATTACTGAGAAAGGCGTGTGGGCCGGGAACCCGGCAAAGCTGCTGCGCCAGCTATAACAAAAATGCCGGCCACATGGGCCGGCATTGCGAACGTTTTAGCGATTATGCGCGCCAGGATTTATAGCGGTTAATCAGGCCGTTAGTGGAGCTGTCGTGGCTGCTCACTTCGGAACCATCTTTCAGCTCCGGCAGGATGCGGTTAGCCAGCTGTTTGCCCAGCTCCACGCCCCACTGGTCGAAGGTGAAGATGTTCATAATCACGCCCTGGGTGAAGATTTTGTGCTCATACAGGGCAATCAGCGCGCCCAGGCTGAACGGCGTAATTTCACGCAGCAGGATGGAGTTGGTCGGGCGGTTGCCTTCAAACACTTTGAACGGCACCACGTGTTCCAGGGTCGCCGGATCTTTACCCTGATCGCGATACTCCTGCTCAACCACTTCGCGGGATTTACCAAACGCCAGCGCTTCGGTCTGGGCAAAGAAGTTAGACAGCAGCTTCGGATGGTGGTCGGACAGCGGGTTGTGGGTAATCGCCGGGGCGATAAAGTCGCAAGGCACCATTTTGGTCCCCTGGTGAATCAGCTGGTAGAACGCGTGCTGACCGTTGGTACCCGGCTCGCCCCAGATGATTGGGCCCGTCTGGTAATCCACGGCGTTGCCGTTACGGTCAACGTATTTACCGTTGGATTCCATGTTGCCCTGCTGGAAGTAGGCGGCAAAGCGGTGCATATACTGGTCGTACGGCAGAATCGCTTCGGTTTCAGCACCGAAGAAGTTGTTGTACCAGATACCGATCAGCGCCAGCAGTACCGGCAGGTTTTTCTCAGGCGCGGTCGTGGAGAAGTGTTTATCCATCGCGTGTGCGCCGGAGAGCAGCTCAACAAAGTTGTCGAAGCCGACGGACAGGATGATGGACAGGCCGATGGCTGACCACAGAGAGTAACGGCCGCCAACCCAGTCCCAGAACTCAAACATATTGGCGGTATCAATACCGAACTCGCCAACCGCTTTACCGTTGGTCGAGAGCGCGGCGAAGTGTTTCGCTACGTGCTTCTCATCGCCGGCGGTCGCCAGGAACCAGTCGCGCGCGCTGTGAGCGTTGGTCATGGTTTCCTGAGTGGTAAAGGTTTTCGACGCGACCAGGAACAGCGTGGTTTCCGGGTTCACCGTTTTCAGCACTTCGGCGATGTGGGTCCCATCGACGTTGGAAACAAAGTGCATGTTCAGGTGGTTTTTGTACGGGCGCAGCGCTTCGGTCACCATGAACGGGCCGAGGTCGGAGCCGCCGATACCGATGTTCACGACGTCGGTAATCGCTTTATCGGTGTAGCCTTTCCAGTTGCCGGAGATAATGGCTTCGGAGAAGGTTTTCATCTTCTCAAGCACGGCGTTCACTTCCGGCATCACGTCTTTGCCATCAACCAGAATCGGAGTATTGCTGCGGTTACGCAGCGCAACGTGCAGCACCGCGCGGTCTTCCGTGCGGTTAATCTTCTCGCCGGAGAACATGGATTTAATGGCGTCTGCCAGGAAGGTCTCTTTGGCCAGGTCCTGCAGCTTAGCCAGCGTCTCTTCGGTGATGCGGTTTTTGGAAAAATCCACCAGCATCAGATCGTCGAACGTGGCGGAGAATTTAGAGAAACGATCGCTATCCTTCGCGAACAGATCCGCGATGGTAACGTCTTTCATTTCATCAAAGTGTTTCTGTAATGCCTGCCAGGCAGAGGTCTGCGTTGGGTTGATGTTTTTCATTAGCAATACTCTTCTGATTTGAGAATTGTGACTGCGGTCGATTGTAGCGCCGGTGACGAAAAATTGTGATGATTTTTATGTTATGCCGATGATACGCGTCAGAAATTGGACCGATTTGGCGCAAAACGCCCCTGATAGTATAGACATCATAAGGCTTTTTTCTGTCAGCGACCCGCCCATGAAAAATCCGCATAACCCTGACGTTGACATACTTCGCCTGAAGCCTTTATATAACGGCAGTATTTACGTATACGTAGGTATGTATGGATCGCGCATTTCACGCTACAGCGAAAGGGTATTGCAGGGGGGTATAATGTCCCGCGTCCCCCTGGCAAAGTGAAAGACGTCGGTAATTGCCAGAAGAGGTGCGTTGCCCAGGTAACCGTATTGGAGGAGCCAGTCCGGGGAAAATACGTGAGGGGGAGCAACGCCGAGGTGAATAAGCGTCTGGTTACGCTCATCACCGGCCACAGGGGCTGAATCCCCTGGGTTGTCACCAGAAACGTTCGCAGTCGGGCGTTTCATACTCGCCAGCTGATACAAAGCATCGGCAAGCGGGTCTACAAGGTGGAGCACTTCTGGGTGACATCGTAGTTTGTTTATCGCTCTGCGCCCACCCTGTTTTTCGCTCTTCCCTTGTGCCATGGCTGAATAATTTGGCCTGGCTTATTAAGACATTTTATTGCAATCCGGTTGCGTCCAGCCCCGCCAGGATTGGTTTTCTGGAATCGTTTTAATAAGTCAGGCCCCCTGACACGAGGTTGTTATGACAGATTTAGTTGTAGCCAAGTTCGGCGGCACCAGCGTTGCCGATTTTGATGCCATGAACCGCAGCGTAGACGTCGCGCTGTTGGATGCCAATACCCGCGTGGTGGTGCTTTCCGCCTCAGCGGGCGTGACCAACCTGCTGGTCGCATTAGCGGAAGGGCTGGAACCCGGCGAACGTTTCGCGAAACTCGATGCCATGCGTCAAATCCAGTTCAATATTCTGGAGCGTCTGCGCTATCCGAACGTGATCCGCGATGAAATAGAGCGCCTGCTGGAAAACATCACCACCCTTGCGGAAGCCGCCTCCCTGGCCAGTTCAACCGCGTTAACCGACGAGCTGGTCAGCCACGGCGAACTGATGTCTACCCTGCTGTTTGTCGAGATCCTGCGCGAGCGCGGTATCGCCGCCCAGTGGTTCGACGTACGCAAAATTATGCGCACCAACGACCGCTTTGGCCGCGCGGAACCGGATATCGCCGCCTTATCTGAATTAACCCAGCAGCAGCTGACCCCGCGCCTTGCGGAAGGGCTGGTGATCACCCAGGGCTTTATCGGCAGCGAAGCCAAAGGCCGTACCACCACCCTGGGCCGCGGCGGCAGCGACTATACCGCCGCGCTGCTCGGCGAAGCGCTAAACGCCACCCGCGTCGATATCTGGACCGATGTTCCGGGTATCTACACCACCGACCCGCGCGTCGCGCCGGCAGCCAAACGCATTGACGTTATCGCTTTTGAAGAAGCGGCGGAAATGGCGACCTTTGGCGCGAAGGTCCTGCATCCGGCCACCCTGCTCCCCGCCGTGCGCAGCGATATTCCGGTATTCGTCGGCTCCAGCAAAGAGCCGAAGGCCGGCGGCACGCTGGTGTGCAAAAACACCAAAAACCCGCCGCTGTTCCGCGCGCTGGCGCTGCGCCGCAAGCAGACGCTGCTAACCCTGCACAGCCTGAATATGCTGCACTCGCGTGGTTTTCTGGCCGAAGTGTTTAGTATTCTGGCGCGTCACAGCATCTCCGTCGATCTGATCACCACGTCGGAAGTGAGCGTGGCGCTAACCATGGATACCACCGGTTCGACGTCAGCTGGCGATACCCTGCTCACCCAAGGGCTGTTGACCGAACTTTCCTCTCTGTGCCGGGTTGAGGTCGAGCAGGATCTGGCGCTGGTCGCCATCATTGGTAATGAGCTGTCGAAAGCGTGCGGCGTCGGTAAAGAGGTGTTTGGCGTACTGGATCCGTTCAACATTCGAATGATTTGCTATGGCGCATCCAGCCACAACCTGTGCTTCCTGGTGCCGGGAGCGGATGCCGAAAAAGTGGTGCAGAAGCTGCATCATAATCTGTTCGAGTAATGGCGAAAAAATGGCCCGTCATTTCTGCCGGGCCATTTTTAGTTCCCCATCACCGTGGTCATCAGCAATCTGTCCAACTCCCTAATATCCCCTGTCCGGCTATCCGGCAGCGCGGGAGGGATCGCGCCTCTGAGCAGCTCGGACTGAATAAACGCATGCAGTAATGGTCGCCGCGGGCCGTACTCCGCCTCTCCCGCACGTTGTTTACGTTCCAGCAGCGCGTTTATTTCCTCACGCAGCCCCGTTTCCAGCTCGCTTCCCGCCAGCAGTTGATCAAAGCGCATCGGCGGTACGCCCTTTCCCGCCTCAACCCAGCGGACGGCCAGCAGCGGGCGCAGCACGTAGAAGTACTTTTTCAGCCGCACGTGTTCGCCTTGCAGATAGCCGCGAAAATTTTTCCTGGCCATCGAGTAGTAATGCCAGCGGGCGCGTACCGGAGAAAACCAATGCGGGATGAGTTTTTTAAGCGCCTTAACCGTCGCGTCATCCTGCCGATACACCACTGGCGAATCCAGCCACTCGATCAGCGTCGGGTTCGCCCCTTTCAGCAGGCCCAGCGCCTTGCGCCACTCCCAGCCGCAGACGTCCAGCTCATCGTCAATGGGCAGCTCGATAACATCGCGCGGCGCGTCCACCCGCAGATACCACTCCAGCGGATGAACGTAGAGAAACCGCACATCATAATCGCTGTCCGGCGAGGCAAAGCCCCAGCCTCGGCTACCGGATTCACAGGCGTAGAGCACTCTGACGCCGTAGCGCCGCTCCACGTCCGTTAAGTGCCGTTGCACCTTATGGCGCATAGCGGCATTCACACCGTGATACGTCATTTTCATTATCCTTTTAGATTCACCAGGCCATGCAGCACCTGGTCCAGACCGCCAAAGACCGAGATTTTATCGATACGTTCCGCCACTCTTTCCAGCGTTTCCAGCTCTTTTAAGCGCAGCGCGACAGGATTATTTTCCATCACCTTCGCGGTGTTGAGCAGCGAACGGGTCGCCGCGGTCTCTTCACGGCGGCGGATCACATTCGCCTGCGCCGATTTTTCTGCTTCCACTAGTTGCGACAGAATGGTTTTCATATCACCCGGCAGCACAATATCCTTCACGCCCAGCGAGGCGACCTCAATACCAAACGGCGCCATACGGTCGGTCACCTGCGCGCTCACCACCTCATCGATGATTTTCTTGTCTTCCAGCAGTTCGTCCAGCGTTCGCGTCCCGACGGCTTCACGCAGCGCAAACTGCAGCTCGCGATACAGATGATCCAGCGGCTTCGTCAGCTGTCCAAAGGCCCGCAGCACATCGCTGTAGCGCCAGTTCGCCGCCAGATTTAAACGCAGGTTCACTTTATCTTTAGTCAGAATCTCCTGACCGCCGACTTCCAGCACCTGCAGGCGGGTATCGACCACTTCCGCTTCCACCAGATGATTGACCTTCCAGTACGCGCTCAGGCCAGGCTGCAGCAGCGCTTGCGTCTCACCGTCGACTTTCAACACCCCAACGTGCCACGCCGGCACCGATACGGTGAGGATCGCTTCGCGGCCTTTTACCGCCCCGTGACGTCGCGGCTGCAGCACCGCATTCATGATGTCAGCCGGAACCTCAACCTGGCGGGTATCGATACGTAGCAGCCGCATCTCGTCACCGGCGGACCAGTACAGCCGGCGCGTCGAAGGCGGTAAAATGTCCTGCAGCACACCGTTGGCATACAGCGCCCCGGTTTCGATATCCGTCAAATCCGCCGCCAGGCAGTAGCGTTCAACCCATTGAGGCTGAAAGCGTCGTAAATACTCCGCCAGCGCTTCCGGCACCTCGCTGCCGTCCCGGTTTACGATCAGCACGTCAGGAACGTTGAACCACGGCAGGCGGTGCTCGCCTGCTTCCAGAACCTGATAGTAGTCACCCTGGCGGGATAAAAGGCCAAGCTGACCTTTACGTACCGTAATTTTTTTCGTCATTTTTTATTCCTTTACATTTAATCAGGCGCGGGTGCAGGGGCGGAGCCGCAGGGGAACTCCCTTTTGCCTGCGGCACGGCGCCTTTACCGGCGACCAGCTTTGGGGAGTGCCGACTGCGCACAACCCCGTTGTGTTTTTATGATTAACAACCAGTTTTCATTGGAGATGAAATCGGGAATCGAACCCATTGGTGGTCATCGGCTGACGGAACGCGCCCGAAAAACGGTCTGTACCGTTCCTGGCGTGCCGGCGGGGTTTAATCCCCTGCGTCTTCAGCATCGTGACGAAAGGACTATTGCCAGATGCGTGCCAAAAACAAAAATGGTGAAAGTTATTTTTTAACTAATTAATTAGTAAAGTTTTTATTTTTAAAGCACACCGTGACGCTTGCTCACGCCAGCAGGTTTTTTTATCTTTAAATATCGATACTTATCTTTTGGGATAAACATGAAAAAGCGGCGAGTGGTGATAGGCGTCCTCGGAACGGTACTGGATAAACGCGGCAAGCGAGCGAACCGCTTTAAAAAATGGCGGCCCACCGTGGGGCTATGCCAGCAGGCCGATTTTCCCGTCGACCGGCTGGAGCTCCTCCACCAGCCGCGTGATGAAAGCATGGCGCAAAAGCTGATTGACGATATAGCCCAGCTTTCGCCGCATACCGAAGTGCGCCCGCATACGGTTGAGATAAACGATCCCTGGGATTTTGAAGAGGTCTACGCGGCGTTTCTCGACTTTGCCAACCGCTATCGCTTTGATACCGAAAACGAAGAGTATCTGGTGCATATCACCACCGGGACCCACGTGGCGCAGATCTGCTGGTTCCTGCTGACCGAAGCGCGCTACCTCCCCGCCAGCCTGCTGCAGACCAGCCCTGCGCCGAAAAGCGCAGCGGATGAAGCCGTCGCCGCCGGTATTTACTCGGTGATCGATCTGGACTTAAGCCGCTATACGGCGCTCACCAGCCGCTTTCAGCGCGAGCAGCAGCAGTCCGTCTCCTTCCTGAAGGCAGGCATCGAGACGCGGAACGCGACGTTCAACGCGCTTATCGATCGTATTGAGCGCGTGGCGATCCGATCGGCCGATCCGATCCTGCTTACCGGCCCAACGGGCGCTGGTAAATCCGTCCTCGCCAAACGTATTTTTCAGCTTCGTCAGTCGCGGCATCGGGTGGCGGGAAAATTCATGGCGGTGAACTGCGCCACGCTGCGCGGCGATAACGCCATGTCCACGCTGTTTGGCCATGTCAAAGGCGCGTTTACCGGCGCGGTGACGCCTCGCGCCGGGCTATTACGCGAAGCCGACGGCGGCGTGCTGTTTCTCGATGAAATCGCCGAGCTGGGGCTGGATGAGCAGGCCATGCTGCTGAAGGCCATCGAAGAAAAAACCTTTTTTCCGTTTGGCTCGGATAAAGAGGTGCACAGCGACTTCCAGCTGATCGCCGGCACGCATCGCGATATGCAGCAGTGGGTGGCAGAGGGGCGCTTTCGCGAAGATCTTTATGCGCGCATCAATATGTGGCGCTTTGCCCTCCCCGGCCTGGCCCAGCGGCGGGAAGATATTGCGCCGAACGTGGAGTATGAATTACGCCGACTGGCCAACGAGCGGCAGACGCAGATCCGCTTCGATAAAGACGCCCGCGAGCGCTATCTGGCCTTTGCCTGCTCGCCGCAGGCGCAATGGCGCGGCAATTTCCGCGAACTTAGTTCGTCCGTGACGCGCATGGCGACCCTGGCCGAGCAGGGGCGCATTACGCTGGCCGTTGCGGAAGAGGAGATAATGCTGCTGAAAGCGAGCTGGCAGCTCACGACATCTTCTGCTGATATTGCGATGGAAATCGATCTGTTCGATCGCCGCCAGTTGGAAACGGTGCTGGCGGTCTGCCAACGCAGCGCTTCGCTCTCCGAAGCCGGACGCGAGCTGTTCGCCGTCTCCCGGCAGAAAAAGGCCAATCCCAACGATGCCGACCGTCTGCGCAAGTATTTAGCGCGCTTCGGACTCAGTTGGGAGATCGTCCGCAGCGGAACATGAGCATAATTTGTTTGAATAATATGTCTTAGCACGATAAACAATAGCGATGGCCGGGCTCGATCCCGGCCGGTCTATAACAAGCAAACACAACTTACGTGCAAGGAAAACAACATGCTCGCCACGCTTACGCGGCTGTTCCCATTATGGGCGCTGCTGCTCTCGGTTATCGCCTATTACACGCCATCCACTTTCACTCCCGTTGGCCCGTGGGTCCCGACGCTGCTGATGCTGATTATGTTCGGTATGGGCGTGCACCTGAAAGTCGACGATTTTAAACGCGTGCTTTCCCGCCCCGCGCCGGTCGCCGCAGGCATTTTTCTCCACTACCTGGTGATGCCCCTCGCCGCCTGGCTGCTGGCGCTGATTTTTCATATGCCGCCGGAGCTCTCCGCCGGGATGGTGCTGGTCGGCAGCGTCGCCAGCGGTACGGCATCCAACGTGATGATCTTTCTGGCAAAAGGCGATGTCGCGCTTTCGGTCACCATCTCGTCGGTTTCCACGCTGGTCGGTGTGGTCGCCACGCCGTTGCTGACGCGTCTGTACGTAGATGCGCATATTCAGGTGGACGTGATGGGGATGCTGCTCAGCATTCTGCAAATCGTGGTGATCCCGATTGCGCTGGGGCTGGTCGTGCATCATCTGCTGCCGAAAGTGGTCAAGGCGGTTGAGCCGTTCCTGCCGGCCTTTTCGATGGTCTGCATTCTGGCGATTATCTGCGCCGTGGTGGCCGGTTCCGCGTCGCATATCGCTTCCGTAGGCTTTGTGGTGATTATCGCCGTCATCCTGCATAACACCATCGGCCTGCTCGGCGGCTACTGGGGCGGACGGCTGTTTGGCTTTGACGAGTCCACCTGCCGCACGCTGGCGATCGAGGTGGGAATGCAGAACTCCGGCCTTGCTGCCGCGCTGGGGAAAATCTACTTTGGCCCGCTGGCCGCGCTGCCCGGCGCGCTGTTCTCGGTCTGGCACAACCTGTCCGGCTCGCTGCTGGCCGGTTACTGGTCAGGAAAGCCTATTGTTGATAAATCGCGTAAAACGGTAAAAGAGAGCTAACAACCCGTAATTTTCCCGGCTTGCGCTGCGCTTAGCCGGGCTACGGTCCGTGCAGCTTGCGGGTTTTGTAGCCCGGACAGGTGCGCAGCACCGCCTCCGGGATTTTCTGCGAGGCACAATAATTTACCGTGAGACGTCAGCCCCAATACCGTACACTGAAGCCATAGGCTAACTGAGGGCACGACTATGGCACTCCCCCGCATCACCCAAAAAGAGATGACCGAGCGCGAACAGCGAGAACTGAAAACCCTGCTCGACCGCGCGCGCATCGCCCACGGCCGTCCGCTGACTAACGCGGAAACCAATAGCGTGAAAAAAGAGTACATCGATAAGCTGATGCTCCAGCGGGAAACCGAGGCGAAAAAAGCCCGCCAGCTGAAGAAAAAGCAGGCATACAAACCGGATGCAGAGGCCTCGTTTTCCTGGTCGGCCAATACGCCGACCCGCGGCAGACGTTAACGCCCTTTCTTTCTGCGCCCCGGCGCGGTAAAGCGTTTGCCGTTCGACGCCGGGCGGGAAGATTTCTCGCCGCTTTTTTCAATCGCCACCACCGGGCGCTTGATGCCGGCCGTTTTCGGCTTTGCTTTTGCCTTCGGTTTCGCTTCTGAAGACGAGCTCTCAATCAGTTTAAAGAGATCGATCAGCTCATCATCGGTCAGATCGCGCCACTCTCCCAGCGGGATCCCCGTCAGGCTGACGTTCATGATCCGCGTCCGTTCAAGCTTCGTCACTTCATAGCCAAAGTGTTCGCACATCCGGCGAATCTGGCGATTCAGCCCCTGCACCAGGGTGATACGAAATACAAACGGCGCTTCTTTTTTCACTTTGCACTTCTTCGTCACCGTGCCGAGAATCGGTACCCCCGCGCCCATACCGCGGATAAACTCATCGGTTATTAGCTTATCAACGGTGACCAGATACTCTTTTTCGTGATCGTTACCAGCGCGCAGGATCTTATTCACCAGATCGCCATGGTTGGTCAGAAAGATCAGCCCCTGGGAGTCTTTATCCAGACGACCGATTGGGAAAATGCGTTTACTGTGGTTAACGAAATCCACAATATTGTCGCGCTCGCCGTCTTCGGTGGTGCTGACGATGCCAACCGGTTTATTCAGCGCAATCAGGACGAGATCGTCCGCTTCGCGCGGCTCAATCAACCGGCCATTGACCTTTACCACGTCGCCAGCTTTAACCTGGTCGCCAATGGTGGCGCGCTTGCCGTTGATAAAAACGTTGCCTTGTTCAATAAAGCGATCGGCTTCACGGCGCGAGCAAATTCCGCTCTCGCTGATGTATTTATTAAGTCGGGTTGATGAGTCGGGCAGCATAAAATCTCCTGTAAAAGCGAAATATACCCTACCTTGCGGGCGATAAAAAAGAATCGCGCGCGCGTCGCCTGGCGCTAAGTGTGATCTGCCCCGCCTTTCAACACAAAAGTGTACTCTTGAGATCCCGGCAACTTTACTGAGCGAAATAACGCAGAATCAGGCTGTTAGCATGCCTGGCACAAACGTGCCGTCAACCTCCTGCCAGCAAAGCAAATGTGCAACACAAACGGTCAGAACACCTTCTTGAAATAGAGGAAAATTTCTTTGAAGCGGGCCGCTGATGGGGTTATATCAGATCATGACAGCCATTCTCTCATTTGCACAAATGTGCAGGAGCCGACAGTGACGATGGAAAACAGCGACGATATTCGTCTGATCGTGAAAATCGCCCAGCTCTATTACGAGCAGGATATGACCCAGGCGCAGATAGCCCGCGAACTGGGGATATATCGCACCACCATCAGCCGCCTGTTGAAACGCGGCCGCGAGCAGGGCATCGTCACTATCGCCATCAACTATGACTACAACGAAAATCTGTGGCTTGAGCAGCAGCTAAAACAAAAATTTGCCCTCAAAGAGGTGGTGGTGGCGGCCAGCGACGCTCTACAGGAGGAGGATCAGCTCAATCTCATCGGCCAGCATGGCGCGCAATTGGTTGATAGGCTGCTGGAGCCGGGCGATATCGTCGGCTTCTCCTGGGGGCGGGCGGTGCGCGCGCTGGTGGAGAATCTGCCGCAGGCCGGTCAGTCCCGCCAGGTTATCTGCGTGCCGATTATCGGCGGCCCCTCCGGCAAACTGGAAAGCCGCTACCACGTGAATACGCTGACCTACGGCGCAGCGGCGAAGCTGAAAGCGGAATCTCATCTCGCCGACTTTCCGGCACTTCTCGATAATAAATTGATTCGCAACGGTATTATGCAGTCACAGCACTTTAAAACGATTGCCTCCTACTGGGATAACCTGGACGTCGCGCTGGTGGGGATTGGTTCCCCGGCGATCCGCGACGGCGCAAACTGGCACGCGTTTTACGGCAGTGAAGAGAGTGACGATCTTAACGCCCGCCAGGTTGCCGGAGATATCTGCTCACGCTTTTATAATATTGATGGCCTGATGGTAGAGACCGCCATGAGTGAGAAAACGCTCTCTATTGAGATGGCGAAACTCAGACAGGCGCGCTATTCGGTAGGCATCGCGATGGGCGCGGAAAAATACTCCGGCATTCTTGGTGCCTTAAACGGTCATTACATTAACTGTCTGGTGACGAATCGAGAAACCGCTGAGTCATTACTGAAGTAAATTTCAGGAATATGTTTTCACGCAGCGCTGCTGCGGGGGATCCCTTTATCTAAAGAAACAGGAGTCGATAATGAATACATGGTTAAATTTAAAAGAAAAAATAATTATCGTGACCGGCGGCGCATCAGGAATTGGCCTGGCGATTGTCGATGAGTTATTAGCCCAGGGCGCGAACGTGCAGATGATCGATATTCACGGTGGCGATAAGCATCAGAGTAGCGGTAATTATAACTTCTGGCCTACCGATATATCCAGCGCCAGCGAAGTACATAAAACCGTCGACCATATTATTCAACGTTTTGGCCGCATCGATGGTTTAGTCAATAACGCTGGCGTTAACTTCCCGCGCTTATTAGTCGATGAGAAAGCACCGTCCGGTCGCTATGAATTAAATGAAGCGGCATTCGAAAAAATGGTCAATATCAACCAGAAAGGCGTGTTCCTGATGTCGCAGGCGGTGGCGCGCCAGATGGTTAAACAGCGCAGCGGCGTGATTGTTAACGTCTCGTCGGAAAGCGGCCTCGAAGGCTCGGAAGGCCAGAGCTGCTATGCCGCGACCAAGGCCGCGCTGAACAGCTTTACCCGCTCCTGGTCGAAAGAGCTGGGCAAGCACGGTATCCGCGTGGTGGGCGTCGCGCCGGGCATTCTGGAAAAAACCGGCCTGCGAACCCCGGAGTATGAAGAAGCGTTGGCCTGGACCCGTAATATTACCGTCGAACAGCTGCGCGAAGGCTATAGCAAAAATTCTATTCCTCTTGGCCGCTCCGGTCGACTCACTGAAGTGGCTGATTTTGTTTGCTATCTACTCTCAGAACGCGCCAGCTACATGACCGGAGTAACCACTAACATCGCCGGCGGAAAAACGCGCGGCTAAGGGGGGAAAATGGTTAACGTCATCTTCTGCGCCCACGGCCAGCTAGCCTGCGCCATGCTCGACTCGGTGCGCATGGTCTACGGCGATGTCAACGTTAGCGCCGTGGAATTTGTACCGGGAGAAAACGCGGGCGATATCGCCGATAAGCTTGAAAAGTTGGTAAGTACTCACAAAGAGGAGGAGTGGCTTATCGCCGTCGATCTCCAGTGCGGCAGCCCGTGGAACGCCGCCGCCGGGCTGGCGATGCGCAACCCGCGGCTCCGGGTCATCAGCGGCCTGTCGCTACCGCTGGCTCTGGAGCTGGTGGATAACCAGCAAACGATGCATGCGGAAGAACTGTGCCAACATCTTGAGACCATCGCCAGCCAGTGCTGCGTCACCTGGCGGCAGCCGGAAACCGTTGAGGAGGATTTCTGATGAACATTACGCTCGCGCGCATTGACGACCGCCTGATTCACGGCCAGGTCACCACCGTTTGGTCAAAAGTGGCTAACGCCCAGCGCATTATTATCTGTAATGACGACGTTTATAATGACGACGTTCGCCGCACGCTGCTTCGCCAGGCCGCGCCTCCGGGCATGAAGGTCAACGTGGTGAATCTTGAGAAAGCCGTCGCCGTTTATCACAACCCGCAATATCAGGACGAAACCGTTTTTTATTTATTCACCAACCCGCAGGACGTACTAACCATGGTGCAGCAGGGCGTCAACATAGCCACCCTGAATATTGGCGGCATGGCCTGGCGTCCGGGTAAAAAACAATTAACCAAAGCGGTCTCATTAGACGAAGCGGATATTAATGCCTTTCAGCAGTTAGATAAGTTGGGTGTTAATCTTGATTTACGCGTCGTAGCCTCGGATCCGTCAGTTAATATTCTCGATAAAATAGCAGAGCAGTCCGTAACAGAATAATAAAAGGCTCCTGTTTTATTACACACTGTCATTCTGGATACATCGCGGCGACAAATGAGCGAGTCACCAGCAGCATAGATAACTATGTGACTGGGGCGAGAAAGTGTCGTCAACAAAGAGGCAGCCTGAAGGACAGCGTGTAAATGCCGTAACAGGCAGGGATTTCTATACCCTCAAGGTGAAAAATTATGGAAATAAGTACCCTACAAATCATCGCCATATTTATTTTTTCCTGTATTGCCGGGATGGGCAGCGTGCTGGATGAATTCCAGACTCATCGCCCATTAATCGCCTGTACCGTGATTGGCTTAATTCTCGGCGATTTAAAAACCGGGATTATGCTCGGCGGCACGCTGGAGCTGATCGCGCTCGGCTGGATGAACGTCGGCGCGGCGCAGTCTCCGGATTCGGCGTTAGCCAGCATTATCTCCGCCATCCTGGTGATCGTGGGCCAGCAAAGTATCGCTACTGGAATAGCGATTGCACTGCCGGTCGCCGCGGCGGGCCAGGTGCTCACCGTGTTCGCCCGTACCCTTACCGTGGTGTTTCAGCACGCGGCGGATAAGGCAGCAGAAGAAGCGCGCTTCGGGACAATCGATCTGCTGCACGTATCGGCGCTGGGCGTTCAGGCGCTGCGCGTCGCCATTCCCGCACTCATCGTTTCTCTGTTTGTCAGCGCGGATATGATCAGCAATATGCTCAACGCCATCCCGGAATTCGTTACCCGCGGTCTGCAAATCGCCGGCGGTTTTATCGTGGTGGTCGGCTACGCCATGGTGCTGCGCATGATGGGCGTGAAGTATCTGATGCCCTTCTTCTTCCTCGGCTTCCTTGCGGGCGGCTATCTCGATTTCAGCCTGCTGGCCTTCGGCGGCGTAGGGGTCATCATCGCGCTGATTTATATCCAGCTCAATCCACAGTGGCGCAAACCCGAACCGCAGGCTGCCGCCACCTCTTCCACCGCCCTTGACCAGCTTGACGACTGATGGAGCCCAACATGGAACAGAGAAAAATTACCCAAGGCGACCTGGTGAGCATGTTTCTGCGCTCCAACCTGCAGCAGGCGTCATTCAACTTCGAGCGTATTCACGGGCTTGGCTTTTGCTACGACATGATCCCGGCCATCAAGCGCCTCTATCCGCTGAAGGAGGATCAGGTCGCCGCGCTGAAGCGCCATCTGGTGTTCTTTAACACCACCCCGGCGGTGTGCGGGCCGGTGATTGGCGTGACCGTCGCGATGGAGGAAGCGCGGGCCAACGGCGCCGCTATCGACGATGGCGCCATCAACGGGATCAAAGTCGGCCTGATGGGGCCGCTGGCCGGGGTGGGTGACCCGCTGGTGTGGGGCACGCTGCGGCCGATTACCGCCGCCCTCGGCGCTTCGCTGGCGCTCTCCGGAAACCTGGTTGGCCCGCTGCTGTTCTTCTTTATTTTCAATGCGGTGCGTCTGGCTATGAAGTGGTACGGGCTGCAGCTTGGCTTCCGTAAAGGGGTCAATATCGTCAGCGAGATGGGCGGTAACCTGCTGCAAAAACTGACCGAAGGCGCCTCCATTCTTGGCCTGTTTGTGATGGGCGTGCTGGTCACCAAGTGGACCACTATCAACGTACCGCTAGTGGTCTCGCAAACGCCGGGCGCCGATGGCTCGACCGTCACCATGACCGTACAGAACATCCTCGATCAGCTCTGCCCCGGCCTGCTGGCCCTGGGCCTGACCCTGCTGATGGTGCGTCTGCTCAATAAGAAAGTGAACCCGGTATGGCTGATTTTCGCCCTGTTCGGTTTGGGGATACTCGGTAACGCGCTGGGCTTCCTGTCCTGATTATTCCGCCCCGGCGATGCCGGGGCTACTTCAACAAGTTAGCCCCAACAGATTTCGCAGTACGGCAAGGCGGCAACCGAACGTACCCGTAATGTGAAAGATGAAGGGGATGAGGTGGTAAACATGCAAACAACAGCCCTGCGCCTGTATGGCAAACGCGACCTGCGCCTGGAAACCTTCGAACTCCCGGCGATGCAGGATGATGAAATCCTCGCCCGGGTGGTCACCGACAGCCTGTGCCTCTCCTCATGGAAAGAGGCGAATCAGGGCGAGGACCACAAAAAGGTGCCGAACGATGTGGCAACCAACCCGATCATCATCGGCCATGAGTTCTGCGGGGAAATTATCGCCGTCGGCAAAAAGTGGCAGCACAAGTTTCGCGCTGGTCAACGCTATGTTATTCAGGCCAACCTGCAGCTGCCGGATCGCCCGGACTGCCCCGGCTATTCCTTCCCGTGGATCGGCGGCGAAGCCACCCACGTGGTGATCCCCAACGAGGTGATGGAACAGGATTGTTTGCTTTCCTGGGAAGGCGATACCTGGTTTGAAGGCTCGCTGGTGGAACCGCTTTCCTGCGTGATCGGCGCGTTCAACGCCAACTATCATCTGCAGGAAGGCAGCTATAACCATGTGATGGGCATTCGCCCACAGGGGCGCACGCTGATCCTCGGCGGCACCGGCCCGATGGGGCTGCTGGCTATCGACTACGCGCTGCATGGCCCGATCAATCCGGCGCTGCTGGTGGTCACCGACACCAATAAGCCCAAGCTCAGCTATGCGCGCCAGCACTATCCCTCCGAGCCGCAAACGTTGATTCACTATCTTGATGGGCGTGACGCCAGCCGCGAAACGCTGATGGCGCTCTCCGGCGGCCACGGTTTTGACGATATCTTCGTCTTCGTCCCAAATGAACAGCTCATCACCCTGGCTTCCTCGCTGCTGGCCGCAGACGGCTGCCTGAACTTCTTCGCCGGTCCGCAGGATAAGCAGTTCAGCGCGCCGATCAATTTTTACGATGTGCATTACGCCTTTACCCACTACGTTGGCACCTCCGGGGGCAATACCGACGATATGCGCGCCGCCGTCGCGCTGATGCAGGCGAAAAAAGTCCAGACCGCGAAGGTGGTGACCCATATTCTGGGGCTGAACGCGGCGGGCGAGACGACCCTGGATTTACCGGCGGTTGGCGGCGGTAAAAAGCTGGTCTATACCGGGAAAAATATCCCGCTGACGCCGCTGGGAGAAATCCGCGATCCGCAGCTGGCGGCGATCATGGAGCGCCATCACGGTATCTGGTCAAAAGAGGCGGAGGAGTATCTGCTGGCCCACGCGGAGGATATTGCTCATGATTAATCGCGATACGCAGCTGTGCATGTCGCTGGCCGGTCGCCCGGGCAACTTCGGCACCCGCTTTCATAACTATCTGTATGAAAAGCTCGGGCTGAATTATATCTATAAAGCCTTTACGACCCAGGACATTGCCGCGGCGGTAAACGGCGTGCGCGCATTAGGCGTTCGCGGCTGCGCGGTCTCGATGCCGTTTAAAGAGAGCTGTATACCGTTTCTCGACGCGCTTGACCCTTCGGCAAAGGTGATTGATTCGGTCAACACCATCGTCAACGACGACGGCAGGCTGACCGGGCTGAATACTGACTATATCGCGGTAAAAAGCCTGATTGACAGCCGTCGGCTCGACGCCTCCGCCAAAGTGATGATCCAGGGCAGCGGCGGGATGGGCAAAGCGGTCATCGCCGCCTTCCGCGATGCCGGTTTCCGCGATGTGATTATCGCCGCCCGCCATCGCGAGCGCGGCCTGGCGCTGGCGAAGCAGTACGGTTTTCAGTGGCAGCCCAGGCCGGAGGGAATCGCGGCGGATATTCTCGTTAACGTCACCCCGCTCGGTATGGCGGGCGGTGCGGAAAGCGAAACCCTGGCCTTTAGCCAGACAATGGTGGAACGGGCCGCCGTGGTATTTGACGTGGTCGCGCTACCGCCGGAAACCCCGCTTATCAGGCTGGCGCAGAGGCTGGACAAGCGCGTTATCAGCGGCGCGGAGGTGATTGCCCTGCAGGCGGTGGAGCAGTTTGCGCTCTACACCGGCGTGCGTCCGGACGCGGCGCTTGTCGCTGAAGCCGCGGCCTTTGCCAGAGGGTAGGGGCAAAACGGAGAGCGCCAGGGAGGGCGCCCTAATAACCGTTGTTCAGAAAGTCGATTGCAGTAGGACATTCGCGACCGGATGCTGCAGGTTGATTAAATAAGGGAAAACCTTTTTACCGCTTCCCGTATTCTCATAAGCGCAATATTGTTCCCTCAGAACGACCTTTGAAAATCACTCAACGAACCGTTTTCTTCTACCCATTGGTTAATCGTATCATCGCCGTTCCGCTATGCTCAGCGCGTCTCAGCGTGAGCCACGTCAGCAAGCGGTAAGATATCCTGTGATAACATCCCTGCCCGAATAATCATCTGGCCAAATGGAGAAATGATGGAACTGCTGCTATTGAGTAACTCAACGCTGCCGGGCAAAGCCTGGCTGGAACATGCGCTGCCGACCATTGCCGGGCAGCTAAACGGCCGCCGTTCTGCGGTATTTATTCCTTTCGCCGGGGTAACGCAAACCTGGGACGATTACACCGCGAAAACCGCCGCCGTCTTCAGCCCAATGGGCGTCACGGTCACCGGTATTCACAGCGTCGCGGACCCGGTGTCGGCGATTGCGAATGCGGAGATAGTTATCGTCGGCGGCGGCAACACCTTTCAGCTGCTGAAAGAGTGCCGCGAACGCGGCCTGCTGGCGCCGATGGTGGATGTAGTGAAGCGCGGAGCGCTGTATATCGGCTGGAGCGCGGGCGCTAACCTGGCCTGTCCGACGATTCGCACCACTAACGATATGCCGATTGTCGACCCTAACGGTTTTGCTGCGCTGGGGTTGTTCCCGCTGCAAATTAATCCGCATTTCACCAACGCGCTGCCGGAAGGCCATAAAGGCGAGACCCGCGAGCAGCGGATCCGCGAGCTGCTGGTGGTTGCGCCAGAGCTGACGATTATCGGTCTGCCGGAAGGCAACTGGATTCAGGTGACGCAGGGCCACGCCACCCTCGGCGGCCCGAATCCGACGCTGGTGTTCAGAGCCGGAGAAGAAGCAGTAACCCTCAACGCTGGCCATCGTTTCTGATCCCTGCTTGCTCTTGTCCCGGAGGCGGCGCGTTGCGCCTGTCCGGGCTACCGTTCCGCAGATGTCCGTGGGCCAGCGCATTCCCCGGGTTGCGGCGTAAACGCCTTACCCGGGCTACCGGCCCGCAGACGGCGGTAATCCTGTAGCCCGGCTAAGCGCAGCGCGAACCGGGGATGTCAGGCGGCTCATCAGCGCTTAATAATCATCGCGCTCATCGTCCTCATCCGGCTGCTCCATCACGCTATAGGCTACTGAGCAGAACAGCGAGTTAAGACGTTTCATATCGCCCAGCAGCGCGAGGTGCAGCGTACTGGTTTCAATACTCTGCACGTTTTGCTGATGCAGGCGGTCAACGTGCGCGTGTGAGTAGCGGCGGTTCATAATGCGAAAACGATGCTTGCTGCGTCGCAGGCGGCGGGCGCTCGGCACGTCGCCGGAGAAGAAGACCGACATCGCCAGCTGCAGATTGCTGAGCAGCTGATCGTAGAGCGCGTCCAGCTCTTTCAGCCCCTCCATAGAGAATGCGCGGCGCGCGGCCAGCGATTTATCGGCGATTTCGCTCCCCATCCTTTCGACAATATCCGAAGCCTGCTCGAGGTTGAGCGCCATTTCGATAATTTCCGCCCAGCGGCGGGACTCCTCATCCGCCAGCTCCTCTTTCGGCATCCGCGCCAGATAGAGCTTAATCGCGGTGTAAAGCACGTTGATATCATCCGCCATCCGCCGTAGCTCTTTCTCCTCACGCGGCTCGCCGTGCATCACTTTACGCAGGCTTTCCAGCATCTGCTCCATGGCATCGCCGATACGCAGGGTTTCACGGGCGGCATTGGCCAGCGCCAGCGCGGGCGTATCCAGCGCCGAAGTATCCAGGTGCTTCGGCTTCAGTCGCGCATCCAGCTCCGGCTCATCGCGAATCAGACGCTTACAGAGATTCGCCATCGGCCCGGCGAACGGCACCATGGCGATACAGCGGATCAGGTTGTAGAAGACGTGGAAATAGATGACCAGCTCGGATTTTTGCAGTGGGAGTTCATCCATGACGTTTGCCAACAGATGCACAAACGGCAGGATAATCAGGCTGCCCACCAGCTTAAACAGCAGGCTGCCGAGCGCAACGCGGCGCGCGGCGGCATTGGCGCCGCTGTTGTTTAACATGGCCAGCAGTCCGGAGCCGAGGTTGGCGCCGATCACCAGGCACAGCGCCACCGGAAACGAAATCACGCCGGTGGCGGTTAACGTCGCGGTCAGCAGCACCGCCGCCAGACTGGAATAGCTGATGATGGCAAACACCGCGCCGATCAGCGCATCCAGCATAATATCGCCGGTCAAAGAGGCGAAAATCACCTGTACCCCGTTGGCCTGGGTGATGGGATGCACCGCCTGGACGATCAGCTCCAGCGCCAGCAGAATCAGTCCTAAGCCAATCCCCACGCGCCCAAGCTGGCCCGCGCGCGTTTGTTTGCGGCCAAGGAAGAAAATCACGCCGATAAAAATCAGCAGCGGCGAAAGCCACGACAGGTCGAAGGTCAGCACCCTCGCCATCAGCGCGGTACCGACGTCAGCGCCCAGCACCATCACTAGCGCAGGGGCCAGCGCCACCAGATCCTGGGCGACAAAAGAGGTGACCAGCATAGTGGTGGCGTTGCTGCTCTGGACCAGCGCGGTAACGCCGATCCCCGCGCAGAAGGCGAGCGGTTTTTTCTCTACGCTGCTGCTGAGCACGCTGCGCAGGCGAGCGCCGTAGACGCGCATCACGCCAGTACGGACGATATGGGTGCCCCACACCAGTAGAGCGACGGCGGACAACAGGTGTAGCAGAGTTAACACGGAATCAGCTTCTCCTTATATTTATTCGTTCCCGAACTCATAAACCGTTACAGGCCGGATGGCGCTTCGCTTATCCGCTCCACAACGATCTCAAGCTCTTAAGTATAAGGGTTTACGCTCAATAAAGAGACAGGGCGCTCATTGAGCGCCCTGTTAGTTGTAAGAAAAGGTGACCACTTTACAAATTAATCAGCGTCATACCCCAGATTAGGCGCCAGCCAGCGCTCCACTTCCGCCACGCTCATTCCTTTTCGTAACGCGTAGTCTTCCACCTGATCGCGCTGAATTTGCGCCACCGCGAAGTACTTGCTGTCAGGATGGCTGAAGTACCAGCCGGAAACCGACGCGCCGGGCCACATGGCAAAGGACTCCGTCAGCTTCATGCCGGTGTGTTTTTCCACCTCCAGCAGCGCCCAGATCGTCGCCTTTTCAGTGTGCTCCGGGCAGGCCGGATAGCCCGGCGCCGGGCGAATCCCCTGGTAGTTCTCGCGGATCAGCTCTTCGTTGCTGAGGTTCTCGTTCGCCGCATAGCCCCAGTAGACCTTGCGCACCCGCTCATGCAGATATTCGGCAAAGGCTTCCGCCAGGCGGTCGGCAATCGCCTTCACCATAATCTTGTTGTAATCATCGTGCTGCGCTTCGTAGGCGTCGGCCAGCGCGTCTTCCTCAAGGCCGCCGGTCACCGCAAAGGCGCCGATATAATCCGCTTTTCCTGACAGTTTCGGGGCGACAAAATCCGCCAGGCAGTAGTTGGCAAAACCAACTTTTTCGGTCTGCTGGCGTAAATGATGCCCCACCGTCAGCACGTGCGTGCGAGTTTCATCGCGATAGATTTCGACATCGTCGCCGACGCGGTTAGCCGGGAACAGCCCCACTACGCCTCGCGGATTCAGGGTCTTCTCGGCGCTGAGCTTATCCAGCAGCTCATTGGCATCGCTGAACAGGCGCTTCGCCTCTTCGCCCACCACTTCATCTTCCAGAATGCGCGGATATTTCCCGGCCAGCGACCAGGTCATAAAGAACGGCGTCCAGTCGATATAGTTACGCAGGGTTTCGATACTGGCTTCCACTTCCTGCACGCCCAGGCGATGGGCCACCGGCGGCGTATAGCTTTCCCAGTCAAAGGCCAGATCGTTATCGCGCGCGGCTTCCAGCGTGACCGGCGGGGTGCGCGGCTTTTTACGCCCGTGCTGAATACGTACCGTTTCGTACTCTTTGCGGGTTCGGGCGACAAAATCATCACGCTGGGTCGCGGACAGCAGCGCAGCGACTACGCCGACGGTACGCGAGGCGTTCTGTACGTAGACCGTCGGGCCGCTGTAGTTCTGCTCGATTTTCACCGCCGTATGCGCTTTCGAGGTAGTGGCGCCGCCGATCAGCAGCGGAATAGTAAAGCCCTGACGCTCCATCTCCTTCGCCACGTTGACCATCTCATCCAGCGACGGCGTAATCAGCCCGGAGAGGCCAATCAGATCGGCGTTCACCTCACGGGCGGTTTTGAGGATTTTATCCGCAGGCACCATCACGCCAAGATCGACGATTTCGTAGTTATTACACTGCAGCACCACGCCGACAATGTTCTTACCGATGTCGTGAACGTCGCCTTTCACGGTGGCGATCACCATCTTGCCGTTGCTGGAGCCTTTCTCTTTGCTGGCTTCGATATAGGGTTCAAGGTAGGCCACCGCCTGCTTCATTACGCGGGCGGATTTCACCACCTGCGGCAGGAACATTTTCCCCTCGCCGAACAGATCGCCGACCACGTTCATGCCGTCCATCAGCGGCCCTTCGATCACCTCAATCGGACGCGCGGCCTGTTGGCGAGCTTCTTCGGTATCCAGTTCGATAAATTCGGTAATGCCCTTCACCAGCGAGTATTCGAGGCGTTTTTTGACGTCCCAGCTGCGCCACTCCGCCTGCTGGGCGTTGGCAGTGTCATCCGTTTTGCTGCCGCGATATTTTTCCGCCAGATCGAGCAGGCGTTCGGTGCCGTCATCGCGGCGGTTCAGAATCACATCTTCAACCGCGTCGCGCAGCTCGGCGGGCAGATCGTCGTAAATCGCCAGTTGGCCGGCGTTGACGATACCCATATCCATACCGTTGCGGATGGCGTAGTAAAGGAATACCGCGTGAATCGCCTCGCGCACAGGGTCGTTGCCGCGGAAAGAGAACGACACGTTAGAAACGCCGCCGGAAATGAGCGCGTGCGGCAGTTCGCGTTTGATATCTTCGCAGGCGCCGATAAAGTCCTGGGCGTAGTTGTTGTGCTCTTCAATTCCGGTCGCCACGGCGAAAATATTCGGGTCAAAGATGATATCTTCCGGCGGGAAACCCACCTCTTCGGTGAGAATTTTGTACGCCCGGCGGCAAATTTCAATTTTCCGCTCGCGGGTATCGGCCTGGCCCACTTCATCAAAGGCCATCACCACCACGGCGGCCCCGTAGCGGCGCACCTTTTTCGCGTGCTGGATAAACGGCTCAACGCCCTCTTTCATCGAGATGGAGTTAACGATGCCTTTACCCTGAATACACTTCAGGCCTTTTTCGATAACTTCCCATTTGGAAGAGTCGATCATAATCGGCACGCGGGCGATATCCGGCTCACCGGCGATCAGGTTGAGGAAACGCGTCATCGCCGCTTCGGCGTCGAGCATCCCCTCATCCATATTGATATCGATAATCTGCGCGCCGCTTTCGACCTGCTGGCGCGCTACATCCAGCGCTTCGTTATATTTTTCTTCTTTAATCAGGCGCTTAAATTTCGCCGAGCCGGTGACATTGGTGCGTTCGCCAACGTTCACAAACAGGCTGTCATCGCCGATATTCAGCGGCTCCAGGCCGGAAAGACGGCAGGCAACGGGGATCTCCGGCAGCTGGCGCGGCGGCAGGCCGGCCACCGCGCGGCTCATGGCGGCGATATGTTCCGGCGTGGTGCCGCAGCAGCCGCCGACAATATTCAGGAATCCGGCTTCAGCCCATTCGCGAATTTGCGCCGCCATCGTGTCGGCGTCCAGATCGTATTCACCAAAAGCGTTTGGCAGACCGGCGTTCGGGTGGGCGGTGACGTAGCACTCGGCGATACGCGACAGCTCCTGCACGTACTGGCGCAGCTCATCCGGCCCGAGGGCGCAGTTGAGGCCGAATGTAAGCGCATCGGCGTGGCGCAATGAGTTATAAAAAGCTTCGGTGGTCTGGCCGGACAGCGTGCGCCCGGAGGCGTCGGTGATGGTGCCGGAGATCATAATCGGCAGATCGACACCCAGCGCTTCGAACTCCTCTTTAACCGCAAAGATCGCCGCCTTGGCGTTGAGGGTATCGAACACCGTCTCAATCAGAATCAGATCCGCCCCGCCTTCCACCAGCGCTTTGGTGGATTCACGATAGGCTTCCACCAGCCCGTCAAAGGTGATGTTGCGGTAGGCCGGGTCGTTGACGTCTGGAGAAATAGACGCGGTGCGGTTAGTCGGGCCGAGAACGCCTGCGACGTAGCGCGGTTTTTCCGGCGTGCGGGCGGTCCAGGCATCGGCGCTGGCGCGGGCCAGTTTCGCCGCCGTAAAGTTGATCTCCGCCGACAGGGATTCCATCTGGTAATCCGCCATCGCGATGGTCGTCGAGTTAAAGGTGTTGGTTTCAATGATATCCGCCCCGGCCTCGAAATAGGCATCGTGGATAGCGGTTATCACTTCCGGCTTGCTGAGAACCAGCAGGTCGTTGTTGCCCTTCAGGTCGCACGGCCAGTCGGCAAAGCGTTCGCCGCGAAAGTCCTGCTCACTCAGACGATAGCTCTGGATCATGGTGCCCATGCCCCCATCCAGAACCAAAATACGTGCTTTTAACTGCTGACGCAGTTGCTCAACTTTGCTGCTCACACTCGCTCCCGACAACGCTCAACCAGACCGAAAAAACTCAACAGACCATACTGGCACAAACCGAAGGGGTGGAAAAGAGAACAGCGGGCAAGATGAGACATGTTCAGCTTCACTCATCCGATCAGTCGGGTAGTGATTGCATTATCGCCAAATAAAACGAAAATCATTTCCACGATACAGAAAAAAGGAGTCCGCGATGGCGACCCCCGCTCCCGCAAAACGCGGCAGAAAACCTGCCTCTCCCGCCGCCGCTCCGGCTGGCGGACAAGTTCAGTCCCTGACTCGCGGACTGAAACTGCTTGAATGGATTGCTGAATCCCACGGCAGCGTGGCGCTGACCGAGCTGGCCCAGCAGGCTGGTTTGCCTAACTCCACGACGCACCGCCTGCTGACGACCATGCAGCAGCTGGGTTTTGTTCGTCAGGTCGGTGAGCTGGGACACTGGTCGGTAGGCGCGCATGCTTTCGTCGTCGGCAGCAGCTTCCTGCAAAGCCGTAATCTGTTGGCGATCGTCCATCCGATTTTGCGTCAGCTGATGGAAGACTCCGGCGAAACGGTTAACCTCGCGGTGCTGGACCAGAGCGACCATCAGGCGATTATTATCGATCAGGTGCAGTGTACCCAGTTGATGCGCATGTCGGCGCCGATTGGCGGTAAGCTACCGATGCACGCTTCCGGCGCCGGAAAGGCGTTTTTGTCGCAACTGAGTGAAGATCAGGTCACCGGTCTGCTGCACCGTCAAGGCCTGCACGCTTATACCCACGCCACGCTGGTATCGCCGGTGCATCTGAAAGAGGACCTGGCCCAGACGCGCAAACGCGGCTACTCGTTTGATGATGAAGAACACGCGCTTGGCCTACGCTGCGTGGCGTCATGCATTTATGATGAACATCGTGAGCCGTTCGCCGCCATCTCTATTTCCGGGCCCATTTCCCGCATTACCGATGATCGCGTGACCGAGTTCGGCGCGATGGTGATTAAGGCGGCGAAAGAAGTCACGCTGGCCTACGGCGGAGTGCGCTAAATGAGCGATCTGAAATCCTACTGGCAGGATAAATACCCTTCCGCTTTTTGCTGGTCTTTCGGCGATTCCGCGGCGCTGGCCGACGAGCTGGCGGCCCTGGTCGTCGCGGGGAAAAAGCGCGGCACCTGCGGCTCGCTTGTCAGCTATCAGCAGGAACAGCCGCCCGTGACGCCAGGGGCATATCACATTGTGCTGGACGGCAAAGGGAAAGCCGTCTGCGTGATACGCACCCTGACGCTCAGGCTCATCCGTTTTAACGAAATGAGCCCGGAGCTCGCCGCGCTGGAAGGCGAAGGCGATTTGAGCCTCGCCTACTGGCAATCGGCGCATCAGGCCTTCTTTGAACGAGAGGGCACCTGGGCGCCGGATATGGAGCTGGTATACGAAGAGTTTGCCGTTATCGAAGCGGCCTGAGCCAGCCCGCCTGTTACCCCGCCTGCTGCAGATTGCCGTAACGCACGCAAAAGCGCTGACGGCGGCGATAGGCGTAGACATCTTCCACGTGGCCGTTGCGGATGCGCGTTTGCAGCTCCCGCCAGTAGTCGGCGCGCAGCAGGTCGGCATGCATCTCTTCAAATAGCGGCCCGATGCGCGGATCGGCGCACAGCCAGTGGCGAAACTCTTCCGGGAAAACATCGCCCGGCGAGACGCTATACCAGGGCTCGCTTGCGAGTTCATCTTCCGGGTAGCGCGCCGGCGGGATCTCGCGGAAGTTCACTTCCGTCATATAGCAAATTTCATCATAATCGTAGAACACCACCCGGCCGTGACGCGTGACGCCAAAGTTTTTAAAGAGCATATCGCCGGGGAAAATATTGGCGGCGGCCAGCTGTCGAATGGCGTTCCCGTACTCCTCCACCGCATCGCGCAGCGCCTGACCGTCAACTTGTTCCAGCCAGATATTGAGCGGCACCATCCGCCGCTCGATATAAAGATGGCTGATAGCGATGCGATCGCCGAGATCGGTAATTTTCGCTCCGGCCTCGGTTTGCAGCAGGGTCATCAGTTCGGGCGCAATTTGCCGTTTCTCCAGCACGAAGTTCTCAAACTCCTGGGTATCGGCCATCCGTCCCACGCGGTCGTGCTCTTTGACCAGCTGATAGCAGGCGCGCACGTGGGCGGCGGTCATCTCTTTTTGCGGCGCGAAGCGGTCCTTAATGACCTTAAATACCCGGTCAAATCCCGGCAAAGTAAACACCAGCATCACCATTCCACGGATCCCCGGCGCTTCAATAAATTGCTCATCGCTGCGGGAAATGTAGTGCAGGTATTCCCGATAACTCTCGGTTTTCGCATGCTTCTGGCAGCCAATCGCCATATACAGTTCGGCGGTGGTTTTACCCGGGAGAATCTCGCGCAGCCACTCAACCAGCGCGCCGGGCAGCGGCGCGTAAACCATAAAATAGGAGCGGGCGAAGCCAAAAACGATGCTGGCTTCGGCGTGCGTCGTCAGACAGGCATCGACAAACAGTTCACCTTCATCGGAACGATGGATGGGGAGAAGAAAAGGCAGCGTCGCCATCGGCGTGACGAGTTTACCCACCAGCCAGGCCGCCTTATTGCGATAAAACAGTTCATTCGCCACCTGCAGATGCGAGCGGGAAAGCAGCTCGCTGCCGAGCGCTTCCTGCAGGCAAGCGGTGATATATCCGATGTCGCGCGCGCTGTTTTGCCACGGCAGACGGAGAGGAAGATCGGATAACACTTTGCGTAATAACGTGTCCCAGCCCCGGTTCGGGAAGAAATCTTTAGCCAGCGGCCGCGGGATGGAACGTAAGCGCCGCTCCGGCTGCGAGCTGAAAATAAAAAGCCGCTCGGGAGTCAGCGAGCGGTGGTCAAACAACCGGCAATAGACGGAATTAAAAAAGCTCTCCGCAATTTCGAAGCGAGGGTAATCCGGCAGCAGGCGGGTATAGTGCTCTTTCACCCGCAGCAAAAATTCGGTATCGGTATTTTTACCATCGGTAATGCAGCGCAGCTGTTCGACGACCAGGCCGACATGGTGATCGTAAAGGTGAATACGCTGCTTCATCGCCTGCTGGACGGCATGCCAGTCAGCCTGTTCAAAGCGCTGCTGGGCGCCGGAAGTCACTTCAAGAAAACGACCATATTGGGCGTCAAAACCCTGCAAAATAGTTTGAGCAATCAATAATTCCAGGCCACGCGTCATCGCTTTCCCCCATCCAGCATCCGGTCATGCCGGTTGGCGCGTACGCTTATCCGGCCTACCGCTTTCGTAGGCCCGGTAAGCGCAGCGCCACCGGGCAGCAATCAGAACTGCGACTCTTCCGTCGAGCCGGTCAGCGCCGTCACCGACGATGTTCCGCCCTGGATAATGGTGGTCACCTTATCGAAGTAGCCGGTACCCACTTCCTGCTGATGAGAGACAAAGGTGTAGCCATCTTTAGCCGCCGCGAACTCCGGCTGCTGGACTTTTTCAACGTAATGCTTCATGCCCTCGCCCTGGGCGTAAGCGTGCGCCAGATCGAACATGTTGAACCACATGCTGTGGATACCGGCCAGGGTGATGAACTGATATTTGTAGCCCATATCCGCCAGCTGCTGCTGGAAGCTGGCAATCGTTTTATCATCCAGCTTTTTCTGCCAGTTAAACGACGGCGAGCAGTTGTAGGCCAGCAGTTTGCCCGGATATTTCGCGTGAATCGCATCGGCAAAGCGCTTTGCCAGCTCAAGGTCCGGGGTGGAAGTTTCACACCACACCAGGTCGGCATAGGGCGCGTAGGCCAGCCCGCGGCTGATCGCCTGTTCGATACCGGCATGGGTGCGGAAGAACCCTTCGCTGGTACGGTCTCCGGTGATGAACTGACGATCGTAAGGATCGCAGTCTGAGGTAATTAAATCCGCCGCATCGGCGTCAGTACGGGCGATCACCAGGGTCGGCACGCCCATCACGTCCGCCGCCAGGCGCGCGGCAACCAGTTTCTGAATCGCTTCTTGCGTGGGTACCAGTACTTTGCCGCCCATATGGCCGCATTTCTTCACCGATGCCAGCTGGTCTTCGAAGTGTACGGCCGCTGCACCGGCCTCAATCATCGATTTCATCAGCTCGAACGCATTAAGCACGCCGCCAAATCCCGCTTCCGCGTCGGCGACGATCGGCAGGAAATAATCGGTATAACGCGGATCGTTCGGCTCAATGCCCGCAGACCACTGGATCTGATCCGCGCGGCGGAAGGTGTTGTTGATCCGATCGACAACTGCCGGTACCGAGTTTGCCGGATAGAGCGATTGATCCGGATACATGCTGGAAGCCAGGTTGGCGTCCGCCGCGACCTGCCAGCCGGAAAGATAAATCGCTTCAATGCCCGCTTTCGCCTGCTGCAGCGCCTGCCCGCCGGTCAGCGCGCCCAGGCTGTTGATGTAGCCTTTTTTCGCTTCGCCGTGCAGGAGTCGCCACATCTTTGCCGCGCCCAGCTGCGCCAGGGTACACTCTGGATTGACCGAGCCGCGTAGCTTCACCACGTCCTCGGCGCTGTATGGGCGGGTAATCCCTTCCCAGCGCGGTTTCGTCCACTCTTTGTTTAATTCTTCGATTTGTTGGGTACGAGTCTTCATGTGCAGATGCTCCATATTGTTGTGTGGTGAATTAGGCCAGAAGGCGATAGCCCGGCAGGGTTAAGAAATCGATCAGCTCGTCGGAGGTGGTGATCTGTTCCATCAGGCGAGCGGCTTCATCAAAACGCCCGCTGCTGTAGCGGTGCTCGCCCAGTTCGTCCTGAATCACCCGCATCTCTTCGGCCAGCCACTGGCGGAACAGCGCTTTGGTTACCGGTGTGCCGTTACTGAGGGTTTTCTCATGATGGATCCACTGCCAAATCGAGGTGCGGGAGATTTCGGCCGTTGCCGCATCTTCCATCAGGCCATAGATCGGTACGCAGCCATTACCGGAGATCCACGCCTCGATGTACTGCACCGCCACGCGAATATTGGCGCGCATGCCCTCTTCGGTTCGTTCGCCCTCGCAGGGGGCCAGCAGCTGTTCAGCGGTAATCGGCGCGTCGTCTTCGCGGGTAACCGACAGCTGATTTTTGTTCTCGCCCAGTACACCGTTAAAGACGGCCATCGCGGTGTCAGCCAGCCCGGGATGCGCGATCCAGGTACCGTCATGGCCGTTATTCGCCTCCAGCGACTTATCGGCTTTTACTTTATTCAGCACCTGATTGTTGCGTTCAGCGTCTTTACTGGGGATAAAGGCCGCCATACCGCCCATCGCAAACGCGCCGCGCTTGTGGCAGGTCTTAATCAGCAATCGCGAATAGGCGCTGAGGAAAGGTTTGTCCATCGTCACTACCTGACGATCCGGCAGAACGCGATCAGGGTGGTTCTTCAGCGTTTTGATATAGCTGAAGATGTAGTCCCAGCGCCCGCAGTTCAGGCCAACAATATGGTCGCGCAGGGCATGTAGGATTTCATCCATCTGGAATACGGCGGGCAGCGTTTCAATCAGCAAGGTGGCTTTAACGGTGCCGCGCGGCAGCTCAAAACGGTCTTCCGTAAAGCTAAAGACTTCACTCCACCACGCCGCTTCCTGCCAGGCCTGAGTCTTCGGCAGATAGAAATAGGGGCCGCTGCCTTTTTCCAGTAACGCTTTGTAGTTATGGAAGAAATAGAGTGCGAAGTCGAACAGGCTGCCGGGAATGGCTTCACCGCGCCAGGTCACATGTTTTTCCGGCAGGTGCAAACCGCGAACGCGGCAGATCAGTAGCGCCGGGTTCGGCTTGAGCTGATAAATCTTGCCGGCTTCATTGGTGTAGCTGATGGTGCCGTTAACCGCATCGCGCAGGTTAATTTGCCCATCAATGACTTTGTTCCATTCGGGCGCCAGCGAGTCTTCGAAATCCGCCATGAAGACTTTCACATTCGCATTGAGCGCATTGATCACCATCTTGCGCTCAACCGGCCCGGTGATTTCCACCCGCCGATCCTGCAAATCCTCCGGAATGCCGCGGATTTTCCATTCACCATTACGAATGGAAGCTGTTTCCGAAATAAAATCAGGAAGCTTTCCGTCGTCAATTGCCTGCTGCTGCTGGATACGCGCCGCCAGGAGTTTGTTGCGCTCTGGCGTAAAGCGGCTCACCAGCTCGGTCAGAAACTCCACTGCCTCAGGCGTTAAGATTTGCTTTTCCTGGTCGCCATATGGCTGGCTAAAAGCCAGTTCGTCAGTAATTGTCGCCTGCTGCGTCATGTGCTGCTCCTCTTGGTTGATCCAGTTGGCGCGAACGTAAGATCGTTGTGTAGTTTTCGTTCAGCACAATTAAGACTACGCATTTATTTTTCAAAATCAAAAACAATTTCCATTTTTAATTTAATTAAAAGTTAACCTATTGATAACAATATAAATAAAGTTTAATTACAATATGAGCTGCGTTTCGGAAATAAAAAAGGCACCCGAAGGTGCCAGAGGCAAAATGCTGAAACGCTTTAGGATCGCGTTGTGTAGAAGATTAATCCAGAGTCGGATTCATATGGCGTAGATCGTATGGCGTGATCTGGTAGACGTAATAATTCAGCCAGTTGATAAACAGCAGATTGCCATGGCTTCGCCATGTGGCGCGCGGTTTGTTCTGCGGATCGTTTTGCGGGAAATAATTGTACGGAACCTGCGGATCGAGGCCCGCTTCCACATCGCGGAAAAACTCGCTGGCCAGGGTATTGGCGTCATATTCCGGGTGACCGGTCACGAAGGCGATGCGTTTATCTTTACTGGCGAACAGGTAGGCGTCCCCCTCTTCCGTCTCCGCCAAAATCTCCAGGTCGGTGTAGTCGCGAATCAGCGCCGCCGGAAAATCGGCATAGCGCGAATGCGGGGCCAGAAAGCTATCGTCAAAGCCGCGGGTTAACAAGGCATGAGGTTGCAGGATATGGTGTTCATATACGCCGGAAATCTTTTCAGAGCGGGTCTGTTTAGGAATACCGTAGAGAATATTAAGGGCAGCCTGTACCGCCCAACAGACAAACAGCGTGGAGGTGACATGATCTTTTGCCCACTCCAGTACCTGCTTGATCTGCGGCCAGTAGGCAACGTCATTAAACTCAACAAGCCCTAAAGGCGCGCCGGTCACAATCAGGCCGTCAAAGTTCTGATCGCAAATATCTTCAAAGTTGCAGTAAAAGTTGTTGAGGTGTTCCGCCGGGGTATTACGCGATTCGCGGGCATCGATGCGCAGCAGCTGGATATCAAGCTGCAGAGGAGAGTTGGAAAGCAGTCGCAGAAACTGATTCTCAGTCTCGATTTTCTTCGGCATCAGATTAAGGATGAGCACCTTCAGCGGGCGGATTTCCTGAGTCGTCGCGCGAGTTGTCGTCATCACAAAGACGTTTTCATTACGCAAGAAATTGACGGCCGGTAGCTCGTCCTGCACCCGAATTGGCATAACTTTATTACCTCATAGCATACGTATAAACGTTTAGACATCCAGACAGCTGAAGATACCCAGGAATAAGGCGAATGTCGAGCCTGCAGGTGCAGGGTGAGAAAATTTCACGGAGATTTTTAGGTTAGAATATAAGAACAAATAAAAGGAGCAATTATGGTTATTAGTATCCGCCGTTCACGGCATGATGAAGGGGAAAAACTGGTTGCGATCTGGCGTCGGTCGGTTGATGCCACACACGATTTCCTGTCAAAAGAGTATAGAGTGGAACTCGAAACGCTGGTGAGTTCATTTCTACCCGAAGCGCCGCTGTGGGTGGCGGTAACGGAGAAAGATGAGCCCGTCGCCTTTATGCTTCTTACGGGTGAACATATGGATGCGCTATTCGTTGACCCTACGGTCCGCGGCTGTGGAGTCGGTAAATTACTGATTGAACACGCGCTAACGCTGGCGCCAAAGTTGACGACCAACGTTAATGAGCAGAATGAGCAAGCGGTCGGATTTTATCAGAAGATGGGCTTTAAGGTGACGGGGCGTTCAGAGACGGACGATCTTGGTAAACCTTATCCGTTATTGCATCTGGTACATGAGTAAAATATGGGGCCGGATAAGGATCAACTCCTGTCCGGTCATTCGCAGACCACAAAAACGCAAAAAGCCCATCCGTCAGGATGGGCTCTTCACTTAATTGATGCCTGGCA